>ERZ795061.1-NODE-1-length-313402-cov-9.936457_pt1 | contig 313402 bp, 275 predicted proteins | sample MGYA00375145_ERZ795061 | MGnify/ENA primary metagenome ERZ795061 (study PRJEB30190, sample SAMN05720144) | anaerobic digester metagenome | isolation source: active sludge of municipal wastewater-treating anaerobic digesters | place: USA | collected 2014-12-22 ... | reverse complement strand
TCATAGTCAAAGATCCCCCACTTGATGTCGCTTTTCGTCATCCATCGGTGCTTTTTAAAATCAAAGGGAACATAGCCCACGGTGCTGCCGACAGATTCAACGTAATCACCGGTAAGCCGGTACGCGAAAAATCCTGACAGGAGCAGAAATTTATGCGTCTGTTCCCAAATACGGGGCTGGTTTTGCCGAATCCAGTTTGATTCAGTCTCACGGAACGTATGGATAGCAGGCTCATACATATTGATCGCTTTCAGTACCGTTGCCAGATGGATGGGCGGCCATGCCGTCTTGTCCGCTTTTCGCTGGTCCAGCCAGGTAATGGCGGGACGCAGGGGCTTCCCGTTTTTATCAAGATTGATGACGGTTCCCCTCTGCGTCGTGACCGTGACTCCTTGTATTGCCGGTATGAAAGAGGAGGATTTTTTTAATAATTTTCTGCAGGTTTGACAGAGCACATCCCAGTAGTATTCGGGATCCTGTTCGGCCCATCCCGGATGCTCCGAGAAATAAGGCTCTATGGGGGTTTTCACGATGGAGCGAATGTTGCCTTTCAGGTCAATGAGTGCGGCTCGTATAGACTGAGTTCCGGCATCAATAACAAAAATAGAATCATCCCTTGCTCTTGCTTTTTCAGCCATGATAAACCAGCCGCAACCAAGTTTTAAAATTATCTATAAATTAATAATAAAACTTATTGTGAAAGTTAGTGTAAGAAAGAAATTAATTAAGAAGTAAACGATTCGAACAATTGTCAGAAATTACATTGCCTTTAAAGCATCATTGTTTGTATTGAATATCTGGACGAAATCTGATATTCCTACAATATTCATGACTTTTTTAAGGTGATCTGACATCCCCACGAAGGCTATTGTTCCGCCCTTTTCATTAACATCCTGTATGATGTGTATCAGGGTTGCGATGCCGGAAGAATTGATATACTTGGTATTTTCAAAGTTGATTATAATTTTTTGGGAGGTATATTTTTCCTTAACTTCAGAATAAACACCTTTTGCATCACCATCCGCATCAGATGTTAAGTCACCCTCAATGATAATGACCGGGATGCTGCTGATCATATCTGATGTAATTTTATGCTGATATTTCATAGCATTTATCCTTACTATTGTTCATATAATTTTCAAAACAGCGGAATTGTCAAGATATTAATTCAATATTTTAGCATTTATGATATTTACAGATTTATCGGCAAAACAACAAGAGAGACAATAACGGATTTTGCCCTGAAACGACTACCGTCTCACCGTTCTGTTATTTTCACATTCTTTAATATGGTCTTTAATTTCTGCGGACAGAGGGGCTTTTTCCAAAGCCTTTATGAAATATTTCCTGGCAACATCCTTGTTGCCCATTTTTAAATATACATAGCCCATGGTATCAAGGTATGCCGGATTGTCATTGTTCGAATTGTACGCAATCTGGGCATATTGTAGAGCCTTCACAAGATTCACTCCCGTTTTTGACAGAATATACCCGAGGGAATTATAGGCATTATAATTGTCTTTCTCATTCTCTATAATAGAAGAATATACGCGAAGCGCCTCATTATGTAGCCCCACGGATTCAAGGCTATAGCCCTTCATGTTCAGGGCCGCCGTATCCATCGGAACCAGCTGCAACACCTGCTGAAGTAACTCCAATGATTCCTCATACTGCTTCAGGCGAATATGCGCATAGGCAAGAAGCTTTTTCACGACCAGTGCGTCAATAAACGACTGTTTCAGGTTCAGAACCTTTTTAAAATATTCAATGGCCGACCTGTCCAATCCCATGCGGCAGTAATTGATCCCGATATTATATAAGATTTCAGGATTATTTTTATCCAGCATTTCGGCGGCCTTCAGGTCCCTGATGGCGCTTTCATAATCCCGTATCACATACTTTTTCATAGCCGAACGGAGAAAGTCGTCAATCTTATCCTGGAGGTCGATTTCACCCATGCCTGTTTATCCCAGAAATTTTTTTAATGAATCATAATTAGTGCAGTCCGTCATCAACGGCGTGATGGAAATGAATCCCCTCTCAAGCTCGGTCGTGTCCGAACCTTCCGCCTTGACTGATTCAATATAGCCCCCCATCTGTACGACCGCTTCATCAGATTCAAACCGCGTTTTTTTAAAAGAATCCCGGTAAATCCTTCTTCCGACATAGGTCATTCTTTTCCCTTTAATTTTTTCTGCCGGAAGGTCTGGATAATTGATATTATAAAATGAATGTGAATGGGGATATTCCCTTTTTTTTCTCCCGTCAGGGGCCGGAGATAAGCGTCCATCGCCGATATAGGTACCAATAAAATCGAGAAGGAACCGGGATGCATCATCGGCATAGTGTGACGGGCGATGATAGGAATCGATGGATATGGCAATAGCGGACTTGCCGAACATATAGCCGGTGCGGGCCGCGCCTACGGTCCCGGAAAACACCAGGTCATCACCCACATTGGGCCCGTGATTGATGCCGGAGACAACGAGATCTATTTCCGGAAGGAATGTTCCGCTCAAGCCTATTATGACGCAGTCAGCAGGGAAACCGGTTACTGAATACCTGTTCTCGGCAATTTTTTTTATCTTCAACTGTGTCCTGACCGTGATGGCATTCGAGCAGGCGCTTTGCTCGCTTTTCGGAGCTATCATAAAAACATTATGCTGGCCGGACAGTATATTGAACAGAGAATTAATCCCTTCGGATTGAATGCCGTCATCATTTGTCAGAAGAATATTCATTTCATTAAGAGCCAACAATATAATTGTGACCTGCAGCGATTGGAGCAATTTGTCGACAGTATCAATATTTTTTCAAATATTTTTTCTTTAATAATAAAATCGGCTCGAAATATACCTTCTTTCTTCCCTATTTTTCATACTTTTCTTATTATAAACCGCCTGATGAAATCCGATGGCCTATGAATAAATTATTTAATTGACTTGCTCGATCAATCATTTAGTATATTGCGATAGGCTTTAACAGTTATGCAGCCAGAGGATAGCAATGAAACTGAATATTAAATGGTTCTCCATTACGACCCTGATCATAGGGACGGCACCGATGCTGATACTGTTCGTCTGGTGCTCAATAAATAATTTCGGCATAGATGTCGTGAGACTCTTTGAATCGATACATCCCAATGGCGGACTTTCCATAATTGAAACTATTGACGGTCCAATAACGGCCCGCATCCCGGGCATAGTGATCAACACCATGTATGCGGCCCTTGACAGCCTCATAGCCGGTTTTGCATTTTCCGCCCTGTATAATTTTTTTATTTCAGTTTCAGAAAAAAACAAGTCAAATGACTGATATCCGATGAGAAGAAAAAAAATTCAGATACGAAGAATCATTTTCGGCATACGCTTTAAGTTTTCCATTATCATTATCCTCGCTGTCCTGTTTGTATCCGTGCTGATAGGGTTCGCCCTCCTCAATCAACATGAAAAAAAGATAAAAGACAACCTCCAGCAGCAGGGCGCCACGATCCTTGAAGGCATATCTGACCAGGCCCAGATATTCCTTTCCAACAAGCATGCTCTTTCATCCGATCAGGGTCAGCCGATTACTCCCGCACAGAAAGCCCTTATGGCAAAGCAGCAGACCGAAGCGCTGAAGAAAATGAGCCAGTACTTTTCATCCGTTGTGGGAAAGGAAGCGTTAAAAGAAAAGGATAAAGACCGGATACTGGACATCGCCTTTATGGTTGATTGCAACTGGAAGAACATCGGCATCGACTGGAAGCAATGGGATCAGACCCTGTATGTCTATTTCAACCGCATCACCGGGATACCCTTCATGCAGAAAAGCGGCAGAAATGACCCGCTCCTTGAGCCCACCATTGTCGCCCATTATATGAACACAATCGACACCGGCACGTATATCGGCTTTGCCTCAGTCACCGATGTCCAGGAGCAGTTCAAATACCTTTTTGAGAACAAGCCCGATTATGTCATCGTGGGCATACCGATATTCAGAAAAAAACCCGTTCTTTATGACGAATATCTTGAATTAAAACGACAATCCCTGTCAAAAGCAACAGTCCAGCAGTACATTAAAAAGAAAAGGGAATTGCCCCAGTTGTTCATAAAGAACATTCTGGGCCAGGGATTAACTATTGATTACAGCGTCGGCATAGAATCCGAAAAAAGCATTCAGGTTCTGTTCAACTTTCTGCTGGGAAAATCATCCATTAATAATCTGAACCGTCTCCACCTAAAAAAACTTGCCGCTGATTTTTCCGGTCTTATCAAAAAAAACCTGACCAAAGATCGCATCCGGATATCCCGCGTTATCACCCTATGGGAATCGCTGCAGAAAAAATACAACATGCCGGTTTTTACCATGGCGACCCTGAAGCAAATCCAGACAGAATTCCCGAACCGCCTGGCACTGGGCAACATCCCCCTCTCCTCGGAAAAACCGCTCTCAGAACTGGCTCTCCTCTCATTCCGCAAAGACCTTGCCGGCATACTGGGGCTGTTTCTCTACCGGACAAAATATTTCCCGGAAATGGTTAAGAGCCAAAACGAAATCATAAACCTCATGATATCAATACTTCTGAGGGCCATATTTCTCGCCCTTCTCTTCCCGACATTTATCATCAGGTCAATAAAAAAACTTGCCGACGGCGCCATTGAAATCGGCAAGGGCAATCTGGATAAGAAAATTGAAATAGCCGGCTCCGATGAGATCGGAAGGCTTGCCGATATATTCAATGTCATGACCTTGAACCTGAAGAAGGCTGAAGACTTGAAAATCGAAAAAATCCGCATGGAGAAGGAACTTCTTACCGCACAGCAGATCCAGGCAGCCCTCCTGCCGGACAAGCTTCCCGATATCAAGGGCGTTGAATTCGGCGCCTATTATTCCGCCCAGACAGAATCAGGGGGGGATTATTACGATTTCATAGACCTGGGCAATGGCCAGACCGGTGTTACCATAGCCGATGTTTCAGGTCATGGTGTCGGGTCAGGCCTTGTTATGGCCATGACCAGAACATTGCTCCACACCTATTGTACAAAAACTTCCAATACAAAAAAAATTCTCGAAGCCATCAATGACTATCTGAAGAGGAATACCGCCAGCAACTTTTTCGTGACAATGTTTTACGGCATACTGGATATTGAATCGAAAAAACTGACCTATTCCAGCGCCGGTCATTGCGAACCTATGATAATTCGAAACGGCAAGATTCTCCATCTTCCCGCAGGCGGCATAGCCCTGGGCGCCGTATCCGGGGATATCTTCTCAAGGTCAATTGAAATCAAGGAAATACAGCTGCAAAAAGGAGATTATTTTATCCAGTATACTGATGGCGTAGATGAGGCGATGGATTCCGGTAATAACGAATTCGGCCTTGATCGTTTTGAGAAGGCGTTGATGGCACATGACGGGAAGACCCCGCAGGATATGATTCAATCAATAGTGAAAGAGATCGATAAATTCACCGGAAACATTCCTCAGCATGATGATATCACGATGATAATTTTTCGGATACGATAACCTTCCTTTTTCTCAATCTTTGTCATAAGTTTCTGTAAAAGCATTATATTTTCCTGCTTTATTCCGATAATTATTTAGGATATCTATATCTATGCCTGTTTCTGGTAGATTATTTTTTTTCATTTTGAACTATCATGAACAATATTATTTTTATCGCCATCATCTTAACTGCCGTAAGCGGTCTTATGCCCGCTCCACTGACGGCCCAGGCCAGGGATACAGAGGAATATATCAGTTATTTCAATAACGGGAATTATAACAAATCCCTGGAAATCATCAATAAAAAGCTTGAAGAGTTCTACAGTACCCGCGTCGAAGACAAGAGAATCCCAACCGGCTTCATCACCATGAAAGACGTGTCCAAGGACGTTGACCTGAAAATGCTTTTCAGGAACCGTAAGGCAGAGCCATTTCTGATTGAAGACAAGCCTGACATATCGATTCTGCACCTCTACGCTGCCCGAAACTATTTCAAATTAACCAATTACGATTATTCATTGAACCATTACATACAGTGCCTTCGTTTTAAAAAAGTTGAAGAGAAAAAAGACGACATTATCTATTACGAAATCGCCCAAGTTTTCAAAAAGGGGAACTATATCAACGCCTATGTGAACTTCCTTGAAACCGCCAGTTCCCTGAACATGGACAATTACAGCTATTCCCTTGAACTGGGACGCGCATTGTATCGGACAGAAATGAAAAAACGCGCAATTTATCACCTCGAAAGATATTTGTCCGGGACCGATGAGCCGTTTTCTTCTGAGCTCTATCTCATGCTGGGAAATCTTTATGAGGACATTGGTAAATACCTGGAAACAGAAAAGTATTACATCAAATACCTTGAAAAGAAGCCCGATGACGGAAATATCCACTTCGCCCTGGGCCATATTGCTTTTCTCCGGACCGGGAATTATCCCCTGGCACTGACGTCGCTTGAAAGGGCTCTGGCTCTGCTTCCGGAAAAAGAAATATTTAAAAAATCAAAGACATACGAGTATAAGGCTGACATAGCGCTTCAGGAACTTGAGTTTGAAAATGCCGTCCGTTTTTACACCGAAACAATCAAATACCAGAAAAGAATAGATGATGAGATCAAGGGCAAAAAAATCGAAATCTCCGGTTTAAATGAAAAGATCAGGAACCTAAAGTCAAATCTTCTGAAGGTTGAAAATTTCGAACAATATGAGGAATACGAAAACCTGATGGACGAAAAGGGAAAAAAGGAAGCCGAACTCCGTCAGATTGAAAATGAATACAACAAGCTGAATGCCGGCAAGGTACGCTGGAATATTGCCTATTCACTGGAGCGCCTGGAAAAGCTGAACGAAGCCATTGCCTATTACCGTGATGCCATTTCTTTCGATTTTAATTCAAATCAGGCCAGAAAAAAAATAATTAATTTAGAGTTGAAAATTAAACGCGGTTATTAAATGGTTGCCTCATAACTAGTGATGCATTATTTTGAATATTGACCCGCTCTCATACAATTATCGTTTTCTTAGAAATAATAATTAACCGTTCGAAGAGGTACTACAATGTCCGGTCATTCCAAATGGGCAACCATCAAGAGAAAAAAAGGAACGCTTGACGCCAAGCGAGGGGCCCTGTTCACTAAAATTATCCGCGAGATTACCGTTGCTGCCAAAAACGGCGGCGATGATATCACCGCAAACCCAAGGCTCAGGACCGCGATAGCCAAGGCCAAGGCCAACAACATGCCCAACGACAATATCGAGCGGGCAATAAAAAAGGGAACCGGCACGCTTGAAGGCGTCACCTACGAGGAAATCCAGTATGAAGGATACGGTCCCGGCGGCGTTGCGATCATGGTGAGTTGTCTGACCGACAACCGCAACCGCACCACAGCCGAAGTCCGGGCTGCCTTCACCAAGCACGGGGGGAACCTGGGTGAAACCGGCTCCGTCGGATACCTCTTCAACCGCAAGGGATACATGCTCATTGAAGCCGGGCAAACAAACGAAGACACCGTCATGGAACTTCTCATGGACAATAATGTTGAGGATATAAAAACCGAGGACGGAAACATCGAGGTCGTAACTCCACCCGATGGATACAATGAAGTTCATGATGTGCTGGTAAACAAAGGCTTCAAACTCATCGAAGACGAAATAACTTTCATCCCCCAGACCACCGTCACCCTGGACGAGAAAAAAGGGTCCCAGTGCCTGCGGCTCATTGAAACGCTGGAAGACCTGGATGACGTGCAGAATGTGTATTCAAATTATGACATACCTGACGAAGTCATGATGAAAATCAGCGAGGCCCAGTGAGGATACTCGGCATAGACCCCGGTTATGGCATACTGGGCTGGTCTGTCGTTGAAAAAAACCAAAAGCTTATTGATTACGGAATAATTCAAACCGAATCGCATGCGGCCATTGACGATCGATTATACCAGATTCATAAGCGGCTCATTGAAATTATAACACTTCATAAGCCCGATTGCGCAGCAATCGAAAAACTTTTTTTTGTCAATAACATCACGACCGGCATTGATGTGGCAAAAACAATAGGAGCTGTAATTCTTACCCTCAAGCTATATAATATCAGCTATTATGAATATACGCCATCGCAGGTCAAGCAGGCAATTACCGGTTACGGCCGGGCCGGCAAAGACCAGATAAAATACATGATTAAATCAATATTCAAGCTTGATGAACTGCCGAAGCCTGATGACGCTGCTGATGCTGTTGCCATTGCCCTTTGCCACTCCCTCCGCCAGAATATCCCTGTATAATCACTCCTGGTCCTGGTTTATTAATAAACCATTTTTTAATGCTGAATTCTGTAAAAAAACATCATTATTATTTTCTCAATTTTAATTGAAAAAATTCATAGTGCTTGAATATTTTAATAATGTATCCGATCCTGTCTTATTGATAGGATTATCAATAGATACAGCAATATATTTCCTGGCACGGGAACAGCATTCGGGAGTGAGCCATGAAAATTGAATTTCTGGGCGCGGCAAAGACGGTAACCGGGTCATCGTTTATTATCAGCGATGCCGATTTTACCATAATGGTTGACTGCGGGATGTTTCAGGGAACCACGCAGATCCGCGAGAGAAATTACTTCCACCAGAATTACGTGCCCAAAAAAATAGACGCCCTTCTGCTTACCCATGCCCATATAGACCACAGCGGCCTAATCCCCAAGCTGGTGAAAAACGGGTTTTACGGCAACATCTACACTACAAAGGCCACTGCCGACCTCTGCTCCATCATGCTGCCCGACAGCGGTCATATCCAGGAAATGGACGCGGCCTTCGTCAATAAGAAAAATCTGAAGCTGAACCGCAAGGAAGTTGAACCCCTGTATACCGCCGATGATGCCATTGAATCGCTCAAGAATCTAGTCCCTGTTGCATACGATGAAATCATACAGATCCATCCCAGAGTCGAGGTCAGGTTCCGCAATGCCGGACATATACTGGGCTCATCATTCATCGAGATGTGGGTCGATGAAGGGAACAGCAAGACTAAAATTGTTTTTTCCGGTGACATCGGCCCCAAAGAACAGGCAATCATCTGCGATCCGGATATCGTTGAGGAAGCAGATATTCTCCTGATGGAATCCACTTACGGCGATCGTCTACATAAAAGCAAAACCGACACCTATCAGGAATTCACCAGGATAATCCAGGACGCATACAACCGTAAGGGCAATATTATCATTCCCGCCTTTGCAATCGAGCGGACCCAGGAAATAATATACACCCTTTCGAAATTATTTAAAGACGGCATGATTCCCTCCATGCCGGTGTATATTGATTCTCCCCTTGCAATATCAGCCACGGAGATCTTCAAAAAAAACAAGGACCTGTTCGACGAAGAAATGCGGAAACGGATACTCTCCGGCGACAGTCCCCTCGAATTCCCCAACCTGCATTATACGAGATCGACCGATGAATCCAAGTGGCTCAATACCGAGGCGAAGGGCGCCATCATAATATCCGCAAACGGCATGTGCACGGCTGGGCGCATCAAGCACCATTTAAAGTACAATCTTTTCAGGCCTGAATCCAGCATTGTCTTTGTCGGATATCAGGCTGAAGGCACCCTCGGGCGGCGACTGATTGAAGGGGCCAAACAGGTCCGCGTGTACGGAACCGACGTGTCGGTAAAGGCCCAGATCCATACCCTCGGCGGCTTTTCAGCCCATGCTGATCAGGAAGGCCTTCTGGCGTGGGTCCGGAACATCAAGAATCCGAAGCTCAAGGTTTTCGTGGTTCACGGCGAAGAAGAGTCGGCAACATCATTTGCGGAAAAGATGCATGCCGAGCTGGGCGTCACCACCCATGTCCCCGACTGGGGAGAATCCATCGATCCTGCGACCATGAAAAGCGAAGTTGCCCCGTATACAGCCATGGAGACCGGCCCCGGTCTTGATACTGAAATTGATAAACTGTCCCAGTCGCTAAAAGTCCTGGTGGATAAGTACAACAGGGTCAAGAGCACAAAAAAAGCCGGGGACATGAAGAAAATCCAAGATGATATTCATGATGCAAACGCTCTGGTAAAAATGATCATTGATGAAATTTAAGAAGGCTTTTAATCATGACTGAACCCCTAACAACCTCAGCTTCTGAAAACAGGAGCTATGACAAGGCCTTTCTCATTGACATGGACGGCGTCATAAACCGCGGCAGCTCCCTCATCCCGGGCTCCCTGCAGTTTGTCGACCGCCTTCAACGGGCCAATCACAAGTTTCTCTTCCTCACGAACAATTCCTATTACACGCCGGAACAGCTCAACCGCAATCTCTGCAATCTCGGCATTGAAGTGGGGGAGGATCATTTTTACACCTCCGCCATGGCCGTGGCGAGCTTCCTGCTGTATCAGAAACCGGGCTGTTCCGCCTATGTCATCGGAGGCAAGGGGCTTCAGGTTGAACTGGAAAAGGCCAACATCACCATTACCCGGGACACTCCCGATTACGTTATCGTGGGTGAAACCGAGAAATATGATTATGCCAAGATAGTAGAAGCGACTCTGCTGATCGGCGAAGGCGCCCGTTTCATAGCCACTAATCCCGATATTACCGGCCCTACTGAGCGCGGACCTGTCCCCGCCTGCGGCGCATTGGTCGCTCCCATCGAAAAGGTAACCGGCATGGCCCCCTACTTTCTCGGCAAACCCAATCCGGCCATGATGTACTGGGCCCGCAAAAAGCTTGGCGTTCATTCAGCCAGCTGCTTCATGATCGGGGACCGCATGGATACCGACATCATCGCCGGCATCGAATCGGGCATGACAACCTGCCTTGTCCTGTCAGGCATAACCACCCGAGAAATGGCCCACCGTTTTCCCTATCAGCCGGATTATATCTTCAAAAATATCGGTGAAATCGACCCAGATTCAATCCTGCCCCGCAGAGACCGGGTGGAATGAGTCGCTCTGGCTACTTATGCCGATGCAGCTTTTTTTCAGCAATACCATAGAGGCTCTCAGCCGTTCTCTTGCCGATGAAATTTCACAGCATCGCGATCCCTTTTGTCCTGTTACCATCATAGTGCCCAATCCGTACATTCGCAATTGGATACAGATGAAAATCGCGGAGCGTAACGGCATTACCATGAATTTGAACTTCCATGTTCTCAATGATGGATTGAAAAAAATGCTGGATTGTTGCACTTCCCATGATGAAAAGCCATCACTTCTTGAACAAAACGATATTCAACTGCTGCTCTATCATGCTCTAACGTCCATCGACCATGAATCTTCTCCAGTACGGCTTATAAGGGATTACCTGTATGCAGGGGCGCACATAAAAAAAGAAGATTATGACCATAAGCTTTTCCAGCTGTCGTCAAGGCTTTCCCGGTATTTCATTGAATATGAGCTTTTTCGGGAAGAAATGGTCAAGTCCTGGATGAATGGCCGTCTCACCCTTGATACGGAAATGGAGTCGGCCCAACAGCATCTGTATCATGCTATCTTTAAAAAAAACGGATACCGCGATTCAATCAATAAAAACTGGCTGACTCTGCCTCAGTACTTTAACAGATCCATCCTCAAGCACCCACAAGGCGTTAGTCAGAAATTTATCATCTTTGGCGAATCACATCTTTCCCCCTTTCATGCACGGTTGCTGTTTGAGCTGGGCACCTATCTCACCATTTCCCTTTATCAGATTAATCCATGCTCGGAATTCTGGGAAGATATTACCACCCCCGCAGAAGACCGCTGGCAGAGAATACGGTCAATACAGATTGAAAAGACCCCTGACGGCGATTCATTACGCTATAATGAAAATGAAAATCCGTTACTCAAGCTCTGGGGCAAGACCGGAAGGGAAACAATGAAATTGTTGAGCTTGATTGAGGATGCGGGGAGCAGGGAACAGCGCTGCACTTCGGAATGGATTTCGTCCGACAGGTCCCCGGCAGAACCCACGGTGCTCGGCATCGTTCAGGACCAGATCCTGCGAAGAACGACCATGAATGAGTCTTCGGCACGAATCAGCCAGGACACCAGCATCCAGGTTGCCTCATGTCCTGAATTGTTCAGGGAAGTCGAGTCGGTATACAACAGCATACTCCACAATCTTGAGTACAACGCCTCATTGAAAATGACCGATATCGCCGTCATGGTTCCCGATATGGAGCTTTACGGTCCCGTCATCCATTCGGTTTTTTCCCGGGAACCGCGGCGCCTGACATACAGCCTGATTGATTCCACGGCCGCGGCCGATAGCTTGTTTTCAAGAGCCGTACTATCGCTGTTCGAGATAGCCACCGGGTCTTTTACCCGTAAAGAGATATCAGGACTTTTACGCAATCCCTGCTTTTATGAAGCTCACGCCATGACCCTCTCAGATGTTCTTATCTGGCTTGACTGGGCCGATAATCTTAATATTTTCCGCGAATTTAAAAAATCAGACGACCCGGATCCGGCGCGCAATATGCATACCTGGCAACAGGGCCTGCTGCGGCTCCGTCTCGGGAGAATAATGGATACGCGTCAATCATCAGTTCAGAACGGGGAATTTATTTCATTTCAAAATGTTGTGCCTTATGCTGACATCAATACCGGCGACCCGCGCCTCATCGACACCATCAGCAGCGTCATCGAGCTGATTTATGCCAGGACGGCGGGCCTTCGAACCCTTGCCGTTTCGGCATCTGAATGGGTCCGGCTGATTTCAGAGCTTATCGCTGAATTTCTCGCCGTACCCGCCCATAAGCCCGAAGAAAACAGCATCTACGTCAATCTCATGGACTGTCTTGGCCGCCTTATAATTCTCGATCGACTTTCCGGCCCTGACTCAGCTAGCACACTGTCAATCACTGCAATAAAAGAATTCATTGCTGAAACCATGACCGGCATAGCAAGCGCGCACGGCAGCTATCTTTCCAGCGGAATAAACATATCGGCCCTGGTCCCCAAACGACAGATTCCCTTCAAGATCATCTACATCATGGGGATGCAGGAAGGCATTTTTCCCGGCTCCAGCGACAGGTCAACCCTCAATCTCATGACGATCATGAGAAAAATCGGCGATGCATCCAGGCCCGATGTCAACAAGTATCATTTCCTTGAAACCCTCCTGTCTGCACGGGAAAAGCTCTATATTACCTACATTTCCAAGGATCTGCAGAAGGATCACGATATTCATCCGAACTCGGTGACAGGTCAGCTGATAACCTATTTGAACAACCATGTCATCAACAAAGGCTTTATTGTATCAGAGGTTCCCTCTTCCGGGAGCAGCGTTGACTACCTGCGCCAGGATTCTCCAGATGCCGATGTCGCGGATTTTGTCCGCGCAGTCATCAATGGTAAATTTCAGCCGGTTAACTTCAATGAGTCGGACCGCATTGTTCTCTTTCAAAAGCTTGCCGCCGCAAAGGTTTTACCTGATGCAGCTGCAGTCTCATTTTCACGACAATTAACAGGAAAGGTGCCTGACTTTTCATTGATCTCTCCTCCAGAACGTGAGATTTCAGAGTCGGCATCCATTTCACTGAACGATTTGCGATACTATCTTTTGAACCCCGTCGAATCAGTTCTGCGATGGCATCTTTCCCTGTATGATGATGATGCTGAAGATACAGCATCGAAGGAGAATGAACCCTTTTTCTCCGTGTACCCCTATAATTACAGGTTTATTATCAATTCATTGAACTATTGTTTAAATTCAGGCAACCTCTCTGACATTCAATCGTATATCGATCGCTATTATCAATACAGCATTCTCAAGAGCGATACCCCCCACGGCACTTATGCGGAAATCGATTACCGGAATTTGCTTTCAGATATCATTGCGCGATTTCAGGGCCCGAACAGTCTTTCGGAATTTCTTCAGAACCGGCAAGATCATGCGTTCTATCACACCGTTACACTCGGGTTTGTCCCTACAACCGAGAAACCGGGCCTCTCCCTGCCATCGATTATATTTCCTGTCGTGCATCGCGATAAATCAGTATCAGTTGAGCTGACGGGATCACTGCCGGTTTTATGGAAACACCCGGAAACCGGTGAATGCGAAACCCTGGTCATCATGAACAGCTCAAAGCCGTCAATCACCTCCCTGGTGTATCCTTTCTTGTTTTATATTGCCTCGGCTTCGACCTATAACAAGCCGTTGAGTGACCTCATCGGTTCCGGACCTTTCACGGTTCATGTCTCGACCAAATCCGGAATAACTTCATATCCGTATCATCTGGACGGGCCATCAAGCAGGAAATACCTTCAACGCCTCATCGATGAATTCCTTGATCCTGAATCATTTGATCTGCTACCACTTGCGATAATTGGTGATAAAAAACTTAAAGCTCCTTCGTGCATGAAGGATGATCCTTCCGAGGCCGAAAAAGAAGAATACCGGCGACTTCTCATTTCCCTGATCGATGATGATGCGGAAAAAATGAATCCCGCCTACCGGCCCATGTCTCTGCTTCAGCTCATCAACCCGGAGGTTCCTGATGACGCTTATTCCAAGGTAAGAAGCCGTCTTGGGATGCTTTTCAGACCTTTTTCAGGAGGTGATCAGCAATAATGGCGCGTAATGTCTCCGATCCCATACCCGTATCCGCAATTGAACAGATCGATCTTGATTCGCATGCGGTGATCGAAGCATCTGCCGGTACGGGTAAAACCTATACAATCGAACATCTTGTTGTGGAGCTTTTAAAAAGCGGAAGAGTCCCCGGTCTTGAAGAAATCCTCGTTGTGACGTTCACGGAAAAAGCCGCCGGCGAGCTCAAGGACCGCATCCGGCAAAATATACAAAGCGAGCTGACGCGGCATCAGTCCGAAATCCTCCAGGTTTCCCTTGAGAATTTTGACTCCGCATCGATTTTTACCATTCACGGCTTCTGCAACGCGACCCTCCAGGAATATGCCTTTGAAAATGGCGAGCAATTTCAGAGTCAGTTGACCGATGACCGGGCTGTTTACGAGCAGGTTCTCTATGATATCATGCGCAACGAATGGCCTTCACGCTTTGGCAGGGACTTCCAGAAAATTTTGACCCTTTCCGGTTATCCAGGCACAACCGCTGGCGGTACAAGCTCCTGGGTCAACCGCGTCCTGGATGTTGCCCTGCGCTTCCAATCTTCCGGAAACGACACGCTCGTTCCCGACGGAGGATCTGACCTCCCTGGGATGATCTTGAAAACTGAAAACGATTGCCGGTTATACCTCGATGAACTGGAACGTCTGATCGGGTTCATTGACAGGAATGACCTCAGCAGAAGCGATTTCCCGGCCAGATATGCAACCCTCAATATTAACAAGACCAGCATGGGCAAACGGCTGCGTATAATCGAAAACCTGCTCAAACTTCTGTCTGAACGAGACACCAGGGCCATTGAACTTGTTGAGCTTAATGATTTTTTTTCAGACCTTGACCTGCATGAGGACGGTTTCAATGAATTCAACACCAGATGGAAAAAGGGAGGGCCGGATTATGAGGAAAAACTGCCGCGACTACCGGAGATAATCGAGCTTCTTGAAAAATTGAGAACCCTTGATATAAAGATGATACGGAACACGCTTACGGCCATTACTGTTCATGATCTCAAGCGGCACGCCTTGCAACACAAAAAAGAGCGGGGACTTATAAGCTACGACGACATGATAACCCGCGTCTACCATGCCCTGGCCCCCGAAAAGTCAATCCTGAAAAAAGTGCTTCAGAAAAAATATCGTTATGCCCTGGTGGATGAATTTCAGGACACCGATATGCTCCAATGGAAAATATTCAGTACCCTTTTTCTTGGATCAAAAACTAACAGGTTGTTTATCATTGGAGATCCTAAACAATCCATCTATGGTTTCCGCGGCGCCGATGTGTATGCCTACTATCTGGCCCGGGACGAAATGATACATTTTCACGACGCCCGTTATTATTGCCTTAACGAAAACTGGAGGTCCTCCCGGGACCTGATCGCCTCCTTCAATTCACTCTTTTCAGGAACCAACTGGTTTTCCGACAGCAACATCCATTATCTTCCCAGTCATTACCCCGCCGGACAGGACCCCGGGAAGCATCAGGATGATAAATCCCTGATTGTCATGGACTGCGGCGCGTGCACCGGAACCATGGCGAAATACAAGACGGCATACTTCATAACCAGCGAATTGAAACGATTTATTTTGGAAGACCCCTCTTTCAATCTTAACGATATAGCCATACTTGTCACCAAATGGAAAGAAGCCGAAACAATCGAAAAGTTTCTAAGACACCATGCCATCAGTTACTCGCTGTATAAAAAGGAGGGGCTGTACCAGTCCAAGGAAGTTCTTGAATTGCTGATACTGCTGACAGCCATTGCAAACCCTGACGATATCATGGCGCGGAAAAAAGCCCTGGTCACCCGTTTTTTCCGAATCCCGGTCCGGCAGCTTTATCATTATACCGCTACCGTTCATAACCACCTGGCTGACAGCCTCTTTGAGCGGTGGATTACTCTCGCTGATCAGAGGAAATGGCCGCTTCTGTTTCAATCCATTATTGAAGATACCGGAATCCCTTTCCGACAGGACATCGACGATCATGACCGCGCATTGATCAATTACCGGACGGTAATCCAAAATCTTGAAATTGAGGCTTACCGGAACGATTTCTGCATCCAGGAGATCATTGATTATCTTAACAATCTAAGGCAGAGAAAATCATATTCCCATGACAGTTACAATATTCAGAACATTGACCTGGATAAGCCCGGTGTACAAATCCTTACCATCCATGCCAGCAAGGGACTTCAGTTTAAAACGGTATTTATTGCCGGGGGATATACAAAAAAAGCCGCCGGAGATTTCTGGACATACCATGACACAAACAGCAGGGTCTTTGACCTCGTCAGAAACAAAGCCAATAAGGATCTTTACAACCTTGAAATAGCCAGTGAGGAAGAACGCCTCTTCTATGTCGCCCTTACGAGGGCGCAGGACAGGCTCTATGTCCCGGTCTTTGACCCCGGGAGCAGGGCATCAAGCACCGCCGGTATTGCTGGAACAAAACTGAATTCAGCACTAAAACAAATCCGCAAGGAAAAACAGGTCATCTGGCTGGATATCAATTCAGTGCAGGAAGTAAATGATCCTGTATACTGCAACACAGTGACATCTGATGATCGCTTTTTCATGCCAGACCCTCTGTTTCCCACGATATCCTCCTCTTTCACCGACCGCAGGATACATATCGATTCGTTCTCCGGTATTAAAAGCAGGCTTCATGATCCAGTAAATGATAATCCTGACATTTATCAATTCGGCGACCAAGGCCCGCAACCTCATGAGGATGACGAACAGTATACGGTCACCGCTCCTTCGATGTCAGAAAATGACCTCCGGCAGGACTTGCCTCATTCGAGGCAAACCGGCATTATGCTGCACGAAATATTTGAGCATATCGATTTTCAACGTGCGGGAAATGTTGCTTCCCCATCGGATTTAATCAAGCGCGGCACACAGTCTTCGGATATATTTGACAGTGCCATTCGTCATCATTTGAATTTCCTTGCTGAATCGGATAGGGATTCAATTAAAAGCCAGATTGCAGACATTATCTGGAATACTTTGAATGCTCCCCTAAACGGATCGGATTTGCGATTGAAACTGGTGGATAAAAAAATACATGAAGTAGAATTCTATTATCCTTTCACCCAAAAACCCACCACCCCTGTCCCTGAAATAATATACCGTGATGGTTTCATGCACGGTTTTATAGATATGATATTCCTATATCAGCATAAATACTTTATAATAGACTGGAAATCAAATTATCTTGATGAAGGATATTCGCGGGACCTGATCGGACGCAATATCCTTGTTATGCATTACGATTTGCAGATGAAGATATACCTGCAGGCCCTTCTCCGCTGGTTGCGCAACATCATTCCTGATTACAATTATGAAAATCACTTCGGTGGAATATATTATCTGTATCTCAGAGGAATGGAACACGACAACTCCAGTACCGGCATCTATTTTTATCGGCCAGAGAATGAAGAAATACATGATATACCCTTTCTCAGGCTCCCTACCGACAAAAGATATTAACTCTATTTCCGATATGACTTGACTTCCCGATGTCCACTGTCAAAATACCCCCAGAACATGGAGGGAGGAATCATGAAAAAGATACTAGTATTGTTACTTATACTTATTGCCGGTGTAGCTGTCAGTTTTCTTTTGTACACTGACATGGTAATGGTTCAGCTCCCGGTATTAATCCAGAAAAATCCAAAGATAACCTTTGTACTGGGAAACGCTTTCTATAGAAAAACCCCTTCCGACCAGTGGGAACAGGCCATTGTTGGTCAGGTTTTAAAGCCGGGGTATGAAGTTAAAACTGAACAAAATACCCAGATGGACATTCGTTTTCACGGCGACATGGCAATCCGCGTTTCAGAAAACAGCATGATGAGAATCGATGACATGTCCGTCAGGAAAGTAATGCTAAAATTGAACAACGGTTAGATCTACGGAAAATTTGAGAAAATTTTCAAGGATTACGACATTAAAGTAAAAACACCCACGACGGTTGCGGCTATCCGGGGCACCGAGCTCGGTTTTGAAATAAATGAAGATCTAAAAGAGATGAAAAAGCAACAAATGAAAATGCGCCAGGCAAAAAAGAAGTACGAGGAACCGGCGGAGGTTGAAACGCTCTACAGCTCTACTGTTTATTCAATATCAGGTATTACCGAGTTGAACAATCCGAAATATGAAGACCAGAAAGTCCTCCTTTCATATCAGAACAAGATCACCATCAAGGAAAACGAGCCGCCATCAAACCCGGAAAAAATGACTGATGATGAAATTTCCAGGATGCGTTCCGTTCTTAATTCAATTCATACCGAAGAGGTTCTCTTTATTTCAGATAAAATCAATTTTGAAGTGAACAGCGCAACGATACTTCCCAATTCATATGCCGAACTTGATAAAATCATAAAAATTATAAAGGAAAAGAATGTCAGGGTCAGGATAGAGGGACATACGGACAACCAGGGCACGGCTTCCTTTAACCAGACGCTTTCCATTAAACGGGCAGAATCTATAAAAAAATATCTGGTGAAGAAAGGTATTGAAACAGAACATCTCGAGATAGCCGGGTATGGTTCAAGCAAACCGGTGGCCAGCAACACCACCCCGGCCGGCAGATCATTAAACCGGAGGGTTGAATTCATCATCATTGAATGACAATGATCATTCCTTGATAAAGTCTGATATGCAATTATAGAATTCTTCCGGGTTGTCAATCATGGGGAAGTGCCCGCTTTTAGAAATGCTGCGCACGGGTATTCCTTCAAGTTGGCGTAATACCGGCATGGACGAATTAATGTCCCCATGAATGTAGATTTTTTTGCATCTTATATTCCTGAATTTTTCTAGAAGCACTTCACTGTCTGACCATGCCACCAGCGATCGAGAACTGTAATATAATCCTTCTTTTTCAGCCTTGTTCAACAGGACGGACCAGAGCCTTCTCCCCGGTTCTGCCGACATCGCAGTCGCCAGGATCATTCCCGGCAACTGCCTCTTTTTGAAATCCTCAAAGCTTACCGACGCTTTTTTACGGCTCACGGTGCAGTCACGTCCGACCAGATTCCCTTCAACATTAATAAACGATGCCAGCCGTTCGGGTATTTTTTCCGCCAGAATAAGGCCGACAGCGCCGCCCATGCTGTGGCCTATAACATGCACCTTATGCCGCGGATAACAATCAAGCAGTGATTTACAGATACAGGCGTGCTCTTCCAGGTCATACGAATAATCGACAAGGCCGGGTGAATCGCCGAATCCGGGAAGATCAGGGACAATGATTGCATACCATTCCAGATCCCGTATGTCCCACACGCTGTCAAAATTCTCTTTTGCACAACCCAGGCCATGAATAAAAAACAGCAGTTCGTTCCCGCTGATTCTCTGTTTAACCGCCAGCGTTACCCGGCTGTTCTTATAATCTATGGTTACCGTTTTACTCAGCATGATCCATCATGTTACTCCGGAAAACATTCCATGCATCATATCCCTTTTAAAGCCCGTGCCATCGCGGTGCCTGAAAACAGCATGTCCCCCGCGCGGCGGGGGACATTAAATAGAGCTCTTTCTGAATCAATGCAATGTTTCATCCCGGTCCGGGTAATAATGTTTTCTCGCCCATTCAAGATCCTTTTTTTCCTGTGCCGTGAGCGAACTCATGCCATGCCTTGCTATTTTTTCAAGTAACTCATCAATGATCTTCTTTGATTGTATTCTGGCCTCAATTACCTTCTTTTTTCTTTTAAGGCGGATTTTTTTAAAAAACCGTGAAAGAACATTTTCATTGCTCGATTTTTCAGCGGTATATCCCGATTTCGATCTCCTGATACGGAGAAAAAAGTAGAGCAGACCGGTTATAAGTCCTCCGAGGTGTCCGATATGGCTTACGTTACCCCCCGCCCCTGTTGCCGTGGAAAGCATGCCGAAGAATTCTATCAACCCGAAGGCGAGCACCAGGTACTTGATCTTGATGGGTATTACGAAATAGAGCAACACCTTTCTGTTGGGCCAGGTAACGCCATAGGCCAGGAGAATGCCATAGATGGCGCCCGATGCCCCAATGGTCACCGGATTGACGCCGTTCTGGACATACATTATGTAATTCATGAGGGCAATGAAGAATCCCGCCCCTATTCCGGTTATAATATAATATCGAAAAAAAAGAGAGCTTCCCCAGTTTTGTTCCAGTTCTCCGGCGAACATCCACAGACCCAGCAAATTGAAGATAATGTGGAACCATCCGCCGTGGAGAAACATATAGGTTATTATCTGCCACAGCTTGAACTCCTGGATAAACCCGACATGATTGAGGCCAAGGAGGTGCTCGATGTATCCTGGATAGAAAATCCCGATAATCTGCTGGCATAGAAAAATGACCCCGTTGATGATCATCAGTCTTTTCACAACAGGCGTCAACGGGCCGCCGATCCTGATATTAACATTCTGCCCTAACATAGTAAGCGCTCGCGGTTATTGTGAGTCTGAAATGAAACGCATGCGAATCTGATTGAACTCTTCCGCATTTTCCATGAATATTTTCAGGAGTGTCGGGTCAAACTTATTTGATTCTTTTTTCATCACATCAATTGATTCTTCATGGGTAAATGCATTCTTGTATGGCCGTGAGGTGGTTAATGCATCGTAGACATCGGCAATGGCGACGATACGAGCCGACAGCGGGATGTCTGTCCCCCTGAGGCCGAAGGGATATCCGCTGCCGTCCCACCGTTCATGGTGGTAGAGGGTGATATCCAGTGCCATCTTTAAAAATGAATCCTCCCCCAGATCTTTGGACGCCGTTTTCAAAGCCTCATACCCTATGGTTGCATGCTTCAGCATGATCTGAAGTTCTTCGGGGGTCAGCCTGTCCTTCTTAAGCAGTATGCTGTCCGGAATGCCAACCTTGCCAATGTCATGGAGGATTGATGAATCATACAGGTCCCTGATAAACTGGTTGGTTATCTCCTCGTTGCCCGAATACTTTAATATCTGCGCTATCAAAACGCAATAACTTCGGATGCGCTCAAGATGATCCCCGGTTGTCCGGTCTCTGGTGTCAGCTATCTTACTGAGAGCAAAAATCATGCTTTTCTGCGTTTTCAGGATCTCCTTGGTGCGTATCTCGATCGTATGCTCCAGATTCTTGGTGTATTGTTCGATCTCGTCGATCAGCTCGCCCCGCTCGATGCTGAATGATATCTGCCCCCCGATCGATTCAAGAAACGTGACATGACTTTTTACGAAGGCCTCCACGCTCCGGGCGGTGAAAATCAGAAAACCGCGGCTCTCATTTTTCATGATCAGGGGAAGCATGAGGAGGGATTTATATCCCCCGCGGGTGAAATGCTTAATGAATTCTGAAGCGGAATAGGCCTGGGGAAAATCCTCGACATCATCTATGGATAGCAACGCTTTGGTCATTGATACGTCTTTGAGGAGGGGATCGTCCATGGTGAATCCGGAATCCTTTTTGAATATTGACTCACTGTCGGATTCAACAAGCTTGACCGATACCGAGCGGCGGTCCTTATTTATGATAAGAAGAACCAGAGTATCAAACGGTATGATTTTCTTCAGCGTGGTGTTGAGTGAATGAAAGATATCATCCGTGCTCTTGCCGCGGTTTAACATCGCGATTATTTCATTTATCTGATTGACCTGCTCCAGGTATCTGGTCCTTTCATCGTTCAGCTTTTTCCGCTCTATTGCCCTTTTTATCGAATGATCCAGGATTCCGAAATCCGTGATTGGTTTTGTGAGAAAATCATAAGCGCCGGTCTGCAGGGCCAGTATGATGTCTTCACTGGTGCCGTACCCGGTAAGGACAATCTTGGGGATAGTGGGAAAATTTTCCGACATTATCTGCAGCAGTTCGCGACCGCCCATTTTCGGCATGCGCAGATCAGTCAGGACAAGGTCGAAGGGCTCCGAGTTCAGCTTATCAATGGCAATTTCCCCATTATCAGCCGTCTCAATTATATAATTCTTACCAAGTAAATATTTCGACAGGACCTTTCTTATGAAAGGTTCATCATCAACGATCAATATTTTACTTACATCATCATTTGTCAAAGAATGTATTTTCATTGATGTCAGATTATCTCTGGTCTAACTGAGCCAAGATTGAATCCAAGCTGGTATAAACAAAAAGTCAGGGATGTGAAGAAGTCAAGAATTTTATATTTCAGGAGGTAATTATTCAACTGTTCTTCAACTGTGATGCCCGGAAAATCAATACAATCGAACCTATTTTAATTTCATCCCAATCATGGAGGACCTTCGGCCTCAACAGCTTTTTATCATTTAAATAGGTCCCCTGATCAGAAATTAAATCAAACAATGTATGCATACCTTGAATGATCTTGATTTTCGAGTGTTTTTCAGAAACTGTCTTATCATTAATAACAATAGCATTATCCCTGCCGCTGCCTATAATGATCTCTCTCATATTGATAGGGTATTTCTTCCCGACCTGAGGACCGTTTTTCTGAAATAACCAGGCGTCGCCATAGGTTTTTTCCTCGCCGAAGGACAACGCATCCTGCCCCTCTACAAGACCATTTTTTTTTACGCGGTCATCTTCAACGGCAGCCTGGCTCATCAGGTATTTCTTTTCAATTTCGAATCGCTCTTTCAATATTTCTTTCTCTCTATTCATAAAATAGAGAAAAAGAACAATCAGCACCATAAATAGAACAAGGATGGCAACAATTATTATGATGATACTGCTGAATGATAGCAAGGACCCTGTGACTCGTTTTTTTTCTATAAAAAATATATCCGAATCACGATCTCGTATGTCCTTGTATTTTATCCTCACTTCCAATCGATGATTCATCCCGTCCATTCCTAGTTTTGACTGATAGGTTACCGTGTACCTGTTTTTCATCATCGAGAGCGTTGTCCGGTACATTCCGGAAACATCGCTGCTTTTGCCGTAAATTAATTTTCCGCCGGTACGTTGTGAAATGCGCCCCATGGAACGGAGATTCTTTGAATCTCTGCAGCAGATAAAATAAACGGGTATCATTGCGTTGCGGGCAAATTTAATTATATCCTCCTCACTGACGCTGCTCCCTTCGTCCTTGCCGTCTGTGAAAACAATGACCTTTTTATTTGCCTGTTTTACCTTATCAAATAATTCAATTGAATCATATATGGAATTATAGAGAAGCGTCTTTTTCCCATGCCGTTCGATATCATTAATATTTTTTACAATTTCATCGCTGCTTTGAGTAAAATTATTGAGCAATATGACACTGTCATCAAATTGATATACGGCGATTTTATCTTTTGAACCGACGCTCCTGGCTATTTCCCTCGCCGAAGACTTTATGCTTTTTAAAAATTTCTTGCTTATGCTTTTGCTCGAATCAACGGAAAACACAAGGTACAAACAATTCTCCATGTCAGCATGCTTTATCATGGTCACAGAATCGCCGATTCTGGAACCATCCTCAATTATTACCAGATCGCCGGAATCCAGCGCTCCCAAAGATCCATCAATGCCGTTGACTATGAGATCAATCTTTACTTTAGGGAAATCATTTACCGCATCAATTTTTTCTATCTTCAGAAATTGCCCCGCCATGGCGGATGTTGAGCAAAACATGATACCAGATATGAGAATCATGATCAGAATTGATTTGCCGTTCATAATGAGTGTTCTATTCATGTATAATTATAAACCATTAGAAACGCCAGGGCTCACTGATCCTGACCTTCCTTACCCGGTTTATTGAGTTCTACCGGTATATATAATATCGGTTTCTGAAAATATTTTATTTAGGTTTGTTGCATACCAATTGTCATTAAATCATGATGCTGATTTCATGACAATCAATGCCTTTTTTCATTATGATACCATGTATTGGGGGCATGAAATCCCGCAGGGATACACTTCAGCGAAATTCCTGATCCATGCAATCAACCGGGGATATTCCCCATTTTTTCCTGATAAAGTTTCAAAGCTTTATCGCGGATTACCCTTGCCTGCGGGTGGAGATTTTCCCCGGGATTGATCCTGCCCAGGATTTCAATACTGATGCGGTTTGTTATGCAGGTATTAAAAAAGAATTTACCCGGGGTAAACAGACGGTCGGTATTGCTGATGTAGAGTACCTCTATCGGGACATTGTATTTGCCGGCGATTGAAAATGCCCCTTTCTGAAAGCGTCCCAGTTTACCGTCCCGGCTTCGATGACCTTCCGGAAAAATGAACAGGACGCCGCCCTTTTTAAAAAATTCAGACATGCTCTGGATCCCTTCGATCATTAGATCCTTTGAATCTCCGGATTGGGTATATGGAATATATCCTCCTGATTTCATGACCCAGCGCATGATGGGGAGTTTAAAAAATATTCCCTTCACAATCGTTCTGTGGGCCGGAAAAAGGGATATCAAGAGTATCGGGTCAAGGTAGGACCGGTGGTTTGCCACAACAACGGCGGATTTTATTTGAAATACTTCCCGGGCAATATCGATGGTGAGACCCGGAGTTATGACTTCCACTAATAAAAAAAACACCTTATAGAAAACATGATTTATTCTTTCAAAGAGAGATTCCCTGTCAGAGGTGAAGGGACTCAGCAGGAGCAGTATGGGAATATAAAAAAGAATGTATCCAAGCAGAAAATATGACCAGCATACTAATGTTATGATGACATCAACAGGAGCCTTGATGATCCTGGCCGGCAATGACATAGAAGGTTATATCCACTTCTTGATAAACAGGCTGGTGTTTACTCCGCCGAAAGCAAAATTCTGAATCGATGCAATGCTGACGTCCTGTTCCTTCATCGCGGTAACATGCTGTATCATATTGCACCGGGGATCAATTTCTTCCAGGTTCAGGGTTGGGACGATCACACCCTCCTGGAGCATGTACAGGGTAAATATCGTCTCAATGACACCGCAGGAACTCATGGTATGGCCGATATAGCTTTTCAAACCGGTAACCAGCGGCACTTCGCCGTATTCAGCATGTATCGCCTGGGCTTCAACGATATCCCCCACCTTGGTGGACGTCGCATGGGCGCTGATGAAGCCGACATCCCCTGGATTGAGGCGGGCGTTTTCAAGTCCCATGCGGATTGTCCTTTTCACCCCGTCGGCATTCGGCAGTATCAGGTCGCCGCCATTGTTGCTGCACGAAAACCCGATAACCTCTGCCAGTATCGTGGCCCCGCGACGCTTTGCATGTTCATATTCCTCAAGCAGAACAGCCCCCGCTCCTTCACCGACGACGAGACCGTCGCGTTTCACATCAAAAGGCCTCGGCGTCAGATGGGGCCTATCATTATATGCCGTAGAACAGGCAAGGAGGTTGTCGAAAACCGCAATGGTGGTCGTGTCATACTCGTCAGCGGCGCCGCATATCATGGCATCCTGCAGCCCGAACTTTATAGCCTCATACCCGTAGCCGATCGACTGGCTGCCGGTGGTGCAGGCCGTGCAGGAGGCTATTACCCTGCCGGTGATCCCGAACATGCGCGTGATGTTGACGGCCGTGGTGTGGGCCATGGACTTAAGGTAATCCGTGGCGTTTATCTTGGCATATCCCTTGCGCTCGGGATCAAAAAACGCCTCGTAGATATTTCGCTGGACGGTCGGGCTCCCGTGGGTTGATCCAAAGGCTATGCCCACCCTTCCCGACGATAGAAGTTCCTGATCAAGACCGGCCTGTTCAATGACTTCCTTCGCCACCTGGCACGCATAATAGGATACCGGCCCAAGTGTCTTGGTAAATTTCCGGGAAAAGTCATAGGCTATCTCATAGTCAATGACGCCGAATACTTTTGAATGAAGATACTTGGCGAGAAGGTCATCCTCTTTTTTTATATTCTTGACCCCGGAGACGCCATTGACGAGGTTGTCAAATATGTTTTTTTTACCATGACCAATCGGCGTTATGGCGGATTCAGCGGTGATGACGACTCTTCGTTCCATGATCTGGTTTGGTTTGTATCGTGGTATCAGACTATTTTCTTTTCTTCAATACGTCTTCGATAAAATCGCAAATATGATTGATTGAGCGGATTTCCATTGCCTGCTTCTTTTCTTCCTGGGTCAACGGAGAAGCAATAAAATCCTCAACATATTCCAGCAGTGCAATGGCATCTATGCTGTCGAACTCATATTTCTCGGTAAGATTATCATCCAGATCCGGATTTACAATTTCGAATTCATCTCTGAGTAATTCCAGAATCTTATCTATTATCTCTTGTCGGGTCATTCAATACTCCTGTGCATATACCATTCCATGTCATTGCAGGCGATTTTCTTGTTCTGAAATGAGCGCCTTGTTCCTGCGTCATTTAAATGGAATTCATTGGAAATTTACAATTAAAAACAAATGATCAAACCCACCACAATTTGCAACAATAAAAAAGTCAAGAAAAATTAACCGCTTATCGATTCCTGCCCATTGGGCCACGATAACCACTTGACTCATTCTGATACTTCCTGCAGATGTGTATCCATGAAACAAAACCCTTTAAACATTCCTGATATCTCCACCCCCGTCGCCATCATGGTGCGTCATGCCGAGAGGTATCCTATCGGCAATATGGAGAATGCCCTGGAACTGCTCCTTACGGCCAAGGGCAAAGAAGATGCCTTTACGCTGGGATGGAACCTCTCCGGTTTCAGCCCCCTATCCATTTACCACAGCCCCGTCCCCCGATGCAAGGAGACGGCTGACAGCATACGAGATGGGATACTCAGCGCCAACCAGAAGGCGACCGTGGAAGGCCTTCTGCTGGATCTGGGAGGCCCTTACATTACCGGTGACTGGTATGCGGTAGTGAAGGCCATTGAAGAAATAGGGCATGCGCGTTTTATCAGGAAATGGTTTAATAATGAACTGCCGGCCAGCCTGATTATGTCTCTCCCCGAGGCGGCGAGAATACAATTAAAGATACTGATCCATCAGCTCCATACCGGTTCCAATTCGACCATCAACGTGACCCATGACTGGAACATTATGATCATGAGGGAATATTTCCTGCATCTTCGCCATGAAGATATAGGCGATCCTGATTACCTGGATGGTTTATACGCCTTCATTGAAAAAGACAGAGTGCATCTCGGGTATCACGGTACAGTTATCGTACCGGACCTTGAGCATATTGAAGCCTGATGTGCTTCATTGGACGCTGCCGCAGTCTGCCACTTTGTTCTGCAACAATTCAATCGCGTGGGGGATGGCTGATTCTATAAACCCTAGATTCTCCCGAACCGCCTTTGGGCTTCCGGGAAGGTTGATGATCAGGCTCTGTTTTCGTATGCCGGATACGGCCCGTGAAAGCATGGCATGGTGGGTGACCTGGGACGATTTCATGCGCATGATTTCCGCAAAACCAGGGGCCGGTTTTTCAATCACAGCAGACGTTGCCTCCGGCGTAACATCCCTCGGGGCAAAGCCGGTACCGCCGGTGGTCAGGATCAGGTTGACACCGGCATCTGAAAGATCCCGCAATGCCTTTTTGATGTCTTCGAATTCATCAGGAACAATTAATTCATTCTGCACGCTGTAACCTTTTCCTTCAGCCCATTGCCTGATGGCGGGTCCGGATAGATCCTCCCGCATTCCCTTCGAAGATCTGTCGCTGACGGTAATAATTCCAACCGATATCATGGCATACCTACCATTTCACTATAATTACCTGACGGGCTTATTCAGGCGGCTGACCGGAATAAAGCCGTTTTTTTCTATGATATCCTGCCCGGTTTTGCCCGTGCAAAAGTCAACAAATGCTTTTACTTCCCCCCTGTAGGATTTCTCATTTACATAAAGATACAATCCCCGGTACAGGGGGTAATATCCCTTCTCAATATTCTCCAGTGAAGCACTGAAACTGTTGACAGAGAGCGCTTTCACGCTTTTATCCATGTACCGTGCGCTTATGTATCCAACCGATGTCGGGTTCGTTGAAACATAGGCGACAACATCGACATCTTTTTTTATCTTTCTGCTCCCCTCCACAATGGTTGCAGACTCAAAAAATCTTTCATTCATAAACAGCCTTGTCCCTGATGAGTCATCCCGGTCAACAACTATAACCGTTCCCGGCTTTCCTTCGATATCCTTCCAATCCTTTATTAATCCCGAGTACATATCTGCAAGCTGTCCCTGAAAAATATTTTTTATAGTGTTGGCAGGGTTAACAATGGGAATTATTATATCATAGGCAATGCAGTATTCTTTCACAACAAGGCCTTTTTTTTGGGCCTCAAATAATTGCGGGGCCGGCATTTTAACCGAGGAGCTTGCAATATCACATTTCCCCTCCAGCAACGAGGCGATGCCTTTCAGAGATCCCTTTTCCTGTATTTCGATGGCAGTAGAGTGCTTCGTTTTATATGATTCAGCCAGAATGCCAAGCACGGGGCCCATGGTTCTGGACCCGGTAATTTTCACCACCTGGCTCTTTTTCCCGCAGCCAAGGGCCAGAATCGAAACAAGAAGCACCGAGCACAGGGCAATAAATCTACATGATTGTTTCATAACGACCATCCTATTAGATAACGTTATCAGCTTGTATCATTTTTCGATACACCGCCGCTAAAAATCAATAGAAATTAAAGCGGCCTGAAAATATCTGAAGGCGGAGCGTTATGTCTTATTAAGCCACCATCTGGCACACTATTTACGCATAACATTTGTTATTTGTAATTATCCGGAAAACATCTCTCTCCGGATTCCGCCCGAACATGAAAGATACACAAGTTTTTTTGTGTCAGGATTATTTGCTGCCGGGATATTCTACTGCAAAAACGACATACAGGTCAATTGAATCATTCATCCCATCATCCGCAACCGCAATGCCCAGATCAGGATAGAGATATATGCCATTGGAATCAGCTTTAAGTAGTTTAAGATTTCTGTTTCCATAATAGTAGATGAAGCTATTAATGCCGCTCCTCAGGTTAACCGAGTCTGTGGTCACCCGGGCATTGTCAAAGCCAACAATCGCGATGACCTTCCCCTGAAAAACACACGCGGTAAACTTTTTCTCCTCATTGTAATACATGACTTCAAAATAGATCTTTTTCTTGCTGTTTATTTTAAAAACATTGGCAAATAATTCTTCAGGATGGCGGGGTTTCGATATTTTAAAGCTAGTTCGGCCGAAACGCTTCAGGACTGCTTCAATATCTTCATTGAGAACAACGCCATCTGACCCAAGACCCGGTCCAACGATAGTATTGTCGCGGATTATCTGGTCATAGGGTTCTGCTTCTTCTGATATAACGGCCGCACTGAAGGCGATGGCCAGCATTATAACACGGGCGCCCCGCAGACTTATGGAGCGAATGTTTTTCATTCATTATACTCCCTTGATTTTTCGTTCAATATCTCTCTTAATAGCTTTCATGCTCCGGGGATAGGTACGATCAGTGGTCCGTTCTTTTATCATCACGATGCCGTTTTCCCTGATCCCGTATTCATGATATCTTTTTCTTTCAAGAAGAGACAACCCCACCTCATTGATATGCTCAGTCACCGCCGGCGGCAATTCTTCCGGCGCCGCATGGTAATAGACATACAACAGCCCGCCTGTTTTCAACAGAGGAGCGCCTACTTCAATAACAAAAAATATCTCACCAAGAGCACGGGAAAATACATAATCAAAGACGCCCCTCATCTGTTGCCGGGCAATCTCTTCCAACCTTCCATTGACAACCGTAAGATTATCTATCCCGCAGTCGCGTATCACGGAATCAACAAAGGATATTTTTTTACTATTGGAATCGATGCAGACTCCGCGCCAATTATCATTAAATATGGCAAGGGGAATACCGGGAATCCCCGCCCCGGTGCCAATATCGGCAAACACTGTTCCACGTGGAACATTCATGGAAACCAGGGGATCAATGCTTCCTAGTATCAGGTTAGCTACAATATCATCCAGCGTTTTGAAACCGGTGATATTAAACTTTTTATTTGTCTCATGAATTAATTCTGCGTAGGCAATCATCCTGCTTTCTCTGGCTTCATCAATGATGATCCCGTTCCTCTCCTTCCATTCATGCAACCGCCCATTTTCCACGTGGAACCTCTCTTCGTATCTCACTTCTTCAATGCTTCTACATGCACCAGGAGAATCGACACGTCAGTCGGATCAACACCGGAAATTCTCATGGCCTGGCCGATCGTTGACGGGTGTATCTTTTTCAGCTTTTCTCTGGCTTCCTTTTTCAATCCCTGTATGGTATCATAATTGATATCCGCGGGAATAGCCTTCTTCTCCATTTTCTCTATTTTTTTTATCCGCTCCTGGTCCCGGGCTATATAGCCTTCGTACTTTATTTCCATTTCAACGATCGCCGCAAGATCATGATCAATGGTATCATCAATCATGCTCAGTATATTATTTATGGTCACCCCGGGTCTTTTCAGCAGCTTGTCTATTTTATATTTCCCTGCGTGAACCTGATCAGGGACATCTCTATTCAGGATATGCTCGTTTGCCTGGTTTATTTCAATGGTTCTGTTTTTAAACACATCAATAAAGGCATATATCTTTTTATATTTTTCGGTCATCGCGCTTAATTGCTCCCGGCTAATTAAGCCGCTATCGGCGCCATACGGCATGAGTCTTTTATCCGCGTTATCCTGGCGCAAAATGAGACGGTGTTCCGCTCTGGATGTGAACATCCGGTACGGCTCATTGGTTCCTTTGGTTATCAGATCATCTATTAGAACACCCAGATATGCCTCGTACCTTCTGATGATGAGCGGCTCCTTTCTCAGTAATTTATTCCCGGCATTTATTGAGGCATAGATTCCCTGCGCCGCCGCCTCTTCATAGCCGGAGGTCCCGTTGATCTGCCCCGCGTGGTAGAGCCCCGATATCTTTTTCGTTTCCAGTGTCGCGTATAATTCCGTGGGGGGAACAAAATCATACTCAACGGCATAGGCGGGCCTCATCACCTTGACGTTCTCCAGTCCCGGGATGGTCGTTATCATCTTGAGCTGGACATCCTCCGGAAGCGAACTGGAAAAGCCATTGATATAGAACTCCCTGGTGTGATATCCTTCCGGTTCAAGAAACAGCTGGTGGCGCATTTTATCGGAGAAGCGCACCACCTTGTCCTCGATTGACGGACAGTACCGCGGTCCGACTCCCTTGATTACGCCTCCGTAGAGGGGCGACCGGTGAAGGTTCTGCCGTATTATCTCATGGGTATCAGGCGTTGAATAGGTTATCCAGCAGGGAACCTGATCCCGTGTTATCGCCGCCGTTGAATAGGAGAAGGGCACCGGCGTTTCATCAGGATGCTGTATCTCGCACCGGGAGAAATCAATCGATTCCCCGTTGATCCTTGGCGGGGTGCCGGTTTTAAGCCGCATGACCGGAAAGCCGAGCTTTCGCAATGAATCGGACAATGTTTCAGATGAAAAATCCCCCAGCCTCCCGCATCGCTCCTGGTACTCCCCAATATGGATGAGGCCTTTCAAAAATGTCCCGGTGCATATGATCACCGCCTTCGCCTGATGTTCCTGCCCCCGGATCGTCCTCACACCGGAAACGGCTCCTCCTTCAGCAATAATCTCCTCGACTATATCCTGTATCACCTCAAGGTTCTTTTCAGATTCAAGGACATGCTTCATCGTGAATTGGTAATCTTTCTTATCCGCCTGTGCCCGCGGCGCCCATACGGCCGGCCCCTTGCTCTTGTTCAGCATTTTAAAATGTATTCCCGTAGCATCAATGGTCTTTGCCATTTCTCCGCCCAGGGCGTCGATCTCCTTGACGAGATGCCCCTTTGCCAGGCCGCCTATGGCCGGATTGCAGCTCATCTGGGCAATGGTATCAAGGTTACCGGTAAGGAGTAATGTCTTGAAGCCCCGTCTCGCAGAAGCGAGAGCCGCCTCAACTCCTGCATGGCCTGCCCCGACAATCACTATTTCATATGTCCGTATCATTTCGCTCTATTCTCAACCTGCAAGGTGGTGATGTTGCAACAGATGCTTGCATATCCGCATTGAGTCAATATATTAATGATACCAGCGCAGAGGAAAGAAACACAACTAAAATAAAAATCCCCAGGCAGCTAATGCACTCCCATTGTCCCTGACGCGTCTATTAATACTATTTTAATAATTGACTTTTTTTTTCAAAACATTGTTATTATACACCTTGCAGGAAATATCAGGCAACGTCTGGCGGTTCATGTTATGTCCCCTATCCAAGAAATAATCAAGCATCTCCATGTCAAACAGGGCGACATAACCCGTGAGGCGATTGATGCAATTGTCAATGCGGCCAATCCCACTCTTCTCGGCGGCGGGGGAGTTGACGGCGCCATCCACCGTGCCGCAGGACCAGGACTTCTCCAGGAATGCAGGAAACTGGGCGGCTGCGCCCATGGAGAAGCGAGAATCACCGGCGGGCATAATCTCAAGGCAAAGCATGTCATTCATACCCCCGGCCCTATTTATAAAAATGGAAAAAGCGGTGAGCCGGAACTGCTGAAAAATTCATATATGAATTCCCTCCTCCTTGCCAGGGAACACGGATTGCAATCGATAGCATTTCCGGCCATTTCCACCGGAGTTTATGGCTATCCCAGGGAAGCAGCGTGTAAAATTGCCGTTGATACGGCAGTGGAGTTTATGAAAAAATATGATTATTTGATTGAAATTTATTTTGTTCTTTTTGATAAGGAAAACGCTGCCATCTATTCCGAATACATAGACGGCTTGAAGAGTTGATTGTTACGATACATTATAACGAAAGGATATAACAATTGGATTATCTCGATTCATTAAAACTCTCCTACGATAAATTCAAATCCATTATATGTCTCGGTCTCGATCCTGTCATAGAAGACATACCCCTGTCAGGGGATCCTCAATCAGTCATCGTCGCTTTCTACGAGGAAATCCTTAACAAGATACTGCAGAAAAAGGTATATCCCGCTGCGGTAAAACCGAATTACGCCTTTTATGCACAGTATGGAATGGCCGGTATTGAAGCGTTGCTGAAAGTAATCGGCCTGTACAAGAATGAGGGCTTCCCCGTAATTCTGGACGTGAAACGGGGGGACATTGACAAGACCGCCGCCGCCTATGCCCGCGAGGCCTTTGATTTTTATCAGGCTGACGCAGTCACTCTCGCGCCGTATATGGGCTTCGATTCAATCCAGCCCTTTATCGAGTTGTTCCCCACCAAGGGATATTATATATTAACAAAAACATCAAATAAAAGCTCCGTTGATATCCAGGATTTGCTGCTGGATAATGAGCCTCTCTATCTGCATGTTGCGAAGAAAATTACTGAATGGCATCAGCCCGGTGTTGGCTCGGTCGTCGGCGCCACCTACCCGGAACAGCTTTCCCAGATAGCCCTTACCTATATACGCTCAGGCAAGGAGATTCCCCTCTTAATACCGGGGATCGGCGCCCAGGGAGGCAGCTTAGAGGAAGTCATGGAAGTGCTCAAACGGTTCAGCGACATACGGATACACCGCATCAATTCCTCGAGCGGGATAAACTATGCGTATAAAAAATTCAAGAAGCTTCACTATGGGGAAGCGGCTGTCAAGGCCCTGAAAGAGTTGAATGACTCAATATCTGCGCTGCTCGAAAACTGATCTAACGCCGACCCGGATGCCCCGCCACCTTAAATGTATACGGTAACTGGATATAGTCATACCCTATCATGGCATAGAATTCTTTCTGTTCAGACGGGTCTTCAAAGGCCACGGATTCAGTTGAATCCGCAAACTTCTTGCAATAGCGTCTTCCCGCGGCAAAGGCGCCTTTTTCAAACAGAATAGTGTCATCATAGTCGTCAATGAGATGCAGATCCTTGCTGTTTTTCAGGGTAACTTGAAAAACCGGTGTGATAAAAGAATATGTCTCTTTGACACGGCGATAGCTGTCATATTCATTGAGGACCTGGTAACATCGGATCCTGCACCCATCCTTCCATTCATGGAATATATTGATTCTCCTGATAAAATTATCCTTTTCCAGGGTCCTGATGATAGCGATGATTGTTCCTTCTTCCAGAGTTGAATTACTATAGAGGATGATATTGAACAGCACATGATCCGGCAGATGCTCTATTAATCCAGGCAGGCCATCATACAGCTCCTGATCATGACTCACCGGTATAAAATAATCAAATACATTGGTTTCAATGCAGTCAGTATAGGCATTATCCCATTTCAGCAGGTCACCGCTCTGGAGGTACAGGCCCCGGCAGAACAGGCCGTCGTCATGGAAATTGAAATCAGGAAGCTTCCTCGCTATATGGCTGAAACCCGTGGCATCTTCTACATAACGCGTTATGTCCTTCAGATCATCGAAGGATGTGCCCCATCCATAATTGTAATAATATGGCGGCTTCTTTAAATAATTAATGCCGCCGGTATTTGCCTGATCCCGGATCAGGGTTCCGGGCAGAATCATCAGGGGATATAATTCAATATTATCTCCGAATCCGGATTCAATGAGCATGTCGGTCATGGCCAGAAATGACTCTTTTGTGTCACCGGGCAGTCCCGGCATCAATCCGATCTTGATATCTATCCCCGCGTTCTTCAAATGACGCATGCCTTCTATCTCCCTGTCCGGTCTGCTGTTTCGTCCCACGATACCCAGGGAAGCCATATTCGTCGTCTGAAGTCCCACTTCCATGCTTCTGAAGCCGGCTTTATAAAGCATCTCTGCCCCTATTTTATCAATACCGCCCGCCCTCATTTCCGAATGGAGCCGTATCCTGTTGTTGATCCGCGTCAGCAGCTCGATGTTGTGCGAAAACTGCCTTGTGTAATTCAGTGCCGGGGAGAGGATGTATAATTCTGATAATCTTCCAGCATGGCGCGTATCAGTCAGCACGTTCACTAACATCTCGAAGGGGAGTTCTCTTATCCTGTTGAAATTCTTCGAATACAAACAGTAGCTGCACTTATAGGGACACCCCCGCGTCAGCTCAAAAAAAGCGGATCCGTCCGGCATGGGGTTCAGCCTCATGCCGCTCAGGGGCTCAAAAATATTTCCGACTGGAATTAACTCATCCGCAGGTTGAACGACAACATGATTGCCATTGATGAGCTGTTCGTAATTCCCCATTGCATCATGGGAGAGCAATTTATGAAAAAACCATTCCCCCTCGCCAGAGACAAAAAAATCCACACAATCCCTCTTCTCCGCCAGGGCTATCGATCCGAAATATATTTCTGATCCGCCAAAGATTATCTGGATAGAAGCGTCCCGCTGTTTGATTGATTCCGCAATGGAGAGGCTCCTCTCAACATTCCATAGAAAGCAGGTAAACGCGACAATATTCGGCTCAACATTCATGATGTATTTAACAATTATTGAATCCGATCCAAATTGGGTTAGGACTGAAGGCAGGTTGTGAATTTCAATATCCGGGTTTATATTTTTAAGAATATACCCGCCTATGGAAGCTGAAGCATATTCCATATTTCCCTGGATATAATCATAACTATGGTTTACCAGGGGGAGCTGGATGAATATTATGCTCTTTCTTTGGATCATGATTAATGAACATCTATATCATCTTTATAATTCTAATAATTAATTGGTTGAAATAATATCAACTATTAATATATTAGACGTGTTGTATTACTTGTAATATTTTTTAAGGATATATAGCAAACAGATTTTTGTGCCATGTCCCATGATGATTTAATATTAAGAGTTGTGCTACCATCATGACAATAAATCTTGATTACCTGAACCTGGAATGGAATATCCTCGTTATAGACGATAGCAAACTCAACAGGGCTATTATTAAAAAGACTTTATCCGAATTGAACATGCAGGTAGACGAGGCCGTTGACGGCATGGACGGACTCAATGCGCTGAAGAAGAAGAAATACGATCTCGTACTGGTTGACATAATAATGCCGAAGCTTGACGGCTTCGGTTTCCTTGCCAAGTTCAAAGACATCATCGGCAGCAATTTCACTCCGGCAATCCTGATGACCGGTTCCGATGACCTCAACTCCAAAATAAAAGGCCTCAGGATCGGGGCTGACGATTTTCTCCTGAAACCCCTGAATGAAAAAGAGCTTACCGCCCGGGTCCTTTCGCTGCTCCGTTTAAAAAGCGTGTACAGCGAATTGTACGAAAAGAACATCCAGATCAAAAAAGAACTCGATATTGCAAAGCGCATACAACAGTTCATCATCCCGAAGAATTTTTCCCTGGTTCCCTACCCCAGGGTGAGCGGCTGCTACCTTCCCATTGAAGATATCGGCGGCGATTTCTACGATTGCTATTCCCTTCCGGATGAGAAGTACGGGTTCCTCATAGCCGACGTTACCGGACACGGCATACCGGCGGCGCTGGTCATGTCCATGGCCAAAATGATTTTCAGCATCTATTCATCGCGCTACGGATCAACTCATGAACTGTTTGGATCGGTCAATGAGCAGATGACAGGCCTCCTCCTGGACACCCAGTACATAACGGCTTTCTTTGTCATCTATGACAGCAAGTCCAAGACCCTGCTCTACTCCAATGCGGGTCATACCAGGGCTCTGTATTACCGGGCTGCAAAAAAGCAGGTCGTCGCCCTTGACACCAAGGGTTTCTTCATCGGACTGGCGAAGGATACCGTGTACGAAGAGAAAAAACATCCCGTGGAACCCGGCGATAAATTACTCCTCTACACAGATGGCATCAGCGAATTGAAGAACTATAATGGTGAAGAATTCGGTGAAAACAGGCTGGCAAAATTCATGTCTGAACACAATACGGTCACCGGCGACAGCTTCTGCAAGGCCCTTCTTGATGAAGTGAAATCCTTTTCTCCTCTTGAAAACAGATTGGATGATATCGCCTTTCTGAACATCGAATTCTAGTTTTCCGTGATTATTTGAATTGAACCTGGCAGGGTGCTCCTGGGCCGCTGCCAGCGCACGCGATATAAATGCGCGATGCACCGGGCTTTGATGTTATACTTTATCTTCATTAACCGCCTATGCTTTACAACCATGTATCAGCCATCATCCTCAACCTTCTCTTTTTTCAGATTGACCGTCAACTGAAGAACACAATCGGGTCTCTGAGTGTCGCCTTTTCTCCGGTCATGGATTGCACCTCTCCTTCCATGCAGGTGGATGCGGGGATACTCCTGAGAGTATCATCCAGAGAAATAGCTATCCATATCATGGTGGATAATTTTACACCTGAAGAATCTGACAAGGTACACGGGCTGTTTGCCGGCATGATTCATGATTCAACCATTGCTTTGAACATTGTTTGTAAAAAAAATTTTTCATTGGTTTTCAGGAAAAACCTCGGCACGACAATCTATACAAATCAATTGAAGGAAATTGTTTTATCGGTTATGTTCCCTGATGGAGAGAAAAGCATCCATATACTACTGCCATTTTATTTTTTTAGATTATTCTCTAATTCTATAACTCCTTCATCTTCAGCACGGGATATCGAGGATGCAGTGCTTCGCTTTTTCACTAATCCAAGATGGATGCTTCCCGATATTTCGTATTTGTTCAACGCCTTAACGGGACCCGAATGTATAACTATGATCAACTACCTTCAAAAGAAAAACCTCCTTACGCCGTATCAGATTTTTCTCCTGATCCAGGCATACCCTGAATTGTCAGGGACCATTAAAAACGCGTTGTCCCAGAACATCATCAACGACGTTATCCACTATAATAAGGATAGCCACCTGAAGATAACGAAACGCGATATTGCAGGGGGCATATATTCCATAGAAGAGTCGCTATTAATGATTGCCAGCGAAGGCATCGATGTGAGCTACTCCAGGCCGCTCAGGCATATTCAGCATATTATTCAGCTGTCACTGGCAAGCGGTCTCGTGTTGAAAAAAAATTTCAGCGCGTGGCTTTCAGAGATACAATCGCAGGATCTCTTGCATGCCACTGTTTCAACAACTGACGACGCGGTTATGGCTGCCGCGATATCCAGGGAAAGCGACACCTATCTGCTCCTGCTGAAAAAATCCCTGTCTGAAAGGAAAGTAAACGATATCAAGGAATTAATAGATCCATCGAAAAACTATGAAGAGATCATGAAAGCCCGGAGCGTGTTCCTTTCAAATTTCAGGAAATTGAAGATGCAACGGATCCCCCTCCATCCCGACAGGCTTGAATATCTTCTGTCTTCTTTCTCGAATCCGGATGATTATCAATACCTTCTGTTTTCAGCCGGATGGTTTGTCCTGTCCACTGCCCTCAAAGGTATCAATAAGAAAATAGCGTCCACCGTGATCGGGCATCTTCCCCTTCAGGCGGGCATACTGATTGAAGACGTGCTCAGGGGCATCGTTAACCCGAATATCCTTCATGACGAGATGCAAATAAAAAAAGCAAGGATACGGTGTGTGGGCATAATCCTGCAGTTATATTATGACGGTCGCATCAATCTCGAATAGAGAAAAACAATCAATAACCAGGCAGGGCAGATTCATCCATGCATCCTGTGAACAGCCGGCTATTCTTCCTCTTCCGGCTTTTCAGTTTTTCCTTTTTTAACCTTTTTTTCCTTATCAGCGCTTTCCTCACCGGGCTGTTTCGGTTTTTTCCCGGTCAACTGGTCCTGAATATAATTTCCCAGCTTTTCAACCCCATCCTTCAATTCCTCGAATTCCGCGATGTTCAGGGTTATGCCTTTCTGGGTCGGTTTAAAAACAAGGTCGCCGCTGGCGCTGTCTATCGCCTGGTACCATATGCGAACATTGATCAGTTCCCGCCCCTTAAACTCCGATACTTCAATACGAATTATTTCATTGTTGTTCTTTTTTATATCCTTAATGATGACTGACATGCGTATCTCCTTATGCCCGATCTTATAATAATCTTTCCTTTAATTTATGCACCACCGCTTCCGCATACAGTTCATGGCCCCGCTCATTGGGATAGCGGCAGTCTTTCTGCACATATTCTGATAACGATTCCCCTCGCTCTTCAATAATGCCGCTCCAGTACACATGTACCGGCACCATGTCACAATCCAGATCTACTGCAACTTCGCGGATAGTCCGGTAATATATGTAGATCATTTCCATATCATATGGATTCTCAAAAGGATGGGAGGTCAATAATATTATTTCAGGATTAAATCTTTTTCTCGCCAGCCTGACAATCTGTACCAGATTTTCCTTGAATTCAGAGCGATAGACAGGCTGGTATGCGTCATCAACGCCGAAATGAAGCATCAGTATATCGGGTTTGTGAATATCTATGTCCTCATGAAACGTCCATACTCCCTGAAAAGTGGTATCTTTGATCCTTGACTGATTGACTATTTCTGCAGATGGCAGTGTCTCCCTGATAATATCCACATAGTTACGCTGAACGCCGTAACCGGCCGGAATGCTGCCGCCGCGAATGAGCAGTCTCTTGTTAGTGTCCATTATGTCCTTGATTAATACTCGTCGTCTTCATGCAGTTAACACGCATGACAGATTCCGGTGAGATCCTATACACCGTATCCCTTTGCGAGAAAGTAAATTATTCTATCATAAATGAATATGATGCGGTTATTAAGCTCCAGGGTGGTGTATATTTCAAGGGGCGACGCCAGTATTCTCTTTTTTATCACATGGGTCCAGATCGTTTTCCTGCTCAGAGCAAGGGCAGTCAGCAATTCAGGAAGAGGGATGCCGTATTCTTTCAGTTCGGCTCCTATAAGTATGAACTCCGCGTAGTCATTCCCGCGTATTTCCCCCTGAAGATGCTTCTGCAGCGACACCAGTATTTTGCCATTGATCTGCCTGAGAACGCTCATGTGTCGATCCAGCTTGGGAACCTTGACGTTTATCTCACCGGACCACTTGCCGGTGATCTCCGCATTATCGGTACTCAGGATTTTTATCAGCACATTGGACAAAAAATGCTTCTGCTCATTCGTTACCTGGGTAAGGGAGTCAGAGGCGCTTATTTCGGGATAGAGCTGCTTAAAGGAATCAATCATCGCCCATGAATCTTTATACAGATCAATATAAATCCTTACCGCCTTCTCATTGGAGGACCACGCCAGTTCAGGAAGTTCCATGATCGGTACATAACGGGCATCCGTTGCGTCATCCCCCGGGCGTACCGTTCCCCCGATTACCCTTACTTCATAGGTTACGATGGCGAGACTGCCGTAAAAATAGTTATCGATCGTATCGACATCAATAAGCCTGATTATCTCTCCGGTAACGCCGGCCTCCTCCTCTAATTCCCGCAGGGCGGCTTCATGCACTTCCTCCCCGGTTTCGGCAAATCCGATGGGAAGACACCACATGTCTTTATAAGGATCCTTTTTCCTCTTTACCAGAAGAACCTCCCGCTGATCATTAACCACGATCGTAGAGGCGACCGGGAGGGGATTTTCATAATAAAAGGTCTCGCAGGTGGGGCAGTAATCCCTTGCTTTACCGTCCTGTTCTTTACTGATGATCTTGTTTCCGCAATAGGAGCAGTATATTCTCTGTTTTTTCATGGTCAGTACCTGGGCTCGAAACATCTGAAAACAGCATCGTTTTTATTCAACATGATGGATCGATGCGCTCTGGTATAATCGATAATGTGCCGTTCCACGCATGAAGCGATAGCATCCAGCTTTTCGGGCATCAATTCCATGACTTCCTTGTAGATAAGGTTCTTTTTCTTCTGAATATAGAAGATAAAATCATTGATATGCTCGGCGGGAAAAACCATCGAATTGTTATAATCCAGCCGCTCGACCCTGTTGAAATACTTTTCAAGCTGGTATCTTCCCTCCTCCAGGGAAAACGCTGAAAAGAGTCTGTTAATAACAGTTACTTTTTCGTCCAGGGAACCAACGCTTTTTATGCAGGACCGGATAAATTTAATCGCTTCCTGCAGGGTGTTCTTACTGTGGGTAACGGCAATGAAAACGCCCCCGGGAGCGAGCACCCGTGCTATTTCCGGTATAAGGTGCGGAAAAAAATAGAGTGAATAACTTGTTATGATTATGTCGAAGGAGCCCTGGGGCATTTCTTTTATTATATCGGCGCTGGCAGAAATGAACTCCCCCTTATACCGAATTGATGAAACAGAATGCAGGAAAGGCTCCCGGTTGTTTTCAACCATGTCGATCCCGATAATGACTGCGCTGTCATGAACCCTTCCTTTAAGCTTTTCAATAAAAAACCCGTATCCGCACCCGAGCTCCAGCACCTTTTTCGCATTGACGCAATCCAGATTGCCGAGGGCAAGGTCACGTATATCTGACTTATTCGATGAATAGGTTTTAATAATATAACGGGTCAGCAGCAGATCATGGACCTGTTCATAGGTCCTTGTTATATCATTCTGTGAATATAGATTGTTATTTTCCATTTTCTATACTATGGTGTAAAAGAACTACTTATAGTATACAACCATTTACTTTTTTTGACCAGAAACAGAGAAACCCTTCATTGAAGAGCTGATTATTCACCGTCGGTCAATGCGTAACCGGGATATTAGCCCTCCAGCAATTCATAAGCAACTATAAATCTTATATACCCGTATTATACACAAATTATCAAGCAGTTATTAACAATTAATTGGGGTTATCAACAGGTTATGAGATATTTATTAAGAATTTTTAAAATTTTTTTTCCACAAATGATTAATGGAATTAATTGGTTGCCAAAAATACTTTGCTTTTTTATTAACAAGACATAATATCCTATATTTGATGACCGTGGTTTTTACTCTTATCTCTTTTTTTAACAAAAGCACTTATTCTGATAAAACTATATGAAATAAATAAATGTTTAATAAAATTTATCATACTGAACATTAATATACTTATACACATAGTTATTAACATTTGTGGATAAATGAGGGGGATAGTGTGCCCAGAGAATTATGGAATAGTGTGTTGCATTCACTGGAATCCAGTGTTAACAAGCAATCCTTTAATATGTGGTTGAAAGATACTGAGCCGTTGTCTATTTCTGATAATATACTCAAAATAAAAGTTATTGACGAGGTTACAAAAAGGCATATTTCCGAGCAGTATTTAAACCAGATTTCATTAAAATTAAAGGAAATCACCGGGCAGCACTATATTTGTGAATTTGTCACTTCAAATGGGTCTGCTTCAGAACAATCACAGAACCAGAGCGGCATACCGAATTCATCATATTTCAAGAGAGAACCGATGTCGACAGAATCCACCTTAAACCCTAAATATACCTTCGAGAATTTTGTCATAGGTCCCAATAACCAGTATGCCCATGCTGCTGCCTATTCCGTGTCACAGGCTCCCGGCACTCAGGTTAATCCGCTGTTTATTTACGGATCCACAGGTCTCGGTAAAACACACCTGTTGCAGGCCATCGGCAATTATATTAACCGCGAAAAGCCGTATTTAAAGGTCCTCTTCGTATCAACCGGCGATTTCATTACGGAATTCATCAATGCCATCAGAAACAGAACACAGGAAAGCTTTCAGATAAAGTACCGCCATGTGGATATCCTGTTGATAGACGACATTCAGTTCCTGGAAAACAAGGAAGAAACCCAGAATGAATTTTTCCAGGTCTTTAACTCGCTTCATGGCAATAAGAAGCAGATCGTCATTTCCAGTGATCGACCTCCAAAGCAGATAGCGACACTGGCTGATCGCCTTCGCACCCGCTTTGAATGGGGGATGATAACGGATATACAGGCGCCGAATCTTGAAACCCGCGAGGCTATCCTGAGGGACAAGGCTGAAAAGGAAAAACTGTCTATTTCCGATGAAGCCTTTAATTATATTGCCCGCAGGATTAAATCCAATATCAGGGCCCTCGAAGCAGCGGTCAGTAAATTGAAAATGATATCCCAGTTTACCAATGAAGAGATAACCATAGACCTGGTAAAACTTCATCTTAAAGAATTGTTCGATGTAGATTCTAATAAAATGGTTTCGATTGGCGATATCATCAATAAAGTATCCGAGAAGTTTAACGTTTCACAGGAAGATCTGAAGTCAAAAAGCAGGCACAGCAGGATTATTCAGCCCAGATTCATAGGCATGTATCTTGCCCGTGATCTTGCCGGCATGACAACAACCGACATTGGAAAAGAATTCGGCGACAGGGACCACTCAACGGTTATTAATGCCTGTAATAAAATAATGGAAGACATGAATAACGATCCTGAATTCAAAGAGCTCATTAATGATCTCATTATAGAGTTGAAAAGTTAATTCATTGTTAATAATGCAGTCATATCCTGTTAATAGTACTGTATAACATTGTCTTATTCTTCATCTGGCCGTGCAAACATAGATACGGGCCATTTTTTTCGAATGTTCCATAAAGTTATCAACAGTGTTAAAGGTTGCTAACTGCTGGAAATTCCAGTGGTTATGAAGATATCAACATTTTTTTATTTACTACTACTACAACTCATTAATAGAATTTTATAATTAATTGTATTAGAAGGAGCCTGTAATGGTTATTAAGATCGATAAAGAATTATTGTTCAAATCCATCAATATCGCCGATTCCATTATTTCATCGAAGAATATCAATACGATTCTCGCCAATTGTCTTTTTAATATTTCTAAAAATTCAATTGAGATTATTTCGACTGATAATGAGATAGCCATCAGAACAAAAGTTGAGGCCCAGGCTGACAAGCAGCTGACCTTTGCTGCGAATGGAAAGAAATTCTCCAGCATCCTGAAAGAATTGCCCAATGACGAATTATCAATAAATGTCAACGAATCGCTTTCTATAAATATCACATCAAAGTCTAAAGAAGTGAAGGGTCATTATACGCTGATAGGACTGGCTGCAGATGATTTTCCTGAGATACCGCATTTCGTTGAAGAAAATTCTATTGAAATCGATCAGGGAATGCTGAAAGAAATGATAAGAAAAGTTATCTATGCAGCATTAAATGATACCATCAAGCCTGTTTTTAACGGCATATTTTTTATTTCAGATGCCAAGGGAAACATGACCGCTGTTTCCACTGATTCCAGAAGGCTTGCTTTGATCAGCCGGGCGGTTCAAAAGGATATCAAGTTTGGCGATGGGATAATTATTCCTCTGAAAACGGTGAATGAAGTGTACCGCCTTCTTGAATCATCCGGAACCTGCCGGTTTGCTTATAATAACAACCAGTGTTTTTTCAAAATCGGCAACACTGAAATCATTTCCCGGATTGTGGATGGACAGTTCCCCAACTACAAACAGGTGTTGCCGAAGGAGCATATGCTGGAGATAGAAGTGGAAACGAAAAAGCTCTATGATTCCGTAAAACGGGCCATGATTTTCACCAGAGAACCTGCCAATAAAATCATTATAAATATTTCAAATAACAAGATAGTCATACAGGCGAACACTCCGGAACTGGGTGAGGCGGAAGAGGAGATTGCGGTTAAAACAAGCAAGGATGATAAAATATCCATTGGTATCAATGCTCAGTTTTTGATTGAAGCATTAAAAGAAGTGGATACTGATCAGATCAAATGCGGCATCACCGGACAGATGAGTCCCGTTACGATTACACCCATGAATGATGCGAGCTATATATCAATAATCATGCCCATTCAGATTAAATCGTCTCAAAACGAATAAAAAATAATTTTCACTATATGAAGGGCGTATTATCAGAATCATATGTTTATCAAGGAGTTGACAGCAAGAAACTTTAGAAATTACGGATCTCTGGCCATCACATTTACACCGGGTATCAATTTTATCATAGGCAATAATGGCGTTGGGAAGACGAATATCCTTGAAGCGATATCAATTGCTTCAAATATCAAAACATTCAGGAATATTCACGATTCAGAATTAATAAAATGGAATGAAGATTCCTATTACTGCTCGGCTGTCATTGGCGAATCCGATGATCGGGTATTTGAGATCGGATGCACCCTTTTTCAGGATAAAATAAAAAAGAGACTTAAAATTGACGGAAAGGAAATAAAGAGCGCCGCCGATTATTATGGCAGATTTTTGACTGTCACCCTCTCCCCCATTGACATCAATATCGTTAACGGAGCTCCTGAGGCCAGGCGAAGGTTTTTTGACAGCGTCATATCAAAAATCGATGCGTCATATTTCGAAACTCTCAATGAGTTTAAAAAAGTACTGGTATCGCGCAACAGAATATTAAAAGAAATTAAGATAAATAATATCAGCAGGAACCAGCTGGACGTGTGGGACACGCTGTTCAGCGAAAAGGCCCATTCCATTGCCGGTAAGCGATATTTATTTATTGATAGGTTCAACAGCGTATTCCGGAATTATTATGGCAATATTGCCGAAGGAGATGATCCTCCCGTGATAGAATATGACTGCACCACCGGGAAAGATGATGCCCCCGCCATTCTGGAAAAACTGCAGAAATCAAGATCCAGGGATATACTTCTGGGTTCCACCGGGATCGGTCCACAGCGGGATGATTTTATTCTTGAAAACGGCAGCGGAAGCAGATTCATCAATTATGCCTCTCAGGGACAGCGGAGAACAGCTGCGGTAACACTGAAGATCGCCGAATGCATTTTGATCGAGGAAGAAAAGCGCAAAAAGTCGGTAATTCTCGTGGATGATATTTTTTCTGAGCTTGATGAAAAACGTCGCTCAAAAATGATCGATATTCTCTGCCGCGGAAACCAGATCATTTTCACCATGGTCCATTTTAATCCTGAAAAGCTACACAAATTCGGCATGTACAGGGGATATCATATCGAAGCCGGCGGTTTGATAAAAGAGTTATCGTAATTATAGGTGGAGATTGATTTTCGTTTTATCATTAGAGTTAATTTTATGAAATTCAGGATCAAAGAAAAGAGAAAAAACGGTCTATATTCTTTTGAAAGCCTGCTTCCCGACATAATTCATGATTATGATCTAGAAAAATCGTTTACAATTGAAGAATTAGTATCACAATGGTACTCTATTGTTGGAGACATAATATCAACGCATAGCAAACCGGACAGGATTTATAAGAATGTCCTTTTTGTGAGCGCCGATCATTCCGTCTATGCCAACGAGATCATTATGATGAAGGATGTCATCCTTAAAAAAATAAGCGAGCAATTTCCCTTTCAGGCTGTCCGTGACTTAAAAGTGGAAATCAAATCCATACGGTGGTAAGGCTGTTCCGCATGTTTATTCACATTGGGAATAACATATGTATTTCTGATAAAAAACTGATGGGAATTTTTAACCGCGACACGTTACAGTTGTCTCATGATAATGAGCATATCACCAGCAGGGTCGACAGCGGAGATAAAACGATTGCTATTGACCGCAACAATAATATAGTATCCAGCAATGTAAGTCCCTTTACCGTGATTAAGCGAACAACACTGGATGAAGATTTCGTTTGGAGAAGAAAAAATGACCAAGAATTATAGTGCTGATAAAATACAGGTTTTGGAAGGCCTTGAAGCCGTCCGGAAGCGGCCTGCCATGTATATCGGATCAACCGATGGATACGGTCTCCATCACCTGGTGTATGAAGTCGTTGACAACTCCATTGACGAGGCCCTGGCCGGATTCTGTGATTCCATCACCGTGGTAATTCATCAGGATAATTCGGTAGAGGTTGCTGATAACGGGCGGGGCATTCCAGTTGATCCACACCCCACCATGAAGGTATCCGCCCTGGAAGTCGTCATGACCAAGCTCCATGCCGGCGGCAAGTTCGATAACGAATCATACAAGGTTTCCGGCGGCCTGCATGGCGTCGGCATATCGGTGGTGAACGCACTCTCCAAGGAACTGACGGTTGAGGTGTCACGGGACGGTAAGAAGTATACCCAATCATATAAACGGGGAATTCCCACCGGCAAGGTAAAGAGCATTGGCGAAACAAGCAAAACCGGCACTAGGACGATGTTCTGGCCTGATGACCAGATTTTTGAGACGACAGAATTCAACTTTGACACGCTGTCCAAGCGCATGCGCGAACTGGCGTTCCTCAATGCCGGTGTAAAGATCACGCTCCGGGACGAGCGCAAAAAAGGAAAAGAGCATGTATTTCAGTTCAAGGGCGGCATTGTTTCCTTCGTCCAGTATTTAAACGAGTCAAAGACTCCGATAATTAAAAAACCGATATATCTGCACACCGTGAAGGGTTCGGTGGATGTTGAAATAGCCCTCGAATATATTGATACCTACACGGAAACCGTGTTCACCTACGCCAACAATATCAATACCCGCGAAGGCGGAACGCACCTGGTCGGATTCAAGTCGGGGCTCACCAGGGTCATCAACGAGTATATGAAAAAGGAGACAAAGGGGGATAAAAACGTGACCCAGCTCAGCGGCGACGATGTCCGCGAGGGCCTGGTCGCCATCGTAAGCGTGAAGCTCCCCAATCCCCAGTATGAAGGTCAGACCAAAATGAAGCTTGGCAACGGCGAGATCAAGGGTCTTGTCGAGTCTATCGTCAATGAAAACCTGAGCCTCCATTTTGAAGAAAATCCGCAGGATGCGAAAAAAATCATAGAGAAATGCATGCAAAGCGCCCGCGCAAGGATTGCGGCCAAAAAGGCTCGTGATCTTACCAGGCGTAAAAGCGCCCTGGAAAGCGACACGCTTCCCGGCAAGCTGGCTGATTGTTCCGAGCGAGAGGCTGCTCAATGCGAGCTGTACCTTGTTGAGGGCGATTCCGCCGGAGGCTCCGCCAAGCAGGGCCGCGACCGCAACTTCCAGGCTATCCTCCCCCTCAGGGGAAAAATCCTCAACGTGGAGAAATCAAGGCTCGACAAGATACTTTCCAACGAGGAAATAAAGACAATCATAACGGCAATCGGAACCGGCATCGGTGAGGATGAATTCGCCATTGATAAAGCGCGATATCATAAAATCATCATCATGACTGACGCGGATGTTGACGGCGCACACATCAAAACCCTGCTTCTGACATTTTTTTTCCGGTACATGCCGGATATTATCAAGCAGGGATATCTCTATATTGCCAAGCCTCCGCTGTACAATATCAAGATCGGCAAGGAATCTTTCTACGCCTACAACGATGAAGAGCGCGATAAGGTTCTCAAGGGCCATGACAAGTCCAAGGCGACAGTACAGCGGTATAAAGGTCTGGGCGAGATGAATCCCGAGCAGCTCTGGGAAACGACCATGGATCCCCAGAAACGTACTCTGATGCAGGTATGCATCGATGACGAGGTGGAGGCTGAAGAAGCGTTTTCAGTACTGATGGGGGACGCGGTAGAACCGCGCCGGAAATTTATCGAAGAGAATGCAAAAAATGTTCAGAACCTTGATCTGTAACATTCATGTTTTGTTCACGATCGGATGAAGGCGGGAACGGATTGATATAATTATATGCGGAGTGTAGCAACGTGCCAAAGAAAAAATCTGAAGGCGGCGAATTATTCAAGGAGAATATTATCGCAGTTGAAATAGAAGACCAGATGCGCAATTCCTATCTCGACTATGCCATGAGCGTCATAGTCGGCCGGGCCCTGCCCGATGTACGCGACGGTTTGAAACCGGTTCACCGGCGTATCCTCCACGCCATGAACGAGAGGGCGTGGCGGAGCGACCGTCCCTATGTCAAGTCTGCGAAAATAGTCGGTGAAGTTCTCGGTAATTATCACCCCCACGGCGATATGGCCGTGTATGATACCATGGTCCGCATGGCGCAGGATTTCTCCATGCGCCATCCGATCATCGATGGTCAGGGTAACTTCGGTTCCGTTGACGGCGACCCCGCAGCAGCGTACCGGTACACGGAGGCGCGCCTCAATAAAATAGCGGAGGAATTGCTGAAGGACATCGACAAGGAAACCGTGGATTTCAATCCAAACTTCGATGAAACGAAGATGGAACCGCAGGTGTTGCCGGCTTCCTTTCCCAATCTTCTCGTTAACGGCTCCGAAGGTATCGCCGTTGGAATGGCTACCAAGATCCCGCCCCATAATCTCGGCGAGGTGGTTGATGCCACCATCGCCCTCATAGATGACCCCGGTCTCAGCGTAAAACAGCTCATGAAGTACATCCAGGGCCCGGACTTTCCCACCGGAGCCACCATAATGGGCACCGACGGGATTTACAAGGCCTACACCACCGGGCGCGGAAGCATAATGGTGCGGGGCAAATTGGATGTTGAGGAAAACAAGAAAGGCCGCGAGAACATTATAATATCGGAAATACCCTATCAGGTCAACAAGGCGGTTTTCATAAGCCGCATAGCCGAACTGGTGAATGCAAAAGTGATAGAAGGTATAGGAGAACTCAGGGATGAGTCCGACCGCAAGGGCATGAGGATCGTCATCGGTCTGAAAAAGGACGTCAATACCAGCATTATCATCAACCAGCTCTACAAGCACACGGCCCTGCAGACCTCCTTCGGCGTCATCATGCTCGCCCTGGTGGATAACGTCCCCCGGGTGCTTAACCTAAAAGAGATCATTACCAATTATATCGGCCACCGGAAAGAAGTCGTCATACGGAGGACACGGTTCGAGCTTAAAAAGGCAGAGGAACGGGCCCATATACTGGAAGGCCTGAAGATAGCCCTGGATAACATCGACGAAGTCATCAAGATCATCCGGGGGTCCAAGGACCCTGACGAGGCGGCCAAAAAGCTCATCAAACGTTTTTCGTTATCAGAGATACAGGCCAAGGCCATCCTGGACATGCGCTTGCAGCGCCTCACGAGCCTGGAAGTGCACAAGATCGTTGAAGAACTCAACGCGCTCCTCAAGCTTATAAAGGAACTCAAGGCCATTCTCAAGAGCGAAGCGAAGGTTTTTGAGCTGGTGAAAAAGGAACTTCTTGAGGTTAAGCAGAAGTACGGCGACAAGCGGAAAACCGAGATCATGAAAGGCGGGGAAACGTCGACGGATTTCGATGTCGAGGACCTCATCGCCGACGAGGACATGGTTATCACCATAACCAACGACGGCTTCATCAGGCGTCTCCCGGTCGACACCTTCAAAAAGCAGCGGCGGGGCGGCAAGGGCGTCAGCGCGATAACGACCAAGAGGGAGGATTTCATCAAGATGATGACCGTCGCCTCGACCCATGACGTGGTCTTCCTCTTCTCGAATAAAGGCAAGATATTCGCGCTGAAGGCCTATGAGATACCCCTGGCATCCAAGACGAGCCGTGGAAAATCACTGAAGGGAATCATCAACCTCTCGACAGAGGAGAACATCACCGCCATCTGTTCGATCGATAATTTTGATAGCGATAAATATCTCTGCATGGTCACCAAGTACGGTATCCTGAAAAAGACAGACCTGAACGTGTTCCAGAACGCCAAGAAGGGCGGCATCATCGCCCTGAATCTGAAAAAAAACGATGAGCTGGTCGACGTCAAGGTCGTTGAAAAAGGAGATGATATCGTTATTGCCTCCCGGGGCGGAAACCTTCTCAGGACGAACCTGATGAAGATGCGATCCATGGGACGGAATGCAGCGGGCATCATCGGCATGCGTCTTGCAAAGAACGACGTCATCATGGGCATAGACATGGTCAGGAAAAATTCCTCCCTCTTCGTCATCACGGAAAAGGGATACGGCAAAAGGGTTGATTACAAAAATTTTGCCAATAAAGGCCGCGGTGGCAAGGGCATGGCCTATGTCAAGGTCACTGATAAAAACGGCTTTGCCAACGGAGTAAAATCGGTGTTTGACAGCGATGAGATCATCATAACATCAAAGAACGGGATGACGATCCGGCTCCTGGCTGAGGACGTGTCCATGCAGGGACGGGCGACCGTCGGCGTCAAGCTCCTTGACCTCAAGGATGATGATTTTGTGACAGATTTTGCCGTTATCAGCGAATAACAAACCGGCGCCGGGTGCAACAGACAGAAATGAATGCCCCGGCGTCCTACTTGAACTTCTCGTGGAACATTTCCCTGTTGAGGATAATATAGGTGTAACCCTGTTCCGTCAAAAACAGCTGCCGGTTGTGGGCGAATTTCTCTTCCACTGAATTGGATGTGATGATGGTATAGAAGTACGCCTTGTTGTCGCCTTTTTTAGGACGCAGAATCCTCCCGAGCCGCTGGGCTTCTTCCTGACGCGATCCGAAGGTCCCCGATATCTGAATGGCAACATTGGCATCAGGTAGGTCAATGGAAAAGTTCGCCACTTTTGACACCACCAGTATCTTGATCGTTTCTTCCTTGAATAACCGGTACAGTTCCTCCCGTTCCGTGATGGACGTGCTCCCGGTGATCATCGGGTATTGAAAATGGTCCGCTATTTCCTTGAGCTGTGAAATATACTGGCCTATTATCAGAATGTTGGAATTGCCGTGATGTTCTATAATTGTCCCGACAATCTTGTTCTTTTCATGGTTTTCTGAGGCTATCCTGAACTTTTCCCGGTCCTTTGCCAAAGAGTACTTCATCCGGAGGTCATCCGGAAGGTCAATCCTGACCTCGGTACAGAGGGCTTTCGCGATCCAGTTTGATTTTTCCAGTGTCTTCCACGGCATGTCAAATTTTTTCGGTCCGATGAGGCTGAACACGTCAGCTTCCATACCGTCTTCCCGTATCAGGGTGGCGGTGAGTCCCAGACGGCGCTTTGACTGGATTTCGGACGTCATTCTGAAAACCGGGGCAGGGAGAAGGTGGACCTCGTCATATATGATGAGACCCCAGTTCTTGGAATTAAACAGGTCGAAGTGAAGGAAAGGTCCGTTTTTGTCCTTACGGTATGTCAGGATATTGTATGTCGCAATGGTGATGGGACGGATCTCCTTTTTTTCACCGGAGAATTCCCCTATCTGATCCGCTTCAAGATGGGTTTTATCAAGGAGCTCCTCTTTCCATTGGCGCAGGGCAATGGTATTGGTCACCAGGATCAGGGTCTCGGTCGAAAGAAGATTCATGATGGCGATGCCGACAATGGTTTTACCGGCGCCGCAGGGGAGGACAACAATGCCGCTTCCGCCCTCGGGACCGCCGCCGCGGTAAAAGGCATTGACAGAGCTTTGCTGATAATCGCGGATTCTGAAAGGCTGTCCTTTTAACGAGACATCCTTCATCTGTATATTGCACGGATCGCCGTCTTCATAGCCTGCGAGGTCCTCCACCGGGAAGCCGATTTTTATCAGGGCCTGCTTGATGTGACCGCGGTAATTTTTTCTGATTTTTATCCGGTTATCGTCAATGCGGGCATCAATGAATTGCTGGATCTTTTTCGTGTTGCAGATCTCATTGAGGAGTATCGCGTCATTGGACGTCAGAAATATATCATTTCCCTGCGGCACCAGCTTGAGAAGACCGTATCGGCGCATCTGGTCCTTGATGGTGGTGTTGACGATATCGGGTATATCATATCGCGAGTATTGCTTGAGAATGGTAATGATATCCTGGTACGACAGTCCTGAAGCAGCGGCATTCCACAGGGAAAGGGGCGACACTTTATACGTATGGATATGTTCGGGGCTCTTCACCAGCTCTGAAAATTGTGCAATGGAGTCGCGGGCATTTTCAAAATCGGGATTATCAACTTCCAGTAAAAGGGTATTATCGCTTTGAATAATTAAGGGTTTGGACATGTATTTTTGGTTACCTTATATGGGGTTTTTAGTGCCGCTGTCGTCTTTCCCGCCTTACAAATCAGAGAATGGCATAGCGTAAAGAGTCACTTTGTAATAGTGATGGTCTGATTTTTGTCAATCCTTAAATTGACGGATACGGAAAAAACATCCTGTAATAAGCATCAGGATTTGTCAAGCAGCGGTTTTCTGAATAAGTCCATGAAAAATTATTATGATGAAAGGGTTAGATTAATTGAGATTTTTTTTTGGGTAGAGTATTTTTTCTGCTTCCATCAGCGACAGAAAGAGCCCCATCGGGTCATCATAAAGGGTCAACTCCTCCCCAAATCCGATGCCTGACTGGGCGGGGACTTCAATAATGGATAATCCAAAATAATCTGCCTGTATCCAGAGTTGCAGCAACAGGCTGTGATTGAATTCCGTAAGTTCCATGTCCCTTAAAGACTCGAGGCGGATGGCCATGATGCCGGATAGAGGATCAGTAATATCAAAACCGGTGATATCCCGTATATGCGATGAAAGGTCGGATGTCAGGGAAATAAATTCCTGCGGGACATCGGCGTAATTATAGTTTTCCAGTATCCGGCTGCTGTTTACAATGTCGTATCCGTAATTGATATTTTCCATGAGCTGCTGTATTTCGGCTTTGAATTTATTATCATTCAGATTCAGTACAATGGCGACATCATAGCCCAGATCACGGGCATAGTCGCATCCTGTTATGATTGCAGCACCTATGCCCAAATTCTGTTCATGCTTGATATATTTAAGCCACGCATGTTCTTTAATTATGTCGTAGGTAGTATCAGTGGAACCATCATCGATCATCAGAATATCACCATTGATATCTTCCAGAAGGGGAAGGTTCTGCTCTATCTGTTTGCACTGGTTGTAAACAGGGATTATTATGATCTGTTTGAATTCCATAGTGGTCTTATGCCAATAAATATAGTTCTGAATAAAGGTAAATTCAACTCGAAATGCGACAATTGGTGCTGAACTGTCAATTCAATTCTCTGATATTTAACCGTGTCATGGTAATATTTTCTTGACTAACCATACATTAGATTAGATATTCTGGGTACATCAATAAATAAAACGAGAAACTACAAGGGAAAAATGGACGCCAATTATCGGTATTATGAACAGAGTGGTATCGGTATATTTGAATTCCTGCGCGATAAATTGATTTTTGATGAAACCACTGGAACTGTAGATGATATTAAGAATATCATTGCCAAGAAAAATTTACCGAGTTTTATCTTTAATTTAAAAAAAATTTCGACCATTGATTCGGTGGGAATCGGGTACTTTATAGCGATAAAGAATGCGGCTTCCAAAAAGAGCTCCAATTTGCTGCTGGTAAGCGAAAGCGAGCTTGTATTAAAAGTGCTGCATATTACCAGGATGGACTCGTTTTTTAAGATTTTTCGAAGTATGGATGAAGCCGTTGCGTCAGCATCGGCGTTGAAATAGAATCTTTCACAATAATAAAAATTTCCGATAATTATTCAGTAAAATCCGAAATTCAGTGAAAGGCGGATTATCATGAATAATTGCGATATGTAAAAGAGCATGATTGATACAAAACGGGATATAAGTGTCCTTATCGTTGATGACGATACACTGGTTCTGCGGACTATATCAAAAATTCTTGAGGTTTCCGATGAAAACTATTTTATTGAGACCGCGACCAACGTAGAGAGGCTTCTGGACCTTGTCAGCAAGACATATTGGGATACAATTCTCCTCGATCTTTCCATACCTCTTCATGACGGTGACAGTCCGGACCCGAAAAACGGATTGCATGCCCTGGACGTCCTGAAGACCGAGTACAATATCACCACGCCCATAATTGCCATTACGGGTTATAATGAAGTCGAGCTCTCGGATATCGTTCTTGATAAGGGTGCCTATTATTTCCTGAACAAACCCGTCCATGCGAAATACCTTTCAGCCATTGTCAAGAATTCCACCCGCTTCCAGATGTCGGGCTTTGACGGTCTTACCGGGCTTCTGAACCGCAAAACCTTTGAGGAGCGGCTCAAATCAGAATTTGAACGGGTAATCAGAAAAAACAGGAACAATGAAAGCCAGAGTGCCAACGGCGAAATCTTGAAATCATCCCTTTCAATCGTCTATCTTGATTGTGACAATTTCAAACAGATCAATGACTCCTACAGCCACCTGGCAGGCGATATGATTCTCAAGAAGATCAGCAGTGCTTTTATGGATGAAAGCGTGTACCGTCCTTTGAACGGGAACGGGCAGTCCTTCAAATTTATCATCAGGCCCTATGATCTTGCTGCACGGTTCGGCGGCGATGAATTCTGCATATTCTTGCCTGAAACAGATCACCACAGTGTCCTTACAGTTGCCCGCAGAATCCGTGACATGCTGAAGAATATCAGGATTGTTGATATTATCGGCGGTGAACAGCAACGTTCCAATATTTCGAACATCTCTGTCTCAATTGGAATTGCGACATATCCCTATCCGAACAATATAACCAATTACGAAGAATTGATCACTCTGGCTGATTATGCGATGTATGGATCCAAAATTGAGAAAAAGGGAGATATTTTCGGATATAACCAGTCGGGCACACTTGTCAATTTTGATCTCTAATAGCGGCCTGAGGGACGCTCTGGGTCAATGTATCGCTCTCAACGGCAAATTGAAAATTCTTGACAGCACAATGATATGACAGCGTAGTGAGTGCAGGTTTATACTCTGCAGCGGTCTGGATGATGAAAGAGAAAAACAGAAACTTTGTATCCTTTGATACAGCATACCGGATGATACTTGAGGCCGTTAATGAATGCGGCTCGGAAATGGTTTCTCTCGGCGAGGTTTCCGGCAGGATACTGTTCCGGGATATCAGGTCTGACATCAATATACCGCCGCTGGATAATTCAGCAATGGACGGATTCGCTTTGCGCTGGAGCGATACCAGGGGAGCGACCAAGGACAGCCCGGTGGAGCTGCAGGTATGCGGAGAGATACAGGCGGGGGGCGATTTTAGCAACATCAGAGTTGAAAAGCATTCAGCGGTGCGTATTATGACCGGCGCGCCGATTCCTGATGGCGCTGACGCGGTGATTCCGGTGGAACACATTCTGGAAGACGTCTCCCGAGGAACGATCGCTGTTTTGCAGGAATTGCAGGAGCATGAAAATATACGCCATGCCGGGGAAGACATTAAAGCCGGTCAGGTCGTATTGACGAAAGGGACAAAATTGCGGTCGGCGGAGACCGGTCTGCTCGCCTCGTTAAATATAAGCGAAATTCCCGTATATCGGAAGCCCAGGGTAGCAATAATTTCAACCGGTGATGAAATTACTGAAGTCGGCGATGATCTTAAACCGGGTCAGATCAGAAACTCCAATGCCTATACCCTATCCTCTGAGATACAAAAATATAATGGCCTTCCCCACTATATCGGGATTGCCAGGGATTCGATTTCCGTTGCCAAGGAATTATTCTCAAAGGCCCTGGAGTATGATATGGTAATTTCCACCGGCGGCGTTTCAATGGGCAAATATGACCTCGTTAAGGATGTCCTCATGGAACTCGGCGCCGAAATTTCTTTTGAGACTATCAGAATGAAGCCGGGAAAGCCGGTAATTTTTGGATCCAGGAACGACACCCTTGTTTTCGGCCTTCCGGGAAACCCCGTTTCAACAATGGTCTCCTTCATCGAGTTTGTCCGGCCGGCTCTTCTGAAGATGAGCGGGGCCCGGTATCTCAAAAAACCGGAATTACTGGCGATTGCCGATAATGATTTGAATAAAAAAGCGGGCAGAAAGGAATTCCTGAGAGGTTGTTTTTCTATAGTCGACGGCTTTGCCCATGTATCAATAACTGGACCGCAGGGATCGGGAATTCTCCGCTCCATGAGCGAGGCGAATTGTCTCATCATCCTGGAAGAGGACTCGACCGGATGCAGAAAGGGGGAACGGGTTCTGATACAGCTTATCAATCATGAGGAATTTGCTTGAGCAGGGGCAAGGGCATTGTGTTAATCTCCGGCGGTCTCGATAGCCTTCTCGCGGCACGGCTTTTGATGGATCAGGACCTCGATATGATCGGATTTTACGGCGCCCTTCCCTTTGTAGCTCCCGATGCGGACCCGGCGTCATTAAAGCCGGTGCAGCTGGCTGCTCAAATAAATCTTACAGTTCATGTCCACCGCTGCGGCAGGGAATATATCGATATCCTGCGAAATCCTTCCCATGGCTACGGGAAGCATATGAACCCCTGCATTGATTGCCATATTTATTTCATTAAAAAAGCAGCTGAAATGATGAGGGACTGCCGGGCCGATTTTGTCGCAACCGGTGAGGTCGTGGGTCAACGGCCCATGTCTCAAATGCGCCATACCATGAATCACATTGAAAAGGAGACCGGTCTGAAGGGCCGCTTGCTCAGGCCCCTTTCCGCCCAATTGCTCAAGCCGACGATCCCGGAAGAGGAAGGCATCGTCAACAGGGACTTGCTGATGGGCATCAACGGAAGGTCCCGGAAAGATCAATTCGAGCTTGCCCGCAAGTACAACATTGCGGAATATGAATCTCCCTCCGGCGGCTGTCTTTTCACCGACCGATTTATCTCCAGGAGAGTCAGCGACCTCCTGACGCATGGCGGGGATGTCGATACTGTCGATTTCTATTTGCTGACCATAGGCCGGCATTACCGGATAAGCGAGGCCGCAAAAATAATAGTATCGAGGAACGAGCGGGAGAATAGCGAGCTGGAGAAGTACCGCATGGTTTCAGATTATTTATGCTTACCGGATTTCAAGGGGCCGGCGGTATATGTGAAAGGAACCATCACCGAAAGCGACATGGCATTGATCGGATCGATTATGCTGCGCTACGGCAAGGTAGGGGACGGAGTTCCGGCAATCAGCATAAGCGCACGGGACGGCAGCGTGACTAGAATAATTGCTGAAAATGCGATTTCAGATGAGGATCTTGAAAGGCTGAGAATCTGACATGGCGTTTTGGAGAAGGAAAAAGGTTGTATCTTTTCTGGTATCAGGCAGCGGTCTGCTCTTTTCGTCCGTGGCCAAAAAGATTGTCAACAGGGAAATCAAAGCCAGAAACGGGTGTGTTGTAACCGATAACGCGTCGGCGCAGGCGCTGATGAGGGCCAACAATATCAGGGTGCCCGCCTTTTTTGTCGATCCTGGACGCTATCAATCAAGAGAAGATCATGAAAAAGCGATAATAGCGTTATTTGAGAAATGCGGTACCGATCTCGTCATTACAGCCGGCTATCTGCGTCTGCTGTCGCATCATTTTGTTTCATATTATCGGAACAGGATCATCAACATCCACCCGTCACTTCTCCCGGCATTCCCGGGAATTCACAGCCAGAGGAAAGCCCTTGAGTATGGAGTCAAAATAACGGGATGCACCGCCCATTTTATTGATGAAGGAATCGATACGGGACCGATCATCATGCAAAGGGCTGTCATGGTTCATGAACATGAGACAGAGGAATCATTATCCTTGAAAATACTTAAGGAGGAATACGGCCTTATCGCCGAATCGGTAAAATTGTTCTGCGAAGACAGGCTGAAAATTGTCGCAAATAAAGTTTCAGTGCGGTGATAACAGCCAGGCGGTCACTGGCGCTGGAATTTTTTTTTCAATCCTTTGTCATGAATCTGGTAGTAAATCATCAATCCCTCACCGGTTTTCATTCGCTCTATAATTTTACCGTTTTTAAGCGGCATATCAAACTCGTCACGAATTTTAACTATATCAGTATACCTGCTGTTGTTTCTGATCCTGACATCAACGATATCCTTTAAAATTTTGTGCTTGGCGGCATTTACCGCATCATCTTCAGTCTTGTCGGTTACCTGGACCGTATAGGTATCCTCATCGCTCCAACCGGTTGAAGCCGGCTTGGTGCCAGAATTGGTAGAAACCGTGTTACTGGCGCAGGAAATGGCGGCAGTAAGAAGAAAAAGCCATATTACTTTTTTCATAATAAATACCATGATTTACATTATTTTGTAGAACTTTTCCCTGTATTTAATAATCTAATAAACTAACGGAATATTTCAAGAACAAAATTGCGGATCAGGGATACATGAGACCGGACTGAAATGAATTGATTACCGGAGGAAAGTGGTATTTTAATGGTTTTATAAGGAGAAGGAAAATATTTTGCCAAAATTAGTTGACTTTTTGTTTAAAAGAGGGGGAATGATGGTAAATTTTTCATCATAAGGAGCGCCCTGTGATAATTGAAATTGTACTTATTTATATTTTTTATTTACTGATTATAGTCCTCGGAAGCTATTATGTTAACCTGTATCTGACCAAGGATCAATTTACCAAAGATGAATTAAAAGATGTATTGCCATATCTGACAAAATTATGGAACAGGATAATGACTTCCTATTCAATATCCATCTTGCTGATTTGTCTTTGCGCGGCTTCCCTTGTCGGTGTTCTGTTGCCGATGCTGTCGCAGCACTGGTTTTTAAATTCAGCGATTATTTTTGTCATCATGTTTTTCACCTTTCCCCTGGCAAAAAAAAATTATGACATGGCACGTATCACAACGGGAGGTTCTTTCGCGGACACCGCCATGAGCGTTTTCGTCAAATATAACAGCATTATACTGATCGGTTTTGGCGCGGGAACCGCGACAGGTATCATGTACAGTTGGGGAGTATACAAAGCGATAAATTTTCTATGGTTCCTTGTAAACCTGATTGTGCTGACAATATTTATCGGGATTGTGATCAGGGATATTAATATCCAATGATGCATGAAGGCCTGTGAATTTTCCGATGGCAGGTGACCGGAATAAAGTAAATTATTGCTGATTTTATGTTGACATTGGCCTGAATCGATATTAATATGATAAACGTTTAACAGGGTAACGATTTATCAAATAAGGGGGAATGCTGGTTCCCGAATATAGATTTCGCGGCACATCAACATAGTCAGAAAGAATTTAATTAAAAGTTATTAGGAGGATGTTAGATGAAGAAGTTATTAATATTTGCATTAATACTAACGGCTGGTTTCGTTATAGCATTGACATCATGCAGCAGCAAGAAGATTGGCGGGACCGTTGAAGGCGATTCTTATACCATGGAAGGCTGGATTGATGATGATACATATCAACTGGCCGCGGCAGGCGTTCCGACTAAGACCCTGACCAATGTTGTCCAGAGGAAAGAAGCCTCCAAACGGGCCGCCATCCTTAATGCGCAGTATCAGGTAATCGAAAAATTTAAAGGGTCCAAGATTGAAGGCGCTTCCGGTATGGAGAATTTTGAAATGACCGGCATAGCCGTAGCGCAGGAACTCAAGGCAATCGCCAAGGGCGGTTCCGTAAAAAAAGTAACCTGGGATGAAGAGCAGAACTGCGAGATCATTTATGTGGTTCACGCCAAGGGACTGAAGAAAAAGGTTTCTGCTGCGAAGTGGGATTAATAACAAATTGATTTTTTATACAAAAATAAAGGCCATGATTTTCATGGCCTTTATTTTTATGTATGATTGCAGTCCTGGCAGCGTCCTACTCTCCCACACAGTTACCCATGCAGTACCATCGGCGATGAGAGGCTTAACTTCTGTGTTCGGAATGGGAACAGGTGTTTCCCTCTCTCTATAACCACCAGGACTTACCATAAGAAATTTATTCTAAAAATTGTCAATAATAATAATTATTTTTTTAAAAAAAATATAAATATAATTATCTGTTTTTCAAATAAAGCGCGAATACAGTATAATTATTAAAGGCAGATATGGTTTAATAAATAATCTGGTTATAAATGTCTTAATGAAAAAAAAAGAGCATTAATTTGAGAAATTTTTTTTGAATCTGAATAAATAATCGATGGCAGTGTCAGTTTCGCCTTTAAACAGATGGCACAGGCTGAGAGAAATAAGATGATCGCCGCTTTTATTACTCTGGTTTTTTAACAGATCAATTTTACTGTCAATGGTGCCGTATTTATCCGTCAAAGATTCAACCGGAATCGATTTAATAAACTCATCGAAATATCTGTATCCATCGGCTTTCTGTTTTATTATCTTAATTTCTTTGACGGTCTCATCAATTCTGCCTGTTTTCAGTAAAATATTTGATTTCAATTCCCTGAGCTTAATGTTGCCGGCGTCCAGATACAATATCCGGTTCAGCAGCTGGAGAGAATAATCATATTTATTTGTATTATAATAAATAATTGCCAGGGCAGTCAGGGAAACCCTGTTGTTCGGCCATATTTTCAGAACGTCACAAAAATATTTCTCAGCTTCGGTTAGATTATTGAGCCTGCTGTGGCAGAGGCCGGCAACGAGTTTTGACAGGGCAAATTGCTTATTCAGAGAAACGGAAAGCTGAAGGCTCGCTAGGGCTTTTGAGTACTCATTCATCTTGTACAATGTGCAGCCAATATTGAAATAGGTTATGTAATCTCGTCCAAGGGTCAATGCCGCCTCGAAGCAGCGGATGGATTCTGCGAAATGATTCATCCGGGAATAGAGTGATCCGAGATTGACGTAGGCTGGCCGGAAGGAGGGATCAGCAGTAATTATGGAAATATATTCCTTTTGGGCTGCTTCATAATGACCATCCTTTTCAAGCTGAACCGCACTGTTGAATTTGTTATTAATTGCCGTTACTTTCATGATCCTGCATCCACACCGCGCATCTTTATGGTATTATATCGGTGCGGGCTGGGTGAGGCAATAAATATTTCATATATTAATTGCACCAAGCAGCATTAAAAATGCATGATTCTCCGGCTATGCTATTAACTTGACAAAGTTCAAGTAATCTTCAATTATGGAACACTGTTTATGGTTCAGATTAAAATACATGCCCAGCCTGGTGCAAAACTGCCTTCCTATCACAGCAAGGGAGCGTCAGGTGCGGATATCTGCGCTTTCCTTTCAGAGCCGGTCATGCTTCATCCCGGTGATACAAAGCTTATTCCGACCGGACTGACTATGGAAATACCCGATGGTTACGAGGCTCAGATTCGCCCGAGGAGCGGACTTGCCATCAACCACGGAATCACCCTGCTCAATACGCCCGGTACCATCGATTCGGATTACCGGGGAGAGGTTAAGATTATCATAACCAACCTCGGGAACAAGGATTTTTCCATAGATAACGGCATGCGGATTGCCCAGATGGTGTTCAACAAAATCTACCGTGGTCAATTTATCATTACCGGTGATTTAAGCGAGACCGACAGAAGTGACGGCGGGTTCGGTCATTCAGGAGTATAGGCGACCTATGCAGGATCATAAGGCAATAAAAATCATCCCACTGGGGGGCCTGGGCGGTATCGGGAAGAATATAACGCTTTTCGAATACCGGAATGAAATCATAATAATTGACTGCGGCATCATGTTTCCCACAGAAGATATGCCGGGCATCGATTATATCATACCGGACTTCAGCTATATCAGAAAGAATAAATCCAAAGTCAAGGCGATCCTGGTGACCCATGGCCACGAGGACCATATCGGGGCTATTCCCTATCTTCTTCAGGAAATCTCCGCCCCCATCTATGCGACAAAGCTGACCATCGGACTCATCCAGAGCAGGCTGGAGGAGATTCCGCCGAAAAAGGACCCGGAATTCATTGAGATAGAGCCGCGGGATCAAAGGCAGATCGGTAGTTTTAAAGTTGAATTCATCAAGGTGAACCATTCAATTATCGGAGGCGTCGGCCTTGCCATACAGACCGACATCGGAACCATCATACATACCGGTGATTTTAAGATAGATTTTTCTCCGGTGGATGGGGATGTTACGGATATATTCCGGTTCGCCGATTACGGTGAAAAAGGGGTCCTGCTTCTCATGTCGGACAGCACCAACGCGGAGCGGGAAGGATTTACCAAATCCGAATCAGTCCTCATAGACAAGCTGACCGACATCTTTTCATCCGCCAACGGCAGGATCATTGTGGCCACCTTCGCGTCAAACATTCACCGTATTCAGCAGGTCATGGACGTGGCCCAGCGCTATAACCGAAAGATCGTCATATCAGGGCTGACGATGCAGAAAAACGTCGAGATTGCCAATTCCCTCGGATACCTTAATTACCGCGATGATCTGATTATCGACATCTCAAAGGCGGGTTCGTTACCGAATAAGAAACTGGTCATTATCGGGACGGGTAGCCAGGGGGAACCGATGTCGGCCCTCTACCGGATGGCGTACGGGACGCACCGTCATTTTTTCGCAGAGAAGGGAGACACGGTAATTATTACCGCATCGGTCATTCCGGGAAACGAACGGATGGTGACAAACGTGGTCAATTCCCTGATGAAGATGGGCGCCGAAGTGTATTACGACCAGGACGACGATATCCATGTGTCGGGTCACGGATCCTCCAAGGAGCTGAAACTCATGATTGCGGTCACGAAGCCGAAGTTTTTCATGCCCATACATGGAGAATTCCGCCACCTGAAGGCGCACTCTGAAATTGCCGAATCACTGAACATCAAAGCGTCACGCATAATGATTGCCGATAATGGGGACATTCTGGAATTATCAGCCAAGAGCTTCAAGAAGGTCGATTCAATTGATCTTTCGCAGATTTATGTCGACGGCAAGGAGATCGGCGATATCGAAAGCAATGTGATCAAGGATCGCCATGCGATGTCCTCGGACGGAATACTTTTTGTGGCTATCATAGTATCTGAAGGCATGCTCATGAGAGAGCCGGACGTATTTTCCCGGGGTTTCCTGGGGAACAAGGAGGAAAGAGTCCTTGACTTGATAAAAAAGGATCTCAATGAGCGGGTGAAAAAGCTTCTTGCTGAAAGAAATTCGACAAATGATATTATTGCAAGCTTGAAAAAGGGATTAAAGAACCACATCTTCAAACTCACCAAAAGAAATCCCCTTATCTTAGTTGAGATTCTTGAAGTTTAAAAAATGCCTTACAATATGACATTTTATATAAAATGTACTCTTTTGCGGATATTATTGTATCGGTTATTATACTATAACGGTGCATATCACTGCTAAAAAAAATCCCCTAAAAAACCGAAAATAGGATTAGATAGGTTTAATCAGGCCGGATGGGATATACCAGTGCCGGAAGTATGCCATAGGCATTCTTTGTGCCGGCGATAGCGATGCGGTCCGTAATCTCCTGAATCAGCCGCTGTGATGGCTTCATCAGGAACATGAGTTACTGCAACGCGAACAGCCTGGTAACTTCCTGGTTGAACCTCATGGTAGAAGGAGGATCATAACGTGTTCTTGAAACGGTATCAGGAAATGCTGGGCGCTGTGCTGATTGGTATTGCTGTGTTTTTCCTTGTATCAATAGCCGCATTTGATCCTTCTGATTATAATTTACTGGCTGCCAATTCTCCGGTGAATAATATAGCTGGTCCCGTGGGGGCCTGGATCGGTTATATTGTCCGCTCCTTATTCGGCAGTGCGTCCTACTGCATTGCCGGCGTTCTCGCTCTGCCCGGTCTCTATCTTATCCGAAGCGCCTGGATGAGGAAGGTAACGGAAAAATCGGCACTCCTGCTTCTCATGTCGTTCAGTCTTGCTGCAGTGCTGTCTCTCTTTATGGGGGAGGTGCCCCAGCTGTCAGGGGGATACGCAGGGTCGGCCATCAGCGGTCTTTGCATCGAATGTATCGGCAGAACCGCATCGTATATCCTCCTGTCTGTCATCACCCTGTTCATGGCGATAGTACTGGTTGTCCTGTTCCTTGCGCCGAAGCGTGAACAATATGAAATCACGGCGCGGTTTTCCGGAAGGTTGAAAAACATTTTCAAACGCAATCCATTTTCCGCCAAAAAGGAAGACGTCCCTCATCTATCCCTTGGTCAAAAAAAACATAAAGCCGCCTACCGCAAGTTTCCCTGGATTACAAAAAGAAGAATAATCGTGTATGAAGCTGAATCGCCGGGATCACCCCTTGATGCACTGCCCTTCCCTGCCCTCCCTGATTCATCCTGGGACAGGGATTATACGCTGATTTCCGACAGCAAGAAGGAGAGAGGCCAGCGGCTTCTGGAGGAGCCGGCTGAGGCCGTTATCGACCAGGATGCAGAGGTTATTCTAACCGAAGGAGATTATGCAATTGAAAACGGTGAGACGGCCGGGGAGGAGGAGAGTATTGACGTAGCCTACAGCGCGGAGTGTGACCATGATGTTTCCCCCATTGATGAGGATGCCCTCGATGGTAGCAGATATGACGACGATATAATAGATGAGGATAAAACCGCGGCACGTGTTATGAAGGAGGACTGTGCAGATTGCAACGAACGGGTTTTTGATAATATACCGATCAATGAGGAATATATAATACCGACAAACTATCTCGCATCGTCCAAGCCGCTGGATACAGAAAGCTGGAAGAAGGAGATACATAGAAATTCAGTGCTGTTAAAGAATACCCTTGCTGAATTTGGCATCGATGCCGAGGTGGTCAATGTCAACCGCGGGCCGGTCATCACCCTCTATGAAATGCAGATAGCGCCGGGCATCAAGGTCAATCGCGTGGTGAGCCTTGCCGACGACATAGCCATGGCCCTTGCGGCGCAGCGGGTCCGCATCGTGGCGCCGATTCCCGGCAAATCGGCCATCGGAGTTGAGATTCCTAACCTCTACCGTGAAACGGTTACCCTCGGCGACATCGTGAAATCCGAAGAATTCAAGAAATACGAGGGGAGCCTGGTGGTGGCCCTCGGCAAGGATATCCTGGGAAAACCGGTGATGCTTGATCTCAAGCGGCTGCCTCACCTCCTTATAGCCGGAACCACGGGATCAGGCAAATCGGTATGCGTCAATTCCATCATTACCAGCCTGATCTACAATTATGATCCGAATTACCTGCGATTTATACTGGTCGACCCGAAGATGGTTGAACTGCAGCTCTATAACGGCCTGCCGCACCTGCTGACGCCGGTCATTGTTGATCCACAGATCGCGCCGATGGTCCTGAAATGGACCATGCATGAAATGGAGCGCCGGTACAGTCTCCTTTCAGCGATGAACACCCGTGACATTGAGCGTTATAATGAAAAGGTAAAGCGGCTCAAGGACGGAACGGAACAACTGCCCTACATCGTCGTCATCATCGATGAAATGGCGGATCTCATGATGAGTTCCAAGGAAGTCGAAGGCTACATTACGAGGATTGCCCAGAAGTCCCGGGCCATCGGCATCCACCTTGTCGTTGCCACCCAGCGTCCCTCGGTGGACATCATAACCGGTCTTATCAAGGCGAATTTCCCGGCGCGCATCGCTTTCCAGGTGGCTCAAAAAACTGATTCCCGCACCATTATCGACCAGAACGGGGCGGAAAAGCTTCTCGGGCGGGGAGACATGCTCTACCAGTCGCCGACCAGCTCCTTCCCCATGCGTATCCAGGGCGGATTTATTTCAGAGGAAGAGACTGAAAAGATTGCAACGCATCTATGCAGGCTGGGGAAACCGTCCTATATTGACATTGAAGAAAGTCTTATGGAAGATGAATCGAAAGAAATAGAGGAGGCTTCCGACGAATTGTTCCAGGAGGCCCTCAAAATAATAGAGGAAACGAAGAAAGCATCCGCCTCATATCTGCAGAGACGCCTTTCTATTGGCTACAACAGGGCAGCAAGGATTATAGAACAGATGGAGGACATGGGTTATATCGGCCCGCAGATCGGCAGCAAGCCCCGCGAGGTCTTCATCTAGGAGAGCTGCCGCCAGTGTCCTCGGCAACACTCTATTTTATCGCATACACTTCCATCGTATCTGAAAAGGATATCAGCCGCGATACTGATCCATAGAGCAGGGCAAAAGGCCTGAAAAGCAGTGATTGAGGATTAAAAATACGCTCTGGATGAATGCCGGCCGCCTTGACATGGATGTTGCTGAAGCCTAATCCGGTAAGAATTTTTTTTATCCCGCGGGGGGAAAAATCCATATAATGATCCGTCGGATGCGTCCGTACCCACCTTTCGCGATTGAAGACAAAGAGCGGGCCGAAGATCGATGGAACCGAGAAGGCGAAGACACCGCCCGGTGCAAGAGAATGATGGATTTTTTCCATCATGGCGACAGGATCAGCGGTGTGCTCAATAAAATACCATGCGGTAATTATGCTGTAGGTTGACGTGAGGGTAACATCAGCAAAGGAGGAGCGAATTACCGGTATTTTGAAATGCTCTAAACAGTAGGTTGAGGCATAATCTGAGATCTCTATGCCGGTTACGGAGCCAATTCCCATGTCCCGGGCGCAGGCAAGAAAGAATCCCGCCGCAGAACCAATATCGAGGATCGACAGGTCTGATCTTCTGCTTTTATTCGGAAGATAGTTGAATATGGCGCTCAGCCTGCTGGAGGATAGTGCATAGATGTTATCATAGTCCTCAATGTAAGTCTTGCCGTACTGGTTCCGGTACTCGTCGAGAAAATAGGTGTCACTGTACGATTTGACTGCATATGCGGTATTGAAGGTAATACCGCATAGGCCGCAAGAATAAAGATTGTCACTTATACGTAGTGTCGACAGGGAAGAACATATCGGACAGTGTGGCGTGCCGTCTGCCATGCGTCCGGCCGTTTATGCTTTATCGTTCTCTTTTTCTTTCTTTCTTTTCTTCGCTGGCTCAACAACGACATTGAGACCCTTGATCTTCGCGCCATCAAAGGAATGCAGGACAAGCTCCGCAAATTGTTCCGGGATTTCAAAAAATGAATAGGTTGAATGGATATCGATCTTTCCTATGGATTTGCCGTCGACGCCGGATTTTTTTACTATTTCACGGATCAGGTCACCGGTGCTGATGTTGTGATTTTTGCCAATGTTGATGAAGAGCCGGGCCCTCCCATCCTTGATGTCCTCGAACACGATCTGACCGGTTTCGGCCTTCTGATAAATTTTTTCTTTCGGGATCTCCATTCCCGAAATATCGCCGAGGTATTCCTTGAGAACGGCGGCCGCGATCCTTTTGGCTCCGTTAAAAAGGGGAAGTTCTTTTTTCAGTCTCTTGACCAGGAGTTCGTATTCGTCGAGATTTTCAGTATAGGCGACTTCAAGCACCTTTTTTATTTTTTTTAACTGGTTCATACATGCCCTCGTAGAAATTCATATCTGTCTGGCGGATTTATGCACAGTCAGATTCAAACGATGTACCGTACAACTTAAAAATAGTGCTAAAAATAGCAAGTAATTTTCTCTGGTACCGTGCCTGCTATACCTTGCAGCGGTACCCGACATTCCGGACAGTCTCTATGATGGAATTGAATTCATCTCCAAGCTTGCCGCGGAGTCTCCGGATATGAACGTCGACGGTTCTGGTGCCGCCGATATATTCGACTCCCCATATTTTACCGAGGAGATCCTTGCGGGAGAAGACCTCACCCTTGTTCATGACAAGGAGTCGGAGAAGCTCGAATTCCTTGTACGTCAGGTCAAGCTTCTCATTGTCCATATATACACTGTATTCTTTAAAGTTGATGATCAAGCGCCCGATGGATATTGAGTCGTCATCGATGCCCTTTTGCCACAGTATCCTGTTGATCCTCGCGAAGAGCTCCTCTTTCTTGAAAGGGAATAATATGAAATCGTTGAAGAACCAATCCATTTTCAGCTCTGAAATTGATTTGTCCCTAAGGATAAGCAATACCGGTTTTTCCTGGATTTTCTTCCTGATTTTTGAGAGCAGGAACTGGATGGAATCCGTGGATCCGAAGATATCAAAATCAGTAACGAGAACTGAAAAATCATCACGCTTGATGGATTCGATTGATCTGAAGGTGAACAGTTCTACGCTGGGATAACAGCTGCTGATTATACCCTGTATTTCCTGATTATCTGATAATAATGCGATTTGATTTTTCATGGTATTTTTCGTAGCATTATACAGAAATAGCTATAATTTTCAACAGTTTTATACGCATAAAGATGTAATATTGCAAAAAATGAAAATAGTTATTTGTCATAATACGGGGGAAAATGTTATTGAATAAATAATTACAGCTGGCAAGGTGATGACCGCAGGGGTCGTGTTGACGAGTATTCTATTATATAAGGTTTTTCACCGATGAAGATATTATTCCTGAATTATGAATTTACCCCGATAGGCGGCGGCGCGAGCCCCGTGTGTCTTGAAATTGCAAGGGGTTACGTCAAGCATGGTCACGAGGTTGATGTGGTCACCATGAGCTATAAGACCCTCCCGGCTTTTGAAATCATTGACGGCATAAACGTGTACCGGGTCAAATCGTGGCGCTCCAAAATCGAGATATGCCATCCGTGGGAACAGGTGACATATCTCATTTCAGCATGGTGGTTCTTGCGAAAACGTCTTAAAAAAGTCAGGTATGATATCAACCATACCCACTTCATCATTCCCGTCGGCGTCCTGGCGCTCTGGGTTAAAAAGAAATTCAAGCTGCCCTATATCCTCACCTCCCATGGCAGCGATGTGCTGGGTCATAATAACCGGTTTGCGATGCTGTATCCTTTTTTGAAGATTCCCTGGAAGATGATCGTGAAGCATGCCAAGTGCGTTACTGCTCCATCGGATTATCTAATAGAAAAAATCAAGGAAATCACCCGGGAAGGATCCTTCATGACCATCGTCAATGGCCTCGATCTGCAGAGATTCAGGCCGTTGAAAAAAGAAAAAAGAATTCTCATCGTTACCCGCCTTTTCTTCAATAAAGGGGTTCAGGATATCCTGGATGCCCTGAAGGGTATTGACCTCGGCGAATGGAAAGTGGATATAGTCGGTGATGGTCCCTACCGGGAGGAGCTGAAGCAGAAGGCGGAGGATAATGGTCTCAAGGGGAGCGTGAAATTTTTCGGATGGATTGATAATGACAGTCCTGAAATGAAGAAAATGTATGGCAGGGCGTCGATTTTTATTTCCGCCAGTTATTTTGAAAGCTTCGGGCTGACGGTCCTTGAGGCGGTCAGCGCCGGCTGCTATCCCCTTGTCTCCGACATAGGCGGACACCGCTTTATACTCAACGATGACCGCTATTTTTTTGAAAAAGAAAATGTGGAAGATCTGAGAAAAAAGCTGCAGCACCTGATAAACCGCAGGCCGGCCGCAGTTAACCTATCCCTGAAGCGGTTTGACTGGGACCATGTGATCCAGGACTATATATCCCTATTGCAGAGCTGATATGGTTTTATTCGTAACCATCGATACTGAACCTGATTGCGACACTGCGTGGCGCCGTTCATCACCGCTTACCTTCACCTCGGTGACGGAAGGCATTCCCGGGCTACTGCGTCCTCTCTGGGACGCGCACCAGATCAGTCCCATATACTTTGTATCCCCGGAAGTGGTCCGGGACGATGCATGCTGCGGGGTCCTGAAATCCGAAATAAAAAAGGGGGCCGTCATCGGCACCCATCTGCATTCCGAATATATCGGTCCCGACGTGACCATCACTGATCCTGCCGGAGCCGTTTCTGCGGAATTCCCCTGCTTTGCCCATGATACCGATACCGAGCACGCAAAAATAAAAAACCTGACAAGGTTGATCGAGGAACGACTGGACTTCAAACCTCTCTGGTATCGGGCTGCCCGGTATGGCGCTGACATTGATACGATTCATATCCTCAAGGACCTGGGGTACCGGTACGACAGTTCCGTGACGCCGGGGATCGACTGGTCGGGAATCGGCGGCCCTGACCACCGGAGGGCGCCGCTGCAGCCGTACTGGATCAGCCGGGATGATATATGCACGCCGGCAGAAAAGGAGGAAAGTACCGGCATTTTGGAATATCCGGTGACGGTTGTCGGAAAAAGACTCGGTGTTCTGGGACGATTCCTTCCCGATAACTGGCTCTTTTACCGCTGGCTCCGTCCGACTCACATGACTGTTTGTGAGCAGAAAGGCATTATCAGGGAATTATCAAGGAACTATGAGAACCCCGAGCTTGTCCTACTGTTCCATTCCATGGAAATCATGATCAATAAAACCCCCTTTGTGAGAAACAGACTGATGCAGAGAAGATTTTTACGGAATCTGGAAAAAATAATATCATTCTCATCATAGAAGGCTTGGATCATTGAACGCAGTATAACTGGATGTTGAAGCGGCAGCTGTAGCGTTAATTCCACTGGTGCAGATTGAAACATGAAAAACATAATCGGAAAGTATCTCCGGCTGTCCCTGAGCGATGAAATCGGCGTTCTGTCGGATTCCCTGAACGTCATGACCAGCAGGATAGACGCCCATGTCAGGGAAATCGAGCACCGGATGAAAACGATGGAGACCATGAATAAAATCGATAAGGCTGTCCTTTCATCGATTTCCCGGAGCGATCTCCTGGACAGGGTCATCGGCCTGGTCTCCTCACTGTTCCACAGCAGCTCCACCGCAATGGCATTGTACAACGAAGAAAAGAAGGGCTTTGACCTGCTTTCGCGATATCAAGGAATCGTCCAGGGGATTATGACTGAAAAGCCCTTTGTCCCGATAAACAATATCGGCACAGTGGAGATGGACCGGGTACGGCGGGTTTTTCAGTTCAATCTTCAACAGGAAGACGCTCCATACCGCGAGATCCTGGAGGAGCTCCTCGGTATAAAAAATGGCACCGGTGTCAACGTCCCGGTAGTCATGGCTGAACACTATCTTGGCTCACTGGTAATGATAAGGGATGACCACCATGGCTTTTCCCCCCATGAACTCGAATCGATCAATATGCTGGCGGACCAGGTGGGGATCGCCCTGCGTAGCATCAGGGCCTTTGAGGAGAAGGAACAGCTGCTTCTGGGAATACTCCTCGCCCTTACCAGGTCCATCGACGCCAAGTCAAAATGGACCGCGGGCCACAGCGAGCGGGTGGCAACCTTTTCGGAAAAGATTGCCTACCGGCTGGACATGTCCGAAGAGGAGGTGCGGACTGTTACCTTCTCGGCTATTCTTCATGATATTGGCAAAATAGCGATTTCGGAGCTCATCCTCGATAAGCCGGGAAAACTCACCGATCATGAATTTGCCCTCATCAGGGAGCACCCGGGGACCGGCGCGCGGATTATCTCCGATATTCCGTCGTACGGGAAGATTGTCCCCGGCATTCTCTATCATCATGAGCACTGGGACGGCAGCGGTTATCCCAGAAGCCTGAAAGGCGATGAAATCCCGTTACAGAGCAGAATCATCACCGTGGCTGATGTATGGGACGCCATATCCGCGGACAGGCCCTACCGAATGGGATTACAGAAGGAGGACGCCCTTCGTTTTATGATTGAAAATAGCGCCCTTCTCTTTGATCCGGACCTGGTGCATATTTTTATGGAAATTGTCACAGAAGAGCAATAAGTTATTGATTGCAATTCAGCCTCTGGATATGACGGTCTTTTTGCGGAAGGGTGATCATGGCGGAATTTAAAGTACTATCGCGGTTCCAGCCTTCGGGTGACCAGGAACGGGCCATAAACAGCCTTATCGAAGGAGTCAACAAGGGGGAAAAATTTCAGACCCTCCTCGGCGTCACCGGTTCGGGCAAGACCTTTACCATGGCCAAGGTCATAGAGGCGGTCAGGAAGCCGACCCTGGTCCTGACCCACAACAAGACCCTGGCGGCCCAGCTCTATCGGGAATTCTCCGATTTTTTCCCTGAAAATGCCGTCGAGTATTTCGTATCATATTATGATTATTACCAGCCTGAAGCCTATGTCGTCTCTTCTGATCTGTACATAGAAAAGGACGCTTCCATAAATGACGAGATAGACCGGCTGCGACTCAAGGCCACCTCGTCAATATTGGAGCGCAAAGATGTCATAGTGGTTTCCTCGGTATCGTGCATCTACGGACTCGGGACACCGGAGGATTTTGACCGGTCCCATATCCGGCTCCATGTCGGCGATGAAATGGAGCGCGATGATCTCCTCAGGCGCCTGGTCTCCATATACTACGAGCGAAACAATATCTCCTTCATAAGGGGCACTTTCCGGGCGCGGGGCGACGTGGTGGAGGTGTTCCCCGCGTATCTGCAGCGCGAGGCGTACCGCATAGAGTTCTTCGGTGACCAGATTGACAGTATCTCGCGCATCAATCCCTTAACCGGAACCGCCACGGGGAAAGTGAAGGAATGCTATATTTATCCGGCCAAGCATTTCGTATCATCAATGGACGAAATGAAGGAGACGATCCGTCTCATTGAAGAGGAGCTGAAGCAGCGGCTGGAGGTGCTTAAAAAGCAGAACAAGCTCGTTGAGGCCCAGCGGCTGGAAAGCAAGACGCGGTATGACATGGAAATGCTCGCGGAGATGGGGTACTGCAGCGGCATTGAGAATTATTCCCGGATCATCTCGCGGCGCAGGGCAGGGGAGCGGCCTTCCTGCCTCCTCGATTATTTCCGGGGCAATTACCTCATGTTCATCGACGAGTCCCATGTTACCGTTCCGCAGGTCAGGGGCATGTACGAGGGTGACCGCGCGCGAAAAACGAACCTTGTCGAATACGGGTTCAGGCTTCCTTCGGCCCTCGACAACAGGCCGCTGTATTTCGAGGAGTTTGAGAAGATGATCAACCAGGTCGTGTTTGTGTCTGCGACACCGGCCGAATATGAACTGGAAAAAAGCAGCAGCGTGGTGGAGCAGGTCATCCGGCCAACCGGCCTTGTCGATCCGGTCATCGAGGTAAGGCCAGCCGTGAACCAGGTCGACGATATGATAGGCGAGATCAATGCACGGGCCCAGAAAAACGAGCGGGTCCTGGTGACAACCCTCACGAAAAAAATGGCAGAAGACCTGACGAAGTATTTCGAGGAGGTCGGGATACGGGCAAAATACCTTCATTCGGAAATCAATACCATAGAGCGCGTGGAAATCATACGGGACCTCCGGATCGGCGAGTTCGATTGCCTGGTGGGGATCAATCTCCTCCGGGAAGGGCTGGACCTCCCTGAAGTCTCCCTGGTGGCTATTCTTGACGCGGACAAGGAGGGTTTTCTCCGCTCGACCCGTTCCCTCATACAGACTGCGGGCCGCGCGGCACGGAACATCAACGGAACGGTCCTCCTCTATGCCGACACGGTGACGGAATCGATGCGCCTGACCATCGAAGAGACGAACCGGAGGAGGAGTATCCAGGAAACGTACAACCGTGAGCATAACATAACGCCTGAAAGCATATCCAAGGATATAGTGGACATCATCGAGCGCGAGTACCATGATGAAAGCCGGTATGCTGACATGGTTGCCGAGTACGGGGCGGTCTATCAGACCAATAATCCGGCAAAACTCAAGGAAGCGCGTGACTCCATCCGAGAAGATATGCTTGCTGCCGCCGAAAATCTTGAATTTGAAAAAGCGGCGGTGCTACGGGACCAGATGCTCGAAATTGAAAAGAAGATTGAACTCCTGGAAAAGGTTGATAAATAAGGAAAAATATCCAATGTTGAAACGGGTAGGGATGTGGTTATGAATAACGGCATACAGCGGAAGGATATCGAAACGCTGATAGGGCTTGCTATCAGCGAAGACATCGGGGAGGGAGATATAACATCCCGGGCAATTTTCAGGGAGGGCGATATATCGAAGGGTGTCATTGCGGCCAAGCAGCAGGGAATTTTTTGCGGCGGTGATGTTGTTCGGATAGTGTACGAGATTATCGATCCGGCCGTGTCAGTGACCCTGCTGGTCCGTGACGGGGATGCGATAGCCGCAAGAGACAACGTCATAGCAGTGGCAGGCCCTACCGTAAGCATTTTATCCGGAGAAAGAATTGCCCTGAATTTCATTCAGCGCATGACCGCAATTGCAACCCGCACGGCATCCGTTGTTTCACTGCTCCGGGGCACACATATCAAGCTTCTGGATACGCGCAAGACACTGCCCGGCTTTCGCAAGCTTGATAAATACGCGGTGAAGATTGGCGGGGGTACCAACCACCGGATGGGACTCTATGACATGGTGATGATCAAGGACAACCATATTCGGGCGGCAGGAAGCATAGACCGGGCGGTGCAACTGGTACGGAAACGGTACGGGACGAAATACACGGTTGAGGTTGAAGCGGAAGATCTTCAAAGCGTGTCGGAAGCCGTCGCAGCCGGCGCCGATATTATCATGCTGGATAATATGGATGCTGCAATGATGAAAAAGGCTGCGGACCTAATCGGGAAAAAGGTAAAAATTGAGGTATCGGGAAACATGGATGAGGAGAGAATAAAAGAAATTATCGGTCTTGATATTGATTATATATCTATGGGATCCCTTACCCATTCAGTGACTGCCTTCGATCTTTCCATGGATTTTGATTGATATTGCCGGAAAATCATAACAGGGAATGGGGGAATTACATGAAGAAGATAATTCTGATAATAACCGCGGCTGCGCTGATGTTTGCCGCCACCGGATGCAAAAAAAACACCAGGGTCATCATGAAAACAACGATGGGGGATATCCATATTGAGCTTTTTGACGGCAAGTCCCCTGAAACGGTGAGTAATTTTTTGCTATATACCGATAAAAAATTCTATAACGGAACCATATTCCACCGCGTAATTCCCGATTTCATGATACAGGGGGGCGGGTTTACCCCTGACATGACCGAAAAGGACACGGAATCTCCCATCATGAATGAAGCGAACAACGGAGAGCGGAATATTCGCGGCACCATTGCCATGGCCAGGACCCATGATATCCACAGCGCGACGTCCCAATTCTTCATCAATGTCGTGGATAACCCCGGGCTTGATTACGGAAGTAGGGGTTACGGTTATTGTGTGTTCGGCAGAGTGGTGAAGGGAATGGATGTGGTCGATAAGATTCGGCAAGTGAAAACAAAATCAATCGGCATGTACCGTGATGTTCCCGTTGAACCTGTTGAAATTATTTCCGTTTATCGGGAATAATATATTTTCTGGTTACTCAAGGTTGTGATACGAGATGGAATCCCTGCAATCGGCTTGTTATCTGCGGTCGGTAATCTCGCGGTGAAATTCGCAGAGCCGGTACAGCTTTCCGGTATGGGGATTTCTCTTGGTCACTTTATTCCCGCAGCGGATGCATAAACCGTCATTCCTTCTCTTGTTGTATAGTCTCATGTAGCGCTCGGTCCCGGAGGATTTGTATTTGCTCACCTGGATCCTGAGGCCTTTAAAAAGATAATTGCCAATGGCGGTTTCTGATCCTTTTTGCAGTTCCCGGTAAATAGAAGTCAGGTCTTTTATGGAAATTTTTTTCGGTTCCATAGTCGCTTCTCCATGAAAAAAAAGTACTGTTAAACGGCGTGTTAGTCAATAAATTCTGCGGGAAAATATTTTATATCAAGAAAATTATGTTTTTTTCGGAAGATACTGCAGGGGGTCTTCAGGTTTGCCTTCACGGTCAATCTGGAAATGAATCTTCTGCTCAGTTGAACTCATCCTTCCGATAGCATTTCCTGCAGGGACCGTCTCTCCCGGTGAGACCAGAATCATGTCTAAATTTGAATAAACAGTTGAGTATCTGCCTGAATGAGTGAGCACCACATAATTGCCGAATCCTCGCATCCTGCCGATTTTTCTTACGGTTCCCGCTGCTGATGAAAGGACCGTGGATCCGGGCATTCCGGTTATTATTATCCCGATGGATTTGACGCCGTTTAATCCATCGCTGTGATAGTCAATGATGTTTCTGACGGGCCATTGGAACTTCGGGCTGTCCGGCGGAACCGCGTTACGCGCTGATTTTTTTTCAGTATTTGCAGACGGAACCGGCAATGCCCGCCGGGAAGGAATTTTCAAAATCATCCCTTTTGTAAGATGGTTTTGATTGGAAAGCTTATTCAATGCCTGCAGTGATGGCACGGAGATATTATTTTTTTTTGCGATACTGGTAAGAGTATCGCCTTTGCGAACCGTATAACGGGCAAAGGTTTTCTTTTTACTTTTTTTGACAGAAGATTGTCTGATGGCCGGATCAGATCGTTTCTTATCGGTAATTTTTTTTTGTTTTTTTACGCTGCGGTTGCCGCTATCGCGCCTGTCCGCAGAAATATAGTTTTCATAGGAATCATATGTCTCATTAGTATTTCTGTAGCAGGTATCTGCTTCTCCCGGTATTCTCCCTTCCGCCAGAGAATAATGGGCAGTGGGTACGATGAAGACACAAAAAATCGCAGCAATGGATATCTGCAGAATAACATCCCTGTTAGACACGGTAAACATCCTTTTTTCCGTTCTGCCCGCTCAGGGCATATATGCCGTCTTCTTACTATCGGCATGAGGAGTTTAATAGTTAAGCAATTTTCACCAGGGACTTTTTCAGACGGATTATTGCGGCTATGATGTCTGCGAAGGGGTGGGGGTCTAATTGAGACATAATGCATGGGGATACGACATCAGATTGGTTGTCAGTTATCATACCTGGGCGATATCATATGGATTAATAAAATGCACGTCCAATGAAAAAGGCTTGTTATTTTTGTTTATGATATTTTATCATGTCAGTCTATTTTTGGTGGTTGAATAACCGTGCCGGTATCATCAATTATCTGTCTAAGGCTCAATAGCCGGATACCTGCATAACCGATACAGTCCATCAACAATATACTGCGGGACGAAAAAAAGACGAAGATTCAGGTGCGATCATGAGCTGTAAGGTAATCATAGGAACTCAATGGGGCGATGAAGGCAAAGCCAAGATGATCGATTATTACACCAGGGATAGCGATATTGTTGTGCGCTACCAGGGCGGAGCAAATGCCGGTCACACGGTTGTTGTTAAGGATAAAAAGTATATATTTCATCTTGTCCCGTCGGGAATACTCCATAAGGACAAACAATGCGTTATCGGTAACGGCGTTGTCGTGGATCCCCTGCAGCTCATTAATGAGATCGCGTCCCTCGAGGATGAGGGATATGATGTCAGGAAACGTGTTTTTATATCCGATGCGGCTCATCTCATCCTGCCGTATCACAAGGCCTATGATGAGGCGATGGAAGAATTCCGGTCGAAAAAGATAGGGACGACAGTCAGGGGCATCGGCCCGAGTTATTCCGACAAATGCCTCCGCATCGGCATCAGGGCCGGCGATGTCTTTGACATGAAGCGGTTAAAAGACAAGGTCACCCTTGTGCTGAAGCTGAAAAACCTGCAGCTTGAAAGGATTTTTAAAAAGGAAAAATTTTCCGTTGAAGAAATAATGAACATCCTGAAAAAGTTCAAGAAGGAATGCGGCGATATGATCATCAATACCCAGCACTTCCTTCACGCTTCTATCAAGGACGGGAAAAAAATATTGCTCGAGGGGGCACAGGGGTATGCCCTTGATATTGACCATGGCACCTATCCCTACGTAACGTCCTCGAATCCGACCATAGGCGGCGCCCTGATGGGGACCGGGCTGAATGCGTTCGATATCGACCAGGTAATCGGCATTATGAAGGCCTATGTCACCCGCGTCGGCGAGGGGCCCTTCCCGACAGAGGCTCCGGGAGAGGACGGGGACCGCATGAGGGTCAATGGCTCGGAGTTCGGATCTACAACGGGAAGACCGAGGCGCTGCGGCTGGTTCGATGCCCCCTTGATCAGGGAGACCGCTCTCATTAATGGATTGACCAGCATTGCAATGACAAAACTTGATGTCTTGAGCGGGTTTAAGAAGATCAAGGTTGCCGTAAGCTACAAGGTTGATGGAAAAAAGGTTGAGTATTTCCCGGTGAATAATCTCCACAAGGCGGAACCCGTATATAAAGAACTCGATGGGTGGAATACCGATATTTCCCAGTGCAGGAGTAAATCTGAATTGCCGGTAAATGCGCGGAAGTATATTGATTTTATTGAATCGATAATCGGAGTGACGATAGCAATAATTTCGGTTGGACCGGGCCGGCACAGTACATTCAGGAATAAATGAGCAGTGCCAAAATCCCCTTCTGACAGGTAGAGGGTTTTCATTCTGCATCAGGGTCGTCCAGCCGGCTATAAGCCGCTGCAGGTGTTAAACATTTTTTGTTTTTTTTCTTAAAGTTGTTAATTATTATTGACAGTAATAGGGCATTTAAGTATCAGGTATTTTTACATTTTGAGACGCTAGCTCAGTCGGTAGAGCAACTGCCTTTTAAGCAGTGGGTCCCGAGTTCAATTCTCGGGCGTCTCAATATTATATATAGTCTGACCATGTCCCCGTCGTCTAGTGGTCTAGGACACCGGGTTTTCATCCCGGCAACAGGGGTTCGATCCCCCTCGGGGATGCATCAAGAAAAGGTGATTCCACATGGAATCACCTTTTTTATTTAGCAAAAATGGCTGACCCGTATCAGGACCAAAACATAAATCCTATATTTGACATAGTGTCCCATGCATATTAATTTATCATATAAGAATGCGGAAACCGGAGACCGTATATTATGGTATTCGATAAAGAACTTACGACATACGCAACAAAGATGGGACCGGGACATCATACTAGAGTGTATATATTCTTGACATATAGCTGAATCAGTAAATACTGATTATTGATTATATTTGTGGTGAAGTAACGGATTAAGAAATGAGAAAGCTTGCCCGAAATGACCTGTGCTGGTGCGGAAGCGGGAAAAAATACAAAAAATGCCACCTCGGTTCTGATATTGCCAGCGGCGTTGTGCAAAAGGAGCAGGTTCTTTTACCGCCGGGCGTTATTATCAAGACAGAGGATCAGATAGACGGCATACGGAAAAGCTGCAAGCTGACCAAAGAAATACTGGATATGGTAAGCGGCCATATCAGGGCCGGCATCACCACTGACAGCATTAATGAACTGGTCCATGACTATACCATCAAGCATGGAGCTACCCCGGCTCCGCTTAACTACAATGGTTTTCCCAAGAGCGTATGCGTATCGATCAATAATGTCATCTGCCACGGGATCCCGGACTCTACCGTTCTCAATGATGGCGATATAGTAAACGTGGATGTAACGACGATCCTGGACGGATATTTCGGCGATGCCGGGAGGATGTTCATCATCGGCAATGCCTCCGAAGAGGCCCGGCGCCTGGTCAAGGTCGCCAGGGAATGCCTCTACATCGGCATTGAGCGGGTGAAGCCGTATCATGATATCGGCGAGATAGGCTATGCCATTGAACAGCATGCCGTCAAGAACGGCTTTTCGGTGGTGCGCGATTACGGCGGCCATGGCATAGGGGTCAAATTTCACGAGGAACCCCACGTCCATCATTACGGGAGCCGGAAACGGGGCTTTATCCTGCAGCCCGACATGGTTTTCACCATAGAGCCGATGATAAACCAGGGAAGATACGAGACGCGTCTCATGGCTGATTCATGGACTGCGGTCACCATTGACGGGAAGCTGTCCGCCCAGTGGGAGCACACGGTGCGGGTGACGGAGACCGGCGTTGAAATTTTAACGGATTAATAGGCGGTAATTGTATGGATGGCTTTTTTGAAATCCAACCGGAAAAAATGAATGAAAACGTCTTCAGTCTCCTGGGAAAAGACTGGATGCTTATCACTGCCGGGACCATTGATGCATTCAATACCATGACCGCTTCATGGGGCGGCATGGGCGTTCTGTGGAACAAAAATGTCTGCTATATTGTCGTGAGACCACAGCGGTATACCTATACCTTCCTTGAAAAAAACCGGTACTTCACCCTCTCATTTTTCCAAGAAAAATACAGGGACGTACTGAAATTTTGCGGAGCCAGGTCCGGAAGGGATGTCAACAAAACGAAAGAAACCGGGATAACGCCGCTCCAGACCGGAAACGGGGCCGTTTATTTTTCCGAAGCCCGGCTGGTAGTTGAATGTAAAATCATATATTATCAGGATCTTGATCCCAAGAATTTTGTCGATCCTTCGATCGCCGATAATTATCCTCAACAGGATTATCACCGGATGTTTATCGGTGAGATTCTTTCTGTTAAAATAAAGTAAATCCCCTATCATGAACTGCGGGTTATGCCCTGATGGAACAGAAGTGTTTTTCTGACGATTGCGTCTTTGAAGAACTGACCGATTACAAGCGCGATCTGGGTCTGGTAGAGTCCATTTCTGTTGTAATTGGGCGGATTATCGGTTCCGGCATATTCAGGACCCCCGGGCCGATCATGGCACTGGTTTCATGTACATCCCTTTTTGCCCTGGTATGGATACTCGGAGGCATCGTAACAATATTCCACGCGGTCTGCTATGCGGAACTCGTGGCCATGATGCCGCGCTCCGGAGGGCCCTATGTGTATCTCAAGACAGCCTACGGTCCTGTATGGGCGTTTCTCCGGGGCTGGGCGATGTTCTTCGTGTCAGAGACCGGGGCCATTGCTGCGGTAGCCCTTGTTTTCGCGGAATATCTCAATGAGATCTGGAAGATCCTCTTTAAGGTGCCCTATAGCCACGTCACGGAGATTCTGATAGCCCTGGCCATCATCTGGATGCTGACGGCGGTTAACCTCTTCGGCGTATTCGTGAGCGGCGTGTTCCAGAACATCTTCAGCACGGTCAAGATCATAGCCATCGGCATCATCATAGGAGTATCCTTTTCAGGAGGCGGCAGCTTAAGCCACTTTACCAGTCCCTTTCTTCCGGAAGAGTTTTCATGGGCAACCGTACTGGCCATAGGTGCCGCGCTGAGGCTTGCCTTCTTTGCCTTCAGCGGCTGGGAGGGGGCCACCTATATCGCAGAAGAGGTAAAAAACCCCAGGAGGAATCTCCCCCTTTCGCTGCTGCTGGGGATTACGGGGGTCATGGTGCTTTTTCTGGGGACGAATGCAGCCTATATCTACCAGCTCCCGGTTAAAACGATAGCCGCGTCCCATGGCATTGCCGCCGACGCCATGAAAGCGGCCATAGGAGGAGCTGGCGGTATCCTTATATCCATAGCCGTGATGCTGTCAACCTTCGGCAACGTGAGCACGCAGATCCTGTGCAAGGCCAGGACTTGGCAGGCAATGGCCCGTGATGACCTCTTTTTCAGCAGGCTGGAGATCCTCCATGGAAGGTACAGGACGCCGAACAATGCCCTGATGGCCCAGGCGGCTTGGGCATCGGTGCTCCTTGTCGCCTTGCTGGCGGTGTATCTTCTGTTCGATATAAAGTCAGGCGCGTCGTATGAAATGATCATCGCTTTCTTCACCGCTACGGGAACGATATTCAACATCATGACCATATATTCGCTTGTTGTCTTCAGAAAGAGATACCCCGATGTGCCGCGGCCCTACAAAGCCCGGCTCTATCCCTTCAGTGTCATCATGGTGCTGGCTCTGCTGACTTTCTATCTGGTGGTGACCCTGATCACCGCACTGGTTCCGTCATTGCTGGGTCTCGTGCTGATGTCTTCAGGGCTCGTTTACTATTTTTGGAAATCAAAAAACAAGGAAAAAAAATCGGCTCATAATGCCGGAGGATGATACAAGGTGATCATATGAAAAACTATGCCGTATTCTTATTCATCATAACAAGCATGCTGGTATCCTGCAGCGGAAATGAATACCGGGAGATGAAGGTTTACCCTGTACTGAACGAGACCGCCGTGGCCCGGGGAAGCGAATCCTTTATAGCGTTGCAGGTCGAGCTGCCGGGGAAAAGCCATATCTATGGCAATCCCAAGGGGCCCGGAATCGGCAAGCCAACCGAAGTCATGGTGGAAGGGCCGAAAACCATAACTTTTTCAGAGGCGCGTTTTCTTAAGCCGCAAAAGTTTTATTTCCCCGGGGAGAAGGATTATACATGGGGATATGAACACGCGACCAGGATTTTCCTGCCTTTTAAAGTATTGGGAAACGCTGCGACGGGTGTCAGTGACATAGGCGTTGTGTTTGATTCCCTGCTCTGCACGGATCCCGGACAAGGTAAGGGCGCCTCGTATTGCGTGCCCAGGATATTCCGCTTCAAGTGCCGGGTCAGGGTGCTGCCGGAAGGATCGGCCGGCACGGTCTACAGCCGTTCCATCCTTGACGAATTCAAGGCGTCTTCGGCGCCCGGTAAAGGTGCCGCTGCCGTACCGGCGCCCGCAGTGAAGAACGAAGATACCATGTCCGTCCTGCCTGAAGATATCAGCTTTTCGCCGCGGTTTATTGAAAAGGGCGTCACCGGATTGCTGCAGGCTGTCATATTCGGCATCATTGCGGGAATTCTTTTAAATATCATGCCCTGTGTTCTCCCGGTGGTTAGTCTCAAGGTCATGGGTTTCATCCAGCATGCGGGAAAAAGCAGGCGAGAGCTCTTCCTGCTGGGCGTTGTTTTTTCCCTTGGCATAATTGCCAGCTTTGCCCTCCTGGCCACCCTGGCGGCCTTTTTCGGATACAAGTGGGGTGGCCTGTTCCAGCACCGCTTATTTCTGGTCGCCATGACAGGGATCGTCTTCGCTCTCTCCCTATCCCTCTTCGGGGTCTATACTATCAACATCCCGTCATTTGCCGGAAGAGCGGTATCGGGCCAGTCAAATCCCTACGGTGATGCCTTCATGAAGGGCCTCCTTGCAACGCTGCTGGCAACGCCCTGCAGCGGTCCTTTTCTCGGCGGCACCCTGGCATGGACGTTGTCGCAGTCGCCGGGCATCATATTTCTGGTATTCCTGTGCATTGGCTTCGGGATGTCGCTTCCCTATATCATATTGACCATCAATCCTAAATTTTTAAAATTTATTCCGAAACCCGGGGAATGGCTGGTGACCTTTGAAAAGGTCATGGCTTTTGTTCTTGTCTTTACGGTGATATACCTGGTCGGTATTCTCGATGAGGCATCAGTGGTGCCGATGATCACCCTGCTGGGGTTCATCGCCTTCGGCTTCTGGCAGTACGGGAGATATGGATCCGTCGGCCAGACCGGAGTAAAAAGAGTAATGTCAACCATAGCTCTTGCCGGCATACTGGTCGGCGGCTATTTCATATCCTTTGATTACCTCTACCGGGAAAACAAGTCATCTGAGATCACGAAAAATGCCTTCAGCGCCGAACGCCTCATTGCAAACAGGGATTCCGGAAAAATATCAGTCATAGATTTCACCGCCGACTGGTGCCCGAACTGCAGGCTGGTGGAGAAAGTAACCCTGCAGAGCGAGAAGGTTGCCGAAGCCCTGAATGACCCGGCGATTGATTTCATGGTCGCGGATATCACCGGGATCAACCCGGATGCCGAGAGAATGATGCGTCTTTTACAGAGCCAGGCCATACCGCTCCTCGCCGTTGTCCCGCCGGGGGATGGTTTCACCAGGCCAATCATACTCAGGGATATTTATTCGGAACAGGACGTGATGAAGGCTCTTGAAACTGCACGGTCCGGTAATGTTAATAAAGAGTTCCGCTATCAGGTGGATATTAAGGGGGCCAGATAGACCCCGGTAAACAGCGGTTTGTCTATATGGTTTTCAGCGCGGCCGGGTTACCCTGCGTCATTATTGCGGCTTATCCAGGAAAATGATCACGGCGCTCCTGGCAATATCGACATATTTGTTTTTATCGATTAAATCCTCATGCTTGAGGGCCAGGTGTTTGATATTTTTACCGTTGCTGTAGAGCACGAGATCTATTTCCTTGATGTTCTTTTTTTTGCAATAGCCGATTTTGCAGAATTTGCAGTTTGATATAACCAAGCGTAAATCTTTTGAAGGCAGTTTATTCTCATACAGCCACTTTTCAACCTGGCGCAGCAATTCGTCATAAAATCGCTTAACATAATTGTCCATGTTGTCGTCTGAAAGTGTTTTGGAATAAACGATAGTCAAAACAGAGGCGTCTTTTCTGTATAATTTAGAGATTTCCTCGATTGGCATGCCATAGTGTGTTATGCCCTCAAGGGATTCCATGTCCTTGATTACCCGGGGACTCTTCGTGTCAGCAGACCGGACAACGGAGGCTGAAACCACCAGGCAGATAATTGTTAAGATAATGTTTTTCATATTCTTGATCCCATGATGAACGTTATACCAGCGCCCGATGAGCGATGTCCCTGCGATAATAGGAGTCTTCAAAAGATATGGTATCGATCATGCGGTATACGGTGTCCTTGGCTTCCCTGAGGGTGTTCCCCATGGCTGTCACGTTGAGGACCCTGCCCCCGCTGGTATAATGGGCGCCCCTGTCGTATTTTGTGCCGGCATGGAAAACAATGACATTGTCCGGAACCCTGTCAAGCCCGGAAATCAGCTTGTCTTTCTCATAATGACCGGGATATCCCCCGGATGCCATGACCACGGTAATGGCGTGCATTTTTTTGAAGGATAACGGGGTCTTGTCAAGAGTGCCATTGACCGAGGCCTGGAAAATATCACCCAGCCTGCCTTCCATAAGGGGGATGATCACCTGCGCCTCGGGATCTCCGAAGCGGACGTTAAACTCGAGGACATTGATGTCCTTGCCGTTGACGATCACCCCGGCGTAGAGTATGCCCTTGAAGGGGATGCCCTCGCTGTTCATGGCATTGATGGTTTTCTGCAAAATGCTATCCCGCACAAAGTCGAATCGTTCGGCGGTCATTACCGGCGCAGGCGCGTAGGCCCCCATGCCGCCGGTATTGGGACCTTTGTCGCCGTCGTAAATTCTTTTATGATCCTGCGCTGCGACAAAGGGAACGATGTTTTTCCCGTCTGATACGCATAATACCGACGCTTCCTCGCCGCTGATAAAGTCTTCAACAAACACCCGCGTCCCCTCGCGCACCGTGGCATTGATGAAGTCAAGGGCCTCATTGCGGTTTTCCGGTATGCCGACGCCCTTGCCGGCGGCAAGGCCGTCAAGCTTGATGACCAGGGGATACCGGTCTTCATGGTGGATGTAATCCAGCAGGGAATTCTTGCCGGTGAATTCACGGTGCCGCGCCGTCGGTATGCCGTATTTTTCCATGATATATTTGGCAAAGAGCTTGCTGCCTTCAAGCTGGGCCGCCTTTTTTGACGGACCGAAGGCCGGTATCTTCTTTTCGTCAAGGAAATCGACGATCCCGTCCACCAGGGGGGCTTCGGGGCCCACGACGACCATGTCAATTTTTTTTGAGCGGCAGAATTGCTCAATTGAACCGAAATCGTTTACGGGTATATCGGCGCAAAAGGCCGGATCGATGCCGCCGTTGCCCGGCGCAACATACACTTCCTTTGAACTTCCGTCATTCAGGAGACGCCAGGCGATCGTGTGCTCCCGGCCACCGGAACCGATGATCAAATATTTCATAAATCCTCCAAACGGGTACCGCAGTTGGATTCCCGCTGCACGTACGGGGCCAATCTGCAACAGTTTACATGATCGGTCAATAATTGCAAGTTTTATTAGGAGACCGCCGCATCCCCTGTCAACGAATAATATTTACGGCAAGCCCTTTAATCATTAATTATGATAGGCATGGATTTCTTAAAACTGAAGGATATCTTTTTTATCTTGACTCATAGATGACAATAATTTTAAATAAATAGACTTTTGCCAAGGAGATACACCGTACCTGTAGAAATCAGGCGCGAGGTTTCTAGCATAATCACAAGCAACAATCAGCATATATGGCTTCAGGTTTAAAATTCATGGTGGGTAGCTGCTGAATTTATGAATTCACCCAATTTCCGCAAGGTAAAACATCTGTTTATCCTGCCGTTTCTGTTGTATTTCTGGATGATTGGTACGGAATACCTTCATGCCCAGCAGAAGAATAACCATGTACTCCGCGGCATTGTCTATAATGCCATGACCAAGAAGCCGGTGTCCTCCGCGACGGTTTTTATAACCGAGCTGAAAAAGAAGGAAAATTGTGACAACAACGGCCAGTACCGGATCATCGTGCCGAAACCGGGAACCTATACGATATTTATCAGGTCCGAGGGACTCAAGGTGTCCAAGGTGTCCGTGTATATTGAAAACGACACGATTAAGAATTTCCCCCTTGAAAGCCCGTTAACCAAGGACGAGGGCCTCACCATCATGGGCAAGCGGGATCTTCAGACGGTTTCACGCCACTCCATGACCAAGCAGCAGATTAAGGAGGTGCCCGCATCATTCGGCGATTCCATCAATGCCCTGGCATCGCTGCCGGGGGTCATCAGGACCGGTGGCGATTTTTTCGGTCCCATAGTGATACGCGGCGGCGATTACCGAGGGGTACGGTACATGGTGGACGATATCCCCATATACAATGCCCTTCATTACGGCGGTCTTCATTCGGTCATAAACACCAATCTGATCGATGAAATAGACCTGTATTCATCGGCATTTCCCGCGGAAATCGGGTCCGCAACCTCAGCCGTCATAAGCATCAATACCGTTAATGATGTGAAGGAATTCGGCGGCTATACCGACCTCTCCCTGCTGTCAGCGACAGCCCTTATTCAGACGCCGATCCTCAAGAATGAAAACGGCGGCCTATACCTCGGGTCACCCCTGGGGGAATATAAAAAAGAGCAGCGCAATGCGGGTTATATAATAGCTGCCGGGCGGATCAGTTATATCGATCTCATCATCCTGCCCCTCATCAACCTGATAACGGGCGATTCCATCAACATCCTTCCGCAGTACTGGGATTACCAGTTCAAGGCGCGGTATAATTTCAACAATGCCCATTCACTGACGCTCCTAGCCTTTGGCAGCAAGGATTATCTGAAATTCGTCAGCAGCAGCAAGGTGAAGACCGACGGCTCTGATCCGCTTCTTACCGGCCTCAGCGTCAATACCAACCAGATGACGAACGGCCAGAGCCTGTGCTATACCTATCAGCCATCAGAGATATTCAGGAACAAACTAACCTTTTACTCATCCCTGAGGCAGAATTCAATTTCGATAACAATTCCCGCGCCGGGAGTAAACCTGGCGCAACAGGCTATCCGTATACGGACACGGCCATACGTGTTCGGATTTACCGACAAGTTCAAGATCGTTGCGGCGAAGAAATATCTCGAGATCCGCGGGGGGGCGGAATATACAATTTATCATTTTACCGCGAGCGGCAACAGGCCGAAATCCAGCGGCGGCAGCTTCACATCGGATCTTTCCAATAATAATGATGTGACGATGTTCATGGATAATAATATCCTCAATCATGGGGTGGGGGGATACGTAGAGGCGAAATTTACCTATGGCGGATTCACCTTTATTCCTGGTTACCGGAGTGATTACCTCAACCGATCGGGATATATGACCTGGGACCCCCGGGGTATGATGAGTTATGAATTCCCGACAAATACGACCATTTCAATAGCAGGGGGTAAATACAGCTATTTTTTTCAGACCAATTCGGATTATTTTGACGCGTCCCCCCAGTACGCAAAGGTGGGTAAAAACGGGAAACCGGAATGGGCCATCCATCGCGTAATCGGGCTTGAGCAGACAATAGGGCTTTTCAAGATCAAGGCCGAAGGGTTCTGGAACGATTTCCATGATCTGGTCCAGGAATATGTTCATATCGGGCCAGACGGGAGTATCCGCCAGACAATGAGCACCGGGAGAATCCGCGCCTATGGCGGGGAGATCATGGTTAAAAAAGATCGCAAAGAAGGCGAGAATGGAATTTTTGGATGGGTCAGTTATACCTATACAAGGTCCAAAGCAAAATCCGGCCTTCCCCATTCGCCAGGAAAATATGGCATCCTAATCAGCAAAAGCGGCGGGTTCCCCACCTCACTTGATGAAATTGCCTTTAACAAGGCCGGTGATTATTGGGGAAACCACTGGTTGAATTATGATTTCGAACAGAACCACAGCTTCAAGCTGATTCTGGGCTATGCCCACGGAAAGCATACCATTACCGGCAAGTTCATGCTGTACACATCGAATCCGTATACGCCCATTGTCGCTTCAATTCAGGATACAGACTATCCCGCACGCTTTGTCCCGGTTTACGGAAAACCAAACACGCGCAATTTTCCAATTTATCATCGCCTTGATCTGCGCTACAGTAATACGACAACGTATTCATGGGGATATGTGAGCTGGTACATAGAAATAATAAATGCCTATAATTACCGTCCCATTGTGGTGCAGCGATGGAATTATAATCAGCCGTATCTGGGTAAAAGAAATCCCAAGATCACCACGTACGGTTCGTCCATTGCGCTTATTCCCAATTTTGGTGTTGAGGCTAAATTCTGAAAAAGGAGAGAACGATGATGTCCCGGAAAAAAAACAGGGTAGCATTCCTCTTGTTACTGGCAGCCTTGCTGCTGCAGTACGGGTGCATAACCAGTCCCGTTGCGGTGACCTCCTCAACGACCCCGGTGAATGATAAAAAAATTGTCATGAATTACGGACCGGTCCAGGGAACTCACCGTGTGTGGTCGGTGTTCGGACTCTGGATGGTCGGAAGGCCCGATATTGATCTCGCCATACAGGATGCGCTCAAGAAAAAAGGCGGCGATGCCCTCATCAATGTGAGCTGTTATCAAAAGACATCCTGGTTCTTCTTTGTTTCCGAGAACAAAGTCGTGGTTGAAGGTGAGGCGGTATCCTTCGATGCAGGTAGCTTGGAAAAAGATAGAGGCAAACAGACGATCAAGTCAAAAAAATGAGCTCATGGATACCTACGATGCACAGATGGAATAAAAAGATTCATGGTATTGCCGGGCTGGCGGGGAATAAACCATGGCGGCGTTGCATTGCCGTTATCGCTGCGCTCCTCTGCCTGGGCATGTATAGCGGATGCCTGTACAAGGGGGTCCGCGTTACCGGCCTGGAATCCCACGCTAAAGTAATGGAAGGGAAAACGTATCATATTCTCGGGGAAGCTGAAGGAACCAGCAGCAGTTTCAACCTTTTATGGATTTTGCCGGTTACGCCGCGCATAGATTATGACAGGGCGGTCAATGAAGCAATAAACAGCCTTCGCGGAGACAATCTTATAAACGTGCGGGCATGGTTCGAACGGCAGGTCTGGATCATCGGGATGGTCGAAATTTTACATGTTAAGGGAACCGTTATTCAATACGAAAGATAACGCACTTTATGCTTCAACCGCCCCTCTACCTGGTGGTGTATATACGCTGCCACCAGTCAGCTGGTTATTCCACTAACTTTATTTAACGAGTCTCTATTTATTCCCGTTTTGTACATCTATTAAATCGGGAATAAAAACAACAATGCGATTGCAGTAATAACCATTGCAACTAAAACTAAAGCCTGTTTCATAAAAGTCACCCCCATTTTACACTCATGGTATCATAATAAAAATCGCAAAAAATCCGCACGGGCGGGATGTTTTATAATGATAAGATATTGAATAAAATGAAAAAATAGAGCCTTCTCTTGATTAATCAGATATTTGCTATGATTTTTTTTCTAATAAATCAAGAACCATAAAGTTTATTTATGGTGGTAATACGTAATAATATGCTAATTAATGCAATAAAATTTTTAAAAATTTTTTAATTTTATTAATTCAGGTTTAAGCACATTATATTTGATACAGAGATGTTTAAATATGGTCTATTATAAAATTAGCATCAGTTAAGTCATAAGAGGTCTCCTGCACTTGGATTCTGGAGGATACTATTGAAACGATTCATTGAAAATTATAATGGCGAAAAAGTTGATTTGATTGTCATTGGCGGAGGAGTGACCGGCGCAGCCGTTGCCTACGATGCCGCCACAAGAGGTCTTTCCGTGGCCCTTGTGGAAAAAAATGATTTCGGCGGAGCCACTTCCGCGGCAACTTCAAAAATGATCCATGGAGGTCTGCGGTATCTTGCCACCATGGAATTCCGTCTTGTCCGCGAATCTTTAAAAGAAAGAAAAACAATGGAAAACATCGCGCCTAATTTTGTCTATCCGATGCCGGTCATGGTCACAACCAATAAATTGAAAATCACCAATACAAAATGGATCATCAAGATAGGAATGATCCTTTATGACATATTATCCTTCGACAAGGGATGGACCTGGGATAAAAGCAAAAGAATATCCCTGCATAAAACCATATCAAAGGAAAAGGTGGTGGAACTGGAACCCCTGGTAAAAAAAGAAGGACTGACAGGCGCGTCGGTTTATTCAGACTGCGTAAGCATTTTCCCGGAAAGGCTGACCCTGGCCTTTATTAAATCAGCGGTGCGGAACGGCGCCCAGGTGGCGAATTATGCCGAAGTTGTGGACTTCATCTTTGATAATAAAAGGCGTGTAACGGGGGTTATGGTCAGGGACAGGCTGAACGGCAGAAAAATTGCCGTGCGGGGAAATTTGACGGTAAATTGCGGCGGTCCCTGGGCAGATATCATTCTTGGCATTGCGAGTAAAAAGCCTTCCGGGGAGCAGCTTCGCAGGTCTGAAGGAATACACATAATTACCAGGAAGATGGTTAATGATCATATTGTCGGCTGCATGACTGCCAAGGGTCGGCACCTTTTCGTTATCCCCTGGAGGAACCACTCGCTTATCGGCACAACAGACAAGGAATATATCGGGAAGCCCGATGATTACAAGGTCACGGCAAAAAGCGTCAGTGAACTTCTGGACGAAGTGAACGAGTCCTTCGGTGACGGCACACTGTCTTTCAAGGATATCCTGCATACCTATGGAGGACTTCGACCGCTGGTCGAAGATCAGACTGAAGATGTGTATGAATCTTCCAGAAAATATGAAATATATGACAACAAGACGGACGGGCTTGACGGCCTTATAACCGTTGAAGGTGGAAAGTATACGACCAGCAGGAATCTCGCAGATCATGTCATGAAAGTCATATCGAAAAAGATGAACAGAAAATTGTATGGCTGCGTTACCGATAAACAGTTTCTTGCAGGATGTGAAATCCCAGACATGCAGAAGTTCCTTGATATGATAGTTGATGAGAACAGGGATTTCAGCAGCAAAACCATGGAATATCTGGGAAGAAATTACGGGACAGAATATGAAAAGGTCCTGGCAATCGCCAGGAGCAGCAAGGCCTTTGCGCGGGTGCTCAATGGCGATGGTGAAATCATGGCGGAGGTCGTGTATGCTGTCCGACATGAGCTCGCCAGGACACTGAATGATATCCTGTTCCGGAGAACCGGCATCGGAACCCTGGGGCATCCGGGAGAATCCCTGCTGAAGGAGGTGGCCAGGATTGCCGGAAAGGAACTGCGCTGGGGGCCGTCCCGGATCAAGGAGGAACTTGAAAAGGCCCGGAAGGCCTTTATCATACCCATGCCCGATCGAGAAGAGTCTTCAGCAAATGTGAAATCGAAGAAAATACAAGGCTCTGGCAAAGAAAAAGCATCAAGGAAAAAATAGCATTTAGGTCGATTGTGAAAGATCGCATCGGGCGGGATATTTTATGAAATTATACAAATTCAGTGAGGGTTCGGGGAACTCAAAGCAGGGAGTTGGTCTATGAAAAGGATTATGATCTTGATATTCTCTGTGATGGCATTTTTTATGATCGCAACGGGAAGTTTCCCGGCAACGGGGAAAATCAGCAAGGGCGATTGCACATACAAGGGGATCAAATTATACGGAAAAGTGCAGGCAGTAACCAGCTTTCCGGATATAAAAGTGAAGGTTGTTTCAAGCTTTCCCGATTTGAAAGTTCAAAACGTTTCATCATTTCCGGACAAGTGCGGCAAATGGCAGTTCGTGAAATCCTTTCCTGATTTTAAAATAACATATGTCGATTCCTTTCCCGACTTAGAGATCACGATGGTAAACTCCTTTCCCGGAGCCGACTAAAACCGGTATGACAGCAGAAATATTCATAAGCCGGATCTGCAGTGCTTGATTTTGTAATGGACAGTAGCGCCAGAAGACACGCAATGGAGATATTTAATGTATCGGGTATTGCTGAATAATGGAATTTTTAACTACGTGCCGCATTACCGCAAAAAATGCAAACCTGAGGATAGATCTTTTCCTGTCGAGACAATTCGGATATCTCAGCCGTTCGGAATGGCAGAAGGAGATACAGAAGGGGAAAATTTCGTATAACGGCGAAATCCTCGCCAGATATGACAGGAAGACAAGGGCCGGTGATGTCATCACCTATGCCGGAAGGGATGCCGCCGAGCCTGAGGTAGACGCAAACTACACGGTTTTATATGAAGATGACTGCCTGCTGGCGGTAAATAAACCGGGTAACCTGCCGGTTCACCCAGCCGGCGTTTTCTACCATAATACCCTCCAGACTATTCTCCAGAAAGAATACAATATGAGGCTCTATCTTCTGCATCGCCTTGACCGGGAAACATCCGGGGTAATAATTCTTGCCAAAAATGCGGCCACAGCTTCGGAAATCCGCAATACCTTTTCAGCGGTTGAAAAAACATATCTCGCGCTGGTGCATGGCGTTCCGGAGCGCGATGTGTTCATGAATGACACGCCCATCGGCTTTGATATAGCGTCGGGCATCGAGCATAAAAGGAGCGCCCATGAACACGCGCCCGAGGCAGCATGCACGAAATTCATACGGATGCAATCAAAGAATGACCTGACCCTGCTGAAAGCGGTTCCCTATACCGGCAGGCAGCACCAGATACGGGTGCATTTGAAACATGCCGGATATCCCATCGTGGGAGACAAGCTATACGGGCGGGATGAAACGGTATACCTTGATTTCATTAAGAACGGCCCAACCGAGGAGATTGAACGAAGGCTCGGATTCAAGCGGTGCGCGCTCCACTCCAGGTCGATCGCGTTTTATCACCCGGCGCTGCAAAAAAAGATTTGCATCAGGGCGCCGTTACATGAGGATATGAAGAAGTATATCAATAATCAATGGGGCTCAGATGTCTGATCCGGTCATACCATCAAGGGCAAAACTTTTTATCGGGGTCCTCTTTACATCGGAGGTTATTCTTGATGGTGTTGAAAAAGCGCTCGTGAAAAAATTCGGCGAAATGGATTTCCGCACGAAACATATCCCCTTCGTGCACACCAAGTATTACAGCGACATGAGATCGGCGCAGTTCAAGGTACTATTCTCTTTCCGCAGGCTGATACGCAGGGAAGACATAGTGGAGATCAAGCTTTATACCAACAGGCTTGAGAAGCGGTTCGCGGACAATAAGACCAGGATGGTGAATATCGACCCCGGGTATCTGACGCTGTCCAACGTCTACCTGGCCACATGCAAGGATTTTTTCCACCGGACCTATCTCCGGAAAGGGGTCTTCCTTGAAAACGAATACCGTTATGTAGCCCGGCGGTATCAACCGTGGGAATGGACCTACCCGGATTACCAGAAACCGGAATACCTCTACTTCTTCCATGAGGTGCGCCGGATGTACCACAACCAGCTGCGGGGTTAGCGGCTAAACATCAACGACGATCGTGGCGGAAAAGCCCGTATCGTCCCGGGTGACGCTGAGATTATGCATGGTGGCAGCCTTTATATCCACGGTAAAAAGGTGACGCGAGCGGTCAATTGCCTCGCCGGAGGCGGCGCAGGATAATCGGTAAGTTCCATTCGACCTGGTAATTGCCAGCTGTTCAGGGAGCAGCAGCAGTTTGTCCGAATCCTTATGAAAAATGAATTCCGAAAGGAAATCAAAATAGAGCATTTCAAGGTCCGCGGCCTCACAGGTAAAGGAAACAGAGGATTTCTTCAGGACTGTTTCTGGGTTCTTGAGCATGATCGACAGCAGCGCTTCCGCGCCGGCGGTGAACAGCTCCACCGGGTCCCTGCCCCTGACGCGGAATGCGATATCCGCCCTGCTGATGCCTTCCAGTATCTCAAAGACCATGATTCATCCCTTGATGTTCCCGATGGGGAGCAGCTTGGCAACGGCCCTGCTGAGGCCTCCCCGCTCTGTAGCCTGTATCACTTCATCCACGTCCTTGTATGCCCCGCCGGCTTCCTCTGCCAGGCCCGGGAATGACGAGGTGAGGATGAAGATTCCCCGCTGCTCCATCTGCTTCTGGAGCTCCCTGCCGTTGAAGGAGCTCTTTGCCTGGTGCCGCGACATGACCCGGCCGCTTCCATGGCAGGTGGAATAAAAGGCGTCGGCGCTGGAGGGGATGCCCGCCAGGAGATAGGATCCTGTTTCCATGCTTCCGCCGATGAGGACCGGCTGGCCTGTGGTGCGGTACCGGTCGGGGATTCCTTCCATGCCCGGCGCAAAGGCCCTGGTAGCCCCCTTGCGGTGTATCAGGATTTCTTTTTCCTTCCCGTCTATGGTGTGGCGCTCCAGCTTGGCCGTGTTATGGCACACGTCGTAGACCAGACGGAGCCCCAGATCTTCGGGACTTTTTTTGAATATATCGGCAAAAACATTTTTCACAGAATGCATCATCATCTGGCGGTTCAGGAAGGCGTAATTGATGGCGCAGTTCATGGCCCTGTAATAATTCTGTCCGTCATCGGAATGAAAGGGAGCGCAGGCGAGCTCACGGTCGGGCATGGACAGGCCGTATTTCGGCCCCATGACGGAAAGAAACCGCTTAAGATAGTCTGTAGCGATCTGGTGTCCGAATCCCCGGCTACCTGAATGAATCATCACCATGATCTGGTTGTCGCGGACGATGCCGAACTGTTTGGCGATTTTTTTATCAAATATATTTTTCTCTTTCACAACCTGGATTTCAAGGTAATGATTGCCGGAACCGAGGCTCCCGGCCTGGTCTTTGCCCCTTGACTTGGCCCGGTCGGACACCGCACGCGGATCGGCGCCCTTCATGCAGCCGCTCTCTTCGATGAAATCAAGATCGGTTGGTGACCCGTATCCGTTCTGTATCGCCCACCGGGCTCCCAGTACCATGGCTTCATCAAAATCGTCGGGCTTGAGCCGCACCATGCCGTCTGAACCGACGCCTGAAGGCACCTGGTTGAACAGAGCCTGCACCAGCGTTTTTAACCGGGGTTTGACCTCGTCATAGGTCAGGGACGTGGCCATGAGGCGCACACCGCAATTGATATCAAAACCGATCCCGCCGGGAGAGATGACGCCGGTATCAGGGTCTATGGCGGCGACGCCGCCGATGGGGAACCCGTACCCGGAATGGCCGTCAGGCATGCAGAGGGCATGCTTCATGATTCCCGGGAGAAGACACACGTTGGTAAGCTGGTCCAGAACGGCATCATCCATGTTCTCGATGAGCTGCAGGGAGGCATAGATGCGTGCAGGCACTCTCATGCCATGCTTGTAGGTCTCCGGTATTTCATAAAGGTAATCGTGTATTTTGTTGATAGATCCTGTTTTCATGGGTGATAGGCACGATTTTTCTTCACGCAGGATAGAATATGGGATTTTTCGATACAATAAATATATAGCCGCGTTATTGGAACGGCAATTATTAATAATACCGGAGCATGGGTGAGGAATACTAACTCACGCGAGGGAATCGGCAAGTTTTCGTACCGCGGCCAGATATTCCTTCAGACCATACATGAATATGGTATTATGGTTTGCCTCCTTAATGGTCACCAGGTCCTTTATTTCAGCGGGGGAAGCCTCAAATAAAGCGCTCCCGTCGCTGTAGGGTATGATGTGGTCCCTCTCTGCGTGGATGATAAGGGTCGGTTTTCTGAACTGCCTGATCTTGTCAATGTTCCGGAATCCTTCCTCTTCCCTGATCCCCAGGCGGTCAGGATCCACGCCTATGATTCGCAGGAGGGGCAACGCGTAGGCAAAGCCGCTGTCGATAATGAGACCATCTACGTCATCCTGCCGGGCCGCGGCAAGTTCCAGGGCCGACGCGCTTCCCAGGGAACGTCCCATTATGATGAAAGGCCCGCTGTAATTACCTTTTTCAAGCCACTGGATAATGTAATCGAAAATGACATGGCAATCCTTCATCATGGAGGATACGCTGGGACTGCCGCCGGAGCGTCCATAGCCGCGATAGTCAACGGGGATGAAATTTAACCCCAGGTCAACGTACAGGGGGCCAAGGTCATCGTAATCAATGACTATTTCCCCATTGCCGTGAAAAAAAAGAATTGAAGGGGAATTTTTCGAGGCCGTGAATATCTTACCGCCGATCACGACATCTTTGTCAACAGGGATGGAGAGCTCGTCAATGTTACTTCCTGCCAGGGAACGGGATTCTTCGGGCCTGGGGTAAAACAGGAACGATGATATGGCAGGATGATCAAACCGGGCGTAGTCGGACATGGCTCTTTCTCCTTTCAAGGAGTATTAGCCATCATGATCGAATATAAGTCAATAATAATAGCAGTGAGGCATATTGCGCCGCATATTTTGTTCTTGCAATTAATCATACCTGACCATTGTTAAGAATATCTTTACCAAGGAGGGGCGTCATGTCGATAGCCGGGCACATTAAGGAATCAATCGAAAAATCTTCCTGGATACGGAAAATGTTTGAGGAGGGCATCAAGTTAAAGGCCCAATTCGGCCATGAAAATGTCTATGATTTCAGCCTTGGCAATCCCGACCTGGACCCGCCGGAAAAATTCTTTGAAGTGCTGAAGGATTTTGCCCACAAGGCGGCCAAGGGGGCCCATGGATACATGCCCAACGCGGGCTTCCCATCGGTGTGCAAGGCCATCGCCGCCAAGGTCTCCGCTGAAGAGAACGTGGTAGTGCCGGAGAAAAACATCATCATGACCTGCGGTGCGGCAGGGGGCCTGAACACCGTCCTGAAGGCGATACTTAATCCCGGTGATGAAGTTATCGTGTCGAAGCCGTATTTCGTCGAATATAATTTCTACATAACAAATCATAATGGCGTGCCCAAACTGGTGGACACCAACCCGGATTTTTCACTGAACATTGACAATATTCACAAGGCTATTTCAGCGAAGACACGGGCGGTGCTTATTAATTCGCCCAACAATCCCACCGGGAGGATCTACCCGGAGCAGCAGATCAAGGAACTTGCCGCCGTGCTGGAGGGTTTCCGCAAGAAAGGGCAGATCATTTATCTGATTTCTGACGAGCCGTACCGGGAAATTGTCTATGATAATGTGAAAGTCCCCGGCATCCTGTGCAATTATTCACAGTCGATCGTGGTCAATTCCTATTCTAAATCCCTTTCCATTCCGGGAGAGCGCATCGGTTTCATCGCCGCAAACCCGGCATGCGATTACATAGACCAGCTCATGGCAGGAATGATCCTGTGCAACCGGATTCTGGGCTATGTGAATGCGCCGGCCCTCATGCAGCGTATCGTCGCGGAGCTGACGGATGTCACGGTCGATATTACTCCGTATAGAAGGAGGAGGGACCTGCTGGCTGAAGGATTGAAGAGCGCCGGATACACGTTCCCCATGCCGGAAGGCGCCTTTTACATTTTCTGCAAATCGCCGATACCAGACGATGTGGCCTTCGTTCAGCATCTGCAGAAATTCAACATTCTCGCCGTGCCGGGAAGCGGGTTTGGGGGGCCGGGGTATTTCAGAATGGCCTATTGCGTGCCCGAGGATGTAATCAAGCGTTCGATACCGAAGTTCAGGGAAGCCCTGGAAAAGCTCGGCTAATTCTTGGCTTTGACTTTCACGCGTTCGATGTTCGCCGCGATAACCTGGTTTTTTTCATCAAGGGCCTGGGCCTTCTTGTAATATTCATAGGCATCCTTGATCTTGCCGAGTTTCTCATAGCTCATGCCCAGGTTGTTCACTATTTCCGCCGAGCGGGGCTTAACGGCATACGCGGCAGAAAAGGCAGTATTGGCTTCGCTGTATTTCTTCAGCTTCATCAAGGTGATCCCCAGGGCATTATAGGAATAATAGAGGTCGGGATTGAGTGAGTTGGCCTTTTCAAACATTTCCTTGGCCTTCCAGAAATTTTCCCTTTTCAATGAGGTTATGCCCATGATGTAAAAAAGCATGGGCGATTTTTCCACTTCCATCCCCTTCCGGGCAGTGGCGTCAGCCTCGGCGTATTTTTTCATTTCTATCTGGAGGAGTGCAAGATCGATATAGGGATCAACCTTGTTTTTCTTTATGGCTATACAGCGGGTGAAATGATCAATGGCGGATTTGGGGTTGCCCAGCTTCCAGTGATTATGGGCCGCCAGGAACCTGAGGTTATAGTTCGGCGAGTCGGGTTTCGTGTCATTGGCGGTTTCCAGCTCATCAGCGATCATTTTTAACGATCCTTTATAGTCTTTCTGCTCGAAAAGTTTGAGCGCTTCCTTGTAGGAAGCATAAAGGGTCGTGCCGGCGAATAGAAGCAAGGCGATCATTACCAATGTTTTTTTCATGTTTCACCTTCTGTATAGTTTTGTGATTGGGGAGCCTCCCACCGCTTACGCGGTGGAAGACACCTTGACATTGCTTTTTTCCTTGATGGCAGCCTGAGCCGCGGCAAGCCGGGCTATGGGGACCCGGTACGGGGAACAGCTGACATAGTTGAGGCCGACCATGTGGCAGAATTCGACTGAACTGGGCTCTCCTCCGTGCTCGCCGCAGATGCCGACCTTAAGATCCTTCCTGACTCCCCGGCCCTTTTCAACAGCCATGCGGATGAGCTTGCCCACGCCGTCGCGGTCAAGTACGCGGAACGGGTCGTTGGGGAGAATCTTCTTTTCAACGTATTCAGGGAGGAATTTTCCGGAATCGTCGCGGCTGTATCCGAAGGTCATCTGGGTAAGGTCATTGGTGCCGAAGGAAAAGAACTGAGCTTCGCCGGCTATTTCGTCCGCGGTGACGGCGGCGCGGGGTACTTCAATCATGGTACCGACCATGTAATCGACCTTGATCTTTTTTTCCTTCATGACCTGTTCAGCAGTTGCCACGATGATATCCTTCTGCATCTTCAATTCCTTCACGTGGCCTACCAGGGGAACCATTACCTCGGGTTTGACGTTTACGCCTTCCTTCTTGAGCTGGCAGGCGGCCTCAAAGATGGCGCGCGCCTGCATCTCGGTAATTTCGGGATAGGTTATGCCGAGGCGGCAGCCGCGGTGGCCCAGCATCGGGTTGAATTCGTGGAGCGCTTCAACCTTGGCCTTGATTACGGCCGGGGAGACCTTCAGCTCCTTGGCCATCTCTTTCTGGTTCTTTTCCTCGTGGGGCACAAATTCATGCAGGGGCGGGTCCAGGAGGCGTATGGTGACGCCGAATCCCTTCATGGCCTTGAGGATTCCGTAGAAGTCCTTGCGCTGCATCTTGAGGAGCTTTGCCAGGGCCTTTTTCCGGCCGGCGAGATCATCGGCAAGGATCATCTCGCGCATCGCCTTGATGCGGTCGCCCTCGAAGAACATATGCTCGGTGCGGCAGAGGCCGATTCCTTCGGCTCCGAAGCCGCGGGCCACTTCCGCGTCATGGGGGGTATCAGCATTGGTGCGAACGCCGAGCTTGCGGGCTTCATCGGCCCACTTCATGATAGTGCCGAAGTTGCCTGACAGCTGCGGATCGACCGTGGGTACCTTGCCGAGCATCACTTCGCCGGTCGAGCCGTCGAGGGATATGAAATCGCCCTGCTTGATCGTCAGATTCCTGATCTTGAATATGCGTTTTTTATAATCGACTTCCAGTTCGCTGCATCCCGATACGCAGCATTTGCCCATTCCGCGGGCGACAACGGCGGCATGAGAGGTCATGCCGCCCCGGGCTGTCAGGATCCCCTGGGCCACGTTCATTCCCTTGAGGTCTTCCGGCGAAGTTTCAACACGGACCAGGATGACCTTTTCGCCCTTGGCGCTCCAGACTTCCGCGTCGTCGGCGTTGAAAACGACCTTTCCTACGCCGGCTCCCGGTGAAGCGGGAAGGCCCTTGGTGATAACGTTCCGTTTTGCCCTGGGATCAAGGGTGGGGTGAAGAAGCTGGTCAAGGGAAACCGGGTCGATGCGCATCAGGGCTTCATCTTTCGTGATGAGTCCCTGCTTGACCATGTCGACGGCGATCTTCACGGCAGCCGCGGCGGTGCGCTTGCCGTTCCGGGTCTGCAGCATCCAGAGCTTCTGGTTCTGGATGGTGAACTCGATGTCCTGCATGTCGCGGTAATGGTTTTCAAGCTTGTTGTATATATCGTAAAGCTGCTTGTACGCCTTCGGCATATACTCCTCGAGGGAGGGGTATTTTTTCTTGCGGTCCGATTCCTTTATGTTGTTCTCTTTCGCCCATTTCTGAGAACCGACAATCGTTACCTGCTGCGGCGTCCTGATGCCGGCAACAACGTCTTCGCCCTGGGCGTTTATCAGGTATTCGCCGTAGAAGCGGTTGTCTCCGGTGGACGGGTCGCGGGTGAACGCAACGCCCGTGGCGCAGTCATCGCCCATGTTGCCGAAGACCATGGCCTGGATGTTGACCGCGGTGCCCCAGCTGTCTTCGATGCCGTTCATTTTTCTATAGAGGATAGCGCGCTCGTTCATCCAGGATCCGAACACCGCGCCTATGGCGCCCCAGAGCTGTTCATAGGGGTCTGAAGGGAAGTCTTTCTTGAGCTTTTTCTTAATAAGGGCCTTGTACTGGGCAACCAGCTCTTTTAGATCGGCAACGGTCAGGTCAAGGTCCATTTTAACTTTGCGCTTTTTTTTCAGGTTGTCCATGACTTCTTCGAAGGGATCATGCTCATCCTTCGATGCAGGCTTGAGGCCCATGACGACATCGCCGTACATGGCTATGAAGCGGCGGTAGGAGTCCCAGCCAAAACGTTCGTTGCCCGATTTTTTTATTATTCCCTGGATGGTCTTGTCGTTGAGGCCAAGGTTGAGGACCGTGTCCATCATGCCGGGCATCGACGCCCGCGCTCCCGACCGTACTGATACCAGAAGCGGGTTTGAGGGATCGCCGAACTTCGCTCCCATGATCTGTTCGACTTTCTTCATGGCATCGTTTACTTCTTCTTTAAGACCGGCAGGATATTGACGGTTATTTTTATAAAATTCCGTGCACACTTCTGTGGTTATGGTAAAACCTGCCGGAACAGGTATCCCGAGGTTTGACATTTCTGCAAGGTTGGCGCCTTTGCCGCCAAGGAGGTTTTTCATGTCCGCTTTGCCTTCGGAAGATCCTCCTCCAAACAAGTACACTCTTTTAGCCATTCTGATTCTCCTTCTGTTAATTTTTACTTACATCCAATCAGATCTATGTATACTGTATCACTATATTTATTTTGATATTTCACTTCACCCGCGGTGCCTTAAGTGAGTATCGGAAAGGGAGCACCTGCTGGGCTGAATGCCGTTACGGGTAAATTGTTTAAAACAGCGCATGTCCTTGTAAAGATTAATTTATTACATTGCAAAACAATTACAGATATTTTTTTATCTGGCGGAGAAGACAGGCTTCCCGATGGGCGCATTTGGCGCAGAATTCATCACTGGCATCAAAGTCTTCTTCAACACAGAGTTCATCGCTGTCCTGCGTCATTATATCCATATAGCGGATATGCTGGTATTCGTCATCAGTGATCGATCCGGGGCCCCTGGTCTTTAATTTTTCCAGTATTGTCTCAAGGATCTGATCGTTCTGTTTGATTTCATTTTCGGATCTGTTTTCGCGCCGGTCAATCTCTCGGTTAAGGCGGGCCTTGATAAGCTTGGATTTAAAGCGTATGCCCCGTTTGCGGATGATCAGAAAAAATATAAGACCAAAGATGATGCCCCCCAGGTGACCGGCATGGGAGACGGGACTCTGGCCGCTTGAGGCGATAAGGGAGTAAAGCTCAATACCGCCATAGAGAAGCACGAGAAACTTGGCCCTCATGGGGATGATGAAGAAAATCAGGATCTCGGCTTCGGGGAAGAGCATGCCGAAGGCAAGGAGCAGGCCGAAGACAGCGCCGGAAGCGCCGATGGTTGGCGTTATGTAATTAACGCCTCCCAGAAGAGTGTTGATGACAAGAATGGTGATACCGGCGCCGACTCCGGTAAAAACATAGTATGAGAAAAAACGCCTGCTTCCCCAGGCCTGCTCGACAGGAATCCCGAAAATAAGTAGCGCGTACATGTTCAGAAAAATGTGAAGGAACCCGCCATGAAGAAACATATAGGTGAAAAGCTGCCAGATGTAATACTTTTCAATGACCAGGATCGGTCGCAGGCCGAGATAAAAAATCAGAACATCGCTGAGGGTGGATCCCTGTTCGCCGGTGCCGACCATGGACAGCATTAATTGCAGGCCGAAGAATATGGCTATGTTCAAAACGATGAGCCGTATTACCCAGCTTTTGGTGTAAGTTCCCGTGCCGTTCATAAATAATCCCGGTGCTCTGTTTTGACAGCGTGAAATTAACGATGGTGTATAACGCCACCCGTCCGAGCCTCTGGTAACATTACAGAGGACTGCTGTTATCAGTAAAGTATTTTTTATCCATGGCCCTTATAAAGAGGACACAGGGCTGAGGAACCCGGCATATAATCGCGGCAAACCTGGGGACGGGTCTCGTATATGTCGCAGAAAAAGACATTCCCGTCATAATTGAGAAACGTACAGCTCTGGATGTGGATGCCGTTGCCGGTCAGGATGATGTCGCCGAACCACTGAATTTCGGTGCCGCGGACGTGGGAAATGATATCTAAGCGCTGTTCCTTCTCCCATCGGCGCATATCATTCTCGGTAATGTAGGCAATCATGTCAACATGGCAGCAAACGCCGCACTGGCGGCATCGTATGGGGGATTCTTCCTTCAACGCACTGTACTCATGAAACCATGAGATTTCACCGGACCGGAATCAGTCAAGTTGAAATTTTATTTAAAATAGCACGGGCGAAAACCCTGGCATTTTCAATATCTTCACTGTCGGGATGCCGTTCCATCCGGGCAGCCATAGGCGCCCATTCGTCCTCGGGAATATGTTTAAAGTGTTTTATAAAATTATAAAGCTTCGGTGCAAGTCGGCCCTGGCACTCAAAACATCCCAGGTATGCTATGCCTTTCTTTCTGCAAAGGGAACTCAGATAGATCATGCAGTTTTCATCATCAGACTTATTGTATAAGGGAGAGGCATGGTTGACGAACCCGGCAAGGTAAAAAGAGGATCTTTCCGGGATAAGGTTCATGAGTACCCGAACCGGTTCAGCGAGAGTACCGCCATGGCACAGAGAACCGATAATGACAAGGCCATAGTCATCCAACTGCGAGGGGTCAATCTCTTCGATTTTTTTCAGGTCCGCAGATGAGGAGGATACGGATTCTTCGTAAATCGCCCTGGCAATCTGTTCTGTATTCCCGGTCTGGGAGAAGTATGTGACCAGTACCTTCATGGCCGGTTTGCACGAGATGAATACGTGGAGAGTATACCCCGAGGAAAGGATCTCTATCGATTATTCAAAAGATGAATAGATCTTCGTGTTCAAATCGAAATTCATGGTCGGTTCTGCGCCCCCATGGGAAACGGCTATACAAATAAGGAAACGGGGGTTGCCTTTCACGGTTTTGGTGCCGGCGGCGGTTTCAAGGGCCGGGATGGAATAGTCAAGGTCAAGGCCGTATAAATATCGGTAGCTGATCTGATACGAGAGCGGCAGGGACACTTTGTAAAGACCGGTGGTCTTGACATCAAGTGAAAGGGCAAGATTCGCCGGAACGGTAACGGCATGGGTGTAAGGGATCCAGCTGTTCCAGTTGTGTGGTTGATTGCCGATTACTGATTCCGCCGTCGAGGGGAACGCCATGCCGGCTATCGTGTCATAATCGTACAGAAGGATCTGTGAATGATGCGATACGGAGAGGAGCCTCCTGAAATTATTTTTATGGAGACTTGAAAAGGTGTTTTTGCCCCCGTCCTTTTCTGCGACATCATGAAACACAACGCCGCGGACAACCTGGCCGTCGTGATACGTTACCTGGATGACAATTGCTATTTCTCCAAAGATATCGTCTGATGCGTTGTTCCTCTGATAAAGGCTCCAGCCGGTCTTGATCACGTCTCCGGGCGTGTGTATCGTTTTCCCCTGGAAAAGGGTTTTCATTGAGGAAAACAGGGACCGGGTTATCTTTTCATGATTCCAGCTATCAGGATAACTTTCTTTTACTGAGGAGTAGATGAGCGATTCCAGCTCATAGGAGAGGCTCTTCATGCTGTCACGGTTCCCGGTCGCCAGTTGTTTTATTATTTTCATAGGCTATTCTAGCTCTTTCAAGGTAAAATAACAAGTCATTTTTTTTGTTTGAAGAGCCACTCGAACATGGCCTCATCTGAGTAGGTAAAGTTCCAACTCAGGTGGGTTGCCAGGGTATATTCACTGTACCGCGGCATGCCGCCCGCTCTGACTATGGCATTGATCATGTTTCGGGAACGCCTGACATTGACGATGTTGTCAAGGGCGCCGTGGAAAGCCCACAGAGGAATGTTTATGAGGCGCGGCGCCTGCGCTTCATCACCGCCGCCGCAGACAGGAACAGCGGCGGCAAAAAGGTCCGGCCACCGCTGTATGGCCTCCCAGGTGGCAAAGCCTCCCATTGAATAGCCGGTAACATAGATCCTCCGGCTGTCTATGGAAAATTCTTTTTGCAATTCAGCAAGTATCTCTATGGACATGGCAAGGGGCGGTGTCGGGTCCTTTTGCATGGTGTGGCGGTCAGCCTTCCAGTCAACCTCCGCCCACTTGGTATCAGCCGGGCACTGGGGTGCCACTATGAAACAGGGATATCGCTTCATCCTGGTTTCATTGGAGAAAATATCAAGACCGCAGTATAATTGCTTCAGGTTATCAGAGCCCCTCTCGCCTACGCCATGAAAGAATAAAACCAGGGGATACATGTTATTTTTATCGTAATTAACCGGCACCAGGAGCCGATAGGGGAGGGTCGAATATCTCCTGCTCTTATAAATCCTCGCCTGGAACCTTTCCGACATGTCAACGCCACGGACTGCTACCGCGGCGTTGATTACAATGATCAGGATGATGAAGATTTTTCTCAGCATGACAGGGGCTGTCATTTGCCAACAAAGACATCATTAAGGAATTTGCCCCGTTCAACAATTCCCGTGGTCCCGGTCATGGTCCCCTGACCGTGGCGCTTGCCGTCTTTCCATTCCCCCTCGTATTTGGACCCGTTCGGCCAGGTATAGGTGCCGGTTCCGTTTTTTTCGTCGTTTTTCCACTGCACTGTATAGGTTTCGCCGTTGGGCTTGGTCAGGGTGCCCTGCCCGTTACGCTGATTGTTTACCCACAGGCCCTCGTACCTGTTGCCGTTTTTTTCAACCATGGTTCCCTGGCCGTTACGCTTGTTGCCCACCCACTGGCCGTCGTAGCGGTCGCCGTTGGCCCAGGTAAAGACCCCCTTCCCGTTGATCGCGTCATTGACCCATTGGCCTTCGTACTGGTCGCCGTTTGCCCAGGTCATCCTGCCATATCCATGCTTCATGTTCTCCATGATTTCACCGACATATTTTGAGCCGTCATTGAAGGTTATGGTTTTAACATTGCCCTCGGTTGTAAAGCAGCCGGACAGGAAAAGGCTTACAAAAATAAACGCGGTCATCAGTGCATTAACGGTTTTTTGCATATGGGTCTCCTTGGGGATATTCTTTCTTGAAGTTACCGGGCAGCTCAATTTATGCAATTATTTTTTTATTTTTTAGAGATGAATGTTCTGATGTGGCTAGCATAAGGACTGCAGGCGTGACATGAACAGGTCCAATCCCTTCCGATTTGCTCCAATGATCTCTGAGGGAGCGATACTGAGGGATGCGCCGGCGGTCAGTGAACCGGATATGGCGGACCGTGCCGAAGACGGATCGATGGCATCAATGACCCCGAGGTTCACAAGATCAAGACCGGCAGCGGCAATGTCGGACAGGCGGGAATGATAATCGGTGGGATTTATTGTAATAAGCCTGCATCCCGAGGCATGGCCTTCATAAAGGGTGATGCCAAAATAACAAATCAGGACTTTTGACGACATCAGCGTTTCGGCGTATGATAGCTTCAGGGGCCCCGTGATTCCGTATTGCGACAACATTGACCGTCCGCCGGCAAGAATGGCAAAAGAACATTTCTCCGGCAACAGAGACGTGATGGCCTCAATGGTCCGCCGGGGGGGATTGACGCCGCAGTAGATGGCGAAATCTATGTCCTTGCTGATGGTGGCCGCGTCAAGCTTCATGACCGAATCTGCGAAGGTAAATCCGAAGATAAAGAGGTTTTTATCATAAATGGAATGCTTCAAATTCGGCAGAAGATCGAGGGCCAGGTCAGCCTGTTCCCTCCCGGGTCCGCAATCATCAATGGCGACAACCCTTCCGTGACATTTCAAATCATCCATGTCGCGGAGGGATGAATCCCGCATGTCCCTGATAATGAAAGCGCTGTCAGTCCTGATTTCATTGGAAACCATATCATTGAAGGAGTCAGGGAGAAAATACGGTTTCGTTTCGCACACGAGATAGGCCCTGAACGGGGTATGGCTGTTGATATGGCAGGCAAGATTGGCCATTCGCTGGACATGGCCTGTTCCGAGATGGCCTCCCCATCCGGTGACGATGGATATCTCGCGCTTATTCATTTCATACTCGAGTGTGTCATGGGCCGCTGCTGGATGCCGCTGTTGATGGCTGGTATATCGGGATGCTTTTCAATATAGCGGAAAACATCGCCAAGAGGAAAGGGGTCGCCATCATAACATCCGGCATAGATTTTTTGCGCGACCTCGTAATCCTCGGCGGTGTCAACGGTAAGACGCAGGTTCGGAAAGGGATTGTCAATGGCAATGTCGCGAACATGGATCCTGAATTGTTCGGGATGCTCCTTGATGTAGGGAGTCACATGCTCCCGCTGATGGGGCTGGTCGCTCAGCCGGTAGGCTGCATCAAGGGCCGACTTGGTCACCATCCCGACACCGGTGCCGAGGGGAAGGTTCGGGAAATAGCAAAGGTCGGCGCCTGTTTCGATTATCGTCCTGATTGTTTCGGCCGCGTAGCCCGGATCCGTAAAGGGGTTGTCGCCGGTTACGCGCATGATGTAGTCGCCGCCGTACTGCTCCGATGCAAGGTAGAAGCGCTCCAGAACATTGTCCTCCGATCCGATGAAGACCTGTATACCCATGGATTCTGCCAGGCGAATGATTGCGTCGTTCTCGGCGCCGTGGCATGTGGCCATCACGATACGGTCGATCCCCGGCGTCGCCTGGACCCTCCGGAACACATGATACAGGAGCGGCCGGCCGGCGAGGTCAAGCATCGCCTTTCCGGGCAGACGCGATGATCCCATTCGGGCCTGAATGATGGCGGTAACGGTTGCTTTCATGATGTTATTATCGGACCGGACATTGCGGGGATTGAGCCCTATCAGGCGTTGAAGGTATACCATTCATCGCAGGATGCGCAGTCAGGCGAGGCTGGATACTTTTTACGGTAATCGCTGATAAATGACGTTTTTTTATTCTCCCAGATTTCATTCAGCGTGGCTGAACGGATCGTGCCCGCTGAATTAACGGCGTCAACATCCTGCTTGCAGAAGGTAACGCTGCCGTCTGCCGTAATGTAGAGGTCGCGCTGAAGGTGCCAGCAGGGGATCCTGTCAAGGGGTGATAGATCGGAATACCGTCGGTCCTCGATCCTTCCCAGATAGGTGTTCTGTTTCTGAAGTATAACGGGGACCTTGAGCTTTTCCCAGAAATCATAATAGGCGTCCAGGAACGGTTCTGTTTCATTGATCTTCATGATCTGGATATACACGCGGCCGGGCGCGGTTTCCGATAGGCTCAGTATGTTCCGGTGAACCCGCTCGAAGAAGTCCTTGCCGTGAAGCCGGGTGTAGGTGTCGGCATTCATCCCGTTCATGTTGACGATGGTCTTGATTTTGCCGCCGTCCTTTGAAAGGTGGGCGCAGTAATTTGCATCGGCATAGATGCCGTTTGTCTCGACGATGATTGACTCCACGAGGGGATCGCTCTCCGCCATGGACAGGATCTCGAATATGTTCGGATGCATCAGGGGCTCCCCGGATCCGCCGAAGCAGATGGTATAGGGAAGATTGAACGATTTCATCTGCTCAAGCAGCATCGGCACCAGGTTTTTTTCCATGTCGCCGTGGTGCTGCTTCAGGGTGTTGCGGTAGCAGAAAAGGCACTCCAGATCGCACCTGCCGGTGAGCTCTATCTCGAGATAGGAAGGTCCGATATGGAGCACTTCCGGATGCTCTTCTATGATCCCCCTCACGGATTCATAAGCAGGGAAGGCCGAACCGAGGCTGTATATCCGCTCCATGATGACGGCATCGCGTCGCCGGCTTGACAGAAAGGATATGCGCTTGTCGCGAATGTCGGGGTCTTTGTAGTAGATTTCAATGTCAAAATGGTTGAGGTTTGCCTTAATCACCTGAGACAGGGGCAGGGTCTTTTCCTTAAGATCGGGGATGGCCTCGATGAGCTCCTTTGATACGATTTCGCAAGAGAAGCCGGCGGGGAGGTTTTCCGAAAAGGTGAACTCCGCCAGGTACGTCAGGTGATGGTCGATCATTTCCCGAATTATTGAGGGGTCCATGAAGGGGGAATCGGCGTAGATCTTGCAGAGGTGCCCGGATCCGGTCCTGGCGAAAAGATCTTTCCAGAATTCGACGTCATCATGGCCGCTGCGGACGAAACAGGCGGCGTTGCCGGAAAGTTTTCCATGGTATTTGGAGGGAACGGAATAGTAAACGGTACCGGCCGCTTCAATTGTCTGCAGCCGTTGGGCCAGCAGTTCGGGCAGGAATAAGTCCAGAAAAAGGAGTTCGCTGTCAGAGGTTGCGGAATCGATAAAGAGCAGAATATCAGATTTCAATTAAGTTCCCCGCTCCTTCGTTGAAATTACGTTTCAACGTAATTTTTCATGAAAATCTGTATTTCGGATTCTTTCTTTCTTTTCAGCACCCATTTCTTGAATTGCTGGAACATGCTTTCGTTGTAGAGCTTGTACATGATCAAGCGTTCGACTTTTTCATAGGTAATGGGGCGACGTGCCATGAGCTTCACGATATGATAACCCTGGCTTGATTTGAATACCTGGGAAATCTGGCCCGCGGCGTGTATGTTGTTGACGTAACCGGCGAAATAGGGATCCATTTCTGCGAGCATTTTCCATCCCAGGTCGCCGCCCCTGGCCGCTGACTCAGGGTCCTGGGAATAAGTTCGGGCGAGCTTTTCAAAGGATTCGCCGGCCATGATCTTTTCCCGGAGGGAATTAAGCTTTTCGTTTGTGTCCCGCTCAGCGGTAAAGGAACTCCCGGCAGGTCTGATGAGGATGTGCTTGACCCATACCTCGTCGCCCAGCTTGTTCCTGTTTTTCCGGTACCAGTCCATCGCTTCTTCTTTTGACGGCGGCGACACCCCGATGGCAATGGACATGACCTGTTCCCTCATTATCTGGGAACGGACTTCCTCGAAATACTCCTTGAATCCGAGATGGACGCGCCCTTCGAGAAATCCGATGAAATTATCGATCTGGGCGTCCAGTTCCTTGTCGCCCATGACCGGTTCGTCGTTGAGGCGCTTCTCAAGGCGATTGAGCATTTTGGACGCCAGATTGTCCACTTCCTTGGCGTCCTGTATTTTCGAAGACAGGTACTGTTTCATCATCTCCTCAATATGGTTGAGGACCCGGCGGTCGCCGACGACGATCGCTTCCTCAGACGCCGCCTGCATCACCAGGGCGTCTTCAATGAATTTGTCGAGTATTCTGCTTTTTTCGGATGCGTATCGCGCCCTGGGAATGTTTTGGAATTTGATAACCTGGTTCAGCTTGTTGTCGATTTCGCTTTCAATGATGGAAATGTCATTTACTATGGCGATAACACTATCGTAGGTTTCCCAGGGAAATGCCGGTGAGCCTGTCACCACAAGGAGAATCGCCGCTGCGAGGCATATCATGCATTTTTTCATATTCTATGGCCGTTCATGTATATTTTCAGGGGATTTATCGCAAGATCGATTAAAATCCCTATCTTCAGGATGCACATCCCTGCTGCTTTTCAAAGGACCCCTTACAGGGTGGGGCATAGCCCTGTCCGGTTTATGACTGTGTACGTCCGCGAAAGGATTTATCTTTACCGCGTTTCATTCCTTAATTATTCAGAACAATATTAATTGCAAGATTTTTTTTCCTGCAGGGAATCGATATTGATCTGGGAACGGGCTATTTTTTCTTTTTATTCTTAAACAGCATGTATTCAATGCCGTCAACAAGGGCCTTCCAGGAGGCTTCAATGATGTCGGTCGATACCCCGACAGTCCCCCAATGATCGGATTTGCGTCTCTGGTCGATGAGAACCCGCACCGCGGCGGCGGTGCCGCTTTTTTCATTCAGGACCCGGACCTTGTAGTCAGAAAGCTGAATCTCTTTTATTTCAGGATAAAATTTTTCCAGCGCCTTCCTGAGGGCGTTGTCAAGGGCCTCCACCGGGCCGTAGCCGTTGGCGGCGGTGTGCTCGATTTTTCCATCCACTTCAACCTTGATTGTCGCTTCGCAGGGAAGTTTTTTGGGACCCTCCATCTCGCTGATGACGCGGAACCCCTTGAGTTTGAAGAAGGGGCGGTATTCGCCGTTCGCCTCCCGGATCAGGAGTTCAAAAGAGCCCTCGGCAGCTTCAAACTGGAACCCCTGCTCTTCAAGCTTCTTGATTTTCTGTAATAATTCACCGGGAAGAGTTACCCGGTTTTTAAGCCGGATGCCCATTTCTTTCGCTTTGAAAAGTATATTGCTTTTGCCCGAAAGCTCGGAGACGAGGACCTTCCGCCAGTTGCCGACCCTTTCTGGCTCGATGTGCTCATAGGTCCTGGTGTCCTTCTGCAAAGCCGACACGTGGATGCCGCCCTTGTGGGCGAAGGCATTGTCCCCGACATAGGGTGACCGCTCGTCATGGGCCAGGTTCGCGGTCTCACTGATGAGACGGCTCACCTCGGTGAGATGCCGGAGCGATTTTTCAGCCGAACAGCGGTATCCCATCTTCAGCACAAGGTTGGGGATCAGGGTCATCAGGTTCGTGTTGCCGCAGCGCTCGCCGTAGCCGTTGGCGGTACCCTGAACTGAAACGGCCCCCGCCTCCACGGCGACGAGTGAATTGGCCACGGCCAACCCGGCATCATTATGGAAATGTACACCCAGGGGAATGGTGCTTTCGCGGGACGCCTTTTCGATGATGCTGCGAACCTCGCCCGGCATAACGCCCCCGTTGGTGTCACAGCATACGATCATGTCAGCGCCGGCGTCATGGGCTTTCCGGATCAACTGGAAGGAATAGTCTTCATTTGCCTTGAAGCCATCAAAGAAATGCTCGGCATCAAGGAACACCTGGAGACCCCGGTCTTTAAGGTAGGCGATGGTGTCGTAGACGAGTACAAGATTGTCCTTCAGGCCGATGTTCAGCGCCCTGGTCACGTGAAAATCCCAGGTCTTTGCCACAATGGTAATGATCTCGGCCCTGGAATCAACCAGGGCCCTAATCAGGGGGTCGCTCTGGCATGAGGCGTTCTTCCTCTTGGTGGAACCGAAGGCGACGATCTTGGAGTGGGAGAGCTTCGATTTCCTGATATCCCTGAAGAACTGGTCATCCTTGGGATTGGACCCGGGCCATCCCCCCTCAATGTAGTCGATGTTGAGACGGTCAAGGGCGGCCGCGATGGTAAGCTTGTCGTGAAGGGAAAGAGATATCCCCACGGTCTGCGCGCCGTCGCGAAGGGTCGTATCATATATGGTGATGATTTTTTTTGTCATGAGTCCCGTTCCTGATAAAACAGCATGTTTGCCGCGGGGTGGTGATATTGCAAGGATTTTTTCGGCCTGCCACAGGCCAGGCCGGTCAATGATGCATCATGATTATGATATGAACAGAGCGGGGAAATTTGTCTTGGATCAGACCGCCACGGCATCTTTCTCGACAAAGAGGCTTCTCCATGTTGAATAGCGGCACAGAGCCCCGGCGGCCCGGGCTGCCCGTTCCGGGGTCGGAAGAAAGGGAATGCTCCGCTCAACCAGGTGGGCGATGAGCGGCTCGTTAAAATCAAGAAAGGTTGAGCATATGACCGGTATCGGAAGGGCTGCAAGGGCGTCCCCTATCTTTACCTTGAGGGCGTTGCCCATGCCCATGGTAGCCTGGATCATGGCCCGGTCCAGGGTGGGGGCAACAGCCGGATTATCGCGGTAATGAAGGAACGTCTCGATGCCGAAGAGCCCGTAAAAGAGCAGAACGTCAACTTCTCCTGATTCGGCAATAATGCGCGGGACCCTGCTAAAGAAGGCCTCCCAGTTGTTGATGAAGGTGAAGTCAACCGGGTTTGAGAGTGACGCGGTGTGGGGCGAGAATTCGCTGATGGCGTCCTGGAGCCCCTCTGAGAACATCGGCAGATCGAGGCCGAGGCGGCTCACGGTATCGGCCATAAGGGCCCCTGGGCCGCCGCTGTTGGTCAGGATGCCGATGCGCTTTCCCGCCGGGAGTGAGCAGCGGGAGAGGACGCAGGAAAAATCGAACATTTCCTCAAGGGACGTGGCACGGATGATGCCGGTCTGGCGGAAGACGCCGTCCATGATCCCCTCCGACGATGCCATGGCGGCGGTGTGGGACGCCGTTGCCCTGGCACCGGCTTCCGTGCCGCTGGCATAAAGGGCCACGATGGGTTTAATTTTCGATACCTCGGCGGCTTTATCAATGAACTCCCTTCCCCTGCGGATGGTTTCAATATAACAGGTTATGGCCTTTACCGTGTCCCTGCCGGCCATATAGTCAAGGCCGTCCACGATGTCGATATCTCCCTCGTTGCCGAGGCTTATAGCCTCGGCATAATTGAGTTTCCGGGCATGGAGGTAGGGCATCACGTGGGTGACGAAGGTGCCGGAGTGGGAAAGCATGCCGATCACGCCCGGTTCGCCTTCAAAGGGGAAGACGGTGATATTGTAGTTTTCCCGGAGGTTCGCGACGCCGATGCAGTTGGGCCCCACGTAGCGGACGCCGGCCTTCTGCGCCGCCCGGTCCAGTTGCTGCTGGAGATCGGCACTTCCCACCTCCTTGAAGCCGGCCGTCACTATCACGGCGCGGAAAACCCCGGCTTCCCCAAGCTCCTCTATTACCGAGGGGACCAGCTTTGTCGGCAGAACGATGACGGCGCAGTCGACCGGTTCGCCGATATCGGAAATTTTTTTATAAGCCGGGAGCCCGAAAATGGAATGTTCGGATGGATGGATGGGATAGATCCTGCCCCGGTAGCCGTTGCAGAGAAGGGTAACGAGCTGGCTCGAACCCATTTTTGAAAGGTTGTTCGATGCTCCGTAAAAGGCGACGGAGCGGGCGTTCATGATTTCGTTCAGAGGGTTGTGTGTCATGGCAATGTCCTTCGTGGCGGCACCGGGTTATTTTCTACATTGGTAAATCGGGGTCTTCCATTGTCCAGTAAATTTTACGGGTGAAAAAGTACGGTAATCCGGATCATGGCGATCGGTATAATTCCTCGTGTTTTTGTATAAGCAGGGGAAGAAATTTCTTCAGGTCCTCGACAATAATGTAATCCGAAATGGAAAAGATCGCTGCCTGGGGATCGGTATTGATGGCCACGATAAGCTGCGACCCCTTTATGCCGGCTATGTGCTGCTGGGCACCGGATATGCCGCAGGCCATGTACAGCCGGGGAGACACGGTCTTGCCCGTGACGCCCACCTGGTGCGCGTAGGGAAGCCACTTCTGGTCGCAGATGATGCGCGATGCGCCGATGGCGGAGTTGGGAAAGAGCCTGGCCACCGCCCGTATCAGATCCAGGTTTTCCGGGGAGCCGATCCCCCTTCCCGCGGAGATAATGACATCGGATTCCTCAAGGCGCACCGTCTCTTCCGGGGACTCGCATATTCCCAGGGGGCGGCCGGGGGAGTCGATGCCGAATATCCTGCGTATCTCGACGGAGCCGGGGTTCTTCGGAGAACTTCCGCTGTCGGTGACGGCAAAGGCTCCGGGTAGCACGGTAAGGACTGCCCGGCCCGGTCCGGGGGTCAGGTCTATGTTGATTTTGCCGTTGAAAAGGGACCGTCGGAACACCGGAGCGTCCCCGGACGAGTTGAAAGATTCCACGGCGGTGATGCAGGACGTGTTGTTCCATGATGATAGCAGGGCCGCCGTATGGCACCCGCGCATGGTATGCTGGAAACATGCATACTGCGGATTGGTTTCATCTATCAGGACGTCGACCGCCTGGGCAAGAAGTTCCGGATTCGGATGGATAAGGGAATCGTGTTCAAGGCCGATGACGGTATGGCCGAAACGGGCCGCCTTTTCCGCGGCTTCGCCTATGGTGCCGCCGGCTATGACAACCAGTATATTCAGGGATCGGGTTTCAGCTAACTGCTCGGCGAAGGATATGAGCTCGAACCCTGATGACGGTACCCTGTTTTCAATCGTATCGATTATGACCAGTATGTTTTTCATCGTCATGACCTAGAGAAGGGACTTTTCGTGGAGTATTGCGAGGAGCTGTTCCGCTTTCTGCTCCGGCGTGCCGCTGATGACCACGCCGGTGGAACTTTTTTCCGGATATGATATGGACACGGGCTGTTCCGGTCTCTGCGGGATCACTCCCTGATCCGCCTGTATCATAATCAGCTTTTGTTCCTTTGCACGGAGAACGTTGGACAGGGAAGGATACCGGGGCCGGTTGATCCCTGACTGGATCGACAGGAGACAGGGCACAGGCAGTTCGATCTTCTCATTGATGCCTCCTTCCAGCTCGCATTCAACCATGACGGTTTTTCTGTCTGGGCTGATGGTTTCCCTGACCACCGATACGGCGCAGGGGAGGCCGAGCCGCGCAGCGATGAGGGGGCCCACCAGACACTGCATGTCGTCCTCGGCCATGACCCCGCAGAGGATGAGGTCGTAAGATCTGTCCCGGGCGTAGTCGGCGATTAAGGCGGCGGTAAGTGACGGGGGACAGTACCCGCCGGTTTCATAAAGTATATGGATGCCGTTGGCAGCCCCCTTTTCAAGGCTCTTCTTCAGGGTGGTACTGAAGCGCCCGGGGCCAACAGACAGGGCGTCGACAGTGACATCGCCGAGGGCCTCCCTGATCAGCACCGCCTCCTCAAGGGCAAATTCATCGTAGCGGTTCATGCGGAAGGCTATCGGACCGTCATCCCTGACCCAGCGGCGGTCGCCGTCTATTTCAAGGGGTGATTCGGTGTCAGGGACCTGTTTTACGCAGACCAATATCTTCATGGCGAGTCAATTTTTCCCCGGCGGCTTCAGCCAGTTTCCTTCGCGGTACCTGTTCTGTATTGCCCCCAGTTTTTCCTTTATTTTTAAATACTCTTCTTTTTTACCGAGGAGCCATTGCATGTGCTCCTTCTTCCCTTCCTTGCCGAATTCCGGGTGGAAGTAATAGAAGTCCAGACGTTCTCCCTCCTGCCTGGCCAGGGACTTGCACAGGGCGCATTCAAGGCCGCCCTCACGGACCCGGAAAAGGTCCGAATGACACCGGGGGCACCGGTTCCCGGCCTGCGGCAGGGTCGCCGCGTCATCGATGAGAGATCGGCGCAGGCGCGCTATCTTTTCATCGAAGTCGCTCATGAGGGCTATTTCGCCGGGATGGGTTCCGTAGAGGAGTTCTACGGCGGATACATTCATTCCCAGGGCCGAGACCTGCGCCACCAGGGCCGTATCGGCATAGCCCCGGTAGTCCTCCCTCCCGAGGGTAAGGATGACGGCAGTTTTTGTTGCGTTCAGTCGGTCGCAATAGGGCCCCGCCTGAAGGGCGCGGTCCGCCATCATTTTCATGATGCCCACGGGCCCGAGAACGTAATTGGGGGCAGCGACAAGTATCGCATCGGCTTCCGCCATCCGCTCCAGAAGCCAGTCCATGTCATCCTTCAGATTGCATTTGATGCCTGGAAGAAGACAGGCGTAGCATCCCTTGCAGGGCAGTATGGTCAGCTGTGAAAGCCGTATCATGGAGAGTTCCCATCCCTCCATCTGTTCCGCCACCGCCTTGACTGCTATTTCAGCGTTGCCGAGGCGGCGGTATGATGCTATAAGTCCCAGCAGTTTCTTTCCAGCCATAGGCGTCCTCGAAATAATTTCGGCGCCATGAGCGGCGCGCCGTGTCATGGCATTCCATGGTGTTAAAGATAAGATAGGGAGCGGGGGCTTCCCCGTCAATAAAAAAACGAACGTTCGCTCTTTTTTTATTGACAAATATCAGCCCTGTCCCTATGTTAGAACTGTTGATGAGGTATCCATGAGCATATTATATTTCATCCGCCACGGTCAGGCCTCATTTGGCAAGGAAGACTATGACGAACTTTCCGAAACCGGGCACCGCCAGGCGAGGATCCTGGCCTATTTCTTTGAAGAGACGGGGAGGCGTTTTGACGCCATATACACCGGAACCCTTTCGCGTCATCTCAGGACAGCTGAGGCGATGCTGACGCTTCTCAATGATGTAAGGGCGCCGATCCCGCCGGTGAGGCAGCTCGAGGGTCTCAATGAGTACCCCACCCATGACATATTCCCGGCCCTGGCGCCCGCCGCAGTCGCGGCCGACCCGACCCTTGCGACAGATGTGGCGGCCATCATGAAGGACCGCAAGGCATTCCAGAGGGTCTTTGAAGCGGTCATGGGACTATGGGCCTCGGGCAAGCATGATGTTCCCGGCCTGCTGACCTGGCAGGAATTCAAGGGCAAGGTGAACCGGGCCATAGATGAAATAATGAAAAACGACGGTACCGGGAAGAACGTGGCGGTTTTCACGTCGGGCGGAACCATCTCAGTTGCGGTTCAGAGGACCCTCGGCCTGGGCGAAGCCGGGGCAATGAAGATAGCCGAGCAGCTGGTCAATACCTCGGTGACGCGGTTTAAATGCACCAGGGACCGCATCATGATGGCCACGTTCAACGAACACGCCCATCTTGAAAGGGAAAACGACGAGAGGCTGATAACCTACCGGTAGGGGCGAAGTTCCCGCGGCTGCTTCACGCGCCCCGCCCGGCGGCAGTAATAAACAAGGAGGACCCTATGGATTTCACGATTTCTGATAAAATGCAGACCATCCTTGATATGATCAACGAGTTCATCGACAAGGAACTGATCCCCCTCGAGCCGGAATTCGTGACCACCGAGTTCAGGGACATGGTGCCGGTCCTGGAGGAAAAACGCGAGATGGTGCGGCGCATGGAACTGTGGGGTCCGAACCATCCGAAAGAACTCGGCGGCATGGGCCTCACCATGGTGGAGCACGGGCTGGTGTCCGAGGCCCTGGGCAGGACGCCCCTGGGCCACTACGTGTTCGGCTGTCAGGCCCCTGACGCGGGCAATATCGAGATACTGCATCTCCATGCCACGGAGGAGCAGAAGGAGCAATACCTGAAGCCCCTCGTGGCGGGAAAAATACGGAGCTGTTTTTCCATGACCGAAGTGGATATGCCGGGGTCGAACCCCGTCATGCTCGAGACCACGGCGGTCAAGGACGGTGACGACTATGTCATCAACGGCCATAAGTGGTACACCACGGCCGCCGACGGGTCGAAGTTCGCCATCTGCATGGCGGTGACAAATCCGGAAGCGCCCGTATACCTGCAGGCCAGCATGATCATCGTGCCGACCGACACGCCGGGATTCAACCTGGTGCGCAACATCCCGGTCATGGGCCACAGCGGGAGCGATTACGCCAGCCACGGCGAGATACTGTACCAGAACTGCCGGGTCCCGCGGAAAAACCTTCTGGGGCCGGAGGGCCACGGCTTCATCCTGGCCCAGGAGCGCCTCGGACCGGGGCGGATCCACCACTGCATGCGGTGGCTCGGCATATGCAAGCGGGCCTTCGACCTGATGTGCAGGCGCGCCAATGAGCGGAAAATTGAGCCTGGCGGAAAGACCCTGGCGACGCGGCAGATCATACAGAACTGGGTTTCCGAATCGGCGGCGGAGATACAGGCGGCCCGCCTTCTCACTCTGTACGCCGCCTGGCGGATCGATACGGTGGGCGCCAAGGATGCCCGCGACGATGTATCCATCATCAAGTGGGTGGTGGCCAACACCATGAACGCCGTCGTCGACCGCGCCCTTCAGGTACACGGGGGCCTCGGCATGACCGATGACACGATCCTCGCCTTTTTCTACCGCCATGAGCGGGCGGCAAGGATCTACGACGGGGCCGACGAAGTTCACAAGGCGTCCTTCGCGACGCGCCTTCTCAAGCGTTATAACGAAGAAATGAAAAAAGGGAAAATGTAGGATACGTGATGACTTTTCAGGAATTCAGCAAGCGGGTGATGGTATCGGTGGAGGACCTGTGCAGGGAATTCTACCGGGAAAACCGCGCCACCATCAAGATCAAGAAAGAAGAGACGGCGGTCAAAAACCTGGTGACCATCGTCAACACCACCCTGAAGCTGAGCTACAAGAAGGGCTTTGACGCCATGAGCCTCCGCGACCTGAGCGGCGAGTCGGGCCTGAGCATGGGCGCCCTCTACTCCTATTTCGGGAGCAAGGAGGACCTGCTGAGCATGATCCAGTACCATGGCCAGCTCGCGGTTGAACGCATCCTGCGCGATCATATCGACCAGGGGAGCGGCCCCCGGGAAAAGCTGCGGAGCGCCATCAGCACCCATCTCTACCTGAGCGAGATGATGAAAAGCTGGTTCTACTTCTTTTTCATGGAGACAAAAAACCTCAATAAGAAATACCGGAAGATTTCCGTTGAAAGCGAACTCATGACGGAGAGGGTCATCACTGACATACTGGAAGAGGGCGTGAAGGGGAAGATCTTTGCTGTGGATAATATTCCGCTTACCGGCTCCATCATCAAGGCGATGATGCAGGACTGGTACCTGAAGCAGTGGAAATACACGCAGCGGAAGATATCCGTGGAGGATTATGCCGGGTATGTCATATCCATGGTGGAATCGCATATATTGAAAAAGGCATAGTAACGCAGGGCGCTGTTACTTGCATGATATAGTTTTTGATCAGGAGGCGGCGATTATGGCTACAAAAGATGAACCCGTTGAGGTGCGGCAGGGCGAGGAACTTGATCTGGCAAAAGTAAGCGAATTTTTGAAGGATTCAATTCCGGGGCTCAAGGGGGCATTGGCCGTGAAGCAGTTCCCCAGCGGTTTTTCCAACCTGACCTATCTGGTGAAGGCGGAAAACCGGGAGATGATCCTCCGGCGGCCTCCCTTCGGGAAAAAGCCGAAATCCGGCCATGACATGCTGCGGGAATACCGGATCCTCAAGGCGCTGAAGCCGGTGTTCAGATACTGTCCGGAGCCCCTGGTCTACACGGACGATCCCGCGGTCATGGGATGCCCCTTTTACGTGATGGAGCGCATCAACGGGCTTATCATCAGGAAGAACCTCCCGGAAGGGATGGCGTTGGACCCGAAAAGCGCCCGCACCCTTTCCGAGAACCTGATCAAGGTCCTGTGCGAGCTCCATTCAATAGATTACCAGAAGGCGGGCCTGGGGGACTTCGGAAAGCCGGAAGGATATGTCCGGCGCCAGGTGGAGGGCTGGATAGGCCGGTACCGCGACGCGCGCACGCCCGACGCCCCTGATTATGAGGATATCATGGCCTGGCTCACCGCCAAGATGCCGGCCGATACGGACCGGCCGTGCATCATCCACAACGATTACAAATTCGATAATGTGGTCCTCAATCCATCAAACCCGCTGGAGATCATCGGGATCCTTGACTGGGAAATGGCGACCCTGGGGGACCCGATGATGGACCTTGGGAATTCCATCGCCTACTGGATCGAGAAGGACGATCCGCCCAACATCCAGATGGTCCGGATGATGGCGACCAATATAGAAGGAATGCTCACCCGCAACGAACAGGTGGCCCTCTATGGCCAGATCATGGGACGCTCCATCAGTGATTTTGACTTCTACTTCTGCTTCGGACTGTTCCGCCTTGCCGTTATCGCCCAGCAGATCTATTACCGGTTTTACCACGGCCAGACCAAGGACGAACGCTTCAAGATGCTCATCGGGGCGGTAAAGATCCTGGAGACCGCGGCCAAGCAGGTGGTGGCGTCATCGAAGCTGTAGGGGAATTTTCACACCAAAATGCATAATTGTTTTTCGTATTGCCCCATCACCCGTGCCCCCTATGGGGGACAGGGGGTGAGTCCTGGATGAGTCTACCCATAAGGGGACCTTGCATTGAATGTCTATTCTCATCTTGACAAATTTCCGGCAATCGTAACAACTATCAATACATGAAGCTCCTGGCAGACAATATCATCCTCAATCCTGATGAGGATCAGGCAATCCTGAAAGACCGCATCAGGACAATCTACGGAATAGACCATAAATTCGACCTGACTATCGCATTGAAGTCCCTCGATGCGCGCAAAAAGGATCATATCGTATACCGGTATCGGGCCATCATCGATATTGACGATGCCGCGGGAGAATCCCTTTTAAAAAAAAGCGGGATTTCCGTCTACGAGCCAAAGGAGGCACCGGCGATCCCCAGGAAGAGGATCAGGGAGCGGGTTCTCATTGTGGGAAGCGGCCCGGCAGGTCTCTTCTGCGCCCTCAGGCTTATCCAGGCCGGCGCCACGGTGGAGATCTTCGAGCGGGGCAAATCGGTGGAAGAAAGGATGAAGGACATCGAGGTGCTGGAACGCCAGGGGGTCCTCGACGAGGGGAGCAATGTGCTGTTCGGCGAGGGCGGTGCAGGGACCTATTCGGACGGCAAGCTGACGACCAGGACCAGGCGGCCGGAGATCGACTGGTTTTTCAACATGATGGTCGAGTGCGGGGCGCCGTCATCGATACTGTATGAAGCCAAGCCGCACATCGGAACGGACCGTCTCAGGGTCGTCGTGGCCGCCATCCGCAGGAGGATCATATCCTCCGGTTCGCAGGTGCATTTTAACGAATCGGTCGATGATATCATTGTTGCCGGCGGGTCTTTGAGGGGCATCATCACGTCCCGGGGCAGGGAGGTGAGCGGATCAAGGCTGGTGGTAGCCATGGGACATTCGGCGCGGGACACCTATGAGATGCTCAGGAAGAGGGGGGTGGCCCTGGAGCGGAAGGGCTTTGCCATGGGGGTGCGGATAGAACACCCGGTTCAACTGATCAATGAAATCCAGTACGGGCGCTCCCCCTACCGTGAAATGCTTCCGGCGGCGGACTACGCCCTGAAAGCGGTGAACCGGTCAAGCGGCAGGGGGGTCTATTCCTTCTGCATGTGCCCCGGCGGCAGGATCATCAATTCATCGTCCGAGCAGGAACGGCTGTGCACCAACGGCATGAGCTTTTCAAAACGCAGCCATCCCTTTTCCAACGCCGCCATCGTGGTGACAGTTTCTCCCGATGATTTCGGCACCGATGTCCTGGGCGGTATTGCACTGCAGCGTGGTATAGAGGCCGAAGCCTATGCCGGCGGCGGGGGGGCTTTTATCGCCCCGGCGCAGAGGGTCACCAGTTTTTTAAGCGGCAGGGTCGATACAGAGCTTCCCCCGGTTTCGTACCGGCCGGGGGTGGTTCCGTCGGATTTGGCGCGGCACCTCCCCGCCTGGCTTGCGGGTGAGCTGAAAACAGGGCTGGCCCAGTTTGAAAGAAAAATGAGGGGATTCGTCAGCGACAGTGGCGTCCTCATCGGCGTGGAAACGCGGACATCGTCGCCGGTGCGCATCACCAGAAACAGCGGCTTTCACTCTGTAACGGTCAGGGGCCTCTACCCGGTGGGCGAAGGCGCGGGCTATTCCGGGGGAATCGTCAGTTCAGCCGTGGACGGAATTCGCTGCGCGGACTGTATCCTCGGCGAATGAGATTATTGCCAGGAAAATTATCAATCGCGCGATTATTAATCTTGACGCTACAGCCGTCCCCGGTGCATCGTAGCCCCTGTTTCCCTGGAGTAAACCATGGCCGATTCCTATATTGAAATTGCCCGGAATAAAAAGGCGCGGTTTGATTATGAGATAATCGAAACCTTCGAGGCCGGCATTGTCCTTGCGGGAAGCGAAGTGAAATCGCTCCGCCAGAAAAAGGCCAGCATCCAGGAATCGTACGCCCGCATCAAGGACGGCGAGGTCTACATCACGGGGATGAATATCGCCGTGTACGAGATGGCAAACCGGTTCAACCACGAGCCGGTCCATGACCGCAAGCTGCTGCTCCATCGTCATGAGATCAAGCGGCTCATCGGCAAGGTCCAGGAGAAGGGACTCACCCTGGTGCCGCTGAAGCTCTATTTCAAAAACGGGAAAGTCAAGGTGGAGCTGGGCCTGGCGAAGGGGAAGGCCAGGTATGACAAGCGGGACAGCATCAAGAAACGCGACGTTGACCGTGAACTCCAGCGGGATTGGAAGAACTACCGCTGATCCAATAAAAGTCTTGACACGGCGGATTATTAATCCTTTTTTACGATAACCAAAGGGGCGTTGCGCTACCCCCTTGATAAACCAAAAACAAATGCGCTGAGCAACAATATTACAATGAGGAAATACCTATGGCTGACGAAGTACAAGCAACTGAAGGCGCAGCTGCTCCGGAGGGCGCCCAGGCGGCGGCAAGCAAGACGAAGAAGATCAACAAGCTGACGTCAAAAGAACTGACATCGAAGATCGAGGATCTTGAAAAATCCGGAATGACCGGTTCAAAGTATTACAAGCAGCTTATGCAGAGAAAGAAAGAACTGGGTATCTGAGAATGTCGTCATTCGGGTTGCCTCCGCTCGGCGCGAAGGTAACCCATTACATTTTTTATCCCTCCCGAATAAGCACCATGTATTCATACTTGTAAAGGTCCTCGATAAACTGCCGGATTATTTCATGCTCATCCTTCTGGGAATGTGAGGTAAGAATAAAATTCACCCTGTCCGTGTAAGGGAAGGTGATGAAATCCTTATACTGGCCCCTCCGAACCCGGTATCCCCTCTGTTCGGCGACCTGAACCAGATAGGAGAATTTAACGGTATATTCACAGTGGCCCATGAGGGGAATGCGTTCCGGGTTCTGCGTGCTTTCTATTTTAATCCTGTTTTGCATGTTTTCCGGAACCTTCGCCTCGCAGCTGTGTTCGCTCAGGTAGATATATTTCACTCCGGCTGAACAGAGCTTATCGACCGCCTCAATGGCCCCGGTGTTGATATTGAATGGTCCCTCGGGGACTGGAAGTCCGAGGGCGGTGAAGAAATCCTTTACCCTGCCCAGTACCGGATCAATGTCGGAATCGGCTGATTTAAGGAAAGCGGGGTCGATGTCGCAGATGGTCGGAAAATCACCGACTATTTCGTTCATGAGCACCAGGTCGAAATCCCTGAAAAAATCAGCGCCGATTGAAAAAAAATCATTTTCCGTGAAGGTAACATTGAAGCCCTTAAGGGTTTCCCTCTGCTTGTTCAACAATACGGGGGAAAGTTCGACCATAGCGGCCTTGTTGACCCTGACCCTGCGCAGAAAATCCCTCATGAGGAATCCATAGCCACCGCCGATTTCAAGAACTGAAGAAATTGACCCCAGGGGAATCAGGGTGCCCAGGTGGTCGGCAAGAAGGTCTCCGAAACTTCCATTCTTATCCAGTATGCTTCGGCAGGGGCTTGCAGCGCCTTCAAGGGCATTGGTGACCGTCAGCTCCCATCCGAGGGTTTTCAGCCATTCCCGGTGATAGGAGGCGGTGTCATTGATGTGATAGCTGCCGGTCATTGGAATTATTCAGGGGTGTGCCTGGCGGTAACAGGCCCGTCAGATGATGATTTTACCGCCTGTATCGGACAGGTGCGTGAGATAGTAAATGGTGACTATGGCGCCGATCACGCCTGCGCAGGAGAGAAGGAGCACCACCAGTATCTTTTTCTTCTCAGCGTCGGGGAGGAGGCGGAAATTCTGGATTTTATACTTCAGATCCAGAAATTTATTTATCAGGCTTGGTATGATCTGGTCGAACTGTACGCTATTGATGGCGTTTCTCAGGGGAGTCATTTTTTTAAGTGTCCCCGTCGTGTGGCTGAGATCGAATGAGGCGTCTTTGTAAATATCGGTGTTGTCGGGATTGGCTATAAAGCTGTATCCGCAGTTGCACGTAACCTTTATGGTCCCTTTGTCGATGGGGAAGCGAAGCCTGGTTTTACAGGTAGGGCATGTTTTTATTAGGTACATGGCGTTACTGTAAATCCCTTATCTGCTTCAGGATATCCGGAACCCGCGTGTAGAACTCTTCAAGCTCGGTCTGGGTCAGGCCGGTTTTCTTTATCGCCTCATCCTTTATTTCATGGTAGAGGCCGTCGTTGCCGATGCCGACGCCGCCCATGAGGCAGATGGCGTTGGCGATATGGACGATTGATACTTCAAACATGTGTTCCGGCGGCGCTGATGCCGGGTCCTGGTAGAACCGGACAATCGACCTGAGGACCGGCGGGAAATTCCATTTAACCAGGATTTTTTCACCGACTTCCTGGTGGTTATATCCCATGATTTCCTTTTCAGCCACGTGAAAGGCGATGTTGCCGGTCTGAACGAGGTCAAGTATCTGCCTGAAAGCCTGTTGTACAAAGAGGGCGATGACAACCTTGCCGACGTTGTGTATGATGCCGCCGGTGAACACGATATCGGAACAATCCTTTCTCTTTTTGGCTATGGCTATGTCCCTGGACATCGTGGCAACGGCGAGGCCCTGTTTCCAGAGGTCGCCCTGGGCAAGGTCATAGCCGCTGACGGGCTTGTCAAGAACCGGTTTTGCCGCTACCAGGAGGACTATATCCTTCACTTCCTTGAGGCCGAGGGTCACTATGGCGCGGTCGATGGAGGTGATCTCCTTGCCTTTGCTGAAAAATGCAGAATTGCACAGCTTCAGGATGTTGGCGGTCATGGCCTGGTTCTTTGAAATTTCCTGGGCCACCAGCTTGAAAGAGACATCCGGGTCGCTGACCATGTTAATGACTTTGCTGGCCACCTCCGGCAGCGGCGGCAACTGGTCTATATTGCTTATTATTGTTTCGATTCTCTGTTTTATATTCTGGTCCATACTCAGTCTCCGGACGACCGATATTATACTTTGTAATACATTTTTTCCTGTCCGCCGGACTTAACTTTCATGCGCCCGTCTTCCAGGTAAAAATCGATGACTTTTCCAAGATTGCCGCCAACATCTTCAACCAGCAGCGGTATGCCAAGCTTTTGCAGCTCCAGCCTCGTCTGCTCGATATTCCTGTCTCCGATCTGTCCGAGGGATATGTTTGAGCCGAACTTGAACATGGAGGCGCCGCCGGCGATTTTTGCCGAAAGGTTTTCTTTTTTGGATCCTTCCTTCAAGAGCGTTTTCACCAGAAGCGGTACGGCGGTATCCGCATATTTTTCAAGATTGGGATTGTTTTTCTGGTTTTGAGGAAGGAGGATATGGGCCATGCCGCCGATTTTCTTGACGCGGTCGTATAGGCAGATGCCAACGCAACTGCCGAGAATTGTCCTCAATACGGCCGGGGAAGAGGAATATCGTATCTGGGCAACACCCACGGTAATAATTTCACTCATGACTTCAACTCTGCACGGTAAAGTTTGTTCAGTGTTCAGAATGTACAATCGAATAGTATAACAGCATGGCCCATTTGTCAAGACCAATAGAGGTTATTTTCATCTTATGATTTCACGGGGAGCTCCCTGTTGGAAAGGGTGAATTCCGCTCACTAATGCTTTGATGAAGCGAATAAATCCGGCGTTTTTTCCATGAGCTTGGTTATTCCCGAAAAAAGCTTCTTCATGTCTATGAAATAGGTTACGTCCTTGTACTGCAGCAAGACCCTGCCTTTGTACTTGCCGCCGAGCTTGTAAGAAAATGGGATGCGCCGTGCGTTCTTTCCGTATTCAGCAGCCCACAGGCCGGTCGATGATTCCAGCACATAGCCCTGTGAGGCCAGCTCGATATCAATGATATCTGACAGTTTTCCCAGGGATTTCTTGGCCTTGCTGTCAATCGAGTACTGCATCAATTCCCAGTTGCCTGAATTACCGGCAATGTACCGGATGGTGTTGATTCCCACATGGTGCTTTGATGAAGACATGGCCAGGTTTTTTATCATGACCGACCCGGTGGTACTGTTTACAAGATTGAAGTTATGAGACCCTGCGATGCCGGTGACAACGGTCAGGAGGTCGTCGCGCATTGCGAGGTGGACCATGTAATAGTTCGTGTAGGGGGGAGGGAACGATTCTTTCAGGAACTGCTCGCTTGAATGGTGTATGATGCTGTAGCGGTACAGCTTTGAATTCTTATAGTAGAGGATGCTGTCGCCCTCTATGAGGACTGCCTTCACGCGGTTTTTTTTCTCTCCCACTGATTCATCATTGAGATGATCGCCATTTCCCTCGAAAATGCATAATTTCAGACCGTCGCTGATAACAGCATAGTCGTCAGTGCGGTCAATGGCGATGACGGGATCATCATCGGTAAGCCGGTATTTCTGTTTTGACGGATAGATAACCTCGGCGCTGTTGTCTCTGGTCCTGTACAGGAGGGTGCCGGTGGATTTGAAATCCGTACTTTCCAGAGTGTCTATGGCTATGTTGTTGATAAACTCCGATTCAAGGGCCTGCAGGGCCTTCGGTTCCTTTTCAAGGTAGCCCTCGATGGCGTTGTTCAGTTTTCTGTCGGGATCAAGGGAGCAGCTGCCGAAAATCAGCGCGGCAGCGCCATACAGCAGGGTCATGAGGAAAATTCGTGCTTTCATTTGTTCCCTTACTTTATTTTTTTTCTTGATTGAATTTTTTCGACGATTCTCTTCAGGAACTCGGCATCATAGATCTCTATAGTCTTGGCCTGGGCAAGCGCCTTGGCCCTGATGCTGAATTTTGATGTGGTCAGATAAATGCCGTTTTTGCATTTTTCATCTACTATACGCTTCTGAAAGTCGTTCATGTTTTCTTCTGTTATTTCCCGGGTTGTCCTGTGGAAGTAGATGAGTATGGGCGGATCGTTAATCCGCTTAATGTTGTAGGCCCGGTACTGATACTCGTTGGAATTTATCCGGTCTTTGGAAATGATGTTGTAATTGAGGCTTGAAATCATTTCCACAATGGTAGGCTGGAGCGATTCAAGGGATGAAACGAACATGGTCATAAGGCTTTCGTTATCGAGTATATCCTGGTATGAATCGATTTTAACGCGGGTGCCCCGGAAATTAGGGTTCTCTTCCACGATTTTTGTCCAGTGATGGAAGGCCTCCTTTATTTTATTCTGATGCTCGTAACATTCGGCCAGGAGATACCGGTACTGGAGGGATTCCTCGGTCTTTTCGGCGAGACTGCCGAGGCCCTGTTCAAGGATCTCTATGGCATTGTCATATTCTTCGGTCTGGTGGTAGATCTCCCCGATCTTGTAGAGACTCTTCACGAAATACCTGCGGTCTTTTTTTGATTTATCAAACATGGCGATGGCGTTTTTGAAATCCTTTTTCATCTGATAGATGGAACCGAGGTGAAACTGGGCCTCGACATGGTCACCCGGCACGTTCAATGCCTTGGTGAGGAATTCCTCTCCCTTTTCATAATCCGAGATGTTGTAGCATGATATGCCAAGGGGAAGATAGACATCGGTCAGATTCGGATCAAGGATGATGGCCTTGAGCAGGTGCTCCCGGGCCTTTTTATATTCCTTCTTTTTATACAGGGCATGGCCGATACGGTGGTTGGCCGTCAGATCTTCGGGATTAAAGATGAGGATTGACTTGTATTCCTCAATTTCCTTCGGAAAGTTTTTTGTTTCATTATAGAGACGCGCCAGATGGTAATGGATTTCAATTTCATTGATGTGTTTGTTGAACTCGGGCAGTCCGAGGATATTGTTAAGTTCTGATATGGCCAGAAGATACTGGTTCTGCTTCATCAGAACCTGCGCCCGCAGGTACCTGGCCGGCACGTACTCGCTCTTTTGTTCCAGGATCTTTTTTATAATCTCATTGGCCTTGCTGATCTGGCCCTCTTCGAGATATTCCTCGGCTTTTCGTATTTTGGAAGGAAAAGAGGTTGATTTTAATATAATGACTGCGACAATGATGAGCAGGATGAAGAATACTAGTATGGCATAACTCATTGCAGTCTACTTTTTAATTCCAGTATTGTCCGTTAGATACGGCTTCGGAGGTACAAGCAGGTACGGCATAATCCTTTTATTTTGACATCCAGTCATGCTCTGTATCTGTTTATCCCGTCAAGACAATTATCGGCGGGATCCATATATTGCTTTCGTGTTAAATTTCATTATTGACAAAATAACGTAGTAGACTTGTTTTTTATCATAATCCAAGAGTATTCCTATCCACCGCTGAAAAACGCGGTAAATAGTACTGAATTCATGCCTGCAGAATATGAAGAATCACGATCAATAAATACCGGCGGAGGTGACCATGGCTGAGATTGGCATAATACTGGGAAGCGACTCGGACCTGCCGAAGATAAAAGAATGCTTTGAGATTCTCGAAGAGTTTGGCGTTAAATTTGACCTCATTATTTCTTCAGCGCACCGTTGCCCGTCTCAAACCATGGAATGGGCCTCGACGGCGTCTAAGCGGGGTCTCAAGGTTATCATCGCTGCTGCCGGCGGCGCCGCACACCTTCCGGGCGTTGTGGCCTCACATACGACCCTTCCCGTGATAGGCGTCCCCATAGAAACCGCCATCGCCGGCGGCCTTGATTCCATGCTGTCCATCATACAGATGCCCGCGGGAATACCCGTTGCGGCGATGGCTGCGGGAAAAGCGGGAGGGGCCAATGCGGCCCTCTTCGCGGTCAGCATCCTTGCCTTATCGAACCCGGGTTACGCCGGAAAACTTGATGCCTACCGCGCGGATATGGCTGAGAAGATACAGGGCAGGAACGAGAAGCTGAAACAGATGGGAGTCAGGGAATATATCAGGATGAAAGAGGGTGCCAAATGATCGAACATGCCGTTCAGATTCCGAATGAGCGGATCGTCATACTTGATTTCGGCTCACAGTACACGCAGCTCATAGCCCGCAGGATTCGGGAGCTCCATGTCTATGCGGAGATTGTGCCCTATTATTATCCTGTCGAGGCAATCAAGAAGGAAAAGCCGGCCGCCATCATTCTTTCCGGCGGGCCTTCATCCACCTATGAAAAAGGGGCACCCCAGGCGGCGCCGGAGATTTTTACCCTGGGCATCCCCATGCTGGGGATATGCTACGGTCTTTACCAGGTCGTTGAGGCCTTCAAGGGCAAGACGGAAAGCGCGCGCTCCAAGGAATACGGGAGGGCGATGATAGATATCAAAGAGAACTCCCCGCTGTTCCGCGGGCTGTCAAGACGCGAACAGGTGTGGATGAGCCATGGCGACAAGGTGGTGAGTCCGCCTCCCGGTTTCAATGTGATAGCATCATCTGAAAACGCGGAGATCGCCGCCGTTGAAAACCGGAGCGGCAAAATATACGGCGTCCAGTTCCATCCGGAAGTATACCATACCATAAATGGAAAGAAGGTGCTTGAAAACTTTCTCTTTGAGGTCTGCAGCCTGAAGCCGACCTGGAACATGGAGTCCTTCATAGAAACCTCGGTTGAATCGATCAGGAAGGAGGTAGGGGACGGCACGGTTCTTCTGGGCCTCTCGGGCGGGGTGGATTCGTCGGTAACGGCAATGTTATTACAGAAGGCCATCGGCGACCGCTGCTACTCTGTTTTCGTCAATAACGGCGTGCTTCGTAAAAACGAGCATATCCAGGTGGTCGAGCGATTCAAGAAGCATATGAAGCTGAACCTGATTTACGTGGATGCCTCGGCGCGTTTTTTGAAGAAACTGAAGGGCGTTGATAGCCCGGAGAAGAAGCGCAGGATCATCGGGCGGGAATTCATCAAGGTCTTCATGAAGGAAGCCCGGAAGATAGGCCGTTTTGATTTCCTGGCCCAGGGGACCCTGTACCCCGATGTTATCGAATCTGTTTCAACCAAAGGCCCCTCGGACACCATCAAGAGCCATCATAACCGGGTGCCCGAGGTGCTTAAGCTGATCAAGTCGGGTAAGGTCATCGAACCGCTGAAGGAGCTCTTCAAAGACGAGGTGCGCGAGCTGGGACGGGCCCTCGGCATGCCCGATGAGCTGGTGAACCGGCAGCCCTTCCCGGGGCCGGGTCTTGCCATTCGGATCATAGGCGACGTCACGCCGGAGCGGATCAGGATATTGCAGGAGGCGGATGACATCGTGGTAAGGGAAATCAAGGATGCCGGGCTCTACAATGACCTCTGGCAGATTTTCGCAGTCTATCTGCCGGTAAAATCAGTCGGCGTCATGGGCGACAGCAGGACCTACGAAAATGTCATCGCCATCAGGGGCGTCACATCGGTGGATGCCATGACCGCAGACTGGGCCTACCTGCCCGAATCATTATTGAGAAAAATTTCCAACCGTATCATTAATGAGATCAAGGGCATCAACAGGGTGGTGTATGATATTTCATCAAAGCCGCCCAGCACCATTGAATGGGAATGATCATAAGCATGAATTCTCCAGTTGATGACGCTTCAGGGCCGTGTTGATGGTCCAGTGCAGGTCTATTCCCCGCACCGGCTTAAGCAGGTAGCCGTAGGATTTAGTTGTTTCCCGTGCCTTGTGAATCGTGTCGTAGTTGGTGTTGCCGGTGAGATAGATTATGGGTGTTCCATGGTCCTTGTTAATAATCCCCGCAGCTTCAATGCCGTTCATCTCCCCCCTGAGGGTGATGTCCATGATTATAATATCAGGGGTCAATGACGGTATCATGTCCAGGGCATCTTCCGCGGACGTAAAAATTTCGATCACGGCATAGCCAAGGTTTTCCAGCATCTTGCGTATGGCAAATGCAGTTATGGAGTCATCTTCAATCAGGATAACTCTTGTCTTACTCATAACGCTTAAGAACGTGCCTCTTTGTATTGTTAACGGTGCCCGTCCCTGTTTTTTTAGACGGTATACAAAAAACAAGGCACCTTATAAATATAGTGTCATTATTGGGATTGAGAGGACATTTTTTTTATTTTTTAAAAAAAAGAGAATGAAGAAGGGGAAGACTCAGCAGCATGATTTCTCGTGATCCAGAAGGTATTCCTTAATATGGAGGCCCCCGGAATAATTACCCATCGATCCGTCTGATTTTATAACGCGATGACAGGGAATAATTATCGGAAAATTGTTTTTTGCCATGGCATTGCCGACAAAACGGGCGCCGCACGGTATGCCTGAGCGGTGGGCCAGCAGTCCGTACGAAATTGTGGCTCCTGCCGGAACTTTTATCAGTTCACGGTAAACACCAATTTCTTTGAATGTGAAGGGTGACAGGTCCAGCGTTAATTCAATTGCTTTAAAGGCCACTTGCAATACCTGATTGTTCGCAGAGTATTTGGCCGTCAGCCGCACCGGAGTTCTGTTGTTTCTACGGCCAGGATTACAAAAGAATTCATCGAGGAAAATTCTTGTTTTGGCTATGGTGTCAGGCTCAGCCTGGCGGAAATGGCTGCCAATTGCTTTCCTCCCCTGGCAGGAATCCTTGAATATCAGTGCTTTGACAGCGGCATCGTTTCCCAGTATGTACATGTCGCCGATCGGGGAGGAATACCGGGAATAGCACACGTCTTCCCCCCGGCGGAAAAAGTTGAGAACGGCAGGGTCAATCATGGTGGTGTTTCAGCAGCTCCATTATCGATGAACGGTCCTTATCCAGCTGCCGTATTAGTTCTTCCTTTGAATTGAATTTGATTTCACCCCTGATTCTCTCATGGAATTCAAGGGTGATGATCGCGTCATATATCATCTCATTGAAGTCAAAAATATTCGCTTCTATGGTCCTTGTTTCACCTGAAAAAGTGGGATTGTGGCCGATATTGAGCATCCCGTTTTTTTTCGTGCCGTCCTCAAAGAATACCCTGACCGCGTAGACCCCGTCTCCCGGTATTATTTTTTCATGATGAAGAGGATGAATATTTGCGGTAGGAAAACCCAGCTGACGGCCCCGGCCTTTTCCTTCGACAACGGCACCGGTCAGGGTATACCGCCATCCCAGGAGTTTGTTGGCCGTGGTAATATTGCCGGTTTCAATTTCGTTCCTGATCCAGGTTGACGAAACCGGATGCTCATAGCGGTCCTCTTCTTCAATTCTCGTGATTTCCACGCCCGTGGATGAGGCCAGCTCGGCAAGAAAATCGAAATTTCCCTCGCGGTTTTTCCCGAAGGCGTGATCATATCCTATGACAAGATATTTGGCGTCGAGTTTGCCGATTAGTATTTCATTGTAAAAATCAATGGCGTGCATTTCCGCCATCTGACGGGTGAAATTAAGAAGGATTATATTGGGGATGCCGAAGTTATAAATGGCATTGACCTTTTCATCCGAGGTGGTAATGATCCGTATCGGGTGCTCCGGATTCAGGACCTTCCTGGGGTGTGAGGAAAAGGTTATCACCACCGGGTCACCTGATTTTTCCCTGGCCTTTTTGAGGAGAGCGGATAGAATTTTTCTGTGGCCGATATGAACCCCGTCGAAGTTCCCGATGGTGACCACCGGGTTCACAAAGAGGTCTTTATGTTCCGGGATATGGTGGTATATTTTCATTGTCCAGGCTTTCAGGATAAACTGTCTGTCGGTGCCCCTTGTTCGGGCCATGGGCAGACACGCCATCACGGCTGCTTATCATATATCTTTCTCATCTCCTGATGAGCGAGATTAATGATGAACTGGTCAAGAAGAATTATGGCCGTGAAAGCCTCCGCGACAGGCCATACCCGGGATACGATGGTCGGGTCGCGCCGGGTAACGGCGGCCAGGGTGGCGTCGGTCTTCGACACCTTGTCAATGGTCTTCTGGGGCTTTGCGATGGTCGGGGTCGGCTTGATGGACAGGCGCACGACGATATCCTGGCCTGTGGTGAGGCCGCCGGTAATGCCGCCGCTATTGTTGCCGGAAAAGGCAACCTCTCCGTTTTTCATGAACATCTGGTCGTTGCACTGGCTTCCGGTCATGTCCTTGACCCTGAGGCCCGCGCCGACCTCCACTGACTTGACCGTGCCTATGCTCATCATGCGGCCGAGCTCGCCGTCAAGCTTGTTGAATACGGGTTCGCCGATACCGGCGGGCACCCCGCGGGCGACAACTTCCACGACGCCGCCGCTGGAATCGCCGCTGTCACGGATGGCTATTATTTTATCATACATTGCCCGGGCACTTTCCAGGTGGGGGCAGTTCAGGACCGGGTGAAGACCCTGTTCGGCGAGCCCGGCGATTTCCTTGTCTGAAAGGGGCGGGCGCTTGATATCGGGCACCATTTTTTCAATTTCGGCCAGGACCGCTATTTTTTCCACGAAGCGCATGCCGGGGCGGAAGCGTTTTTCCTTGAAGACAAGGTTGTATATAGGATCCATGTCGCGGCGGATTTTCTTGAAGGAAGCGATCCTGTCCCGGATGATATCGTACTCCAGGTCTTCCATGACAACACCGGCGGCCTCCCGTACGAATGAGAAAACCTCAATGCCGCGGTCAGCCAGAATTTTTTTTGCCACGGCGCCTGCGGCGACGATCGTCGAGGTATAGCGCCCGCTGAAGATGCCCGCACCGATGGAATCGTCCCACTGGCCGTATTTCTGATAGGAGGCATAGGACGCATGGCCCGGCCGGGGTGTCCTGTTGGTGGTGCGGTACTGCTCGATATGCTCGAAGTGACGGTCAAGATTGGGAATCAGGATCGTCAATGGGGTCCCGTTGGTGTAGCCCTCATTGGCGAATCCAGTCATGGTGTCAGCCGCGTTCACGCCGGTATAAATCACGGGAATGTCCGGCTCACGGCGCGGAGAGGAAAGCTCTCCCTGGCCCGGCTTGCGCTGGAGAAGGTCAAAATAAATCTCTTCCTCCTGCACCGGTATCCCCGCGGGGACGCCCTGGAGATGGGAAACCAGTCCTTCCTGGTAGGAGCCGCCTGCAACAGTCACTTGAAAAAATTGGCCATAGGTGCATCCGATCATGGGTATACCTCTGTGTTGATAATTTGATGACAGATATTTTGCGGGAACGTCCCTGTCAAGTTTTTAATCACAGGCTCGGAGACCGTGACTGTTTTTTATGGAAATACGCCTCAATCAGGTGGATTTCTTCTTCATCGAGAAATACGTTTTTTTGATCAATGGATAGGTCGATGGCCTGGTTATCAAACGGAGAAAAAAGGACTGTAGCTTCCCTGTCAGACCCGGTGTGACGCGGGCCTTGCCGCGGAAAAGGGCATCGAGGGATTTCCTGGCGCATTCATCGGAGGAGAGAAGGGTGCGACGAATCACCGGCGGAATGAACACATCATTGGCAGCGAAAAAATTCGTTCTGATACCTCCCGGCGTCAGGCAGGTGACATGGATATCGTGCTCTCTCAGTTCGCAGTGCAGGGATTCCGTAAAGGCAAGAATGAATCTCTTCGTCGGACCGTAGGTAAGGGACGCCGGGTCGGGAAATTCGGAATTGATCGAGGAAACATTCAGGATGTAGCCCATGTTACGCTCCATCATGGAGCGGCAAAACAGAAAGCACAGCTTGGCCAGGGACAGCACATGGAGATTGATCACGTTTTCCACGCTTTGAATATCCTTCAATTCCCGCTCAATGTTCAGGTATATGCCTGCGTTATTGATGAGAACATCAACGGTGATGCTTTTTTTTCTGCAAAAATCGAAGACCCGTTCCGCTGCGGAATGATGAAAGAGGTCCGCCTCGACGATGAAAACTGAAGAGTCGCGCCTCGATTCAATATCGGCTCTGACCCGTTTGAGTTCTTTCAGATTTTCGCTAACCAGAACCAGGTCATAACCCCGCCTCGCAAGGTCATGGGCAAAGGATTCCCCCAGGCCGGAAGAGGCACCGGTGACAAGGGCATATGGTCTGAATTGTCTTTTCCTGTTAGGTTGCATGGTCATCTCCGCGTTGTGCCGTGCTTTGTTTCTGCGATGCTGCAGGCGGCCTGGTAATCATAATCGGTGGTGATTTTGAAATTTGAATAGTCGCCGTCGATCATCTTAACCTTGTAGCCGGCGGCAAGAACGAGACTTGCGTCATCGGTGCCGGCAAGGCCGCTATCGCGTGCTTTTTCATGGGCCGTCTTTATTATGGAGAAACGAAACCCCTGGGGAGTCTGGGCATAATACATCCGGTCCCGCAGGGGGACGGTTGCGACGTAGTCGCCGTCGATCTCTGCAATGGTGTCATGGACCGGGACATAGGCCGCTGAAGCGCCGTGCTCCTTTGCTGCGGCGATGCAACTCTGCATGATTTCAGGACTGACGAAGGGCCGGGCCGCGTCATGGAATATCAGGATGTCATTGTCAACATAATCGACCGCGGCAAGGGCGTTATAGGCCGATTCCTGCCGTGTTGATCCTCCGGGAACGGTCTTTATGTATTTAACAATGTTGCGGGTTTTAATCAATGAATCTACCTGTGGGATGAACTCCTTGGGCACTACGACGAGGATATGGTTGATTTCGGATAGGGCATCGCACAGTTCAAGCGACCAGGCGATGACCGGTTTGCTTCCCAGGGGGAGGAACTGCTTGGGCGTTTTGCTGGCAAGGCGGAGTCCCCTGCCCCCGGCCAGGATAATAGCGTAGGTAGTATTCATGGCGGATAGAACCTCACGGTTTGAAATGTCTGCGGCTCCCCTCTTGCTGCAAGGATTCGATGCTCTGCAGAAGGGTTCGCGCCGATTTTTCCCAGGAAAATAGCTTCGAACGCTTCAAACCCTTGTTTGCAAGGCTGTCCCGAAAAGCCCTGTTTTTTAAAACCTTCTCCATTGAAGCGGCAAGCCCCCTGATGTCTTCCGGATCCACCATGATAGCCGCGTCTCCGGCAACCTCCGGGATCGATGACGAATTTGACGTGATGACCGGACATCCGCACTGCATGGCCTCAAGCACCGGGAGGCCGAAGCCTTCGTAAAGAGAGGGGAAAGCGAAAAATTCAGCCCCGGTGTAAAGCGGCGCAAGCTCCGCGTTTGGCACATAGCCGGTAATCAGTATATTGTCCTTGATGTCCGAAGACGCGATGTCTTTGAACAGGTCCGATATGACCCACCCGGTCATGCCGACTAGAACCAGCTGATAGTCAAGCCTGCCCTGCATTATCCGGAAGGCCTGCAGGAGCGCCTTGAGGTTCTTCCTCGGTTCCAGGGTGCAAACGGATAGGATATATTTCTTTGTTATGCCGTATTTTTTTTTCATCGATGAAACCGCCGACGGGGAAGCGGGATAGAAAATGGACGGTTCCGCGGCAAGGGGGATCGCATCGATCCTCGTTGCGAGGCCCAGAAGCTCAATAGCGTCTTTTTTCGTGTTTTCAGATATAGATATGAGAAGGTCCATTTTTTTCATGTTCCGCAGGGTGAAGAGCTTCATCCGCACCTTGTTGCCGAATTCCATGGTCCCGGGATAGAGCTCCCAGACCAGGTCGTAAATGATGCCGGCCTTCTTCACCGGCGATAGAAAGAAATAGGGATAAAAGTAGGTCGAGGTGCCAAGGTAAATGTCAACCCGGTTGTCCCGGAGAGAAGCGGCGACTTTGGCGGAATAAACGAAATCGTCAATAACGCCGAGGATGATTTTAACAAGACGGCAGCAAAGAATCCTGAAGGACCGAAACGGGCTTGAATTTTGTTCATTTTCAGATTTAAGCCGGAGCCAGACTTCACTCACCCTGCCGTGAATACGCTTGAGGAAATAATCGAAGCTCACATGGTGCCACCGGGGACTGGTGATTGTCACATGCTTCAAATCCTCGACGGTGTATATGAAATAATCGTTGGATTTATCAATCCTCTGGAGCTCGTTCAGGTAATGAAGAACGACATTTCCAACCCCGGTGAGTTTATCCTGGCTGAGGGCGTGGGCTTCTACGGCAATTCTCATGATTCAGCTCCGGTATCGATATTCGGTTGTCATTTCGGTTTCAGCCATATTACCGGCTGCATTCGTTGAATACATCCAGTATGCCACGGGCTGTCTTTTCCCAGGTGAAGCGGCGGCAGTTTTTTGTTCCCGCCGCGATAATCGATTGTTTCAGTTTTTTATCCTTCGCGATTTTAAGCATCGCTCCGGCCATGTCATCAATATTGTGCGGGTCGACGTAGAGGGCCCCGTTGCCTGCAACTTCGGGACAGCTGGAAACGGTGCTGGTTATGACCGGACAACCGCATGCCTGCGCTTCCAGGATGGGAAGGCCGAATCCCTCATAGAGGGAGGGATACAGGTAGCAGTCAGCAAGATTGTACATGATCACCAGTTCCTCTTCGCTGATGAACCCCAGCTTGATAATGCGGTCCTGGAGTCCGTGCGCCGTTATCATGTCATGGACCTCGGTATCCAGCCAGGATTCTCCTCCGGTGAAATATATGACATGGGGCAGTGAGTCCTTTACCTTGATAAAGGCCCTGATGAGGTTCACCATGTTCTTCCGGGGACTGAGGGAACCGGCATAAAAAAAGAACGGCGTCCTGAGACGGTATTTGTCAATGGTATTCGTCAGTTTTTTTGCATCGGATATTTTTCTGAAATGGGGTTCGACCCCTTCCTTGACGACCCGGATCTTTTCAGGCCTGATCCCCAGGAGCGATTTCATGCGGGAAGCGGTAAAATCGGAAACGGTGAGGTCGATTTTTGAAAGCCTGGCCGCAACGGGTATCATAATCCTGTGGTGGAGATTGTCAAAGAACTTGAATTCGCGGAAGTTGAAATCCTCGAAATAGACGATGTCATGGTACACGGGGATCTTCTTGCCCCGCACCAGCGGGGAAAAGGTGTTCTTGGGGAAGAGAAAGATATCGACACGGTTAAACCATGAAAAAAGCGGAATGAAGAGGTAATCGAAGAAAAGCTTGGACCTGAAACGGACAATTTTTACGGTAAAGTTGTCCGGTAGGGGGAATTTGAAATCCAGGTCATCATAAAGGAGAAGCAGGTAGCGGTTCGTTCTGTCGATGACTGCCAGTTCCCTGATGACATTCATTGTGTACCGGGCCGGTCCCCCCTGGCGCTCGTTCAGCACCCGCGCATTGATGACAATGTTCATTTGAACCCCTTCTTGTTCTTAATCGACGCGGCAATTGACTTAAAGCTTGAGAGATAGCCTGCGGCCTGGATATGCACATCATACTTCTTTGAAAGGGCAAGGCCGAGCTTCTCAAACATGGCGCGCTTTTTGTTGCTGGACAACAGGTCTAAAAGCTTTTCGGATATATCCTCCGGTGAGAGGGGTTCTGCATAGGTGACGGCATCGCCGAAAACCTCGGGTATCGCGGTGCTCCTGGCGGTGAGCACCGCCGTTCCTGACGCCATGGCTTCAAGTATAGGAAGACAGAAGCCCTCGTGCAGCGACGGGAGAGCGAAGAGTTTCGCCTCGCGATACAGCTGTGAAAGAGTGTCGCCGGCCACGTATCCTTTGAATATGATCCTCTTCTTAATTGTCTCGTCAAGACCGTCGATCAGCTCCCGGAGGGGGCTGTTCTTCCAGCCGCTGCCGCCCACGATCACCAGATCATCACTGATTCTGCCGGAGATGATGCAGAAACCCTTGATGAGATTAACCAGGTTTTTCCGGGGCTGCAGGGTGCCCACGAAAAGTATATAATCTTTTTTTTCGCCTTTTTTTGCGGGAGGAAATTTTTCGAGCTCGATGCCGTTATGAATAACGGAGATTTTGTTCCCGTCGATGCCCAGGTAGTTCATCATCTCTTTCTTTGAATGATTTGACACGGTGAAAAAAAGGTCCGCCCGCCTGATAAAAAGCGGAAAGAAAATATTATAGAACAGGCTGTTGGCGAGGGAAATGGCTTCCGGCATGGCCCTGTACGCGACATCATGGATGGTGGTTGCCACGGTGATGCCCTTCGGAAGAGAGAGAGGGAAGTACTCGGCACCTGCAAAAAACAGATCAACACCGTCACGGAGAATCTGCTTTTTCAGGGAAGGGCTCTGGAGCCAGAGACGTCGCTTGTCCCTGAAGATGCCCGGTATTTCACGCAGCTTGAATCGCGGATTGGAAAATATCGCTTCCGCATAATCGGCATGGGTCACGCCGGGGGCATAGCAATAATAATCATTATCGCGGTCTATGCGGGAAAGCTCTTTAAGAAGCCGCAGAAGATAATTCCCGAGCCCGTCGATATGCTCCGCATATAGGTAGTAGGCGTCAACGCCGATTATCATAATCCAATATCTCCACGAGATGAATTATTTGAAGTGTGCCATACCGTCAATGAAAAAATGAATCGAGTATCATGCCGCGCGACAGCAAAATCCGCTGTTGTTTATATGCTATATGCGTTTTTTCAATTGTTCAATCAATGCAAGGGTCCTGTTCTTTTCGCAGTGCGGTAGCAGGTGGTTGACCGTATTGGCAAAACATGATTCAGGATAGACCGTCGCTTCCGGCATCGTCAGGATATCGAGTCCCAGGTGGTCGCGAATGACATGGACCAGGGAATCAATATGTGTCCTGTTAACCCGGTAATCCCCGGAAGGAAAAGGGGGGAATGAAAAATAGACCCGGATACCGCGGCGCCGGGCATAGTCATTAAAATCCTTCAGGTAAAGCAGGTTGCTTACTTTCGGCTCCTGAAACAGAAAACCTGATTCTCCCAATGGACGGACGGTTTTAAAAGGGGATTTCCGATCGCCGTAGGGTGTATAGATTTCACGATAGCGGTAATAACCACCGGTGCATGGACGTGAAATGGCACCGTCTTTCAAAGCCTGGATATATGTCTTGATTTTCAACTGATCGAGGAGGATCAACTCCTTGATGGCGCCATATAGAAGCCTATAATCACCAATATACGCGGAGATCTGCGGCGGCCTCATGAGAAAGAAAAATTTATCAGCTTCATTGTTGCGCTTTATGAAGCGAAAATAATTGCCGCTTAGCAGGGTGGCGTATTCCTGGCATATGATGACCATGTCGCCGTCTCTGCAATAGGTCTTAATACCCTCAAGGTACCGCGCCATATCCAGCCCACCCCAGAGTCCCATATTCACAACTGAATAGGCAGCACCACTTTCATTTAATACGAGTTCAATATGCCTGCTGTCAAGAGCGACAAGATTGCTGCCGCCGATGAATATGACCCGCGGGGGTTTTTTTGATATGAGCAGGTCGCGTTTATTGACCAGTGCGGCAAGGTCATGATTGTAATCGCCCGGTATAATCCATATAATGAAGGCGCAGGAGGCAGCGCAGAGGAGCGGAATGATTGTTAGCGAAAGTATTCGACACAGCTTTGACAATGCGGTCATGGTCAATGGCATTCTATTGATGAATGGTGTGGAAAAAGAAATCCGGGCTGTGGCCGTTTTACTGAACCACAGCCATGCTACAACGCTTTCTTGAGCAATTTTATCATTTCGGGCGTTCGGACTGATTCGCCCTTTTCATTCAGGTGATAGATGGTGTCTGCGAAATATTCCTCAGGGTAGACGAAATCTGAAGGTTTGTTGATGATTGTTCCCTTGAAGTTTTTTTTCATCAACTCGTAATATGCATTAATGAAGGTCAGGTTTTCTTTGTATTTATTTTCCGGGAAATGCGAGAAATAAAACAGGACCCTGGCCTGGTGCTTTGCGGCGAAGTCGTTAAAGTCATTGAGAAAGGAAAGCTTTTCCCATTCGGGGTAACTGAAGTTGGTCTTGCTGTCTCCAAGGGGCCTGAAGATCATGTAGGGGCTGTTCCTGTCGCCGTTGGCGTTGAATTCGTCCTTGAAGCCGGGGAACCCGATATCGAAGAGATGGGAAAAGTTGAGCGTGACAATTTTCAGCAGGAACGATTTTGTCTTCATCTGGGCCAGCTCGTGCATGAGCTTGAACAGACTGAAGAATTCCCCCTTTTTCAATGACTCAAGAATATGGCGTCCCGGCGACATGAGAAACAGGAACTTTTTTGCCTCATCGTTGGTGTGAATATATTCGTAAAACTTCTTGTCCAGAATCGTGCCGTATTCCATGGTTACGAGGATAACGTCGGCGGGTTTGAGGTAGGGCTTGATCTCTTCCAGTATTTCATAGGTGCCCATGCCCCCCCATGAACTCATGTCGATGACATTGTACCGCAGCTCCTTTGAAATAAGCTCGCTTTTCATTGATAGAACGCTGCTTCCGCCTACCAGTATCATCCGCGGCGACGGTTTGACGATCAGCATTTCTTTTTTGTTCAGGAGGGCCGCCAGGTCATGGGGGTGCGTGCCGGGAATGACCCAGATCAGGGCCATGGTGGCCGCCATGAGGATGGCGCATATAATTATTTTGATGATCAGCTTTATCATATAATGCGAAGCCTAAAACTTAAAATATATAAACTGCTGATTGGCGAAAACACCGAGAAACACAAGGGCGAACAACATGCTGTAGTAGAGCGCCCATCTGATATACCAGGGCTTTTGTGATATCAGGAGGCGCAACGGCTGCCTGCTGTTTTCCTGGATGATTTCCACTCCGTACCAGACAATGAGGGTCAGGGCAAGGGTGGCCATTTCCGGCAGAAATGCCGGCTTGGCAAAACCCAGGAAAGTCACCTTGTTCTGTATGACCAGGAAGAATTTGAGCTTTTCGTAATCCAGCGCCGCAATGATTTTAAAAAGATCGCCGAACCCGGTATGGAGATGGGAGATTATATAAAAACCGTCCGATGCGCTATTGGCCCTGAAGAATATCCCGGCAAAGGTAAACAGAAGAAAGGTTGTAAGGATTTTGAGGGCTTTATGAAAACGCGGAACTTTCGTCAGCCCTATCAGGTTGTTGAAGCGGTCCCGGATGTTCTCGGTCCATATTGAGAAAAGCTGGTAGAAGCCGTTAAGGCTTGCCCAGATGATGAAGGTCCAGTTCGCCCCGTGCCAGATGCCGCTCACCAGGAAAATCACCATGATGTTGTACTGCCAGCGCCACCGGGCGACACGCTTTCCCCCCAGGGGAATGTATATGTAATCTCTCAGCCAGGCGATCAGCGTGATATGCCACCGCCGCCACAGGTCCGAGATGGATGTGGACAGGTACGGGCGCTTGAAGTTGTCCGTCAGTTTGAAACCCATGAGCTGGCCGATGCCCACGGCTATATCGGAGTATCCTGAAAAATCGCAATAGACCTGAAAAATGAAGCTGAAGCAGGCTATCACTAGATAAATTCCCTGATAACCATGGGGATTGTTGAATACTTCATTGGCGATAATGGCAGCCCTGTCGGCAATGACTATTTTCTTGAAGAATCCCCATGCCATGAGCTTGAGGCCATCGGTGAATTGCTGATAATCAAAGGTATGCTCTTCCCTGAACTGGGGAATAAGCATTCCTGAACGCTCTATCGGCCCCGCCACTATTTTGGGAAAAAAAAGTATATAGAGAGAAAATATGCCGAGATGACGCTCCGGTTTCTGGCCACGGTAAACATCGATGATATAACTGATGCTGTGAAAGGTGTAGTATGAAATGCCCACGGGAACAATGATATTCAATACCCGCGCCGGATAGTTTAGCATGAAAAAACTGGCTATCTGTGATACGGTTAAATTGAAAAAATTAAAATATTTAAAAATAAAAAGAAGGCCGAGGGGAAACAGTATGCCAATAAGCAGATATATCTTCGGATTTTTTGATGTTCCGGATTTACTTCGGTCAATAAGGATGGCTATGATATAGTCAACGAGAATGACGGATAGAACTGAAAGGGCTAGGATGACGTAATAATAAACAGGCGTGGTACCCGCGACATGGGAGGAATAATAAAAATACCCGAAGAAAAAGCAACTGGCGGCAAGAAGCCATAACCAGCGCCAAGCATGGGGCAGCAGGAAATAGACCAGGACCACCGCGGGAAGAAATATTAAAAAGTCAATTGAATTGAAAAGCATATCCGATATCGTTCTTTATGCATTAACAATGCATCGTTGTCATGGTTTAAACATATCGTCAAGAATATTAATACATATACTTCTTTTCGCTGGGGTGCACCCTATATCTGCAGTAAAAATATAGTCAAGACAAAAAATATTTCAGTACCGAGCGATTGGACGTTTATGATGAAAAGAATTGAAATTTTTGGCCGTCAATCAATGAAGCTATTCCGAAAGGATCCACTCAAGGCTGTCCCTGATGCTGTACACCGGTTGCCAGTTATACTGTTTCTTAAAGGCTGAACTGTCCCCAACGGCTTTTAGTATTTCGTTCTTTCTGATCAATGAATCGGAGTGATGTATGTCCAGTTTGACCCTGGCTATCTCCTGGATTACTTCAACCAGGTCCGACAGCTTGTATGCAGTCCCGCTCGCAATATTGAAAACGCTGCCGTCCTTGAAATTCTCCATTATACGTATATAGGCGTCGCCAACATCGCGGACGTCGAGAAAATCGCGCATAACGCTCAGGTTTCCCAGCTGTATGGTAGTATTGTTTTCCCGGATTGATTTAACTATTTTGGGTATCACGAAATGGGGATCCTGACCGCGGCCGATATGATTAAAAGGCCTGACAATCGTGATGGGGAGTCCATGTTCATAGTGGAAGACCTGCACTAGGTGTTCAGCGGAGGCCTTGCTTGCTCCATAGTGGTTGACCGGTCGTATCGGTGCCTGCTCTGTAATGGGCTGTGATGCATCGTCGACAATACCGTATATCTGCGACGAGCTGACCAGAAGAAAGCCGGGCTTCTCAGGCAGATGACTCGCGGCTGTAAGAAGGTTCAGGGTCCCCGTAACATTTATCGAGTATAATAAAGACGGGTTCGTATAGTCGACCCGGGAAATGGCGGCCAGGTGGAAAATGAAGTCAGGATTCAGTTCTTCCATGTTCCGCATCACCGCTGTCTGGTCGGTGATGTCGACGACACGGACATTGCTGTCGGTGCTCCTTATATCAATACCGGAAACGCGGTATCCCCTTTCCTCCAGAAGGCGCCGCAGGATCGTGCCAACAAAGCCATTGATGCCCGTAATTAAAATGTTCATTGCTTCTGTACTTGCTAACGGGGCTATGGATTATCTGCAGCAATTCCCCCGTCAGGAATGCTTCACCCGTTCAAGGTCACGCTGGACCATTATCTCCACCAGTTCCTTGAATTTCACTTTCGGTTCCCAGCCGAGCTCTTTTTTCGCCAGGGAATAATCTCCCAGAAGCTGGTCAACTTCGCCAGGCCGGAAAAACTTGGGATTTATCTTTACAACGGTTTTACCCGATTTGGAATCTATACCCGTTTCATTGACGCCCGATCCCTTCCATTCTATTGATATGCCGACATAGTTGAAGGCATATTCTATGAATTCACGGACCGAGTGATTCTCGTTGGTGGCAAGGACGTAATCCTTCGGTTTGGGCTGCTGCAGCATCAACCACATGCCTTCAACATACTCCTTGGCATATCCCCAGTCGCGTTTGGCGTCCATGTTGCCTATTTCGAAACATTCGAGTTTGCCGAGCTTAATTCGGGCAATGGCGTCGCTTACCTTGCGCGTCACAAACTCTATGCCGCGAAGGGGGGACTCGTGGTTGAAGAGTATCCCGGAGCAGCCGAAGATGTTGTATGATTCGCGGTAATTGATGGTGAGCCAATGCCCGTACAGCTTCGCGGTCGCATAGGGGCTTTTGGGATAGAAGGGGGTACTTTCCTTCTGGGGTATTTCCTGGACCAGGCCGAACATTTCAGAACTGGAGGCCTGATAGAACCTGATCTTTGGATTTACGATTCGTATGGCCTCCAGAACCCTGGTGACGCCGATGGCGGTAATCTCGCCTGTCAGCACCGGTTTTTCAAATGACACCGCCACGAAGCTCTGGGCCGCGAGGTTGTAGACTTCCTCCGGCTTGATCTTGTCGAAAGTCCTGATAAGATTGCCGGTGTCGAGGATGTCGACCTCCATGAGTTCAATGTCATTCTGTATTTTGAGTTCCTCGATTCTCCAGAAATTCGGTGAACTGGTCCGCCGGTATCCCCCGAAAACCTTGTATCCTTTTTTCAGAAGAAGTTCGGCAAGATAGGCTCCATCCTGACCTGTTATGCCGGTGATAAATGCGGTTTTTGACATATGCTTGTTTTCCTAAGAGAGTTTCTTTCGAGCAGTAATTATTATTGAACCGGTAAAATCAGATACTATTTCTAGTATTTCACATAGTGAATAATGATCGATATTTGTCAATAATCATTTTCAATAGCATGGAACTGACCTGGCTGGTATACCATACGCTGCCGAGAAAAGCATTGACAGTAGCAAATAACCGGATTATAACGTCAGCATCTTCAAATCATTGAGAGGGTTTTATGGCAGCGCATAAATACATTATGTTCCTTCTGGCATGTATAACGATAGGCTTTATTTCATGTGATGTTGAAATCCCCATACAGGAAATGGTTCAGGCCAGGACCGCCATCGAGAAGGCCCGCCTGGTCAACGCGGAAAAATATGACCCTGATAATTTCAACAAGGCCACCGAGCAGCTGAAAGCCAGCCATGATGCCGCGGTCAACAAAAAGGGAGGCAACGCAAGGAAGGCGGCGGTTGAGTCTGCCAATTTTGCTGAGCTCGCCATAAAGACATCGCTGCCGCGGGCCACCGACGACGCCCTCGCCGAAGCGAAAACGCTTCTTAAAGAGTCTGAAGCCCTGAACGCGGAACAGTTCGCGCCGGAAAAATACAGCCAGACCGGCACCGCCATCAGTGAATCAGAAAAGCTCAAGGAAGATCAAAAGATGTGGGACGCATACCTGAAAGCCGGGGAAGCTGCGGCCGCAGGTAGAGAGACAAAAGATCTGTGCCTGGTAAAAGTCCCCGCACTTAACGAGAACATAGACAGGATGAAGAAAGATATCGAAGATCTTAATTCACGGAATATATCAGAGCAGCAGAAACAGGACCTCTCGTCAGCGGGTCAGAATCTCGACAAGGCCGGCGCTCTCATTGCCCAGAATAATGTAAAGGAGGCCATGCCTCTCATTTCTGAATCGGAAAAAACGGTTGTACGGGTCAAACTGGCTGTGCAGAAGCTTTCAGCCAAAGACCGCATTGCCCAGCTTCGGAAGGAAGTCGATGCTCTTAAAAAGGAGCGCGGTTCGGAGTATGCGGGGGAGGATATCGAAGTTGTCGTAACGACACTCAATGAGGCGGAATCGCTTCTGGACCAGGACAAGACCGACGATGCTGCCAAAAAGGTAGCCGATGCGGAAAGCTCCCTGGCCATTGCGAAGGAGAAGACGGTCAAGGGCCTGGCCCAGGACAAGGCCCGGTCGGTTGAGAAGCTTCTGGAGGAAACGCGGAAGCGGGACACGGCGAACAAGTACAAGACTGAAACTGACCGGGCGGCGGAAATGATCGCGGACGGCAAAAAGCTCCTGGAAAGCGAATCATACCGCGACAGCCTCTCGAAATTTAACGAGGCGGAATCGCTGCTTTATTCCCTCGGCATTGCCGGTGAAAAGGACCGGTTACAGGATAAGGGTTTTATGCAGAAGCTGGAAGGGAAGATGGTTTACAAGGTCATCTATAATAAAAAGAAACGCGATTGTCTCTGGCGTATAGCCCACAAGGTGTACAAGAACGCCAGGCTGTGGCCTCTGATATATATGGCCAACAAGGACCAGATAAAAGATCCTGACCTGATATTCCCGGGCCAGAAATTTGTGATACCGGACGTGCCTGAGAAAAAAACCGCGCCGGTAAAGGAAGAAGCGGAAAAGAAAGAGCCTGAAAAAAAAGAATCAGGGGATAAGCTGAAAGATACCACTGAAGAGGATTTTAAAGAATAATTAGTGAAACGAAGAGTTCTCTGCGCATATATACTGTTACTGCTGGCGCTATGTCTGACACCGGGCCTTCGGGCGCGCGATATCAACCTTGATTCCGTGTACATAAACTCGGAATCAGGCATTTACACCAGACTGCTGGAAAAAAAGATCGAGGCTTACCAGGCTGCGGGATCACAGTTCGTAGACCGCGATGTGATTTTCGCCTGCTGGGGCGACGGCAACACCATACTCTATGTGAAAGAAGCCCCGAGAATCAATGTCATCTATTCCTTCAATAGATCAAACCGGCAAAGCCAGGAATTATTCAGGGTTTCCGGTACCATCACGGCCCTAAAAAGCAGCGTTAATGGCAGATATCTGTTTATCAAGCGGTTGTACGAAGGGGATCAAAAAATGCCCCGCGGAGCGACGCTGGTCCTTGACGTATACGCAAAAAAAATAATGACTCTGGATTCGGTCTATCCATTTCTCGATTTCTCCCTGGCCCCCGGCGGCAATTCCATTCTTGCGGAATCCGCCGATGGCATCATGGAGTATTTCCCCGACACGGGAAAAAAATCCAGGGTGTTGCCGCGCAAGGAATATGCGGATATCATCCAGGCCGGGGCTCCGGTCATAGCCTATCAGTCGCCGAATCGGAAACAGATAGTTGTGGTCAGCGGGAGCGGGGGCTCGTACCGGGGGAAGCTGATCGCCCCCGGCGCAACAGGGAAGGTCCCCGGGATAACCTCAGCGAGCGAATTATTCTGGATTGACAACACCCGCCTCGTCTACCGCACGGGTTATGCCGGGAATTTTTCTGTGGTGCTGTATGACACGGCCGCCAGGAAAGGCGCCGAGCTGCTGAATAACTCCCTGAATACGAACATCCAGTTTTCCATGTTCCCGAAGATCGTTTCCTTCCTCCAGGACCAGGTTATTCACGTTTATGACATCAGGCGGATCGAAAAAGTAACGATTGGCCTTGAAGGAGAAGACGTGAGCTTTTCCCCCGACGGGAACCGTTTTATCTCCCTCTACCTGAAAAAACTCTTTCTCACCAGCATGACCACTGTAAAAAAGAAGAATATTGAACTGGCCAAGACGGCGAAAGAAATCTCCGCCCTGTACAGGAACCTTCTTGATGCCAGGGGAGATCTGGCCAATGAATACTCGCCTGAATACGTCCGTAAAAAAATATCCATATACAGCAGACTGGCGGAATGAACATGTACCCGTCAGAAAACAGGAAGATGCGGCGGCAGGATTAATCGGTATAATGTATGAGGATTCCAGATTCGATTAAAGAATGGTTGCAGAATTATCTGACCCGACTCAACACGGGTATCCAGCCAAAGCGTCGGCACCAAGATTTTTTTCCTGAACAGCGCCCTATAAAAAACAGGCCGGCGGTCAACATCCTTCTCTTTATTATCACATTCATGAGCACGACCTTTGCCGGGTCCTCGGAAAGCGGGTCCCTTGCCGGGGCATTTGTCAGCGGACTTCCTTATTCAATTACACTCATACTCATACTGCTCGTTCATGAATTCGGGCATTATTGCGCAGCGAGGAGATTCGGGGTTGATGCAACGCTTCCCTATTTCATACCGTTTCCCTCGATCATTGGAACCATGGGCGCGGTCATAAAAACAAGAACGCCCATTCCGAACAGGAGGGCCCTTTTCTACATAGGCGCCATGGGTCCTCTGCCGGGGTTCTTCATGAGTCTTGCCGCGGTGGTGGCGGGAATCTATCTCTCGGACGTTAGACCTCTTCCAGTGGTGAAGGGCGATATGATGCTGCCCGTTTTCGGCGATTCGTTATTGTTCGCATTTTTCGTCAAGGTGATTCATGGCACAATTCCGGCAGGCCAGGACATATACCTGTCGCCCTACGCCTGGGCGGGATGGATCGGCTTTCTTATTACCAGCCTGAACCTTATGCCGATCGGGCAGCTTGACGGAAGCCATATACTGTACGCCCTGATAGGAAAGAAGCAGAAAATATTCGGCTGGCTCTTCCTTGCCGGACTGTGCATCATATCGTTTGTTTGGCAGGGTTGGATCGTATGGATCATGCTGACGCTGTTTTTCCTCATGGTTGCCCACCCGGAAATACCGGATGACAAGCCCCTGACCATGTTTGAGAAGGTCATCGGCTGGTCATGCATGGTCATCCTGATATTGACCTTTGTCCCGATACCGGTGGATTTTCTTTAGTGCGCCTTCCCGCATGTGAATGCTATGCTAATTTTTTTTCCCGGTAACGGCATTGATATTTCTATAGGCGATGTGATTTCTGATAATAAGGATTGAGGAAAGAATATCGGCGGCATACCATGTCACGATGAGATATATGAAATCGGTGCGACCGATGATCGTATGGAAAAAAACCAGGGTATCACGTTCCTGCAGGTTGATTATTCCAATAATAAGGATAGCAGTGGTTATGCCCAGAGCCAGCATGATGGCCAGAACGGTCGATATGACCGATCTGTATTTTCTGAATACGAGAACAATGAGAAGCGCCAGCACGGCAATGATGATGAACGTCATGGGCCACCTCGAGAATAACCTTGTATCAAGAGCCGGCAGCCTGTATGCCGGATGATCAATTGGACCTGAAGGCACTGAAACGTAAAGATAAATTTTTATTGTTTGCGATGAATTAATTTTGCGATAGAATAGAAATTGTATATATTAGACTTGTTGTAAGGCGATACGGGTTTCCCGACCGGCAGCGGGCAATAATAAACCTGGATCATTGTGCAACATGGCTTGAAAAATAATTGTTGCATTCCATTGCACATGATTAAGGTTAACCACGTTTAAATCTTAATAAGGACTGATAAAGTATCCATGAAAAAGAATCGAGCGATAGTGTTTCTGGTCATACCGGGCCTGATGGCATTGCTTTCTTGCGCCAGCACGGAAGCACAAAGAATCGAATCAGCGAACAAGCGGTTTCTTGACGCGCCCTTTGAAAAAGGGGACAACAAGGAAACATTCAGGGTCGTCATAATGTCCAATTCGTATACCGTGGTGCAGACTGACCACCAGGACACCATAGAACGTGAAAAAGACCCTGGCGGGGACAAATACATATGCGATGAAATCAGGAAGTATGATAAAATTGACGAATCCAGGGAGGGTATGTATCATATTTCTCTTTTCCCCGATCGCGGTACCCTGATGAAAGTGCGGCCGTACAAACCGCTGAACCTGATAGAGCTTGACAATCTCATCCTCGACGACCTGCAAAGGTGGACCTTCAAGTTCCCGAAGAAGACCATTCAGCCCAACAATATGTATATTAAATTCCGCATCGTGCTGAGGAAAAAACAGACTGACGCTCAGATAATCAAGGAAGTAGAGAAGAAGATGATGGGAGAGGAGAAATAGCAGGGCCCTCAACCTGAAACGACAGCGTCATGCAACAAGCCCGTCCCTGAAAAAAAGGACGGGCCTGCTGTCTGTACCCGTTGTTCATGAAATCGGCGTTAATCAAAGAGATGTGGTATTGATGATAAGCCGCACTGAATTTTCATCCATCATAAGCTTCCGCGATATTTCATCGGAAGTCCATCCCTTGTTGGAAAGATCACGAACGGTGCGGATAACGTTGTCGTTTATGTTTTTCGGCGTGGCGGGACCGCCCTTGACCTGCTTCAATATCGGGTTGTTGTTGTCAACGGCCTGTATGAAATCGGCGAACTGACGCATCTTCCTGTCGGTCTCCGTGAACAGCTCCTGGAGGTGGCTGTCCGTTGAGCTGATCTCATCGCGGAGCTTTTCAACCTTGTTGAACATGGCCTGGATCTGCTTGACGCGGACCTCCATTATTTCGGACAGGCCGTCCAACTCGTTGAATTTATCCTTGATCTCCTTGATGTCGCCTTCCCTGGTTTTAAGTATAAGCAGGTTCTCCTCGACACCGCGGATATTCTGGTTGATCTTGTCGACTCGCTTTTCGGAGCGGTCCACCACCTTCTGAAAAGCGTTGATTTTGCTTTCGACGGACTGGATGAGGATGTCGGCCTTGTTCACGGAATCGAGATTCCGGGTTATGACATCCTCGTATTCATGGAGTTCCCGTATCCTTGATTCAAGGTTGGCGTAGCTCTCAACGAGGGCGTCAATGCGGGAGCTTACCGCGTCTATCTTGGAGAACTCATCTCGCAGGGCGGTGGTTTTCTCCATGGCATGGTCGCTCATCTCCTGCAGGGTCCTGATCTCGCCTTCAATGTCGGCAAGCTTCTCCTTCTTGTTCTGGTAAGCCCGTATTTCTCGGTCGAAATCCTTGGAAAGCTCCTTGATCTGGTCCATGTCGGTGAAAAACTTTTCCAGGTACTGTGCCTCCTTCTGGGATTCCAGAAGCATGCGATTGAGTTTTTCAATCGAATCGTCAACATCGCGCATGAGGGCCTCGGTCTTTGAAAAGATCTTGTTCTGGTCCTCGTAATTGAGAATTTCGGATTTGATCTCGGCAAGCCTGCGCTCCATGGCGATGAATTCCTCTTTCATCTGGTCGCCGTTTTTTTTGAGCTCATTGTTCTTGATTTCGGCTGTGTTGACGATCCGCGTCTCGAATTCCATGAAACGCTCTTCGAAGTTGTTGATCACCTTCATGACCTCTTCAGCCTCGCGGCGGGAGGCCTGGACTATTTCGTCGCGCTTGGTAATGGCATGGATGCTCAGGTTGTCCATCTCGTTGCGCACCTTCTCCACCTCGGTTTCGAAGGACTTGATCAGCTTGGCCTTTGAATCATTCATGTTAGCCTCGACGGTGCTGACCTTGCTGTAGAGGGCGTTGATGGAATTCTGAATCTCGTTTTCAACGGAAGCGCTGCGCTGTTTTATGTCTGAAAAGACTTTTCCCTCAAGGTCGTTGAGGCTGAGTTTCAGCACTTCGATCTGGTTCTGCAAGTTTGAAGCTCCCTCGACGGATTTGGCAATGCCGTCAATGCGCACCTTGAAATTCTGGAGGAGAATCTCGCCGGTATCCGTTACGCGCTGGTCCATGGCGGTCAGGGCCCGTTCGTAGGTCTCCGTCAGGTCCATGAGCTTCTGGCGGCTGTTGTTGATGAGTATGTCCTCCTTGTTCTCGATGGATTCGCGGAGTTTGCTCATCTGGTCTGTGAATTCGGCCGTAAGCTCCCGGGACCGCTCCTTGAGCCGTGTATTGAAGTTCTGCAAGATCTCGGCGCTTTCGCTCTTTAGTCCCTTGATGGATTCTTTCAGGTAGTTCATGTTGAGGGACATTTCATTGAATCCTTCCTTCGCACCGGCGATGAATTCAATCTGCTTGTTCACGTCACGGGCCGACTGCGAGATGATCCGTATATCCTCTTCAACTTTTTTCAGGTTGGATTTTTCAATGTCGAGCCCCTGGAGCTTGGCCTCAATTTCCTTTACCGAGGAATTGATGATCTTTGCCAGGGCATTGGATTTTTTTATCATTATATCCATTTCGATGGTGGCGTCGTTAAACCGGCGGTTTTCGGTCTCAGCAAGGGTTTTGAATTCATCGAATAGTCGTGATGAATATCTGCGGAGTTTTGCCATTTTGATATTAGTCCTGTCCAGTTTCCTGAAAAGGATCAGCATGGTCAGGCAGACCACACAGGTTATGATGTTAATAATCATGTTACTGACTCCGATGTAGACATAGATGGAACTACCAGTAAAAAAAATATACACTGCAAATTATTTGTCAATCAAAATTTTATGTCACATTAGAAAGGGCTCAATGACTTATATAGGGCGGGAAGAATAAAAGAAATGGCATGAGTAGCCGGTATCAGTATTTTAATCATACTATCTATCAAAATGGGGAAGGGAGGAGTTTTTTTATTAATAGTATTGACAAAAAGTGATTATTTTTAAAATAGTACATTCACTATTTTCTGACCATTTTCTTTGTAATTTAGAATGAAACTGATGTTTATATATATGAGGTGATTCACATGAAAAGGCCATTTCAGCCAAGCACAGTAAAAAAGTACAGGAAGCATGGATTCCGGTCTCGCATGAGCACCGCCGAAGGGCGTGAGGTACTGAGCAGGAGAAGGAGCAAGGGGCGGTATAAATTGACTGTATCCGATGAGCGGCGGTTGCCGAAATAATTTTTATTGTGAAAAGCATTTATTCTTTAAAAGGAAGGATATTATTTAAAGAAGTTTATCTCAAGGGCAGAAAGATACAGGGAACGGGTATTCGGGTATATTTTCTGAAATCGACTAAAAGCCACAATGCGAAACCTGAGAACCGCGGCATCGGGTTACAGGGAAATAAGAATATAAAAATCGCGATAGCACTGACAAGATCATTCGGTAAGGCACATATCAGGAACAAGGCTAAGAGAAGAATACGCGCAATCTGCACCGGCTTATTCGGCGAATTGAAAGATGGGTTTTGCATTATAGTCAGGATCGATAGTGATTTTAAGAATTATACGTTTGAAGAACAGAAACAGATATTAAAATCACTATTTGCTAAAGCGGGATTATTCAAGAGTGATGCGTATAAACCAGTTTAACAGGGTAAGTACTCTATTTTCAAATCTCATTATACTCATTATCAGTATATATCGCACTATCGTATCCCCGATTCTACCCCGTTCCTGCCGATATTATCCGTCATGTTCTGCCTATGCAATCGATGCAGTAAAAAAACATGGTCCGGTCAAGGGTTCCTATCTGGCGGTGCGAAGAATTCTTCGCTGCCATCCCTTGCATGAAGGCGGCTTTGATCCGGTACCGGATACGTTTCATTTCTTTAAGTAATTTCCATTCAATTTGAAGAATACATGCCGTGTCATCATCCGTTTGTGGGATGATGCTTGATCAAAGCGCGGTATGTTATCGCACGCCCAATAGTAAAAAGCAAAGGACAATGCCATGGACAAAAAAAATATTATCGCAATTTTACTGATAGCCGTGATATGGGGAGGCTATTTCATTTTTTTCCAGCCGGGCAAACAGGCGAAGAAGCCCGAGACGGTCAAAGTTGAAAAGAAAGATACAAAAGAATCAGAAAAACCCGGCACAGACCAGGGAGCGGTCAAGATCGTTCCGGTCGGCAAGAACGGTGTCGATAAAGACACGGTCGTGAAGACGAAAAAATACAAAATGACCCTTTCCACCAGGGGCGCGGCAATCACCGGGTGTACCTATCTGGAAAGAAATATCGATCTTATAGTAAAAAAGAATCCCTACAATGCCAGGGGTGAAATGGATTTCTCGTTGTATTTCAACGATGATGAATTCGTGAACGGCAGCAATCTCAACAATTCATTGTGGCAGCTCCGCGAGGATGGGGACCGCGTTACTTTTTATACCGACATCCAGATGGATGGCAGCCCTGTACGAATCGAAAAGTCATACCTGTTCAAGGATGACGGTTATGGGTTTAAGGTCGAGTACAGGTTGAAAAACAACGGGAACAAGGAGATAGCCTTTAAAAACGGATCGGCGATTTTCTCCCCGGGAGAGATACTCGGACCGACCCTTGATTACAACAATACCTACAATCGTCTCATGAGCATTTACTCGGTTGACGGCAGCTTCAAGAAGGCAGATAAGGGCGGCGGCGGATTTCTCCTTGGATGCGGGTCTTCATCGAACGGCGAATCAATCAAGAAAGAAAGCGGCACGATAAACTGGGCCGGCATCATGAGCAGGTATTTCCTCCTCATCATGATACCTGAAGAATCCCCGGCGAAAAGCGTAATTCATGAAAACCGTAAACAGGCGGGGTTTCGCACCGGTATGCATGTCGCCATGAACAAGCTCGAGCCGGGTAAAGAGATCAAGAAGTCATTCAAGGTGTACCTGGGCGAAAAAGACAAGAAAATGCTCGCCGCGGTCGACAAGTCAATTGTCGTCGCAGCTGATGTTAACATGCTTATCGAGCCGATAAGGAATTTCGTCATCTGGAGCCTCATCTCAATCAACAAGCTTATCGGGAACCTCGGCTGGGCCCTGGTACTATTTTCCATACTGACCAAGGTCGTGTTCATGCCGCTGACCATCAAGTCGACGGAGTCCATGAAAAAGATGCAGCAGCTGACTCCCAAGCTGAACGAACTGAAGGCGAAATACAAGGACAAGCCCGACCTGATGCAGAAGGAGATGATGAAGCTCTACCGCGAAAACAAGGTCAACCCCATGGGTGGCTGCCTGCCGCTGCTGCTGCAGATGCCGTTTTTCTTCGCGCTGTACAGCGCCCTGATCGATTCCATCGATCTCTGGCACGCTCCTTTTATCCTGTGGATGAAAGACCTGTCGATGCCCGATACGGTGTTCTCCATATCGGGATTCGACCTGAACATACTGCCCATCATCATGACGGTATCGACATTTCTTCAGTCGAAACTGACCACGGTCGATACCGGAGGGCAGCAGAAAATGATGATGATGCTGATGCCGCTGGTGTTCATATTCATATTCTGGAGCATGCCCTCCGGCCTTGTCCTCTACTGGGCGCTGCAGAATATTTTCCAGATCGTCCACCAGTTGATCATAAACAAGCGCTCTCAAACCGAAAAAGCGGCTTGATGTGATTCCGGTTCCCTGACCGGGAACCGGGAACCGGGACGGGATGTAGACTGCAGCGGTGTGGCGATAAAAGGAAGGAGTTGTAATTGTAACGAATAAACATGTAAAGTGTTCTTATTAATCAGGAGGCCATATAATGAAGGTTATAGAAGTAGAAGGAAGGACCGTTGACGACGCTACCAAAAAAGCCATTGCTGAACTGGGCATTACCGATTCGTCCAAGGTTAACATAGAAGTCATTGATGAAGGGAAAAGCGGCATTTTCGGTTTCGGTGTTTCCAGGCCTGCAAAAATCAGGCTATTCTACAATATAGATACCAAGGACATCGCGGATACCATCAGGGAAGTAATTGGAACCATATTCGCGAAGATGGAGCTTGACTGCAGAATTTCGGACATCAAGGAAGGCGAGTCAAAGGTTTATATCGAGCTTGAAAGCAAGAACAGTTCCGGCCTTGTCATTGGCAGGAAAGGAAAAACGCTGGAGTCGCTGCAGTTCATGGTGAACCTCATAGTAAACCACAAGACCGGGAGCGATAAGAAGATAATTCTGGACATCGAGTCGTACCGGGCGAAGAGGGAGAGGGCTCTCAGAAAAATGTCCAAGGACATCGCCTTCAAGGTCATCAAGTCGGGAAAACCCTGGACCCTGGAGCCGATGAACCCCTTCGAGCGCCGTCTGATCCATTTGACCCTGCAAAACGACACCCGTGTCACCACCAGGAGCGAGGGGCAGGGGATATACCGCAAGGTGACCATCATACCGAAGCAATGATCGGGACCTATGACTGAAGACACCATCTGCGCGCCCGCAACCCCCCCTGTTAATTCCTCGATAGCTATCATACGGATAAGTGGCCCTGACACCCGCAGGGCCATTGATTCGCATTTTTCTCTATCGGGTGATATAAAGCCCCGCCATGCTCACTACGGGACGCTTCATGATAAGGAAGGGCAGGTTGATGACGTGATAATGATCTATTATCCCGCGCCCCACAGTTACACCGGCGAGGAAATGGCTGAAATCTTCTGCCACGGGAACCAGATCATTGTAAAAAAGATCATCATGCTACTCAACGCCCTTGGCGTGAGGATGGCGGAGCCTGGAGAGTTCACCCGGCGGGCGTTTCTCAATGGAAAGATCGACCTTACTGAGGCGGAGGCCATCAATCATATCATAAGTGCAAAAAGCGAATGGGAAATTGAAACCTCCCTCCGGCAGATGCACGGCTCCCTCAGGAACGTCATTGCGACGATACGGAACAGCATAACCGAGTTCAAGGCGGATATCGAGGCGGCCATAGATTTTACCGATGAGGGTATCGAATTTGTCACTCCCGACCAGGCCCTCAGGGCGGTACGCGGGATCCAGGATTCAATCGAGGACCTCCTTAACCGCTGCACCATGGGAGAACAGCTGAGCCATGGTCTTGACATAACGATTACCGGAAAACCGAATGTGGGCAAGTCAAGTGTCCTGAATCTCCTTTTAAACCAGGAACGCGCCATTGTTTCGAATATACCCGGAACCACGCGCGATATCATCCGCGAACCGTTCCAGATATGCGGCATGCATGTCAACCTTGTTGACACCGCCGGTATTGATACTCCGGGCGATGAGATTGAAAAGATGGGCATTGACCTGAGCCACAGAAAAATTGAAACATCCCCGTTCATCATCCTGGTCCTTGACGCCCTGACCGGGATCCATGACTCGGACCTGCAAATCCTTGAAAAAACAAAAAATAAAAAGAGAATCATCCTCATCAACAAAACGGATGCTGCTGGCAAGGAAACCATCGCAGAAATGCAGCAGAAATTCGCCGGGGATGCGGTTCTTTTTTCGGCCCTGACCGGTGCCGGCCTGCAGGACCTGAAAGAGGCCATGAGTCGGAAGATAAGAAATGAATACGTCCAGATTGAAAACTCATTTATAGCGGACATGCGGATCATAGCGCTCCTGAAACAGGCCGGCTCGACCGTAAAAAAGATATACGCTCTCGTTGAATCGCGTTCGCCGGGAGAAATTATCGCCTTTGAACTCCAGTCGCTGATGGATGTTATGGCCGACATTACCGGCGAAATAACGCCCGATGATATTCTGGATTCCATATTCAGCAGATTCTGTATAGGGAAATGACGTGAAGGCATGTTTTTCTGTTTAACGGCATGTCTTTTATGGAAATAATGGATTCCAGACCATGAGATTCAGTGAAAAAGAAATTTTGATTGATAAATATTTTTTATTACTTTATTAATGTACAATATTCGACATTGTAATAAAAAAGAGTGCTTTGAGGCAATTCAATCCAGGTCGGTTCGGTTATCCATTATGGAAAAAGGCAAGGTCGATAAAACAAAAGATAATATTGGCGTCGCAAAGCTCGACGAACAAACCAGGAAAAACCTCTTTACAAAATTTGTTGAAAGCGGCGGTAAAGTTGTTGAGGAGAAGCCTGCTGGCCGCCGTCTTACCATAGACCGGGAAAAGCAAAAACAATATATACGGCAGGTTGAACCCCGTCTCTCAAATAAAAGAGTTAAAAAAGAAAAACCCCCCATTATTGAGAAACGGCAGGTGGTTGTTAAAAAAACAGCAGCAGAAGAGGACGTCGGCGCTTTCGGCCTGTTTATTGAAAGGATGAAAATACGGTTCAAGCTGAAATTTCTCGGCATCGCCGGTTTCAATGGATATTATTTCAACAACAGGTTTTTTAAGAAGTTCAATAACCTGTACAAGCCTGCCCTGATGGACGTGCAGATAATGTTCCTGGATATATTCAGGAAAAATCCCGCCGTGGGGAGAAAGATAACCGCAAAGCTTGACAGCGTTAAGCCATTGTACTTCGAGCTTATAGAAATGACGGGGAACCTGTTCGATAAAATAATCGCAGATCAGATCGTTGAGCAATACGTGAATTTTCCCCAGCTGCAGAAAAAGACCCTTGATCTGAAAGAACAGATACTTTCCCTGTATAAAAAACTGTATGTTCTCAACACCTTTGAAAATTCAATACTATACGCTTTCGAAAGGGCGATTGATTATTACGCAAAAGCCGGGGATAGCACCGGCGACTCGCATCACGCAATGACCAGAAGGGTCCGAAACAATATCTTCGTCATCTTCCACAAGCTTCTGCCCCGGCTTCATATCCTCTTTTGCATGTACCAGTGGCGGTACTATGAATTATACGATTCCGATATAGAGTCTGTTCTGGGCATCGGAGAGGCCGATAAGCCGGGCAGCCGTCAGCTGGCAAAATATTTCGACGACATGGCCATTTCGCAGGAAGAAAGCGATAAAACGGCTGAAGTGGAGGATGAGGTTGAAGACGAAACGGACAAAGAACGGCTGAAAGCCATTCGTCAGGGCCTCGAAATAATGTCAACGCTGGATATGGCCCAGCTCCGCAAGGAGTATGACCGCCAGCGGCATTTTGAGAATATGAGCGACGGCGATAAGGTCTTTATAACATATCTGCTGTTCAATGAATTCGACAGGGAATATTCATTTATTTTAACAACCAATAAGATAAAATTCAGGACAGATTTCGTAGCCCGCGAGAAAGTTGACTTCAGGCAGAAATTAAACGCGCTGTACGATAAGATGAGACTCAGCAACGACAGCCTGCTGGAATATGCCAGAGAAATTGAAGAATATGAGAAATCGAAACGGGAAAAACCGTCAAACAGCTCCCAGTATATTGAGTTTACCAAGCGGCTGGAAGTTCTGGAAAACAAAAAGAAGAACTCCGGCAAAAATGCCTTGGCTATCGTGAGAAATTACATGAATGAAATATCCCAGGAGCTGCAGATGCTGCTGGATGACATGAACAGCCATCAGATATATATAGAAAATCCCCAGGAAGAACTGGCATTTGATCCCGCCATCGAGGGCGAGAAAAAAATAAACGGGAAAAAAATCTACGAAGCGATATATGTCATTTATTGCTACGTGCTGGCTTTCGCCTATCGCCTGAGCCAGGAGGGAGACCTCTCCGGGGATCTGGAGTTCAAAAAGGAAGAGCTGGACCAGATGAAGGACCAGAAAAAGGAACAGGATAAGGCCGTCAAGGAAAGTCCTGAAAAAAAGTCTGACAAGTCAATCCTTGAAGAACTTGATGACATGATCTGATCCCGCCGCATCACCGGGCCCTGCGTGCAATTATTAACAGCGTTATATGTTTTTCTCGGACCTGAGCCGTTTAATCTCACCGCTCCGTTCCCTGATAATCGTGTCCCTGTCACGCGATAGAAGCGGGTCTCGATACGGCACAGCGCGTCTGTTGCAGAGGAGCAGCTCCACGTCAGGGGCGGGCAGTGCCGCAATGACTGGTGTCCGGGCGGCAAGGGTACCTTCGCGTTTTCCTCCGACAGAGGGACCTCTGCCGATAATGAATTCAGCTTCAAGAAGGGCCGCGCGCACCTGGGGAGCGCACGAATAGGTGGTGAGGATCGCGGTTTCCTTCATAGACCGGCGGATGATCGTGAAAAGATCAACAGACCAGAGTTCGGGGTTGTGCGCCGGTGAAAAGGGATCAAAGAAAACAGCGTCAAAGGTTTCATCCGGCAATGTCCTGATGAATTTCCTGGCATCACCGAAAAGGACGGAAATTGATATGCCGCCCGAATCACAGGAGCCGTCATGGTAGGCCCTCTGTATGAGTGAGTAGAATCGGTCGCGTGAATCGTCGAAATGAATCGATTGAAGCGCCGGAAGAAATGACCGGTCTTTTTCCAGGGATGTGACTGATATCGACCCGGAGAAGCCGCTCCGTTTTAGTTCAACCACTAGGGCGAGGATGTTATAGCCAAGGCCAAAACCCACATCAAGGACATGCAATGAGGATACACGATTATTGGTTATCCCGGAGGGTATAACATGTTTCAGAAGGGCTTCCTCATAGGCTCCGGACAAAGAGTGCATATGCTCATCGTAGTCACGGAGATACAGCGTATATGAACCGTCGCCGGTTTTTACAATTGTGTAGCGGGTGTCATCCACCAGTGATATCCCCATCGGATTATTGCCGGGCACGATATCCAGCTGCTTCGAGAAAATCCCTTATGTTAAAATCAATATAGGCCGCACAACGGCTGGTATCGCATTGAAAATGCCGCATGGTGCCCCGGGCGACTGTTTCAGGTATCAACTGCTGACAGGCGATGGTTCTGCCGATTTCGTTGACATGGAGCCGTATATAGCTGAGCAGTAATGTTTCGGCCCTGGTCTTGCCGTAATCCTGCAACAGTTCTCTGATATTTGAATTATTCCTGCCGTCAAAATCATCCGTGTAATCATGGTAAACATAAACACGGAGGACGTCATTCTCGATCCCCTCCCATGATTTTCTTTCAGGGAACCGGGAAGCGCAGGAGAGCATGATTATGATCAACCAGGCGGCGAATATGCATGAAGGAAATGATTTCGGCATAATACAGGTAAAAATAATTGAATACTGGATTATATTAAACTTGAATTTCTACAGATGTGATTCTATTATCAATTATAAAAAATCAGATGATTGTGATAATACAATAATTATTGTACATTCCAAGCCTGTCAGTACACTGAATAATGTTTATTACTGAAATAAATTTGCAACAATAAAACATTATTAATGTCATTTAATTGATGATCTTTTTTTATAGGAATGATTATGAATAAAATCGTATTCATAGAGCCCAAACCGGCGGGAGAGCATATTTTCACGCAGTTTGCATTGCCGAGAATCGGAATTTTTATCCTGGCGACGATGATGAAGAATCGCGGATGGGATGCCCGAATTCTGGTCGAAGATATCACGTCGATCGATTACAAGGAATTTTCCGATGCCGATATTGTTGGAATATCCACCATTACTCCGACCGCGATAAATTCATATGTCGTTGCCAGCAGGGTGCGGCGCATGGGGATAACGGTCATCATGGGCGGGCCTCACGTAACATTTCTTCCGGAAGAGGCCCTTGACTATGCAGATTTCGTGATCCGCGGTGAAGGGGAAGTGCCCCTCATGAGGTTTATCGATGCGTGGGAAACCGACCGGGATTACAGCCGGGTGCCGAATCTTTCGTTCCGGAATGGCGGAGGGTATACCCATAACCCGATGATGACCTTTGAGAATAACCTTGACCAGTTGCCGGCCTCGGACTTTTCCCTTATGAAGGATGTCTCCAGGCTCAAGGTGATACCGGTCCAGACTTCCCGGGGATGCCCCTATGACTGTTCCTTCTGCTCGGTCACCGGCATGTTCGGGAAACAATACCGCTTCCGCTCCACCGGCCATATTCTTGACGAACTCAGGCGCTACAGGAACGCGGGGAAAATGATATTTTTTTATGATGATCATTTTGCCGCAAACAAAAAAAGGGCCAAGGAACTGCTACGGGCGATGATAGACGAGGGCCTGACCTTCAAGTGGTCGACCCAGGTGCGCGCAGATATCGTGAACGATCCCGAGCTTCTGGATCTCATGAGACGGAGCGGGTGCCACACCCTGTTCATCGGCTTTGAATCGTTCAATCCCGAAAGCCTCAAGGAGATGAAGAAAAAGCAGACCGTGGAGGATATTACCAGGGCCGTCAGTATCATACACGCACACAACATACATATCCACGGCATGTTTGTCCATGGATTTGACAGCGACACATGGGATTCGGTCAAATTGACCGTAAAATATGCGAAAAAAATGAAATTAACATCAGCCCAGTTTCTCATGCTGACGCCCTTCCCGGGCTCTGAATTTTACAATCACATTTCGAAACGGATAGTTTACGACGACTGGTCAATGTATGACGCCCATCATGTCGTATACCGGCCCCGTCATTTTTCACTGCACAGTCTACAGCGTGCCCAGACGTACAGCCATGAGAAATTTTATTCAACACTTGAGATTATTAAGAAAATGGCGCGGAAAAACTGGATCGCCACCGGCATAGCTGTTTATGCGAGAATAATCAATCGCAGGTGGAAGAAAAACAATAAAGAGTACCTCAGGGAAATATCACGCATGAAGCGGCACTCAAGGAAGCCCGGCAACGAGATATTAGCAATTGAAAAAGGATAAAATAAAATAGAAAGATTTATGTCGGGAGATGCCCGGCAGCATGCCCCGAGGTCATGAATATTTCTTGCCTGCTGAATGATCATGAGTTATAATATGTAAATGACAACGATTGATCCTGACTGATGCAACGGCGGGGGTTTGCACAATGGCGAAAAAATTAATCCTCCATGGAAGGGTCCAGGGTGTTTTTTGCCGAGCATACTGCAGCCAGTATGCCAGGGAACGGCGTATACGGGGCACGGCATCAAACCTGTCCGACGGCACCGTCAGGGTCATTCTCAATACCGATGATATGGAACTGGTTAATCGTTTCATTGCCGACATAACCACCAACCCACAGGGGTTCACCTTCTACGGGAGGATCGTATCGGTGGATGTCGCAGACCATTCCGGTCCCATTTCGGGGGATTATCAGTTTTGACCTGCAGTGCCACCGCGATGGCCCGCCAGCCGTATCAGCCACGGGCTTACCGCTTCGGCGGCGACCATGCTCCCGTACCTGTTCCAGTGAGGATCATTGCCCTGGGTTAGTCCTTTCCCGGTGCCGGCTTGTGCCTGCAGAAAAGGATCCAGGAGATCAAGGTGCGGGATGCCGAGCTTCTGAAATTCCTCTGCGAGCATCCGGTTGGGTATACGAAAGTCGCAGTCACTCTCCCTCAGGTTAAGGGCTGCCAGCACCTTCTTTTGCAATTGTGGGTAGAGCTGTAAATCGGCCGGTATGATCACCACCGCAAGAGGTATTCCTTTGCTGTCACATATTCTTTTTATTCGTTCTATATAGCTGAAGGAACTGTGAAAATCCCCATGGAAAGAAGGATTATTCCTTTGGAATATGCCACCATGGGCATCGAGAACCAGTCGAACATATGATTCATCGCTTCGAAGCGGGACGCCTTCCCGATAGATGCCGGTGCCAAAAACGCGCCCTTGAGGTTTGAATACTTTGACACGAAGGTAATTTATAAATGAAGCGGCGGCTGAACAGGAATAAAATTTAAGGCGTTTCCCTCCATGCTTGAAGTCATCATACAGGTTGAAATTAAGAAGCACCATGTCCGGATCCAGGTCCAGGCCTTCGTTTAAGAGGATAGAGAGATAATCGACAGGACCGGCAGAAGGGACTCCCAAATTCAGGATTTCACACCGGGGACATGAGACCCGCAGGTTGCTTTCAACAAGGGTCATGTAGGAATCGGAATAGGGCGCCGCGCCGTAGGTCTGGGAATCACCGATGGAAAGTATTCTGAAAAGTCCCGGTGATTTTTGCATGAATTCGGTGTCTTTGAAACCGCGTGAGTTAAGCCTGAAGCCGTTGAATTCCTCTGCGCCTGGTCTGCCGCGGTAATGAAGATAGGTCGTGTCAGGTATTACGGGTAAGGCCGGGTTGCATGCCCTGACAATACGCAAGGATATCTCAAGGACAAGGAAAACCAGAAGTACAGCCAGCAAAGAACCGGCAATCGCTTTTACATGTATTGGTGCAGGCTTTTGAAACATCGAAGAATGGCGTGGAGAGCCTGCCCTCATGAAGAACATGGGGAAGGCTCTCCGGATCAATTACCACTTGCCGGTTTTCGCCATCGATGGTTTCGGCAGGTTGCCCAGTTCGGCAAGGGCCTCATTGACCTCGTCCTGGTGAAGCTCGTGGTCCACCAGCTTGCCCTGCAGGAAAAGGTCGTAGCCGTACAGGTCCATCAACCCATGACCGCTCAGGTTGAAGATGATCACTTTTTCCTTCCCTTCTTCCTTTGCTTCCTTGGCTTTCCGGATAGCGGCAGCGACGGCGTGGCTTGTCTCAGGGGCTATAATCATGCCCTCGGTCCTTGCAAAGAGGAGCGCTGCCTTGAAGCATTCGTTCTGCTGGAGCGCCATCGGCTTGAAGAGGCCTTCGACAACACCGGCTGACACGAGGGGCGCCATGCCGTGGTACCGCAGGCCGCCGGCATGGATGGAATCCGGCACAAAGCTGTGGCCCAGGGAATGCATCGGAAGGAGCGGCGTCATCTTCGCGATATCGCCATGGTCATAGATAAAGGGGCCCTTGGTGAGGGTGGGACATGACGCCGGCTCCACCGGGATGATTTCCATCTGGGCGCCGTTTATCATGTCGCTGGCGAAGGGGAAGGCGAGGCCGGCAAAATTGCTGCCGCCGCCGGCGCATCCGATGACGATGTCAACCTTCTTCTCGCCGGCTTTCTGGAGCTGTATCTTCGCCTCCTGGCCGATGATGGTCTGGTGCAGGAGCACATGGTTCAGCACGCTGCCGAGGGAATACCTGGTCTGACCGGTCGTGTCGGAAACCGCGGCCTCGACCGCTTCGCTGATGGCTATTCCGAGACTGCCCGGGGTGTCAGGATGCTTTTCCAGTACTTCCCGCCCCGCTTTCGTCTCGGGGCTCGGGCTCGGAACGCAGGTGGCGCCCCAGGTCTGCATCATGGTCTTGCGCATCGGTTTCTGCTCGAAGCTGATGCGGACCATGAAGACCTTGCACTCCAGGCCGATGAGGGAGCAGGCGAAGGATAGGGCGCTGCCCCACTGGCCCGCTCCGGTTTCCGTGGTCAGCTTCTTTATGCCGAACTGCTTGTTGTACCAGGCCTGGGCGACGGCGGTGTTCGGCTTGTGGCTTCCGGCTGGGGAAACACTTTCATTCTTGTAGTAGATGCGGGCCGGCGTGCCCAGAGCCTTTTCGAGATGATAGGCCCGGTGCAGGGGCGACGGACGCCAGCGGTACAGCAGCTGAAGGATTTCCTCGGGGATGTCGATCCACCGTTCCTGGCTCACTTCCTGCTCGATCAGGTTCATGGGAAAAACCGGTGCCAGCATGTCCGGGCTGACGGGCTTGCCGTCCGGGCCCAGGGGGGGCTGCAGCGGCGTCGGCAGATCGGCCGCGATATTGTACCACTTGCGGGGCATTTCGCTTTCGTTGAGAAATATTTTTGTCTGCATACGATACTCCTTATGTTATTCGGCCTGTTTTTTCGCAGGCTGTTGTTTTGCGATCTCCTTGTGTTTCTCTATCATGGTCCTGAAGGGCGAATGGGCCTTTTTCAGCTCGCGCGATCCCCTGGTTATCTTGCAGAGGCTCACGCCAAGGCGGTCAGCGATCTTTCTCTGGCTCATGCCCCCGTCCAGGAGCTTTACCAGCTCCCAGCGGGTCGAAATTTCATCGACCTCGTTCTTGGTGAGGATGCTTTTTAAAAAAGCCTCAATCTGCTCAAGGTCGTCGGTCACTGCAAGGACCGATGCTATTTCCTTCAATCTGTTTGTGGCCATAATCGCGAAGTTTCTATCGATAGAAACGATTCTATGCATAGAAACAACGCCATCGGGGGCCTCTCATGTCAAGTTATTTTCATTGAAAAATCAGGAATTAATGATAACTGGCTTCGGGTGTTTCATCTTGACGGCGGTGACACGGCGGTACCGTGAATACAAGTCGCGTGAGTTCATGGAGAGGAAATCCTTATAGGCTGTATCATGGAGATGGTTTTTAAATGCATGCAGTTCCGGTGCATACAGCGAGTCAAAATGCTTTTTGGAATGGCCATGGGCTTTTTTAACCGCTCCCATCCGACGAATGTCCCCGTCGAAGCGGGGGCTGATATGGTACAATTCATGAAACATGACCCTGAGCTTCTCCTCCCAGGGGAGATCGAAAAAACGGGGCATGTAAAAATAAATGATGTAGAGACATGAATGGCCGTTGCTGGATATTTCTGGAATGGCGTACAGCCTTCCCCGGTACCGGAGGACCGACGAGCCGTCCTTGAACCGAAGGGGTATCAGCTTTCCGTATAAACCTCCGCCGCGGCCGATCCTGTTGGAGCCGATGCAAACCAGGATGCGGTTGACATCGATATGGCCCAGGGACAGGCAGCGGGAAACGATTTCCTGTATGATGCCGGTAAGTTCCAGGGAAAGGTCTATTTTATCGTCCGGCCGCGGTGATCTTTTCTGCATTGCGCACCATTTCTTCGGCGTGTTTCATGGAAATATCGGTAATGGTCTCCCCGGCGAGCATTCGGGCGATTTCCCTGACCTTTTCCTTCGGGGAAAGCTGCTTCACCAGGGTGGTTATGCGCTCACCGGCCTTACCCTTCTGCACGGAATAGTGGCTGTCGGACATGGCCGCGATCTGGGGAAGGTGGGTTACCACGAGGACCTGGCGGTTCCCGGCCAGGGACTTGAGTTTGCGGCCGACGATCTCGGCGACCTTTCCGCCGATGCCTGCGTCTACCTCGTCGAAGACCAGGCTGTCGACGATGTCGGCTGACAGGATGACGTTCTTTATTGCCAGCATGATGCGGGACATTTCACCGCCGGACGCGACCTTGCGGAGCTGGCGGAGGTCCTCGCCGGCATTGGCGGAAAGGAGGAATTCGATCCGGTCAAGGCCGTGAGGGTAAAGGAGATAGCGCTTGTTGTCCGCTTCGATCTCTCCCTGGGGATTCACCTCGCGCTGTATTGATACGCGGAACTGCGTTCCCGCCATGCCCAGGTCGGCAAGCTCTTTCATGACCCTGGTCTCCAGACGCTTCGCCGTTTCCTTGCGTTTTTCGGAAAGACCCAGGGCGACGTCCTTCGCTTCTTTAACCGCCTTGCGGTATTCAGCGGAAAGTCGCTCTTTTTCCTCGTCGCCCGAGTTGATCGCCTCAAGCTCCTTGCGAGCCTTGTCAGCGTAATTGAGTATGTCCTGTATGGTGTCGCCGTATTTCTTTTTGAGTGTTGATATCAGGGAAAGGCGCTCCTCGACCTGGTTGATCCGCTCAGGGGAGAAATCCATGTTACTTTCGTAATCGCGCAGGTAGATGGATGCGTCTTCGAGGGAATACTGGGCCTGCTTGATCGCGTCAAGGATCCCGGCAATCTCGGGGTCGTATTCAGATACCTTTGCAAGGCTCTGGTCTGCACTCTTCAGTTTCTGGAGGATGCCGCCCTCCCCGCTCATGAGGCGAGACGAATTATTGATTTCCCTGAACAGCTTTTCAGAGTTGGCCAGGAGCAGGGATTCGCTCTTGAGCTCTTCATCCTCGCCGGTTTTTAACCCGGCAGCCTCGATCTCCCGGATGGCAAAGGAATTATATTCAATGCGGCGGGCCTTTTCGCGCTCGTCGATCTCAAAGGAATTGAGGCGGTCCTTCAGGTTCTGCAGACGCTCATGGATGGCGCGCACCTTTGCGACGTCGCCGTCGAGGCCGCCGAAGCTGTCCAGGAGCTCCCGGTGGCGCGACACCCTGACTATGTTCTGGTGCTCGTTCTGGCCATGGATATCTATCAGGTACTCTGAGAACTCCTTGAGCTTGGACGCCGGGACCTGCACGGCATTGGCGAAGGACCGGCCTTTGCCGCTGGAGTAGAGCTCCCGGCGGAGGATGAGGGTCTCATCGTCGCAGTCGATGCCTGATTCCTCGAGTACCTGCCGCACCTGGGCCGAGCCGCCAATATCGAAAACGGCTTCAAGGGTGGCCTTTTCAAAGCCGGTCCGTATCATGTCGGTGGTCATCTTTTCCCCGAGAACCCCGGATAGGGCGTCGATGAGGATCGATTTGCCCGCCCCGGTTTCACCGGTCAGTATATTGAGCCCCTTGCCGAATGAGATGGCCAGGTCTTCTATGATGACAAAGTTTTTTATCCGTATCTCGAGAAGCATGTATGTAGTCCTGGACCGCCTTAACCCCATCCGAGCTTTTCGCGGAGGATGGTGTAGTAGTTTTTTTCCGGATGTGTTATCAGGTTTATGTTTTTATGCGATTGCCGGATCAGGATCTCGTCCTTGCCGTCGATTCCAATTACCTCCTGACCGTCTATTGTCAATAATAAATTCTTGTAGTCAGAGGCTATGCGCGCGCGGAAGTCGGAGGATGCTGGTATGATGAGCGGACGCATGGCAAGGCTGTGGGGGCAGATGGGACTCAGCAGCAGGATCTGCGCCTCGGTCGGCGTTATGATGGGACCGCCGGCGGAAAGGGCGTAGGCCGTGGACCCGGTGGGGGTTGAAATGATAAGGCCGTCGCCGGTGTAGGAGCTGAAAAAACTGCCGTCAATCTCAAGTTCAAGTCGGATGGGGCGGGAAAAGGAGCCCTTGTGGAGGACCGCGTCGTTAAGGAAGCACTGGCTGACTATTTCCTTGCCGTCACGGTGGAGGGCGACCTCAAGGACGAGGCGTTCCACCGTGGAATAGCGGCCCTGCAGAACCTGTTCGAGATACTCCGGGTATTCCAGGGGACTGAACTCGGTCAGGAAGCCGAGCCTTCCCCTGTTGATGCCGAAGATCGGCTTCCCGGTGCCGCAAAAGAGACGGGCGGTCCTGAGAAACGTACCGTCGCCGCCGATGACAATGATCAGGTCGGCTCCATTGACAAACTGGTCCCGCGGTACTGCCAGGCGGTAAAACGCCTCTCCGCGTATGATGTCATACTCGGGGAGATTAACCCGGATACGCTTTCTTTCCAGGAATTCGATGAGGTTGCCGAGCAGAGGTATGGAGCTTTCATCGTCCGGGCGGAAGTTTATCGATGCTGTCTGTATCATTTTCTGTACCGTTAATCGCGTTACTATACCGGCCCCGGGAATGACCGTCAATTAAAAAAGGGATCGGCATTCATCAATATACGAATAACGGCGGTCATGCTGATAATATTTTTATGGCATACCGGATACAATGCGCGGTATTTAACTCTTGACAATATCGGTAAAACAGGTCATGATACCGCATTATACGGCAGCATGGCAAGCGACTCCGGAGCGCCGGAATCATGGAGTAAGACCAATGAAAGCGGAAGATTACATCAACCGGAAAGCCTTGAGCGAGCGTCTGGACGGGGATTTTGATCTTTTCAAAGAACTGGCGCAATTGTTCCTGTCCGATTCGCCGAAGCTGGTCTCCGCCATCGAAGAAGCCATCACCCATAAGAACAGTGACAAGATAGGAAAAACATCCCATACCATTAAAGGCGCGGTGGCGAATTTTTCCGCTGAAAAGGCCTTTAACGCGGCCCTCGAGCTGGAAAAGATCGGCAAGAACCATGAGCTTGACAGGGCCGATGACGCCTTTAAGAAGCTCATGGGTGAGATAGATAACATGAGAACAGCGCTGCAGATGATGATTGAAGAGAACAGCCTGTAAGGGCCCGATGGACGGTCCGCCTCCTATCCTTTCCGCCGCAAGGCCCTGGCGAAGCCATACGCCCCGCCTGAGGCGATCAGCAGGGTCCCCAGCCACACCATCCAGATGAGCCTCTTCCTGGTCACGGTGACCAGAACAGAATCCGCCGGTACCGCGATGTTTTTCCCCGGGGTTATATAGAGCAGTATTTTTTTACTGGTAGCGTTAATGTCTCGGAGCGATACAGTCCGATCGGTTCCGGGGATTGCCTGGTCCCTGGTTCGCATGGAGCCGCGGCTGAAGGTAAGACCGGGAGAGAGCGGGATACCGTTCACCACGATGTCCGCATAGGTTGAAGGCTCTCCGGAAGTCATATGCTCGGTTCTGAAACCCGTAAAGCGGACCTTCAGGCCGCTGAAGACCTTTTCCTCGCCCTTTGCGATGATCAGGTTGGTTACTGAATTGGAGCCGCTTTCATAGTTTTCCGGGGCAATGTAGATATCATTGAAAAAACCGGCGAGTATGTAGGGTTCCTTGTATATCGATTGGGTTTTTTCATCGAAGTAATAGGCTGTTTTGACCCCGGCGGCTTTGCCGTCATCCCTGAGGGTAAACAGGAGGTGCGATTCTTTCCCTTCGCTTAAACCGGTGAAGGTTATTTCCAGGGTGCTGATAGCAACGGTTTTTCCCTTCTCAAGGTTTTTCTGGACAGAGGTGGTATGGAAGCCGGAGGTAATGACGCCGAGGACCAGGAAGCCGACGCCGATATGGGTCAGACGCGACGGAAGAAGGGTCAGGGACCTGGTTTTCAGGATGTCAATCAGGGCCCGCAGTATCAGGAACGCCGCCAGCATGGAAAAGAGGTAGGCCGGGACGCTCGCGGTGAAGCCCCAGTTTATCGCAAGCCCCAGGATCAGGGCCGCGGTCACGGCCGCAATGGTCTCCCTCCCCGGCAGGTCGCTCTTTTTGGTGACAATGAGGGTGGTGGCGGCAAACATCAGCAGTATGATTATCATTCCCAGGGGCAGGGAAAAGTTATTGTAAAAGGATGAGGTCACGCTGGTGGGACGCGCCATGAAGAGCTGCGACAGCAGGGGCATGGAGGTTCCGGCCAGGATAACCAGGGCATAAAGAACCAGGACGATTATGCCGTACACGGTAACGGTCTTCCAGTCCATGACCGGGGTATCCATCCTCGCGCCGCTTATTGTTTTCAGCCTGATCCCGAAGAGAGCCGAAGCTGACACGGCATATATCAGCAGAAAGGTCAGGAGGAATTTGGCGACATCCGAGGCGGCAAAGGAATGGACAGAAAAATCGGAAAGGACGCCGCTTCTCGTGAGCCAGGTGCTGTAAAAGACCGTTATGAAATACAGGAGACCGAGGGCTATGTTGGTCCTGGCAAGATGGCCGCTCCGGCGCTGAAGGATGAAACCGTGCACCAGGGCGATGGAAACGAGCCATGGGATAAGGGATGAATTCTCAACAGGGTCCCAGCCCCAGTACCCTCCCCATCCCAGGACCGTATAGGCCCAGTAGCCGCCGAGGAAAATGCCGATGCCCAGGGTAACCACGCTGAAGAGAAGCCACGGGTAGGACCTTTCGATCCATTCACGGTATTCTTTTTTAATCAGGGCGTCCACGGCATAGGCGAAGATAATGGTAGACGAAGCGTAGCCGAGAAACAGGACCGGCGGGTGGGCCACCATCCACGGGTCCTTGAGAAGGGGGTTCAGACCGGCACCGTCGCCGGGAACCAGGCCGGGGCTGAAGTTTTCCGGGAATTTATCCCACATATAGCTAAAGGGGCTTTCCACTATAAGTATGACGAGGATGAATATCTGCGATAGAAGAATAACCGAAGAAACGACGCCGGTCGGTTTATCCGTCTTCTGCTTTATGAGTAAGCCGAAGATGTTCAGAAAAAAGAGCCACAGGAGGAAGCTCCCCTCCTTGCCGGCCCAGAAAGCGGCAATACGGTAGGGAAGGGCCAGGTCACGCGATGAGTTTTCGTACACGTATACGAAGCGGTAATCGCAGTCGATGAAGTAATACAGTAGCAGGAAGACGGCCAGGGCGATGGCACCGCTGGACGCCTGGTAGAGAATGCCGGCCGGCTTCAGGAGCTTATTGTTCCCCGTCGCGGCCAGGATCGTGCAGGCAAGGGCGGCCAGGGATAGGCACAGCGTCGCTATGACAATGATGTTTCCCATGCTTGTGCTGATGTTCATGTTATTCCTGTCTCCTGTATTTCGACGGGCATTTGACAAGGACCTTGTCCGCCTCGAAGATGTCCCCGTCTGTCTTGTATCTGCCGAGCATGACCACCTGGTCCGTGTGCTCGAAATTCTGCGGCTTCGTCCCCCGGTGGAGAACGCGCAGACTGGTCCCGTCCCTGTCTATGGCGGTGAAGGTGAATTCGCCTTCGCGGTGTGTCACCGGAACGGACTTGTCAAGCTTGCCGATGATCTGGACGTACGTGCCGGCGCTTGTCTTTGCTTCCTTAAAGGGAACGTAGGGGGAAAGAATGTCGTCGCTGGCAAAGAATACGGCGGCGATCAGGAACGCCAGGCCAATGATGAATATCAGAATCGTGCGGAGCCTCATTGTTACTCTCTATGCGTGAAAATCATTTTTTGAACGGTATCCGGTTCTCAAGCCGGGCGACCCTGCGGTCGAGCCTGAAGAGAAAAATGGCTATGCCGATCCATATAAATAGCACAACGCCCATGACATGGTAGAGCGTTGTTGACGGTTCCGGTTTATTCTCAGCTTCCCGGGGATCTGCCGGTGTATTCTTGTGCATATCCTGCGCGTGGAGGCACTGACCAGCCGCCAGGGTGGCGGATTTATCACCGGCCTTTTCGACCGGTATGGCGGCACCGGTTGCCAGAAGCAGAAGTAAGATGCAGCACGCGATGTTAATCGGCCTCATGACTGGTTTCCTCTATATGGTTCTGTAATTTCATCATGCGGTTCATGATATGGAGTATATAGCAATAGAGCGCGGTAAAGGAGGCGATGGCAACAGCCAGGGTCGAGCGCATGCGGTCATCAAGAAATATCGTACGGTCCGCGTTGATGATGGGGTCCGGGTGCAGCGACGGATAGATCCTCGGGACCAGGAACGCGAAAAAGGGGAGGGTGATCATTGCCAGGATCAGGTAAGCGGACCCGATCCTGCCGCGGTTGTCATTATGCGCCATGGCCCCCTGTATGCTGAAATAGGCGATATAGATAAGAAGTATTATCACGATGGATGTTTCCCTCGGATCCCAGTTCCAGAACACGCCCCAGCTGATCCTGGCCCATATCGATCCGGTAATCACGGTCAGGACGGTGAATACCAGACCTGCCACGGCTGAATTGTACGCAATTCCGTCAAACATGACAAAGGATCCTTTCCGGTCCGCCAGGAACAGGATTGAAACGATTCCCGCCACGACAAAGGCCAGTATGGATACCCAGGCAATGGGCACGTGGAAATACATGATGCGGCTCGAATCGCCCAGGACCTGGGCGGGCGGCGCCCACAGGAAGGCCATAACAATGGCCGCCGGCATCAGAATATAAACGCTTTTTACCGCTGCAGAAATTATTTTCATAATAATCAGTCCAGAATTACCGCCCGTTGCAATGGCAGGAAAGCCCTTCGTCGAAGTCAGTCCTCAAGCCATACGAACCTGAATAGTAAAAAGGATATAACTGAAATAAAACCGGAAAAAGCAAGCAAAAAAAGAAGGTTCCCCCCGGTCGGAGAAGGGGCGTTCAGGGCGGCGGATGTTGACGAGATGGATATCCAGAGCACCGGCAGCAGTATGGGGAATGATATGATGGTGAAGAGGGATCCCTTGCCCCCCGCCTTGGCCACCATGGCCGCCAGGATTGTCGTTGCCGCTGCAATGGAAACGCCTCCCGCCGCAACAGAAAAAATAAAATGGGCCACGTGCAGCACCTGCACCTGCAGGAAGAAGAGGTACAGGGGCGTCACCACGGCCAGGATGACGGCCATGAATGCCTGGTTAAATATGAATTTGGAGACGAATACTGAATCAACATTTACAGCGGTCCGGAGAAAGAGCGCCGTGCCCTGGTCCTCTTCACGGACAAATATGTGGGAGAGTCCGTTCATGGCGCTGAAGAAGATGACGATCCACAGGACGATCGCCTGCACCTTCGGGGAAAACGGCACACCTCCGGCCGTCAGGCTTATGGCGATGGTCACAATGGCGGCAAAGGAGGCGGAAACATTGAGGGCAAACCTGCTCCTGAATTCGACCAGGAAATCTTTCCTTAAATTGCGCAGAACATCATTACCCAAGAGTGATGGTCCTCCCGCACAATTGTTCCTCCTGTGGATCGTTCGTGGCAATAATGATGATTTTCTCCTTTCTCACCGATTCAAGGTATGAGTGAAGTGTCGCTGCGCCGGCGGCGTCCAGATTCGTACCTGCCTCATCCAGCATCAGCACCGGCGGATCGTTAAGGACAGCGAGGATCAGTTTCAGGCGCTGCTTCATGCCGGAGGAATAGTATTTCACCTTCTTGTCGCGGTGCAGGTCAAGGCCGAATGCTTCCATGAGCCGGCCGGCGCGTTCCCCGGCATCGGCAAGCCGGGAGGCAAAGGTTATATTTTCCCATCCGGTCAGCTCGTCGTAAGGATTGACCAGGGGGCCGGTGTAGCCGATGCGGGAGAGCCACTGAACTCTTTCAATTGATACACCCGATATGAGGTTGATTTTTCCGGCGGTGGGCTGCTGGATGCCGGCGAGGATCTTCATCAGGGTCGATTTTCCCGAGCCGTTGGGGCCGGTTATGGATAATGACTCGCCGGTGGCAACAGACAGGCTGATGCCCTTGAATAGGGTGTTCCTCCCGAATTTCTTCGCAAGGCCCTCGCCGGTTATGCAGTATGGTGCGGTGCTCATCGTTCCTGTCATGTTCCTGCCGGGAATGGTTCAGCGAATTCACGCTGCTTTGAGAGAAACGGCATCAGGTAATTTTGTCAAATACAAATGGCGTGCATGGGCCATGGTAAAGGGAAAATAACAGGAAGGAACCAGGATCTGGATGCTGAGATCTTATGTTGCATGGCTGTGACCCGGATGGCATTGTCATAGAAAACCTTCAATCCACCGGGCTGCCTTTCCGGCGCCGTCGGCCTTTTTGTCTTTCCAGAGGCCCGATTCCACCTGTTTCTTCCTTGCGTGCTGGTCATCATACTTCCTCGGGAAGGGATAAAGAAAATGATGATGCGGCCCGGCCTGGGACGCCATGGCCGCCATGTTGTAGCCGGCTCCGGAAACGATGTACCGGTACGACGATACGAGGTCATCAACCGGATATAATTTTTGATGGGGAAATACGGTGTCAATGGGCACAACAATGTCTCTTTCACGGATCACTCGTGCGGCATAAGCAAGAAGTGAATTCTGCTCGTATTTGTCTCCGCTGTGGACAACGGCGCACCGGTTTATCAGCTCCGGCCTTGCGTCATTGCCGCCGGGACGGGCCCGGCGCCTGAGGATAGGTTCATGCAGATAGGTTGCGGCGCCGCTGTCTTTCAGCATCGTCTCATAATCGGTGTCGAGGGGCTCAATTACCAGGCTCTGGGTTGGATGCTGGCGCCTCGTTCCGGCCTTTCTCGCATTTATCATGTCCGCATATTCATGCCATTTCAATGACCGGGCTATCAGCAAAGTGGGGATATCACGAGCCAGGGTGAGCCATTCGCCGACGATTCCAAAGGGAAAGGTATCCAGTATGATTAATGAAAATTGGTGCCGTTCGAGATAGTCTGACAGGAAGCCATAGTAACTCTCTCTTGAAGCGAGATGTTCCTCCGCCACATGATCAACGGCATGGTCGGTTGTAGCAAGGACCAGGGGCGTGTATTTGCTCGAACAGAGGATCCTCAGGGATGAGGAACGGGGACCCATCTCGTCCGCGATGGCCAGGGTCCTGGTCAGATGGCCCAGGCCGCCCCCCATGGCGTAATAAAGTATGGCCCCGGGCCGATCCGGTTCCATGTTACCTGACGGCGAGGGAAAGGGCGGCAAAAAGGATCAGCATGTCGCTCTCTTTGAGCCCTTCAAAAAGAACCACGGAAGGGGCCGCATAGAGCCTGTCCGCCGTCCCCTGGCATATCTCATTGTCATTCCGGTCCTTGACCTTGAGCTTCTTTTTGTCGCCATAGAATTTTACCTTGCCGAGGTCACGGTCGCCGCTCACTACCTTGTAATGACCTCCCTTGTATTTCAACAACCATGGTGCGGGATCATTCTCGCTTTTCATCACCTTGATCTTGTTTTCCTTTTCCTTGATTTTGTAGATCAATGACCCTGTCGTCCCGTAGATCTTGTAGGCGTTCTCTTTCTCTTTTACTAGGTACTCCTTTCCGCCCATGATAAGCCTGTATCCGGTCTTGTCCTTTATGACATCAAGAAATAACCTGGCGGAAGTGGCACGGTATCCATCGGCGGTTTTTTTAAACGAGAAAAAATCCCTGCCGCCCTGCTTGAGCGACAGATCATTCGGCTGCGCCGAAGCGGCAAGAGCAAGTGACAGGATCATCATGGGGATAAGGAATAACCGAATACTTTTCATGGGGCACCTCTCCATCGTAGTTTAAAGGCGATTCATGAATCGCCCCTGTCCGCGGTTACGTCGCCGCGTTTATCAAATCGTAAATACTCTTATTCTCGAGAATAAAATCATCGCAGCGGCCGCACACGTCAAAGGTGTTGGCCCCGGACATGGACATGCGGATATCCCTCATCCGCCGCCCCTTCAACAGGTCCGAAAGCGGCTCATTAACCGCGTTGCCGATCGACGGAATTTTGCCCCGCGTCATGCAGCAGGGATATGCGAACCCGCCTGGATCGATGAAAAGATGCATCCAGGGCATGAAACAGGGATAATACCGGTAGTAATTGCCCGCGTAATTGCCCCTCGCTATGTTCTTGTCGCTGTCGTAGCGGCTGAAAATATGGCGGTTTTCAAGGAGGGGCCAGCCGAGGGAGCGGTCCGCCAGCTCCGACACCTGGGCCTCGGTGAGGCGCAGCTTCCTGTTCTGCGAATCGACCGGAATCAGCTTCCAGATAATGTCCCGGTTCATAGCGGCAAGAAAGGCGTGCATGTCCTCCAGATCATCGCAGTTTTCCCTTGTCACGACCGTGTTGACGCGCAGCCTGGGGTTTTTCCTGCGGTACCGTGCCAGGTGTTCCAGCGCCCTGACGGTCGATTTGTGCGCCCCTTTCCTCCCGCGGAGCCGGTCATGAAGGGCCGGCTTCGAAGAATCCAGCGATAGGGAGACGGAGTGGACACCGATCCCGGCGACGGTTTTCGCGATATCCTTGGTTATAAGGGTGCCGTTGCTGGTGAAATTAACCTGCACGCCGCTGGTGCAGGCGGTATCGAGTATGGCGAGTATGTCGGGATGGAGGAATATCTCCCCGCCGGAAAGATGGATTTTCCTTGCGCCATGGCCGATGAGGTCGTCGAGGATCCTTGAGAACGCCTCGCGGCTCATCGGCTCGCAGGGCGCGGGCCGTTCGCAGAACACGCAGGAACAATTGCACTGCCACAGCAGCTTGATCTTGGCAAATATGACCGGCATTTCCCGCAGGGGGTCCTGGCTTATGGAGGCCAGTTTGTCCCGCAGTCCCGGCGTTTCTGTTATGATCTGTACCAGGTCCATATCAACCCAGATATTCGGCGATCCCCTTTTCAATAATTTCAATTTCTTTCGACGGGTTGAAATCATCAGCGATTGTTTTCCTGGCCGATTCGATCATGGCGGCCCGGGCCGTCTCCTTCATGTTCAATGCCCTGTTCATCGTCCGGGCTGCGTCGGCCATGTCCCCTGTCTTAAAAAGGAACCCGTTTTCTCCGTCCCGGATGACGTCCGGGAACGCGCCGGCCCGGCTTGCCACGATGATCTTTCCGAGGGCCATGGCCTCCAGGAGGACGTTGGGCATCCCGTCATAGAATGACGGCAGGAAGACGATGTCCGAAGCCGCGTAATAGAGGGCCATGTTCTCCCGCTTCTGGAACGGGACGTGGAACCACGCAGTGCCGAGGCCTGATGCGAGCTTCTCGTTCATCATGTCCGAAATAGTTCCGACCGTGAGCAGCATTGCCCGTTCCTGGAATTCGTAGGTCGTGAAGAGCGCGTGGGCGATATCAAGGCCCTTCTTTGACTTGAGATCGCCGAACATGGCGATGACGCTTTTTTCAGGGCGGCCCATCGATTCGCGGAACTTCTCGGATCTGGCAATGTCTGTTTTAAGCAGGGTCCATTCGGCGGGCTCCACGCTGTTCGGTGTATACAGCACCGGCTTATCCCGCAAGGTCCTGATGCGGGTTGCCATCTCCGTTGAAACAGCGCCTATCAGGTCGGCGCCGGCGAGTATGGCATGGGTGATCCACCCCCTTTTCAGGTCGTGGATGATCCGGTCGAAATCATTTCCCCGGTAGAGTACAAGGCTTTTCCTTTTAAGCCACCGGGCCCAGATAACGGCATAGTAGCCGGCGTGATTGCCCCCGAAACCCGCTATCACGGACCCGGCCATGGCGTCACGGTACTGCCAGAAGAGCCGTTCAGGTTCGGCCTGGTACCGGCTGCCGGAGGTCACGACCAGACCGTTGTCAGCGGCTCCGGAATAATCATTTTCCGAAAGGTGCAGGACCGTGACTGAATGACCCCGGTCCCGCAGTCCGTTGACGATCCGTTCCGATGACCGCGCCATGCCGCCGGTGTCGGGAGGATGGTTTGCCGTGATCCAGAAAATATACATCAGCTCTCCTGGAAGTCGGACGGCTCGATTTCTTCCTTGCCGGCAACAGTGTTCCCGGCGGCATAGGTATCGTCAAAATAGGTGTAGTCATCATACCCGTAGCTTCGGCTTCTCCCGAAATAAAAGGGATGAAAGGCCGCGGCTCCCGCTGCCCCGTAAATCAGGTTCCGTCTCCGGGCGGCCCGGTAATCCGGATCGCCGGACTTGTCGTCTTTTTCTGGCACCTTGTTGACAAAGCACTCCAGGCAGAGGGTGCTCTTTTCATGTATGCGACTATGGGCACCGCACACGGGACGGTTGCATGACGCGCACACGGCCACGCCTTCCTTGCCGCAGTCCTGGAGGTTCAGCAATCCGACTTTATATTTACATTTTGCCATGACAGTCCTCCTACCTGGTTGTTGCCGGCTTCAGCGCGGCATAGAGTCGGGTGAGATTGCCCAGGACCAAAACGGGGTCAGAGCAGATTTCGGCCTTTCCAGCCGATTTCTCCTTGCATTTGACGTCAAAGGACCCGGCCACGACCGTGGCGCCGTCCTTCTTGACAATGTGTATTTCAGGAGTACCCCCGGCCCCCTTATCCGACCCATCCGGCTTTGATACTGCGAACCGCGCCGTGTTTACCTTCAGCTCGAGGGAATAGCCGGTTTTTTTTGCGTACTTGTATTTCGTTTTCGTTTTTCCTCTCGGGTTTGTCTTTGTTTTTTCGGTTTTTGTCAGGAACTCATCGACACCAATGCTCAGCTTGTTGCCGTCAACAAGGCTCATTTTCATTTTCAGGAAGTCGCGCTTGTAAATGTAATCGCAGCATTTCGGATACGGTCCCGCGGCATAGGGTTTGCTTTTCTCTGCCAGATACTTGTTGTTGTCGAGGGGAAGCAGCTCGAGGTCCATGGAGATATCGGTGTCCTTTTTTACGTCATACTGCAGCGATTCCACCATCGGCTTCACAAAGAGCCGCACCTGGTCGTCGATGTCAAAGCTCCGGTATCGCCTGAACAGAAAAATACAGACGACACCCACCAGGGCCGCGGGGAGGGTGTAGAAGAACCCGACGAAGAGGGGCACGATCGCAACCACGAAACTGCTGATGCACACGGCCAGTGAAATTTTCTTTTTTCTGGCGACCGCAATATCGAAGGTCTCAAGTCCGGTCAATATGTTCTTGACTTCATCAGCCTTCCATTTGCCCGACATCCTGTGCTCGCGCAGGATTGGGTCCAGCAGCTTGTTCGTGGCCTTGTTCATGGGATCCTCCTTCTTTTGTTGTTCTTGAGCCATGTATATCCGGCTAACGTACAATAATCAGTATTGAATTGATGTGTAAAACTTAAAGATGGCAATTACATAAAAAAATCAATCGTTAATTATGTTATGATCCGGAAAGAAGCCCGTATGGTTTTTCCATGAAACAGGGATTGCCCGGGCCCATATAATATTAATATGAAACAATGTATATTGCCGATTAAGTCAATTTTCCCGGGTAAATGTTTGATACGCTTCATGGAACTTCTTCATCCAGAGGTCCATGCCGAACATGTCCCTGCTCTTGGCCAGGGCGTTTCCGCCGAGCCGCTCGGTCAGGTCTTCATCGTCAAGGAGAATGGTCATGGCATTTGCCAGGGCCCGGGGCGAATCGGGAGCCACCAGGAGCCCGTCCACCATGTGCTCGATATATTCAGCGCATACGGCGAGGTTTGATGCGATCACCGGGGTGCCGGCGGACATGGATTCAATGATTTTCAGCGGGGAACAGCCCTGGAGCTCGTTCCTGCTGCACCGCGACAGGGGCGCCAGGCTGAAGGCAGCCCGCCGGTATAGGCGTTGCAGCGACTCCCTGGACAGGCCTGTACTGAACCTGACCCTGTCCTCGAGACCCGCTTTCCGTATGGTTTTTTTTATGTTCCTGGAATACTTGTCCGTTGACCCGGCGATGAAAAGGAGCACATCGTCGCGGTCCGCGATAAGCTCGAAGGCCTTCAGCAGCGTCGGCAGGCCCTGCCACCCGGTCAGGGTGCCCGCGTAGAGGATGATCTTCCTGCTGTCATGGGCCAGGTGATCTTCGGGCTGCTGACCGAAGTCCGGGGAAGGTTCCTCGTACTCTGAGGCGGTATTCGGAATGACCGTGATTTTTGCCTCAGGCACATCCCTGCCCAGGAGATACCTTTTCGTGACGTTGCTCACGGTAATGATGCCGTCGGCCGCTCCAAGGCAATGGTCCTCCATCATTCTTATTTTGGACATGAGGCCGGGATTACGCATCAGTTGCGGGTAATGGTAGGGGAGCTCAATTGACGGGAGGCCGTTCACCTCGAAAATTTTTTTCGCCGGGGTAAGGCGGGGTTCGTCGAAAACCGCAATACCGCCCCATATGTCGCGGAAATGGACATGGTCGATGCCGCCGATCCTGTCAACGGTATCGTGGATGAAGTCATAGAAAAATTCCGTCCTTCTTAAGAAATTCGGGTGGTGCGAGAGGCAGCGGTAGATAGATATCTCACCCTCCTGCTGGAACCGCGGCATCTCGCCAAAGCCAAGGGACACCAGGTTGACCTGTCCGAAAAGCGCCGACAGCGCCTTCAGCGTATGGGCTATGTGCGTGCTTGACCCCTTGGGGAGGGGAAACACGTCGAATGTCGCGAACAGGGCTGACATGGGATTGTCGTTCTATCCTGCACCGGTATGATGATAAAGGAGTATAGCGACTGATGCAGACCGGTCAAGTTCTTTTATCTCCCGGGATGCGAAACTTCCTGCACGCCGTAGAGACGCACGGCACCGTGGACGCCATGCATTTTTTTTATTATTTACAAAAAAATACCGTTAGTTATTCTCTTTATGACATGGCCGGTATGCACGCAGGGTGGAACCCGCCCGGTGAGGTTATCGGGATCCGTGATTGGGGCAACCGCACCAGGCCATGCATCCTTGATCAATGGTTTACACAACATGCCAAAAGAAAAATTAACAAAAAGAAAAATCCAGGGCAAGCTGACCAGGCAGAAAATATTCGATACCTCCCTGGAATTTTTCAACAAGTACGGTTATGAAAACGTGACCATCGACCAGATCTGCGAAGAAATCGGTCTTTCAAAAGGAGCGTTTTATACGCACTTCAAATCCAAGGACCAGATAATCCTGGAGGATTTTATCCACCTGAACACCTATTACGATGAAATCTTCCAGGAAATTGCCGCGGTTCAGTTTCCCCTGGGAAAATTATTCCTGTTTCAGCAAAAAGCCATGGAGCAGATGGAGAAGATCGGGTATAAGGCCGTGAAGCTGGTGTATCATGTCGAATCCGATCCCCAGAAGAAAAAATCGTTTCTCATTTCGAAAAATCACACCCTTTATAAAAGGACCGCGGAGCTTGTCAGGGAAGCCCAGAAAAAGGGAGAGATACGGAAGGACAAAACCGCCGCCGCCATAACCAATATGGTCTTGCAGTTCTACCGGGGAATCATTCTGGACTGGTGCCTCAATAACGGGTCATACAGTCTCGTCAAGGCCGTTGAACAGGCGCTGCCACTGATATACGGCGGCATCAAGCCGGAACAAAAATGACCGGGGCACGGCGGTGATGATAGGGCCACCGTGCCCGCAGGTCACGCTTTCCCGTCAATAAATCCCATGTCATCAATGAATTCATACCAGGCCCGGCCGCGCATGCCCCTGTCGAAGATCAGCCAGTGCCCGCCGGTAAGGAAGTGCCTTCTCGTGACGCCCCACCGGTCGCACAGGATCCTGACATAGTCAAAGGGGCATATGAGGTCGCCCCGCGACGCGACAATCAGTATCCTGTCCACGGGTATTTTCGGATAGAAGTTCAGGGGTGAATGGAGCTCCCACACGCGTTTGATCTTATCCCGGAGGCCCGCGTCAACAGAAAAGGGAAGCCGGGCGGTATCGGGCCCCAGGGGACGGGAGAAATTGAAGGCCGGGACCATCATCGCGCCGAAGGAGGCCATGCCGGCCAGGCTGATAAACAGGGCGGTATTGTACCCGCCCAGACTTGCGCCGATCAGCCCTATGTCGGCGGCGCCCAGGTCGCGGAGTATCTGGAACGCGCCGTGAAGGTCATGCATGCTCTGGCCAACGCACTCGCAGGTCATGGCCGCATCGTCCGGCTGCAGATATATCCCCCGCTGCATCAGGGGTCCGGCGCTCCGCCGCCAGTGAAAGGGCACTATGAAGAGTGCGACGTCCAGCCCCAGTGAAAACAGCTTTTTCATCCGGAACATGCGCTTCGCCTGCCCGGGGTTTCCCAGCATGTAGCCGTGATGGCAGAGGATGGTTTTCCGGTTTCCGTCCCCGTGGGTCCAGCGCACCAGATAGCCGTGCCTGTTGGCGGCATAGGAATGGAAGCGCTCCCGGACCAGGGGGTTCTTCGCAATGTATCCGCTGTCATATTGTATGAGCTGGGACTCGCCGTCGTGGTACGGCCGTCGTTCTATGATCGAATATTGCGGTATTGAAGAGGGGAACGTAAAGAACGTATCAGGCCTGTCGGCATATCCTCCATCAATATAGAAATCGACCTCATCCTCGTATTTTTCCTTTGTCGTCCTTCTCAACTTCCTGAACGGGCGCGCCAGCTTCGGCGGCGCGAGGAACAAGAAATCGATAGCGCTTCCGGCGCCGATAAGCAGCCGATCCCGCGGAGCCGCACCGTTCATGGCCGTGTCTTCCGGTTTCATCGCGCTTCCTGCCACGCCTGTTTCAGTATCCGAGTCATCATTGCGTTCAGCAAGAGCATGACAATGTGGTACATGATATAGATCTTTCTTTTACACCAGTAGAGAAGCTTTATGTCAAAGGAAGTCGTTATAATAAATCTATTGTTCCTCATGCCGATGATGATCTTCCGGGCCACATGCTCGGGCGTCACCGCCCTTTTTTCGAACCGTTCAATGAATTTTCTCGCTTCATGGCGTGTGCGGTCAACGCCTACAATCTCCGCCGTATTGATCAGCGGGGTTTTGACCGCGCCGGGGCATACGACGCTGACGCCGATACGATGCCTTCTGAGGTCATAGCGGAGAACTTCCGATATGCCCCGGAGTCCGAATTTGCCGGCGCTGTACGCCGCGTGCATCGGCAGGGCTACGATGCCCGCCGCGGAGGACACGTTCACCAGGTAACCACCTTTACGGCCGCGGACCATGGCCGGCAGAAGGCATTCCATCACATGAATGGGCCCCATGAGGTTGATATCCACCATCTTTTTCCAGTGCCGGTGCTGCAGCTGCTCCACGGTGCCCCATGTCGAGGTGCCGGCGATATTCATGACAATGTCCATCGGCCCGTAAGCTTCATGAATGGCGGCGGTGAATTTTTTTACCTCATCGAAATTGCTTATATCAAGGGCCTCCCATGACTGTACCATGGCGCCGTTTTCTTTCAGATGGGAAACAAGCTCCTCAAGATGTTTTTTGTCAATATCAGTCAGGAAAAGCCGGGCCCCCTGCTTGGCCATTTCAACGGCGGTGGCCCTTCCGATGCCGCTTGCCGCGCCGGTAATAAAACATTTTTTATCGTTAAAATCAGTGATCTTCATGACGCCTCCTTCGGGTCAGCTCTTGATTTCATCGTTCGTGTGAATGGGTTTCTCCGCGATACGGGTTCCCCGCACCGCATCATATGTACCCGGAACGATGCCGGCTTTTTCCAGGTCCCTTTTTATTATTCTTTGCGTTTCGGTTTTAGGGAACTCGTCAACGATTTTAACATAACGCGGGACCGCAAAGGCGGGGAGGTCGTTTTTCAGGAATTGCACCAGTTCCGCCTCATCAAGCGGCGGCCCCTCGACGGCGGACACGCACGCCATAATCTCGTCTTCGGCCAGGTCCGACGGAACGGCGAAGACCGCTGCCTCCTGCACGGCGGGATGGTTCATGATGCAGTGCTCAACTTCATACGCGGATACATTCTCGCCCTTGATGCGCATGAATTCGGCTTTACGGCCGACGAAATACAGGAACCCCTTTTTGTCCTGTCTGACCAGGTCGCCGGTGAATATCCAGCCGTTGCGGATTTTATCATTGGTCGCTTTATCGTTCTTGTAGTACTCAACCGATTTCCCGCCGCTGAGCGCGGCGAATATCAGTTCGCCGGGCGCGCCGGCCGGCATGTCGTTCATGTCATTGTCAACGATCCGGTATTTCATGCCCGGTCCCGGTTTTCCTATGGAGCCCACCGGGGCAGTGCCGAAGTTCACGATGCCGTTGCCTCCACCGTCAACAGCGCCATAGCCTTCATAAATTGTTATGCCGAACCTCTTTTGGAACTTCTCCCACTGGTCAGACGGGCAGGCTGCCGACAGCGTGAACCTCACCCTGTTGTCTCGATCGTTTTCCCTCTCAGGCTGTTTCATGAGGATGGGGATCACCGCCCCGATGGTATTAAAGGCGGTAACGCCATGACGGCGGATATCGTCCCAGAACCGGCTCGCCGAAAACCGTTTTGCCAGGATTATTTTAGCCCCCCGGTGAAGGCCCTGGGTCACCGTCAGTAAGAGCGCGTTGCCGTGGAAAAGGGGGAGGCATGTATAGAGTATGTCCGATTTCCTGTACAGGGTGTACGCCGGAAGGGAGAGGAGCTTGACGCCGGATTTCCCGTACCGGTACAGGACCCCCTTGGGCAGGCCGGTCGTTCCCGAAGTATAAAGAATGAAACATATGTCGTCCGGCCTGTATGCACCCGCGGGCCGGGCCGTTGAATGGCCGAAAGCCCGGGAGAGATCAATCATCCCGCGGGGAAGTTCATTGCTGCTTTCGGGCGTGCGGTTCACTATAACTTTTTTTAAATTAGGCAACTGATCGGCAATGGAGGAGTACCTGTCCAGGTATTCCTCGTCAATGACCAGAAACTCCGCATCACTGTGGTGCAATATATATTGAAGGCTGGTGCCCCTCAGCGAGGTGTTGACGGGAATTGAATACATGCCGATTTTCTGAGTTCCGGCAAAGACATAAAGAAAATGGGGGGAATTTCCCATGAAAATAGCGACCCCCTTGCCCCGGGAACCTCCCAGTTCAACGAGGAGGTTGGCCGTTTTGTTCGCGTTCTCGTCCATGTCCCGGTAGGTAAGCTCCTGGTCTTCATAGACGAGGATGACCCGTTCAGGCCATCTGCGGCTTTTTTCCTCGAGGAGCTCGGCCCAGGACATTTCCCTCGCTATTTCTTTGCGGAGCGCAAGGCTTCCGATGTTTTTTAAAAATGTCCCTCGCCGCAGCTCATCAAGGGAAAACAGGAGGGTAGCCCGCGCCATCATCGCCATTATTTTGAGGTTCTGGATAAGATACATATCTGTTGCTCCTTGCCGGATCCCGTCGTAGGGCTGCCCGGCGGGATAATACGGCTCCTCACCGGGAATTCCTGCCTCTGTATTTTTCTATGATATCATCAATTATCCGGCGGTCAATGCCGCACTCGTATATGACCATGTCGGTAATTTCCGCTATCATGTCTCGGTTGTTTGCAAGACTCTCTGCGGCGGCGCGGTCAAAGGCGGTCCGGCGGACATATTCGAGCAGCAAGCCGGTGGTCGCCTTTTCGACGCTGGCATAGGATCCTCCCGAAGCCAGTATGCCATTAATGCCGGCCCGGTCGGTCATGATAATGCCCTGCAGCACTTCCCTGTTTTTAACGAACTTCGCCAGTCTGCCCGACAGGATCCTCCTCACGGCTCCCTCGTTCATGATCAGGGTATTGATTCTCTTTTCTTCAAGGGAGCCCTGTGCGGCCGCGGTATATCTGCTCTGTTTCACAATATTCTTCAATTGGGACAATGTCTTGTAGGGGAACTGCTTCATGACCGCGTAGGCCACTTTTTTGGGGATGCTGCCTGCGGGATCCACCTTGAGGCGGTAGATGAACTTGGTTTTGTCCCTTCCCAGAAATTCCATGGTGTAGGCGCCGTCCATCACCGTCACCCGCGTCTTCCCTTTTTTGGCAGGGATGGCGCCATAGTCTATGCTGAAAAATGATATCGCTGCCTTTCCATGGTCAAAATCGTACATGGTCCTGTCCTCCAGCACGATGTCCCGCTCTTCGATAATGGGCGGATTAAGGACCATATAGGTGATGAAATTATTCTTGTCATGTTTTTTTACGATTCTGGCCTCTTTGCAGTCAGAGACCCATTGATTAAACGAATCTACGTCCCTCAGCGCCTCGCCGATGACCTCCATTTTGCCGTCTATCAACGTCACCGCCAGGTACTCGACCAGGCCCGTGGCCGAATCCGGGCGCTCGTATACCCGTATGCCGTTCGCGTCCTTTATTTTTGTCCATCCGCCGCCGGCGGCCAGGGGAACAGCAGGGATAATCAACAACGGCAGCAGGAGCGCCATACCAATGGTCCTTGTCATCCCGCACCTCGCAAAAATTGTTCGTTGCAGCTGTTCCCGGGGGCCTCAGAAAAGCCATCAGCACGCCGAAAAATAATTATACATACTGAAGTCAGATACTTTAGTATGTATAAATGCCTTCACATGATTTTGTCAATGATTTTTTAAAAATAACGAATTGCCGCTTATGGCGCGTGTCCCGTTGGAGACCGCAATTGTCGATTTTTTAAGGATTTACTGACATAAACAAAAATAATAAAACGGTTACTATCACAAGGGAATTTAAAGAATATTCCAGGGAATAAAGTCTCATCCCTGTGGCACCGGGAGAGGAAAAGCGGCTTACGGCAACACAGGGGCGAAAAAAAGGCCGTCGATGTAACGGCCTTTTTCATCGCAGGGAAAGTGGCATTATTTGCCCAGCACCTTTGCCTGGATGGTGACCCTGTTCGGGAAGGTGTCGGGGATCTCGAATTCAAAACCGAGCTTGTCCGCCTTGGCCTTCAGCTCATCGACGAATTCGGCGGTGGTGCCGGCGAAATAGACCTCCACGCGGGCGGCCCTGCCGACGCGACCTTTTTCCAGCACCTGCTGGACGCCGCGGATCCTGTTCTCAATCTCTTCCCTGAATTTTTTCATCCCGTTGTAATCCAGCCCTGTGATGAAGAGGTTGATCTGGCGGTGTGTCGCTGATTTCACGAACTGCTTGATTATCTCGTCCATGAAGGGACCGGGTTTCGACTGTCCGGTGCTTTCATCCTTGCCGCCGAGTATCTTCTTCACCACGGCCTCGATGGCGCGCTTGGACGCGGTGTCGGACTGGATGTGGACGCCGGGAGCGTCCTTGCTGGTCGTGGCCAGTATCCTGCCGGAATAGACATCGACCGCCTTCAGGCGCACGATGGCCGATTTTGACTTCATGTTGGCGGAATAGGCGCGAAGCACGCCGGACTGGTCCTGGGTCTGGGCCGTGCCGATGATGAGGACTTCGGCGCCGACGTCATTCAGGAGCATGTTCTGGACGTCCTCGGTGACCTGCCCGGTCATCGCCTTGGACATGCGCCCGTACTGCCGCTTCATCAGGTCCTGCACGATCTGCATGTCGACGAACTGGAAGCCGACAGCCCCCATCCGCTCCTGCATCTGCAGTTCGGTTTCGGTGAAACCGGGCATGTTCATCCTGCCTTCAAAGGTCTCGCTGATGAGTATCATGAACTTCGGCTTGCCGTAGCGGTTCAGGGCGTCTTCAATGGCGTCCTCGACCACTGCGGGCTCGACCGTTCCCTCCAGCTCCACACGGTACATATCGCTGTCAGATTTTTCACTGACGATCTTCTCCTTCTTTACCAGGCCGTATGATCTGGACTGTATCAGCATTTTCACAAGCTCGTAGTCCTTTACCATGCTTTCCCCCGACACCGTGGTTCCCAGAACCTTCTCGACAAGCTTGTTGCGGGCGTCATTGATGGCGCGGTCGCGGGCCAGCGCCCTGTCGTTGTCGAATATCGCCGCCACTCCTTCCGCCCTGCCGGTATTGGAGCCTTTCCTGTCGTATTTTTCATCAAGGGAAAAGTCCCCGGAATTCTTTTCTTTGGTATTTTTCCCGCCCCCGCAGGAGGGCAATCCGACCAGGAATACAAAGCAGGATATAAGCATAATCGCCTTTTTCATCGGGGTCACTCCTTGTTTATAGTTATATTGCAAGGGGAAGTATACTATTCATTTCTTTTATTAGTCAATTATTTTTAACCGCGGTACTGCTCCTCTCTTATTAGAGTGAATTGCAAGGATTTTGAATGATAATTTTATAATTATTGGAGGTATTGGAGAAAAAGGGCATTGTTTTGCTTTGAGACAGGCTTAAGATCCTGTAGATTAAAATAATGACACAAAAACAAAACTATGCAAATTAATATCAAAATTAATAATAATTTTTATTGACAGAAAAGGGGGTGTATATAATTTAAACCTTCCGATTAATTTTTGCTGATTTCAGGAAAACCATTATATTTATATAACAATACGAGATGAACATGAAAGGCATTCAAAAAACATATTCAATGAAGGCATCAGAGATAAACAAGAAATGGTTTATCGTTGATGCGGACGGGAAAGTCCTGGGAAGGCTCGCCTCCGAGGTGGCCAAGGTATTGCGCGGAAAGAACAAGCCGGCGTTTACACCGAACCTTGACATGGGCGACAATGTCATCATCATCAATGCCGAGAAGGTTCTTATGACCGGCATGAAGGATCAAGACAAGGAATACTTCAGGCATTCCCAGTACCCGGGCGGTATCAAGTTCGTTAACATCAAGAAGATCCGGAAGGAACAGCCGGAATTCGTCATAGAACATGCCGTCAGGCTGATGCTTCCGAAAAGCAGGCTGGGAAGAAAGCTTTTCGGCAACCTGAAAGTTTACACCGGCACCGAGCATCCTCACCAGGCTCAGAAACCGGAACCACTTGATATATAGAGGAGCTGTTATGTCGAACCGTTATTATGCTACCGGAAGAAGAAAGACCTCAGTTGCCAGGGTATGGCTTGCGCCCGGCTCTGGGAACATGGTAATCAACAAGCAGCCGATTAACGAATATTTCAGAAGGAAAACCCTGGAGCTTATCGTGCGCCAGCCCCTTGAGCATGTGGGGATGCTTGGAAAGTACGACATCCTTGCCATTGTTGACGGCGGCGGGTGGTCAGGCCAGGCCGGAGCGGTAAAAATGGGCATCGCCCGGTGCCTCGTGCAGACCGACGAGAAACTGCGGAAACAGCTCAGGGACGGAGGCTTCCTCACCCGTGATTCCCGCGAAGTTGAGCGGAAGAAACCGGGTCAGAAGAAAGCGCGCAAGCGGTTCCAGTTCTCGAAACGTTAACAGGAACAACGATACCGGAAAAAAGAGGATGCAGACCAGCATCCTCTTTTTATTTGCCCGTAACCGACCATGATCACGATCGCAAAAACAAAACATGGCAATGAATGCGTCACCGTTGACCTTGACAACGGTGAAGAACTCAAGATACCGTACCAGGTCGCGGGTCTCTTCAGGCTGGAACCGGGAAGGACCGTTGACACGACGGAGTACGCGCAGCTGAAGGAGGAGTCCCAGCGCTACCGGTGCAGGAACATGGCCCTGGATTATCTGGCCATATGTCCCCGGTCGGCCGTTGAAATGGAGCGCTACCTTGGCAGAAAGAGATTTGACGCAACCCTTATACGCGAAATCGTCAGCGGCCTCAAAGAGGCTGGGTACATTGATGACGCGGATTACGCGGCACGGTATATACAGAATAAACTGGGCAGAAAACTGGTGGGGAGACAGCTCCTTGCCAGCGAACTGCAGAAGAAAGGCATATCCCGGTCGGTTATCAACCAGGCCCTGAAAGATTCCAGTTCGATGCACAGCGACATGGATGCATTGTATGCGATTGCTCTTAAAAAGTATGATTCAATCAAGGATAAAAAAAACAGCATTACTAAATTATCATATTTTCTCCATAGCAGGGGCTTTGATGCGGATATGGTAAGCAGTGTGATTGAAAAAATAATGAAAAATGAGAAGAAAGAACCGGATTAATCCGTGATAGACAATTTAGTAAAAATTTTTTAAATACATTTCATTTTTTCTTGTAATCTGGACCATGGTATCATAAAAGTATCACAATTGACCTGACACGTCAGTTTTCTCTTTATCTGTTATTCAAATCAACGTGAAACATGCCTGTAAAAGCATAGGGGGAGGTATGAAAAAGCTGTTAGGTTTGATCATAACATTATCTGCACTGGCTTTTCTTAACTGCACTGAAGAATCGAATCCCATTGATCCGATGTCGTTGGTGACGGTAACCAGCGGTTTTTCATCATCGTATATGAGCTTTCAGATCACCGACGGCGTTGCAACAGTTCCGGAGTACAAGATACTCAACGAGACGGCGGGACTGATATATGACGGCACCAATTGCGGCGGCATGTTCGCCCTGACCTCCGCCGCGGGAACCCATCTGGTCAGCATTATGCTTCCTTCTCCCACGGAAGGAGCCGCATATCTGGAAGGTTCGACGGGCCTCTTTTCCTACACGAGGGATGCGACGGCCTACACGATCTATACCGACTACACCACGGGTAACGATTTCAGGATGGATATTATCAGGTGGGATGGCGAGGGAAAATACATGCAGGCAACGTTTTCAGGGGTTGTGTGCAACGAGGGCAGCACCACTGACTGCCTGACCATTGAAAGCGGATTCATCAACGCCCTGGTGCGATAATCCCGCGTTACGAAAGCATAGCTTTCCTGTCGTTGAGAAAGGTCCTGTAGATGCGGTAGTGATCCGTATCCTCATAGTCTATCCGTTCAACGGGGGCCCTGTCAAAGCTGAAGATCTCCGAGCCGGGCAGGGCCATGAGGATGGGCGAGTGCGTGGCGATGATAAACTGGGCATGGCCCTCCTTCCCGGTCCGGTCGAGGAGCTGCAGCAGTTCGATCTGGCGCTTCGGGGACAGGGCGTTTTCCGGCTCATCCAGCAGATACAGTCCCCTGATGCGGAAGCGGCTCCTGAAAAAGGACATGTGGCACTGGCCGTGGGACTGTTCAAGGAGCGATTTCCCCCCGAAATACTCCAGTGTGGCCGGCGACAGGGAAGCCCATTCATCAAGGTTAACGGCGAAATTCCTGAAAATCTCCGAGGCGAAAAAAGACCCGGGCACGGGAGCGTCGGCCCATTCCGCGCGCATATACTTGCACAGGTCTTTTTCATACTGGTTGTAATGGAACCGGGTCCGTTCTATACCTTCCCATATATGTATGCCGCATTTCATGGCGATGGCCCGGAGCAGGGTTGATTTCCCGCTGCCGTTCTCTCCCACAAAGAACGAAACAGGTTTTGAAAAATCGACGCGCCTGGTAACCCTGAAAATAGGCAGGTTAAAGGGGTAATCCGTATCAGTGGGATACCTGTCCGGCATTAATGCAATTTGTTTAAGGTGCATGATTGATATGGTGCATCATCATGTCACGGGGGGATTCTATTTGTAAAGTTTCTTTCCGGAAAAAACACCGGGTCATGGTGCAGGGAGTTGCCGGGGCATTAATATTTCCTTGAAATTTATGGCGGGGTGTCAAGAAATTGCCACAATACCTCGATCCATGAGGATAAAGACAGGCGGTATGACATGCTCAAAGTAATGGATCTCAGAAAGTCCTTCATCGAATTTTTCAGGGAACGGGACCACCGGATCGTCCCGTCCAGCTCCCTCATCCCCAAGGATGACCCGACCCTTCTCTTCACCACTGCCGGCATGGTGCAGTTCAAGCCGATGTTCGCCGGCACCGTGGACCTGGAATACACCAGGGCGTCCTCGGTGCAGAAGTGCCTGCGCACCAGCGACCTTGAGAACGTGGGTAAAACCAAGCGGCACCTGACCTTTTTTGAAATGCTCGGCAATTTCTCCTTCGGCGATTATTTCAAGAAAGAGGCGATCGAATTCGCCTGGGACTATTCCACCAAGGTGATCGGCTTTCCGGCGGAAAAGATATGGGTATCCATCTACCAGGATGACGACGAGGCCTTTGCCCTGTGGAACAAGAATATCGGCATCCCGGATAAAAAGATCGTACGACTCGGCAAGGCCGATAACTTCTGGGGGCCCGCCGGCGACACCGGAGCATGCGGTCCCTGCTCCGAGCTCTACATCGACAGAGGCGAGGCATACGGGTGCGGCAAGCCCGACTGCAAGCCGGGATGCGAATGCGAGCGCTTCCTTGAATACTGGAACCTGGTGTTCAACCAGTACAACCAGGACGCGGCGGGGAAACTCCATCCCCTCCCCCGGCCCGGCATCGATACCGGCATGGGACTGGAGCGCCTGGCCGCCCTCGTACAGAACGTGGATTCGGTGTTCGAGACCGACGAGTTCATCAGCATCATCAAGTTCGTGTGCGACCGCGCGAGGATAGATTACCGGGACGATAAAAAAGTGCCGGTGAACATCATCGCGGAGCACGCCCGGGCGATCACCTTCGCCGTGTCGGACGGCGTATACCCCTCCAACGATGGCAGGGGGTACGTGCTGCGGCGCATCCTCCGGCGCGCCATGCGCTTCACCCGCCAGCTCGGCATTGCGGAGCCCTTCATCTATGCCGTGGTCGACCCGATCGTCGGGATCATGGGAGACTTTTATCCTGAGATCAAGGAATCCTCGGTGAACGTGAAAAAGGTGATCGAATCTGAGGAACGCCGCTTCCTGGAAACACTGGAAAACGGCATGGACCGCCTCGAGGAGATAATGAAAGAGTGCGCCAGGGGCAAGGAAAAAATCATATCCGGCACCGATGCCTTTGTCCTTCACGACACCTTCGGCTTTCCACTGGAGATGACCAGGGAGATCGCCCTGGAGCGCGGCCTTGACGTGGACATCAATGGCTACAAAGAAGAAATGGATAAACAGCGGGAACGGGGGAAGCAGAGCTGGAAGGCCGCGTCCGGCAGCCTTGACGAGGCCTGCGAGGCCATTGGCAAATCATCTCCGGACACGGTCTTCAAAGGATACGAGTCGGAGAAGGCTGACTCGACCGTGGACCTTCTTCATGACGGGAATGCCGCCGTTGACGCTCTTGCCGCCGGCATGAAGGGCCTCATGGTGCTGAAGGAAACGCCCTTCTACGGCGAGTCAGGGGGACAGGTGGGAGACATCGGCACCATCACCTCTTCATCCGGCGCCGTGTTCCGCGTTGAAGACACCAAGAAGAACAATAAGACGATCATCCATGTCGGCGAGGTCACCAGGGGTGAATTCAAAAAGGGAGACCGGGTCGAAGCCGCCATTGACGTGGTGAACCGGAACCTGATCAGGGCGAACCACACGGTGACCCACCTTCTCCATGCCGCCCTCCGCACGGTCCTGGGGGCCCATGTGAAACAGGCAGGGTCGCTGGTCGCTCCGGACCGGATGCGATTTGACTTCAGCCATTTCAACGCCCTGAGCGCCGGCGAAATAAAGGAAGTCGAAGAGATGGTAAACAGGAAAATCTGGGAGAACATCCCGGTGACGACCATGGTCATGAAATACCAGGACGCGGTCAAGACCGGCGCCATGGCGGTATTCGACGAGAAGTACGAGGACACGGTCAGGGTCGTGTCCGTGGGGGATTACAGCAAGGAGCTCTGCGGGGGGACCCATGCCGCCGTGACCGGGCAGATCGGCCTGTTTAAGATTTTGCGTGAAGCCTCGCCGGGGGCGGGCGTGCGGAGGATCGAGGCGGCGACCCTCAGGGGAGTCCTCGAGCGCTACAACTCCCACGAGGAGACCGTATCGGCCCTGGTCAACCTGGTAAACGTTTCCGAATCGTCCCTCGTCAAGAAGGTCGACGAGCTGGTCAAGCGGAGCAGGATGCTGGAGAAGGAACTGGAAAAACTGAAAAAGGACAGCCTGTCTACGGGACTGGATTCGATACTTGCCGGTGCTGAATCCGTCGATGGGGTGACGATCGTGTCCCACACCTTCAACGGCATGGGAGCCGACGAGCTCAGGAACCTTTCTGACGCGATACGGGAGAAGGACCAGAACGCGGTCGTCCTGTTCGGATCAATCGCCGACGACAAGGCCCTGCTCCTTTTCGCGGCGACGAACAATGCGGTGAAAAAGGGGATCGACTGCGGTAAAATCATCAAGGAAGCCGCTACGCTGGTCGGTGGCGGCGGCGGCGGGCGCAAGGATATGGCCCAGGCCGGCGGCAAGTCGCCGGAAGGCCTCGAAGGAGCGATTACAAAGGCGGTTTCCATGGCCCGCGAAATGGCAGGGAAAAAGGGGTAATCTGAAATTAGATACTGCTATCGGTGAAAGAGAGGGCGCAACCTCGGTGACGCGCTTTCACAATGATATTTTATGTGACATAACCTGTAAAAGGTATTGACAGGATATTTTTCCGATAGTATTTGTTTCTTCATAACATGGCGTGAACCCGCCATGGACCATTGACCCCATATCAGCCAAGAGGTATGTGAATGATCGATACAGATAGATACTCCCGATATCTGGTGCGTTCCGTAAATCACATATTCAAAAATTTCCTTGGAGATACCTCGGTGGAGGAAGTGTTCGAGACCCAGGCAAGGGCCAAGGACCCCCTGGTGGTGGTCGAGATTAACGGCACCATGAAGGGCGAGATCATCATCAACCTCCCGAAGAAGACCCTTGACCTCATCACCCAGCGGTTCATCAATTCCGATGACGTGAAGACAATCCGCAAGTATCACGGCGATGTCGCGGGCGAGCTGGCAAACCTGATCACCGGGACCTTCGCCAACCAGATGCAGTTCCTCAAGCACGACATCAAGCTCAATGCCCCGGAATTCAATGATGATCCGATTTCAATAAAAACGCTCTATGAAAATATCAACCTGTCCTTCAATTCGAAGTTCGGCGGCTTTGACATTGATTTTTATTTTAAAGAAATGCATTAGTGCTGTTTCTTAGAAGGTCAGAAGGCCCGCTCATGGCCTTCTGATGAGCCCTCCGCGCATCATTCAACGATAAGGTAGCACCATGACTCCAGTAGACATCATCCTCATCGTATTGTATTTCATCGCAAGCATTGCCATCGCTCTCTACTTTCGTAAGCGTGCGGGAAAAAGCACGGAAGATTTCTTCCTGTCGGGGAGGAAGATGCCCTGGTGGCTGGCCGGGACAACCATGGTGGCGACGACCTTTGCCGCTGACACGCCCCTGGCTGTCACCGAACTGGTGGCAAAGAACGGCATTGCCGGCAACTGGCTCTGGTGGAACATGGTGGCCGGGACCATGCTCACGGTTTTCTTTTTCGCCAGGCTGTGGCGGCGTGCCGGGATCCTCACCGACGTGGAGTTCATCGAGCTCCGTTATTCGGGGAAATCGGCGGCCTTCCTGCGCGGATTCAAGGCCGTGTACCTGGGCGTCTTCATGAACGTCATCATTATGGGGTGGGTGAACCTGGCCATGGCATCGATCCTGAAGGTGATCTTCGGCATCGAAGAGGACTCCGTGCTGCTCTATATCATCGGGGCCATGATCATCGTGGGCATATATTCCGCGATCTCGGGACTGTGGGGCGTCGCCTTCACCGACATGTTCCAGTTCATCATAGCCATGGCCGGGTGCATCGCGCTGGCCATTGTTGTCACCGGTCGTCCGGAAATCGGAGGCGTACAGGGCCTCATGAAGTCCCTCCCGCCCCGGGTCTTCAGTTTTTTCCCGTCGGTGTCCTTCAACGCTTCCGGAGCGGCCTCGGGAATCATGACCCTGTCCGCCACGGCCTTCATCGCCCATATCGCCGTCCAGTGGTGGTCCTCGTGGTACCCCGGCAACGAGCCGGGAGGAGGAGGGTACATAGCCCAGCGGATGATGTCCGCAAAGGACGAACGCCATTCCCTCCTGGCCACCCTCTGGTTTGCCGTCGCGCATTACGCCCTGAGGCCCTGGCCATGGATCATCGTCGCTCTCGCATCCCTCGTCCTCTACCCGGGGCTGGAGTTTCCCCGGGAAGGGTACATCATGGCAATGCGGGACCACCTGCCGCCGGGTCTCCTCGGTTTTCTTGTGGCCGCGTTCCTGGCCGCCTACATGTCCACCATAGCGACGCACCTCAACTGGGGGAGCTCCTATATCATCAATGACCTGTACAAGCGGTTCATCAAAAAGGACGGCGATGAACGGCACTACGTGCTGGTGTCGAGGATCGTGACGCTCCTCCTGGTCATCCTATCAAGCCTCGTGATGAGGGTCATGAACAGCATCTCCGGCTCATGGGAGTTCATCATCGAGTGCGGCGCCGGCCTCGGGCTGGTGCTCATCCTCCGCTGGTACTGGTGGCGGATCAACGCCTGGTCGGAAATCGTGGCCATGGTCGTGCCGATTCTCGCTTACGGCGTGCCCCTCCTTGTCTTCCGCATGGCCCATCACGGAGAAAAGTATGTTCCCTTCATACAGTTCCCCGAAAGCCTGTTCTTCATCGCAGGGGTCACCACGCTCTCATGGATCGGTATCACGATGATCACGAAGCCGGTTGCAAAGGAGCAGCTGGTCGCGTTCTACCGCCGGGTATGGCCCGGCGGCCCCGGCTGGACAAAGATCCGTGAAGAATGCGCCGCGGCCGAGGTCAAGGCAGAACCGCTGTCGCGGCTGCTGGCGGACTGGATACTCGGAATTGCCCTGGTCTATTCTTCCCTCTTTTCGATTGGAGAGCTGATCTTTCACTCCTATGTACGGGGAATGGTTCTCCTGGCCGCAGCTGTTATCATCTTCCTTGTCCTGGCATATCGCCTGAAGGACAAGAAAGGGGTCATGGCTGATGGATCGGGGCGTCCCTGACATTGACTTTTCGGCCACGATGCTGTATCATTAATGATAGCATGCTACCATTCATCTTTCATGAAAACAACCGGGGTATATGAATGTCGAAGGTCAGGGATGATCTCAAAGCAATCTACACGGCAGCCATTGCCGCGGTAAATCCTGTAACCGCCGTTAAAACCCACCTCATAAGAAAAGATGAAACCCTCCAGCTGCTTTCCGGGGGGCGGGTTTATAAAGAGTACCGCCTCGGCGATTATTCCCGGGTGCTCGTAGTTGGCGCCGGAAAGGCGACGGCGGCCATGGCCCGGGCGGTGGAGATGATATTTGGCGACCGTATTGACACGGGACTGATCTGTGTGAAATACGGCTATACCGAGAGACTTGACAAGATAAAAATTATAGAAGCAGCCCATCCCGTTCCGGATTCCAACGGGGTCGCTGGGGCAAAAAAAATAGTGGAACTGCTGAACAGCGCCGGCGATGATGACCTGGTCATATCGTTGATTTCCGGCGGCGGCTCGGCCCTTCTGCCTCTACCGCCGGAACCTATCAGCCTTGAGGACAAGCGGGAGACGACCTCGCTCCTTCTGAAATGCGGGGCCAGCATCCATGAAGTCAACACGGTGCGGAAACACCTTTCCCTGGTAAAAGGCGGAAACATGGCAAAGGCCGCCGGCCGTGCCACGGTGATTAACCTCATGATCTCTGACGTGGTGGGAGACAGCATGGACGTCATCGCCTCGGGACCATTTGTGCCCGACAGGTCAACCTTTCACGATGCCCGGGCTATTCTTGATAAATACGGCCTTTCAGAACGGGTGCCTTCTTCGGTAGCCGGGCGGATCCGAGCCGGTTGCAGCGGTGATATTAAGGAGAATCCCGGCCCCGACGACCCTGTTTTTGCGAGGGTCACGAACCTGATTGTGGCTTCCAACATCATAGCCCTCCAGGCTGCACGGGATGAAGCCGTTTCACTGGGATATAACAGCATCATTTTGTCGTCTATGATCGAAGGCGATACCAGGGACGCCGCTGCCTGGCACGCCCGCATTGCCCGGGAGATACTCGCTTCTTCCAATCCCGTCCCGGCGCCGGCGTGCGTCATAAGCGGCGGCGAAACCACGGTCGTTGTCACCGGCACCGGCCTGGGCGGAAGAAACATGGAATATGCCATGCACGCGACAGTTCACATCGAAGGGCTGGAGCGGGTAACGATGGCAAGTATCGGCACTGACGGCAGCGACGGGCCGACGGACGCGGCAGGCGCCCTTGCCGATGGCTTTACCCTGAAAGCCGCGGGGGAGCGGGGGATGGATATCCGGCAGTACATCAGCAACAATGATTCATATCATTTCCATGAAACGCTAGGTACCCTGATAACGACCGGACCGACCAACACCAACGTCATGGATGTGAGGATACTGCTGGTATCGTGACATAATTTAAATTTGGTCTTTTATCAATAAATGAATCAAGTTGCATGGAAATTAATACGATATATAAAAAAATGGTTGATAATTTATAATTTATTAATTAATTTACCCTTACCCTATAAGGGCTTGCGGTGCCTAATAATTAAGAATTGAATAAATACAGTTTTACGAGGAGAATTATTATGACGATGAGAAGGTATTGTAAAGTTATGTCGCTTATTTTCGTAAGCGTTTTTGCTTTTTCTCTCGCTTTCGCGCAGCAGGCGGCAGAGAAGAAGGACGACGGCATAAAGAAAATGCCCGATGGTTCCTACAGAAGCAGGGATTTTGACGAGTCGACCAGACCGGAAGACGACTATCTCGCCAAGTTTCACGCCAATGAAATTGTTGAAAAGTTAATGAAGAGGAACCTTGATGATATATATCTTCTTAATGTACTTGTAAAAAATAATTCCGGCAAAGGCTGGGATTCGAAATATCAGGAGATCTATAACCAGTACAAGGACGGGCTGGAGCAGTATTACAAGCGCAATATGATTTATTCCAGGGATAAACTGGAGAAGAACCTGAACACCATCCGCGAACTCTATAAAATCATTATCGAGGACTACAAGAAGCAGGATGAAGATCTGCTGAACGAGTGCGCCGGCAAGGTTCTGCTGCTTCACCTGGATGTCAGCTCCCGCATCGACCCGGACAAGGCCGAGCAGCTGGCCAATAATCACCTTAAATTAAGAGTGGCCTACGGCCAGCTTGATGATTCCCAGGCGGCAGCCCAGGACAAGTATTTCTCCGGAGCGATCTATCACCTGCGCGTATCCCGGGCCTATGGCATCTCCATCCTGGAAGCCCTTGCGAAGGATGAAAATGAAAGAAAGAGCATCCATGACAAATACAAGGTCGCCAAAGCCGACAACATGAACAGGATTTTTGCCGAAAAGAAAGAAGAGCCCAAAAAGTAATTACAGCATAAACACAAGCAATAAAAAAGGGGGAATCATCCCCCTTTTTTATTGCCAGTATCTAAAGCCAATCGCGCCCTGAATGCCCGCGCTGTTTGTGAAGAAGCTGCTTGCTGTCCCGGGACTTAAAAAATAAGAAATGGCGTAAAATTGTAATAGAATTTATAGTGAACAGGTATAATAGTTGCATAATTACCTGTTATGACGAGCAATTAGTACGCATGCCGGTGCCCAGAAATAAAATAGAGATTATCAAGTATCACGCAATTGAATGCTACTTTTTCGCGGTGAATCTCCTGCTGAAGCCCTGGATACTGGTCCCCGTTGCAGTACTGTTTTTCATGATGATGCCGTCTATGACGAGCATACAGGAATTCCCCACCTTCAGGGTGGTCATCGATCCTGGCCATGGCGGCACCGGCAGAAATCCCATGTCGGTCCATGGCGACAGGTATGACACCATATACCGGAGGTACCTTGACCATTTCAAGGAAGGGGCGTCGAGGAAAGGGCTGGAGGAGAAAGAAATAGTATACAGTATCGCCAAGAAGACGGAAAAAATACTGAAACTCCTTGCCCCGGGAGGCAACAGGGAAAAATTTTACCGCCTCCTCGAGAAATATGCTGACGGGGCACCGCAGAAAATAACCATCCATACATACCTGAGCAGGGAACGGTCCATAACTGATGAAGAGGCCGACACCCTTGAAGACCCGAACGCGCCATTCAGGCTTTTCGATTATCCCGATTCATTCGGTGAAATGCAGCCCGGGCGCATTTCAAGGATAAATGCGCTGAAGCCTCATCTGGTCGTTTCGCTTCACCTGGCTAAAGACGCCCCGCGGGATTTCGAGGGAATGAACCCGGTCATAATCCCCCCCTATTCCTTTCTCCGGCAGGGGCTTGACTATTTGAAGGGTAACAGAGAAAATAAAAAATTTTACACAAAAAGCCCGTACCGGGAATGGTTTATAGAAGAGACCACGCGCTCTGATTTTGACTGGTTTCTGAACGACACATCCATCTATTTTACCGGGTATCCCCTGCGGAAAAATCTCGATCCGGACAAATCCAACTTCAAAGGATACCGGTACAACATGGTAAGGTGGAACTATGCCGATACAGAGGGATGGGAGCATGCGGCGCGTTATAAAATCCCCATGAGCCGGTTCGCTCCGACGTATGAAACATTCGTTCCGGAGGGCAGGTTCTGGGACAGGGAGAGATCTCCTTATGAGCGGTACCGGCGCGACGGAGGCGAGGAAGGCTTCGGCGGCGACAATGCCTTCGCGTCATACGAGATCGTCCGTTATATATGCTATTCCCTGTATATCCATGGCGATGACAACCGTCTCCAGAAGCCGGGGAAAAGCTATATATCAGTCTGGATAATGCCGCTCCATGTGAACGCCATCAACGCCTTCATTGAGCTTGGTTATCTGAACCGGAACAGGGACCGTCTGCTGCTGACAAAAAAACAGAATGAAATAGCGGAGGGGATCGCGGTAGGAATTTTTTCGCTGCTGACCGGGCTTGCTCCGAAAGATTCGAAATACAAATATGCCCCCAGGGGGAAAGGAATTGACTTCAGCAAGTACAGGATGCCGGACAACAAGAGCTATTTTGATGATGTTGCCGATAATTAGCCTTGCTGCACTACTGTTTTCGGCAACCGGGGTGACGGCGGGCACGGATGATTTCAATGCCGCATGCATTAATGCTGCCGATTCAGTCAGGAAGTCGGTGGTCAGCATATCCATTTATGAGAAAAAAGAAAACGGTAAGAATGGCAATTACCGGAAGGTCGCGTACGGATCCGGTACGATCATCGACGACGGGTACGTGGTCACCAACTATCACGTGGTCATGAAGGGCGATTATTTTCAGGTCCTCTTCAATGACGGCGTCCAGCTTGAGTTGGAAAAATTCCAGAACGGAAAATACTATCTTGCCGACCAGAAGACGGATATCGCCCTCCTCAAGATACGTTCTTTTGAAAACACTTCTCTCCGGCCGGTGGTCTTTGCCGATTCAAACCGCCTTTCCGGAGGTGAATGGGTTCTGGCCATCGGCAATCCCTACGGACTGCGGCAGACCATTACCAGCGGCATCGTTTCCTCAAAGGGAAGGGACAATATCGGCTTTGCCGATATCGAGGATTTCATTCAAACCGACGTGTCTATCAATCCGGGCAATTCCGGCGGTCCCCTTATAAACCTGGAGGGGAAACTGGTGGGCATTAACACGGCGATACGTTCCGATTCCGGGGGGTTCCAGGGCATCAGTTTTGCCATTCCGTCCAATCTTGTAAAACAGGTCTGCCGTGAGCTTATCCGTCACGGCAGGGTCAGGCGTGGATGGATCGGTTTTCTGGTAAAGGAAGAGCACCGGGGCCTGGAAAAAGAAGGAGGGTACCTGAAAATCATTTCTGTTATCAGGAACTCGCCGGCTGAATCAGCCGGGCTCCTGCCGGGGGACATCATCCGAAAAGTAGACGGGGAAAGAATTACCACCCTGGGAAGCCTCATCAGGTCGGTGGGGAACAAGCCGGTTGGCACATCAATCGATATACTTCTGGCCCGGGACGGACACGTCAAACATGTCAGCCTGGTGCTGCGGGAACGGATGGTTTACAAGAAAATCCGCAACGGCATGAACAAACTTTTCATGCGCTATGGAATCGAGATAGATGAAAACTCACAGACCGGCGGCGTGATCATATCCGATGTTTCGCCAAAGAGTATTGTCTATAACCTGCAAAAAGGGGATATCATTTTGTCGGTTGACGGAAAAAAGGTCAATTCGCTGGATTCATTCATACGGATATTCTACCAGGGCGGGTCCCGCATCGGCACCATGACCGTGAGCAGGGATTCCCGGGTTTTTGACATACAATTAAATGAGTAATGGCGGTGCCCTATGTCCTTCAGATCCGTGATGATACTTGTTGCTCTTTCATCGCTGGCGTTCCTACCGGCGAGACTCTACCCTGAACAGGAGGGAGCGAAGCAGAACTCTTTTCCTCTTGATAAAAAGTTCTTTGCCGAGTTTGCGCGCATCCCGCTGATCATGCGGGACGATTTTATCGAAAACAGGCTGAATACGGTTGTGCTGGCCCGGGGCGTGGTGACCTCAATAGAAAAAAATCTGAGTTTGAAAAAAAAGTACCGGGTTATTCTGAAAGATCCGGAGGCTGAGCGGCTGAACATAACGGTTGCCTATCATGTCTATGTTGACAGCACGGTCACCATCTCGATGCTGCAGGAGAACAAGAACCTCGAGTTTTCAGGCCAGCTGATCGCCTATACGCCGACCAGCTCAAGACGGGACGCCTATATACTGGATATCCTTTTCGAAAAGGGTGCCGTGATCATTGAATGATAAAGCTGTCATTGCCTGCTTGTCGCTGATCCTCCTCCTGCTGTTATCCACGGGCATTCGCCTGACCGCCGCCTCCATGGAATCCCATGAAGACGCCGTCATCGCTTCCTACAGCAGGGGGGATTATAAAGCCCTCGCAGATTCCCTCGGATCAATGGTAGCTGAACATCCGATGGATCCGGTATCGGTGATCCATTACGGCACGTTCTTCAGCATGGCGGAGATGCTGGGCCCCGGACCGGCAGAGAAAACAGCCGCCGCAGCCGGGAGCAGGCTCAGCGTCATCCAGGGGGATGAGGCCGCCCTGTGCCAACTGAAGCTCAAGGTGGAACTGGAACGGGTGCTGTACCGCGCTAAAGGTGCTGCGGGAGCGCAGGTAACGAAGGAGCTGAAGCCCGTGCGGAAGTGGACTCTCTACGGACCCTACCACCGGTACGGCGCGGCTGATATTGACCACCGGTTCCAGCCGGAACTCATGGCGTCGGGCAGGGAAATATCCCCCCAGAAAAGAATAACGATGACCGAGAGGGATGGCTGGCTTGATCCGGGGAAATATATCTTCCCGGACAGCGGAATCGCCTATGCGTCAGTATCGTTCAAGACACAGAAGCCGGTCAAGGTCCGCCTCTACTCGGGAGGATCCTATAAGGTTTTTATCAACGGGCGGGAAGCGGTCCGCAACCTTTACCAGGAAAGACGGAATACGCGCGTATTGCGAATCCGCAGCGGCCGTGATATCACCGTAACGGTCAAGATGATCGGAGCGCCCTTTGAAAGGGTCCGGATGCTGGTTACTGATGAGCATAATGCCAGCATTGAACCGGACATTGTTCAGGGGGGTACCTTCATGGATGAATGCGATGTCACGGAAGAGCTTGATTATCCCTATGAGGCGCTGGTCAAGGAAGCGGCGCTTGACCATGAACGGGGGAACAGGCATCTCGGGCTGTTTTTCGATGATCTCGATAGCGGAGAAGCGGCCCGTTATTATCAAAGAGCGGTGTCGAAGCACAAGGACGCATTCCCGATGTTTCTTCTCGCCAAATCCCTTCTGGACAGGAACAGGGATGACCGGGGCTCCGCCGGCTACAGCCAGGGCCTGGCCATCATCAATGACCTCAGGGAACAGCGGGTCAGCTTCATCCCGGCCTGGCAGGAAAAAGTGGAGCATTATATCAGGGAAGGAAATTTCGCCAAGGCCTTCGAGGAAGTAAGGGGGCTGGCTGCGGCAATGCCGGGGAATCCTTACGGCCTGGCGGCGTATCTGACATGTCTCAATGCCCTCAACTATGAAAAGGAATTCGAGGAAACCGCCGCCCGGGCAAGAAAAGATTTCCCTGACTTCATTCCCGTTTTTAAAACAGAAACCGATTACTACCGGAAGCGGAACCGGAGTAAATTCATGGCATCTTTGCTTGAACTGATAAAACGGGATTGTTCAGCTCCGGGCGTGCGCTCTCTTCTGAGGATGCATATCTCGCGGGGGGACTACCGGTCTGCCCTTGACCTGATACAAACGTATAATTTCAACAATGATTTCAGCGCTGAAACCGTTGAGACCCTTATAAAAAAGGGTGACCTGAAGGAGGCCCGGAGCTTCATTCTGAAGCAGCTGGTGGCATATGAAAGTCCCTCCCTCTTTTATTCCCTGGCGCTGATCGATATGCTCCAGTCTGAAGATCCCTCAATGTATCTTCAAAAGATAATGCTGCTGCAGCCCTCCCTTTTCTCCATTTCAGATTACGTGAACTATCTTGAAAACAACGGCTTGGAAAATCCTTTCAGCCGGTTCCTTGACCGCATGGAATCCATCGATCCTTCTTTGTTCAGCAAGGACCGTGGCAGTGTACCTTCAACGGTCCTCTACCGGGGGAGAATATTCATCCTCCAGAAAGACGGAAGCAGCAGGGTGTACTGCGAAGAGATCGTTCATGTCGGAAATGACGATGGCGTGAGACGGTGGGGGGACATCAGGATACCCTACCCGGGGCAGATACGGCCGGTCCGACTGAGTGTCTACGATGAAAAGGGCGCCAGGACCGATTCGTATACCATGCGCAATCTGCAGACGGGCCGGTATCTGAACATCAGTTCCATCGTGAAAAACTCGATCGTGCACCTGTCATATATAGTTGATAATCCCATCATGAGCCCTTCGGAGAGCAGGTTCTTTTCACTGCCCCTCGAGTATCTCCAGCATTATGATGAGCCGGTGAAACGGGTTTCAATTAAAGTCATCGCTCCGGAAGGAACAGCCGTTCATTTTCTCTTCAAGGACAACGTAGCGGTGAAAAAGACTTCCGCCGATGGACTCCAGCTCCATGAAGCAGTCATGGAAAATATCCCGGCGATTAAGAAGGAGCCCTTTGCCGGCGGCAGGCAGAATTGTCTCCATTATTATTCCTTTTCAACCATGGACGGGTTTAATGATTTTTCCGCCTGGTACCGGGGCATCATGGCGAGAAAAATCACATCCCGCAGCGTCCCGGCATCCCGGTTCAAGAGGGAAACCCTTGAAAAAACCATAGCCGCTGTCTACGATTTCGTGGCGCGGGAAATTGAGCTCCAGAGGAATGTCCTGTACCTTCCCGATTCGCCTGAAAACACACTTTTCAGGGGGTCGGGCACTCCAGAGGACAAGGTGCATCTTGCGCGGACACTGCTGGAAAACCTGGGTATCATTTCATACGTTGCCTTCGCGCGGAACCGGTTTCTCCCGGAAAAGGCGGACTGTCTCTATCCGGGTTACTTTTCCCATGTACTTCTCTGCGTTCCCCTTGATGTTAAGAACGCCCTGTGGCTTGATTTTTCAGGCCGGTACTTCCGCTGCGGGGTTACGGCTTGCTCTGTCGACGGAGCGGACGCCCTGGTGCTGCTTCATGATTCGTACAGCCGGGGCAGGGTCAGGAGCCTGGATAATCGTTCAACCCTATGCAGGTACGATATTGCGGTCAGGGATGACGGCAGCGCCCTCTGCGATATAGAGGCGTCTTTTATCGATACAAAGGGCGAAATGCGGAGATATTTCAGCAACCCCCTGGAACGGGAGGAGTCGGTGCGCCGGTTTTTCATCGGCAGCGTGCCGGGATTTTCCATGGAAACATTCAGGGTCGAAAATTACAGGGAATGCGACAAGCCCTTTATTGTGGCCGCAAAGGGCGCCGGATCGGGTTTCGCCCTTTCGGAGCCGGGCCGCATGATCCTGCAGCCGGTGCTGAATAAATGTGAAGTCTATGACTATGTAGCGCTTCCTGAACGGGAACATCCCCTTGTGATAGAAAAGCCGATTGATGAAAAAGAGACGTACCGGTATACGCTGCCGTCTCATTACGGGAATCAGGAAATATCAAAAACGCTTGCGCTGAATACCAGGTTCGGCAGCTGCAGGGTAGTCATTGCAAAAAAGGGCGGTTCACCGGTTCTGGAAGTGAAAAAGGAAATCCATGTGAAGGCGGCGCTCATTGAGCGCGGCGACTACAATGAATTCGTAAAATTTTGTCTGGAATTGAAAAAAATCGAGAATGAAACGGTGATACTGAAATGAAGACCATTTCGAAGACCGTTTCAACGAGCAGCGGTGATTAACCCTTTTTCGACAGCTTTTCCTTCAGGAGCTTTTTCTTTCTCTTGATCTGTTTCTTCGCCCTCTGGCGCTTTTCTCTGGCGTTATATTGCTTTCCCACTTAATACCTCCAAATTTGTTATCAATTAATTTTATTGCCGATCTTTGTCAACTGAAAAATTCGCTGCTGCAGGGCGGCTTCAGTCCCTGAAATATAGTTGCAAATTTCACGGATTAATGGATTTGTAGGGATATCATAGACAACCTTGTATCCAGCCGGAGGGAGCGTATGAAACTTAACAACGAGGCCAAGGTGGGGCTGATGATAACCATCAGTTTTACCCTCTTTATCATACTGGTGGCCCTCCTGGCGAAAATAAACATCTCGCGCTCCGGCTATACCCTGAGGGTGTATTTCAGCTTCCTGAACGACCTCCGCATCAGCGCCCCGGTCAAAATAGCCGGAGGCATAAAGATCGGCTATGTCGAGTCCATCAAGCAGTCGGGTGAAAAGACCGAGGTCACCCTCTGGATAGAAAAGAAATACTCCCTGGTGAAAAACACCAAGTTCGCCATTTTTACCTCCGGGCTGATCGGCGAGAAATACATCAACGTGTTCGTTCCCCCGTCCAGCGACGTGGAGGAGTTCCTCATGGACGGGGACAAGGTGTACGGCATGGACCCCGCCAGCTTCGACCAGATGATGATGACCTTCCAGAGCTTCATGCAGGACGAGAGCGGGGGCCAGGTCCTGGCGGAGATATTCCAGAATTCCAAGAAGTTCGTGGGAAACCTCAATACTATCGCCGAGGAAAACAGGTACGATATCAGGCAGTCCATTGTCTCCGCCAAGGAAACGATCGCGAACCTTAACTTCCAGTCCAAGATCATGATGGCGAACATCAACAAGTTCTCCAAGGACATGGCGGACCTTTCGGCAAAGAACAAGGACGATATCAACATAACCCTCAGGAACCTGTCCGAGACTTCCACCAACCTGAACAAGATCGTCTTCAGGATCGAGAAGGGGCGCGGCACCCTGGGCCGGCTCCTGAACGAGGAGGACATTTACAACAACCTGAAGGACGCCTCCATCGCTGCGAAGGACCTCTTCCGGCAGCTCAAGCAGGATCCGTCGAAACTATTTTTCCGGACCCAGAACTGACCATGGCCCGGAACAGGAAATACTTTCTATGCTCCGCCTGCGGGTCTGATTTCCCCAAGTGGCAGGGGAAATGCGCCGTGTGCGGCGAGTGGAACACCATCGTCGAAGCCGAGGCGCCGGCCGCCGCGAAAACGGCGCTGCCCGCGGCCGGTGCCGTTGACCTCGGCAGCGTTGAATTCAGCCCGGTCCACCGGATCTTGACCGGCATCGGCGAGTTCAACCTCGTGTGCGGCGGCGGCGTCGTCCCCGGCTCCGTCATCCTTATCGGCGGCGAGCCGGGCATAGGGAAATCGACCCTGGCTCTGCAGATTGCCGGCTACTTCAAGACCCTCTATATCTCCGGGGAGGAATCGCCGGTGCAGATCCGCCTCAGGGCCGAACGAATCGGCTGCAACATGGAGGGCATCAGGCTCTCCGCCTCCTGCGGCGTGGAACAGATCATCGGCCTTGCCGAAGCGGAAAGGCCGCAGTGCATCATCGTTGACTCCATACAGACCCTCTACACACCGGAAATTCCCGGGCTCAAGGGCTCCGTGAGCCAGGTCCGTGAGTCGGCGTCACGCCTCGCGGATGCGGCGAAGCGCATCAATGCGGTGATGATTCTCATCGGCCATATAACCAAAGAAGGGGCCATAGCGGGGCCGAAGCTCCTTGAACACCTGGTGGACACGGTCCTCTATTTCGAAGGAAACTTTTCCCGGGACTACCGCGTTCTCCGCGCCTTTAAAAACCGATACGGGTCGGTGAACGAGATAGGGCTCTTCCGCATGGAAGAGCGCGGCCTGGTTGAGGTGACTGACAAGAACAAGATATTCCTGAACCCGTATCTTTCCCAGGCGCCGGGAAACGCGGTGTCGGCCGCGGTCGAGGGGAGCAGGATAATCCTTTTTGAGGTGCAGTCGCTGGTCACGGCCTCGGCCTTCCCGAACCCGCGCCGCATGGCGGACGGCTTTGACCTGAACCGGCTGATACTCATAACGGCGGTGCTGGAAAAGCACGCGGGACTGAAGATAGCGGCCTTCGACGTGTTCATAAACGTTTCCGGCGGTTTCCAGATCAACGATACCGCGGCGGACCTGGCGGTGGCCGTTTCGATCGCGTCGAGCTTCAGGAACAGATCAGTGCCCCACGGTGTGGGCCTTCTCGGGGAAATATCCCTGTCGGGGGAAATACGGCCGGTCTCCCTCTGCGGTAGGAGGATCCAGGAATTCAAGCATTCGGGATTCAATACCCTGGTCCTTCCCGAGGCAGAGGTCAGCGAGGCGAAGGCCATAGGATTTGACGGCACCGTCATCGGCGTCCGCACGGTCCAGGACGCCATTGACAGGGTTTTTGAATAAGCAGATAGCATTGAACTTTTAACAGATCAGGATCAGAGACATGAAGAAGAAACCGTTGGTCATTGCCCATCGCGGGGCATGCGGGTACCTGCCGGAACATTCCCTTGCCGGCATGGCCCTTGCCTTCGGCATGGGTGCGGATTACGTGGAGCTTGACGCTATCCTCACCAGGGATGACGTCCCCATCGTGTTTCATGACCATTACCTGGACGCCATGACGAATGTTGCCGAGATGTTTCCCGGGCGGAAGCGCTCCGACGGCAGGCATTACGCGGTCGATTTCACCCTCGAGGAGATAAAAAAGCTCCGCCTTCACGACCGGGTGGACCCGGACACCGGCAAGCAGACGCATCCTGGCAGGTTCCCGGCTGAATCACGGGCGCATTTTGAAATTCCCTCGCTGGAAGAGGAGATCGATTTCATCCAGGGGCTGAACAAGAGCCTGGGCATGGACATGGGTATCTACATCGAGCCGAAGGGCCCGGCCTACCACAGGAGTGAAGGCAAGGATATCGGAAAGGCCGTCATTGATGTTTTTCGCCGCTTCGGGTACCGGAGCAGGGACTCCAGGTGCTACATTCAGAGCTTCGAGCCGGACGCCATCCGCTATATGCGGGAGACCCTGAAGAGCGATCTCAAAATGGTGCAGCTGATAGGCGATGTAACGTGGGAGGAGACCCCCGGGGTTGACTATGTCCGGATGGTTACTCCCGCCGGGCTTGACGAAGTGGCCCGGTACGCGGACCTCATCGGCCCCTGGATGAACCAGGTTGTCGTGGATAACGGCACGGGGAACAGGCCTGATTATACCAGCCTGGTGGAATGGGCCCATGAGCGGAACCTGGAGGTGCACCCGTATACCTTCCGGGCCGACGCGTTGCCCTCCTACGTGTCAAGCTTCGATGAGCTGCTGGAGGTCTTTTTCTTCAAGATGAAGGTTGACGGCATCTTCACCGATTTTCCCGACAGGGCGGTGCGCTTTCTGAAGAAAAAAGGATTTGAATGATCAGAGATTGCCCTCGATGACTTCCACTATCTCCCTGATCTGCCCCTCGTTCGCCGCGCCGGAGCAGGGGATCGTAAACTTTTTCTTTCCCAGCTCATATTCGGACACAGAGTAAAAAAAGACGGGACCGCGGTGTTCGTTCAGATACCGCGCATGAATGGCCAGGGCCTCTGAAATTATCTTTTTCGCCACATCCTCCCTCTGGAAGGCGATGGGATACCGGTTGCTGAGAAGGTCCAGGAGCCATGCCGTCGATTCCGGATCAATGACGGCAATGCTGTAAAGGTACCAGTCGTCAATAAGCCCGATGATGGTCCGCTTCTGGTCCGAAGACAGAAGGGTATGGGCGGGGCACAGAAAGCCGCTGCATATCTTCTCGCCGAAAAAGGAGCTGTTTCTCAGCGTGGCGTTCCGGTACTGCGGGTGAAGGAGGCATCCCGGCCGCTTGTTGAAAACGAGTCCCTGGTGGGGGCATATGTATGATGTCGTGTCGCGTATATCACGGCCGTCGCCCTGGTCGGTGATATCGCGGGACGACAGGAAAGAAGATGACCGCCCCGCGCCGTCGACAAGGAAACGGGACAGGTTTTCCCGTGAGATATCGGTAAAGTTGAACAGGCCGCAGCAGGCGGAACAGCTTTTAATTCCGTCCGGCTGGCAGAGAATCAATGTTTCATAGTAGTTCATCAAGGATACCTTCCGCCGGCTGCGCCGTGAAGCGCGGCAGGCGGCTCAGACTCTTATTAAAGGGATACGGCCGGAGGGGCCGGGTTACCGTTATGCCCCGAATTTTTTCTTCGTATAGTTCAGGAGCCCTCCTTCAAGGAGTATGGCCCGCTGGCGCTGCGACAGGGCAAGGGTGAAGTCGAACTGCGAGCCGCCAATGCTGACCGGGATGGTTTCCGCTTCCATGACCAGGGTGCGCAGCTTTGTTATCCCGAGGCTGTCGCCGGCCTTTATCCGGTCGTAGTCCCCGGCGTTCTTGAACACGAGGGGAATGATGCCGAAATTGATCAGGTTGTCCGAATGGATCCGTTCGAATGATTTTGCCATCACCAGGCGGACGCCGAGGTGCATGGGGCAGATGGCGGCATGTTCACGGCTTGATCCCTGGCCGTAGCTGGCACCGCCGACAATGGCGGTGAAAAGACCCTTTTCCTTGTCCGCCAGCGCCCGCTTGGAAAATTCCGGGTCGACATTCTCAAAGACATAACGGGCATAGGCGGGAATATTGGAGCGGTATTTCAACCGCTGGCCCGCCGGCATGATATGATCCGTTGTTATCTTGTCACCCACCTTCAGGCCGACAACGCACGTCAGCTCGTCAAGGAGGGGGGAGGTGTAGGGCGGTTCGCCGATGTTGGGGCCGCGGATGATCTTCACCGGCGTTTTGGCCGGCGGCAGGACCATTGAGTCGTCGATGTGGAACCGGTCAGGCATGGCCACGAAAGGGAATTCCTGGGCCGGATAATCCAGGGGATTGACCATTTCCCCCGCTAGCGCTGAAAGTGCCGCGGTCTCGGGGCTTACCAGGTATACCTGTCCCGAGGCGGTTCCCGACCTCCCCTCGAAGTTGCGGTTGTTGGTCCTGAGGGAAACGCCGTTAGTCGGCGGAGCCTGGCCGGCGCCGATGCAGAATCCGCAGGACGATTCCATGATGCGGGCGCCGCTGGCGATGATGTCGGCAAGGGCGCCGTTCCGGGCGATCATTTCAAATACCTGCCGCGATCCCGGAGCGACGATAAAGCTGGTGCCGGAGGCGACTTTCTTACCCTTGAGGATGCTTGCCACGGTCATGAGATCCTTGAAGGATGAATTGGTGCAGCTGCCGATGGCCACCTGCTGCACCGGGGTGCCTTTCAGCTCTGACATCTTCCTGATGTTGTCCGGCGAATGGGGGCAGGCCGCCAGCGGCTCAATGGTAGAAAGATCGATGTCAATGACGCGATCATAGACGGCGTCGTGGTCAGGCAGAAGGTGCCGCCATGAATCCTCCCGTGCCTGGGCCTTCAGGAAATGGCGCGTGATATCATCGCTGGGGAAGATGGAGGTGGTAACGCCCAGCTCCGCCCCCATGTTGGTGATCGTTGCGCGTTCGGGTACAGAGAGAGACGCAATGCCCTCGCCGGTGTATTCGAGCACGGTCCCGACGTTCCCCTTGGTGGTGAGGATGCCGAGGACGGTGAGTATCACGTCCTTTGCCGAGACCCAGGGGCGGAGCTTTCCGGCAAGGCGGATGTTGACGACCCGCGGGGCCGTCAGGTAGAAGGGGCCGCCGCCCATGGCGACCGCCACGTCGAGGCCGCCGGCGCCAATGGCTATCATGCCGATGCCGCCGCCGGTGGGGGTGTGGCTGTCGGAGCCGAGCAGCGTGGCGCCGGGCCTGCCGAAACGCTCGAGGTGGACCTGGTGGCAGATGCCGTTGCCGGCCTTTGAATGATAGATGCCGTACCCGGCGTTCATGGTCTGGAGGTAGAGGTGATCGTCGGCATTCTCGAAGCCCATCTGTATGGTGTTGTGGTCAACATAGGAGACTGATATCTCGGTCTTGACCTTTGGAATTCCCAGGGCCTCGAACTGCAGGTAGGCCATGGTGCCGGTGGCGTCCTGGGTGAGGGTCTGGTCAATGCGGATGCCGATTTCATTCCCCGGGGCAAGGGTCCCTTCGACTATATGCTCGTGGAGGATCTTGTAAAAAACTGAATTTCCCATGGTTACCGCCTGTAAGAATACGAAATAGGATGACATCCAGTTGATTTTTGCGTCGTTTCTTTTCAAGTACTTTTTTGATACCATCTGAGCCAGTGACAGTTCCTTTGACATAATTCCTGAGATCTGCACCGACAGGGCGTTGAAACAATTGGATCAGCTGTCTATTCCTGGAATGGGGACGGTGAATGGCGGAAAATCTGGAAGTCTCATCATCTCATCGGCCGTAATTTCAGGATGAAACGGGGCCCGTGAGCTCTTGTTTCAGGCACTGGTTTTTTTATCTATCAACAAGGCCCGGGCTGTTTCATCTGATAGTCCCAGCGGGGCGTAATTTCCTTATCAGTAAATTACTTGCATTATTGTCTTGCACCTGTTACCTTTGATGACGTCACCGGCGTTTGGGGATCGAGTGACTGATTATGTCCTGAGCGCCCGATCATTGGTCCTATGGTACAGGAACAGGTAAAACTCTCCAGGCTGCTGAATCGCGTCCCCCTCACTGAGATTGCCCGGATACTCTTTTCCAAGACAGCCGCGGAGGCAAAGGAATTCTCCCGCGTCGTCATGCAGCAGGTGTATTTCACCTTCAACCAGGCGATTTTATTACTGACCATACTGGCCGTCCTGATCGCCGTGAGCGTTTCCGCGCAGGCCGGACTCGGTCTTTCCGTCATCGGCGCGTCCGGCCGCATCGGCGAGCTCTGGACCTGGATGGTCTTCCGCGTGTTCGGCCCGCTCCTGTCAGCGATACTGATCATCGCCCGGTCGTGCACCGCGGTCGCGACCGAGACCGCGGTCATGAAGTTCAACCGGGAGATCGAGGCCCTGGAACTCATGGGCATTCCGGCCGTGGACCTCGTGTTCGCGCCGCGTATCGTTGCGGGCGCCATCAGCAATTTTCTGATGGCCTTTTCCTTCGTCATTGTCGCCTTTTTCGGCACCTGGCTATCGAAAAACTGGTTCTCGGCAATGAGCCTGGGCCACCTGTATGTTGAGGTTTCACGCGCCATCACTCTTATGGATATAATCTATTTCATACTGAAAACGGCCATCGTGGGCGCCGGCATATTCTGGATAGCATGCAAGAAGGGGCTCTCGCTCAGCAGAGGGTCCTTCGAAGTGCCCGTCGTCGCAATGCAGGCCGTTGTCGACGGCTTCATCTGGGCTTTTGCGACTCACATTTTTTTCACGGCGCTGTTTATCATGAGCCATGGATTTTACCTGCTCTAGGGAGATGCGATGGCGAACCCGCTTCTATCGTTCAGGGACGTGGTGGGGGTCACTCAGGAGGGGGCCCTCGACCCTCATTTTCCCGTCAGCTTCGAGCTCATGCAGGGCGAAATAGGCGTGATCAGGGGCGGCATCCGCGCATCGTCGCTGATACGGCTCGCGGCATGCCGTGGTATCGTCACCAGGGGGGTCGTCAGCATCATGGGGGCGTCCATCGGGTGGAATGACAACCCGGCAACGTACCTCTCCCTCCGCTTCACGAAAAAATTCAGGAATGCCCTGGGGTTCTGCCACGGGCACGGCGGACTGATGGCAAATCTCACCATACTACAGAACGTCATACTGCCCGCGCATTACCACTCCGGGCTCAAGTCGATCCAGCCGTTTTTAGATATGGCGATTGAGCGGCTGCGGGAGGTCAGGGTGCCGGAAGAGATGTGGGAGCTCAGGCCGTGCGACGTGCCGCATGAGTTCCAGAAGCGCGTTCTCCTGGCGCGCTCGGTGATGCACAAGCCGGCAATCCTCATCCTGGACGAGCCGACTAATGCGATACCATGGAGCGAGACGCACGAGATCGCCTCCTGGGTCCAGAAGCAGAAGGAGACCGGAAGGGGGCTGCTGATCGCGACAAGCAACGATCCCTTTGCCGCGCTGGTCGCGGACTGGATGGTGGACCTGTTCGATCTGGTGGTCGTGAGCGGCAACGCTGATGTGAAGAAACACCTGGGCGCCCTGGCGACCAAGGGCGCCGCGCTCATACGAAAACAGGGGGAGGCTGGGAAAGGCCATGCAACATAAAGCTTTGATCGGTACGATTATTATCACGCTGCTCTTCGTCGCCAATGTCATCTACATCGGCAAGAAGAACCTCTGGTTTGAGCCGACGAACAGCTACTGGACCATCCTGAAATCCGGAGACGGACTCCGCGAGGGGACCCCGGTGACATTTAACGGCGTCAGGATGGGCGAGATCACGGAGCTGAGCGTGACTGAGGAGAACTTCGTCAATGTCGTATTCGTTGTGCGTAAATCATGGGCCGAGAAAATAACATCCGGCTCGATCGTACGGGTATTGCGATCAATGATGATAGGCGAAAAGAGGCTGGAGATATTTCCCGGCCCGAAGGGCTCCACGCCGCTTAGGAGCGGCAGTTACATCCGGGGCGAGGACGTTCGCGAGCTGTCGGACCTGCTGAGCGGGGGCGAGCAGCTTCAGCGCCTGATGCCCCAGCTCCTGCGGCTCCTGAATAACGTCGATATCATCACGACCAACCTGGCGGAAAACCCGGACCTGATAGAGAAGGCGGACCGTCTCCTGGACGAGGCGTATGTGCTCCTAAAGACCGCAGAGCGCTCCTGGCTTTTCAAGGGGAGCTACAAGGAATATATCCAGGAGCAGCAGAAAAAAGCGAAATAGAAGCCCCACCGGTTACGGCACGCGGGGGATACATGACATGAGCCGGATCCTGAAAGGCCATGCCGTAGTGACCCCGGCTGTCATTATCGGCACCGGGTATACACTGGTGAATAACGGCCTTAGACAGGCTGATCCATCCGTTAAGCCTCCATCTGCCCTATATAGCAGTTCCGGCGGGATCGTAACTTTCCCGATAGTTAGTTAAAGAAAACGGCACATGGTGCCGATAATATGCACATGAGAATATCCTCCGGCATGGCCGAAATAGGTTTCGCGAATCCGTTGAATAACAGGATCGCATCGGAAAAGTTTTTTGTGTGGCCCCTGTATAACGCGGGAAAAGTGGAGAATATCCACGGCGTTACGCGGAGAACCGAATCCAACATAACCTATTCCAAGCCGTCTTCCGAGGACCGTGACCGGTTGCTGGCGATAATGAACGATAATTCCCACCGCGAATACTCGCCGGCCGGGACATTCACCAGGTCCTCACTGGGCATTCAGCCCGGGTCCTTCTTCGACGCAATAGCCTGACCGTAACTCAAGCATGTCGTTTCCGCATAATCATCCGGCGCTTATGTCGGGTACTCGTTTTTTGTATCCATTATCTGTCTGCCCGGGCAATAAAAAACCCGCTCTTTCGAGCGGGTTTATGCTGGGTGGTATTCCCTTCTGCAGTTCAGCTAATTTTTTTATTAACCACCGAGAAGTTGTAACATCGTCCTGGTTTTCAGATTCGCCTGAGCCAGCATTGCAGTACCACTCTGTACGAGTATCTGATCCTTGGACAGATCAACCATTTGTTCCGCCATGTCAGCATCCCTTATGCGGCTTTCAGATGCCTGTATATTTTCATAGGCGTTCATCAGACCTTTCGCAGCAAACTCGAGGCGGTTGTAATAGGCGCCAAGGTCGGCCCTCTGTTTCGCAATCTTGTGCAGAGAGTCGTCAAGGATGCCGATGGCCTTGTTCGAGCCTTCTGCGGTGCTGAGGTTCACCAGGAACCTGCCGGTCCTTTCCCTCAGGTTCAATCCTTCGGCCGTCATGGTGCCGATATAGACGCGCTCACGCTGGTGCATGTTGGCGCCCATGTGGAACCACATGGAGGCTTTCGGATTGGTCCGGGCATAATCGCCGAGCAGAAGCTTAAACTTGTTGAACTCAGCCTGAGAAGCGATCCGGTCGACCTCGTCAACGAGGGCGGAAACTTCGACCTGGATGAGCTGCCGGTCTTCCTGGGTGTAGATGCCGTTGGAAGATTGGACAGCCAGCACCCTGATCCGCTGAAGCAGCGCCGATGTGTTGTCGAGATACCCTTCCGCGGTCTGGATGAAGGACATACCGTCTTCGGTGTTCCGTTCCGCCTGCCGCAGGCCCTGTATCTGGGTCCGCATCTTTTCAGATACAGCGAGACCGGAAGCGTCATCACCGGCCCGGTTGATCCTCATGCCGGAGGACAGCTTCTCCATTGATTTGTTAACGTCCCAGTGCTTGAACTTCAACGCTCTGTTGGAGTTGATCGCACTCATGTTGTGATTGATTATCATAGTCTAACACTCCTTTGTTGACTTTTTCCTGATCTCCTTATCAGGATTTTTGATTACCAGGTTATTGTTTGTTTTTTTCAGGGAATACCTGTTGTTGCATTGCTGCAACCATGAGTATCTAAGGCTAGACAAACATGCTTGCCGCAATGTCGGTATCGTGTGTTCCGGAGTTTTCAAAGAGCCTGTCCCGCCGGCTCCGCGGCCGGCGGAACAAAAATATGATTATAAACCACTATAATCCTAACGCAATAGTTCCAGAATGGTCCCCGACTTGTTGTTCGCCTGGGACAGCATGGCCGTACCGCTCTGGACCAGAATCAAATCTTTCGTCAAATCGACCGTTATCTCGGCCATGTCAGCGTCGCGGATCCTGCTTTCCGACGCCTGGGTGTTTTCGTAGGCGTTCATGAGGCCCTTCGCCGCGTGCTCAAGGCGGTTATAATAGGCGCCCAGGTCGGCCCGCTGCTTTGAAATGATGTGAATGGCTTCGTCAAAAATGCCGATGCTCCGGTTTGCAAAGTCCGCTGTCGAAAGGCTGATCGGCCTGCCTATGAAATCACGAACGCCAAGGCCGACGGCTGTCATGGTCTGTATGAAAACCCGCTCGCGCTGGTGCATGTTGGGGCCCATGTGGAACCACAAGGAGGCTTTGGCGTTTATTCTCGAAAAATCACCCAGCAGGAGCTTCATTTTGTTGAACTCGGCCTGGGACGCGATCCGGTCCACTTCATCGACCAGTTCGGAAATTTCCACCTGTATATACTGCCGGTCTTCCTGGGTGTAGATGCCATGGGAGGATTGCACGGCCAGGACCCTCATGCGCTGGATGATGTCATTTACTTCCTGGAGATATCCTTCGGCCGTCTGAATGAGGGACATGCCGTCTTCGGTGTTCCGCTCCGCCTGGCGGAGTCCCATGATCTGCGATCTCATTTTTTCCGATACGGCAAGACCCGAAGCGTCGTCCCCGGCCCGGTTGATCCTCATGCCGGAGGACAGCTTTTCCATTGAATGATCCACGTTCCAATGCTGAAATTTCAGGGCACGGTTGGCGTTGATGGCAGCTAGGTTGTGATTGATGATCATTAAGATTCCTCCCTGAATCTCCCGCGGCTGGCCTCCTTGCCAGCCTGATCGGCTTTCACCTCACATGTACAAATTCGGTTCAGGGGGGATATAAATTGATGGCGATTATAGGATATTATAGACGATTATAGGCATTTATTATTGATTATTAAAATATAATATTACAATTTAACATATTTATGATTTTTTTACGTTTTTTTCCTAATCAAATTGTCGGTATATTGAAATTTTACGTTAGCACTTTTTAATTTTTTTTATAATTTATTGTTTTGTAATATAAAAAAGTTAAAATTGATGCTATTGAGATAAAATAATATCAAACAGTTGTATCCATACAGAATACATATCTAAAAATTAAACATTTATTTTATAACGTATTGTTTTTTAAAAATATACTGATTGAAAATTTCATCAAAATTACCGATTTTATAATGAAACTCCAGCGATATAAATTGAGGTAGACTGATACTCATGGGTTTTTCGAAAGAATCTCTTTTTTCAAATATTTCTCAAAGAAAGATACTCGAGTATAATACTTTTTTTTCTGTAATGTTATTAAGCATTCTGGTCAGCGATGTCTATTTTTTACTGAAATATTATTCCTTTTATTCTCCCTCATTGAAAATAGTAGCGACGGTCGGCATGGGCGGTCTATTTACCGGTAATCTTCTGGGAAGATTTCTTTTTTCCAAACAACAGAATCACCGGCCGGTAGTTATCATTTCACAAATGGCGTATATTCTTTTTTTCCTTCTGTATATATTAAGAAATATCCTCATGCCAGAATCAGATGAATTCTTCCTGGTTCTTTTTTTCCTGTTCAAGTATTCGATTCCGGCGATATTTTTTGTCGCGATGCTTTTTTTCGGTATTATGCTTAATTATACCGTCAGAGTTTCATGCAATGACTCGGTTGATAAAATGCAGGGACCGGATAGACTGGTACCGATCATGCTGTCGGGCATGACAGCGGGCATCCTTTTTTCGGCGCTGCTCTATTCGTTCGCTGTTTCCCTTCTGTTCGCTATTCCCCTGGCACTGCTGCTGATTCCGCCCGCTTTTCTGATTGATATTCCCTACAGGCAGGCTTCGTTTTATTCGGCGGAGGCAGAAGAGGATAAAGAAAGCGGCGCGCCATCTTTGAAGGAGAAGGGAAGTGACGCGGCATTATTCACCTACTTGCTTTTTTTATGCATGATAGTATATGCCTATTTGGGGTTTTCCAGCATCAACAAGTATTACGGCGATCAGATCTACGTTAACCTGGCTTTTCTGTTGCTGCTCTTCATCTTCATGCTTGCCGGATATGGGGTTGGCCGGTTTATCAGGGTCTCCAACCTGTATATCTATGGTCAGTCCTTTTTCCCTGTCGGGTTTCTTGTTTTTCTCATTCTTCTTATGAGCTTTAACGGTCAGATGGAATTTTTTTGGGGGATCCTGCTGTTTGCCCCTGTGGCGTTTCTGCTCGGTCTCCTTCTCTTTCATTCCATAAGGGCGGTCATCAATCAATACGAAAACGCCCAGAGGGCGGTCGTAATTGAATTCTCAATGCTGATACTGCCGGCTCCTGTCATGATAGCCCTCAGCCTGATGTATCTTTCCAATTTATGGTTTTATGGCATGATATGTGTCGTCATGATCATTAATGTCGTTATCCCGGCCATAAGCATCATAAACACGGATATCAGCGGCTATAAGAAAGGGCTCTATTTTTTTGTATCACTCTTTTTTCTCCCGCTGTTCATCTTTATAATACTCTTTTTTAAGATATCGTTGGATAATAACGCCTACGCTGCCCGGGTGAATAATTTCGAGGAGCTGCGGACAGTAAATTACAATGCCGATTACATCAGGAACCAGGCAATGGTGACCATGAACGGTCAGCCGGTGTTTTCCGTGTCAGACAGCGTGGTGAGGAATTATAAGCGGGCCCTGGTCCCCCTGGCCCTGTACAACCCCGCAGGGAAGAAAATACTGTTCATCGACGGGAACCAGAGATTTTTCAGAAACCCGGTCATAGGGTATTTCAAGTATTCGCTCTGCCTTGACGAACTGTCTGACCGGGACGTCGATTATAACAGGCTCCCCATTTCCGGTACGCAGAAATACATTCCTGACAGCGGACCTGTTTTGAATTTCATTGATAAGAACAGGACGTTGTTCTTCTCGATCGTTGACATCCCTAACCTGCTTGACCAGAACATGAATGCCTTCAGGTTTTCATCGGAATATTATGAAATCGTTAAAAAACATCTGGACCGGAAGGGCATATTCGCCCAGGTCTTCAGCATACCGGGATGCCGGCGGGAACTGCTGGCGCGGGCCCTTACGGACCTCAAGCGCTCCTTTAAGAACCATGCGGTATACTATTTTTCAAATGTACTGATCGTGTTCGCCTCCGATGACGGCAAGGCATTAGCAGTCAACGAGGATAAATACGAACAGCTTATCAGTTTTTTCAATGCCCATGGCGACCTGAACCGCCTGTTCATGAATGAACCTCACGTCTGTTCCCATCTTGCCGCGACGCGGCTGGAGGGCATACTTCCCGGGGCATCGGGCATGAAGCTTTTTCCCGCCCTGTATCTTGTGCAGCCGGACAAGGTCCGCCTGAAGAAATCATTTATTGATGATTATCTTTCGAAAAATAGGCTGATAATGGAACAGATTGAACGGGCCCCTGATGAGCAGGCATTTATACAGACGCTGGCCGCGTCATTTCTGAACGATGACGCGGTCCTGAGCCTCCTGAAAAGAACGGAGCAGGCCGAGGCGCGGGAGGACTATCGGAGTGAAACGCGGCTCCTCTTCGATCTGAAGAAACAGGCGGAGTTCAAGGTAACGCTTCAGAGCTATGTCCTCAAGATGCTGGAATACAAGGAAAAATATTATTACAATATAGCTCTCAATTTTGAAAAAAACAAAAAATGGTCCGAGGCGCAGGACCTGTACCGGGCGGTGCTGACGATTAACCCTGACAATTTCAACGCCCATTACCGGATGGCCCTGCTCTGCATCACCCTCCAGGATATTGAGGGGTCCTTCAGCTACCTGCAGCAGGCCATGCGCATCAATAAAGACCACCCGAAGGTGCTCATGCAGATGGGCGTCCTCTATTTTTCCAGCGGCAAGACCGAAGAGGCCATCGAGTACTTCAACAAGGCCCTGCAGCAGAATGAAAAGACGCCGCAGATTTACCGGTATCTCGGCATGTGTCATGAGAAAAAGGGCGATCTCTACGAGGCGGAAAAGAACTACGCAAAAGCGCTGGCCGCAGACCCGAATGACACCGATACCAAGGCCCGCCTTGAGAAAGTGCGTCAGCAGATAGACAAAGAAAGCAAGAAATGGGAAACCCCGGAGCAGAAAAACGAGTCCGACGTGGAACAGGACGCTGAAATGCCGTTGCCGGTGAGCAAGGGCGCCTATGATATACGGCTCAAGGATGATGAACTGTCGCTTCCGGTGATAGATCCGATTACCGGTGAAGAGATCAAAACCGATAAAAACACCGAAGGCTCCGTCCAGGGGAGCCAGCCCCAAACGGTCAAGCCCCAGGTCCAAAATGCGGAAAAAAAATAATCTCGGGGCCGTCCGGCCATGAACATCTCTGTTGTGGAAAAATTATATCTCCTGCTGGCCCGCAAGACGGTGTCCCGCGTAGCGCTTTTTGCCACCGCCATCCTGACGGTGATCATGATGAGAATCGACGCGGGCCTTGCCGGCTTCGGCGGCAAGGGCGCCTTCTACCTGCAGGTGGCCTTCACCAGGAGCAGCTTCACGGAGGTCCTGTCCTCATGGAGGAGCGGCGGGGTTGACCTGCTGGGAATAATGATAGGGGTGAACGCTGTCAATGCCCTGTCTTACTCGGTCCTGTTTGCGTCGGCCACGGCTTTTTTTGCCGAAGCGCGAAGAAGCGCTGCCGGGGCACCGGTACGGCGGTCCGATCTGGTGCTCATGCCGCTTCCCTTCGCAGCCGCGGTGTTTGACTGGATTTCAAATTATCTGCTTCACATGATTTTTTCGGGCGGATCGCTCCGCGAAGGATTGGTGATGGCCTATTCAATCCTTTCGTCAATCAAATGGGGTTTCGTGACGCTGAGCCTCATTGCCCTGCTGAAGAGTTATTTTTCTTTCCGTAAAGCCATGAAACGGGACGTTCCAAAGGAAAGATAAATACCGGTCCGGACACAGGATCCGTTTATTGTTTTTTCATCAGCCGCTCCGCCTGCTTTTTCATCATTTCCCCGGGAAGGCTTATATATCCGGCCTCCTTGACCTGGAGCTGCCCTTCATCCATGATCCAGAGAAGGAATGCGCGGACATGCTCTTTCTCGGGGATGCCCCGGGAGACCAGATGAAGGTTGCGCGCGGGGGGAGACGGGTATTTGTTTTCGGCGATCGCTTTGGTTAATAATTCCCGGTCATCGTAAAAATTTTCATCCGGTTCGATTTTACCGCTTCCGTTTATATCGATGGGAACCGGCCGTATGCCGGGGACCGGCTTACGTGTTTGAGGGTCATAGACGAACTGTATGTTGTTGTATCCGATGCCAAGAGAATCCTTTCTCAGGGCGTCGATGAGGCCGGGGTCGCCGTACGCGCCTTTTCCTTTGATATCCTCAAGTGTTCCGCCGAGATATTTCGCCCAGGTTTCGGATGCTCCGCATGCGTCGGATCGTGTGTATACATGGATGGGAAGGGCCTTCCCGGTTTTGATAATACCGCTCCAGCCGGTAATGGTTCCGTTTATCCAGATTTGCGCGAATTCCCTGCGGGTCATGCCTTTTTTGAGGAGCTCATCTCCGAGGGGGTTCGCGTTATTAATCGTCGGAACAACGGCGTCCTTGGCAACGCTGACCCACCAGGCTCCCCTGTCCATCTCGGACTTGGTGATCTCCCGTGATACCATGCCGAGATCGGCCGCGCCGGAAAGTGCATCTGACATTCCTTTGCAGGCTCCGCCGGCTGTTACGGTGATGGTGATCTGCGGATTCTGCTTCTGATACAGTTCAGCCCATTGTTTGACCAGGGGGTACAGTGCCCACGCTCCGGAGATGGCAATCTTCCCCGCGGCGGTTTGATTGGTTTCCTTTTCCTTTGAACAGCCAACGACGGCCAGGATCGTGCAGAGAAAGCAGAATATCTTTTTCATAAGTGATACTCCGGTAAAGATCGTTATTTGTCGTGGAACCATGCATCCATTAACATGCATTTTCCTTTTTTTTGCTATACATTCTGGAAAGCGTCTGGTAAACCATTAAAGAATTGTTTTTCATAACACGTCAATTCAATATTATTGTTACCGGTAAATTGACCTTGCCATGACACCGGCATATGTGGAATTATACAACAGCGGAAGACTTTCCCGCTGCGCCGAGGAACTCCTTGAGAAGCTGCGCCGGTGTTCGCTGTGCCCCCATCGATGCGGCGTGAACAGAGTGGAGGATGAGAGGGGCCTGTGCAGAAGCGGTATCAAGCCGATGGTGTCATCGTTCAATGCGCATTTCGGGGAAGAAGCGCCCCTGGTAGGCCGCAGCGGATCCGGCACCATTTTTTTCACCAACTGCAACCTGGGTTGCATTTTCTGCCAGAACTACGACATATCCCACCTGGGCAGGGGCGAGGAAGTGTCGTATCGAAGGCTGGCGGAGATGATGATTTCCCTGCAGGGCAGGGGATGTCATAACATCAACTTCGTAACGCCGACGCACATGAACTATGCCATTGTAAGAGCGCTCATGGAGGCCGTGCCGATGGGCCTGCGGATTCCCCTGGTCTACAACTCGGGTGGATATGACGCGGCGGATATCCTCTCCATCCTTGATGGTGTCTATGACATATACATGCCCGACTTCAAGTATATGGACCCGGAAACGGCGGGCCGGCTGAGCGGGGCACCGGATTATCCTGGCGCGGCCATGGCCGCAATACGGGAAATGCACCGGCAGGTGGGCGACCTCGTCCTGGACCAAAACGGGATCACCCGGCGGGGACTGCTGGTGCGGCACCTGGTGCTCCCCAACAATATAGCCGCGACGGACCGCGTTATTAATTTTATTGCCGATCTATCCCGCGATACCTATATTAATATAATGGATCAATATCGCCCCGAATACCGTGCGGGTGAATGTTTTGACCTGAAACGCCGGGTCACCCTGATGGAATATGACAATGCCGTGGAGCACGCCCGCGCCAGAGGGCTTACAAGGATTGACGGGCTGATATGAAAAAGTACCTCCTTTCCCCCGGCATTTCGGAATTTATCATCACGGGAATTGAGGGGATTATGCCGAAAATATAGTAACGCAGCTCCATGCAACAAGAGGTTGACATCCCGGTCTTCTTTTTCTATAATGAATTAAGGTATACGGTATGAAAAAATCACGCCCCTTATTACTGATCACGATCTGTTCGCTCTTGCTGTTTGCAGGCAGCCATGTCCTCTATGCAGATGAAGACGCCGAGGATCGCGCGCAGCACAAGAAAGCGATAGAATTCGGCGAAGGGGACAAGGTTGATGACGCCATCAAGTTATTCGACAAGGCCATTGATTACCGGAAAAGGGCGATGTCTATCGCCTATCATAACAAGGGATATGCCCTTGAAAAGAAGGGCGATCTCCCCCAGGCGATAAAGTATTACGAGGAAGCCTGGAAGCTGAATCCCCGTCAAATTCTCACCGGGGAGCTTCTGGGTTATGCCTGTTACAAGACGGAAGACTATGAACGGGCGATCCAGGTCGGCGAAGCGGTGATGAAAATCGACCCCACGAACAGGAAGGTCCCGCCCTGGCTGGAGGATGCATACAAGAAACGGGGCGGCAAGAAGGAAGTCGCCGGAAAACCGACGCAATTTTACATGACCCTTGACGGTCTACTCAGGATGGGTCTCTATTACGGCAGCAAGGCCCATTACGGGGGACTCTACTACACGTCGCCCCACGGGTTCCGGTATGTGCCCGATGACGGCCTCATCACCAGCGCGCCTTATACCCTTTTCATGAGGATCACGCCGATCCCGCTTATCCAGATAGATGCCACCATGGAAAATCCGTGGCTGGGGGCCCTGGCCCCTCCGGGCCTGGTGGTGCAGATGGAAAAAGTCGAGCTCCTCTTCCATATTAAAAACGTCATGTTCGGAGCGGGCGTGATGGTGAATCACTATGACTCTAGCATGGCCTTTTTCAGGAGATATAAGCTGACTGACGTCAAGGTGGGCTTCATACTGGGCTACACGAAAGACAAGACGGAGACGAAAATCACCTGGTACCCGCGGATGCTCATCATGGATCCCCGCTCTTCAACGGGCAAGACCTATGACGTGGGGTCACTCCGCCTCGATTATTCCTACGAAATGTTTCAGGACATTAAATTGCATCTCCTGTTTAATTTTCGCGACTATTACGTGTTCTGCCATTCCCCGGACCTGCGCGTCTTTCTGGGGAGCTACATGAGGTATTACGAAAACCTGGCCAGCTACTGGGGCGTCTATGACATGGGCTTCGGCCTCACCTTCAATAACCTGGTCAAGCGGGACGACGGGGCTGAACTGTTATCAGTAACCTTTGAGTGGCTAGAGCGTTTTTACCTGGAAAACAGGAACAACCGGCATCCCTATACACTGGCGCCGAACGGTCAGGGGTGGTTCGGACTGGACGTGTATCGTTTCACCAAGGGGAAACCCTTCCCCGGGTTCCGCGCGCTATCCCAGGTCCTGAGCCTGCGGCTTGACGAGCAGGTCCACAGGAATTTTTTCATGTACCAGAAGTTCATAGCGGAGCTGGCAGACCAGGATTCGGACCATCATGAGTTTGACCTCCAGATAGGGGTGGGATTCAAGTACTGACATATGACCCGAGAGTTCGCCGATTTTGCCCGGGAAATCTCCCTGGAGGCGGGATCCATCCTTCTGCGGGGCTTCAGGTCCGCAAAGACCGTCATCTCCTATAAAAGCAAAACCGACCTGGTTACCGACGTTGACCGTGCTTCGGAACAATTCCTGGTGGAAAGGATTTCAGATCGATTCCCGGACCATACCATCATTGCCGAGGAGGGAAGCCGGAAAGAGGCGGCCGGGGATTACATATGGTATGTTGATCCCCTGGACGGCACGAACAATTACGCCCATGGCCTTCCCTTTTTCTGCGTTTCCATCGGCGTCTATTCCATAAGAATGAAGCAGGTTGTTGCCGCGGTCGTTTTCAATCCGTTTCTGGATGAATTATTCACCGCCGTCAGGGGCGGAGGGGCTTTTCTCAACAATAATCCGATACGCGTTTCCCTTCTGGATGACATCGGCGTTTCGCTGGTTGCCACGGGATTCCCCTATGACAAGGCAACATCCGACAACAACAATCTGAAAGAATTCAACCGTGTTATTCTTCGCATACAGGGAATTCGGCGGATGGGATCCGCCGCCATTGATCTTTCCTATGTGGCCTGCGGCAGAATAGATGGGTACTGGGAAGGGAAGCTGAAGCCATGGGATATGGCAGGAGGCAGTCTTATAGTAGAAGAGGCCGGCGGCAGGGTCACTACCTATAATGGGGGAGCCTTTGACCCAGAATTTCCTGAGATTGTGGCATCAAATGGCAGAATACATGGCCAGTTATTATCCTTATTGGATGAAGATTGTATACAAAAGTAACTCCCTCTTTTTTATTAACATCCTCTCCAAAATTATTTACATTTTCACATTTGGTAAACCGAAACAATAATAGTACCCTGAAGCCGGCTTTGGAGTATAGTACATTGTCCAGATGATCATAATGATTTCTGGAACAACCTTTGGCAGGATCATGTGTTGCTTCTGTAGGATGTGAATTCGGAAGAGCGGATTTTCTCTACACCTGCTTAGAAAAGTTTCACCCGGGTGTCTTATGACGGACAACAGAAAACATGTTCGGGTCTCCTACGAAAAACAGGTAGAACTTATTGCTGAAGGGCAAATACTTGTGGGAAAATCCATCGACATCAGCAACAGCGGCATCAGGGTCATCGTTAATGTCCCGGTATCGCATCTTTCGGTTGAAAGAATCGCCTTCACGCTGCCCCTTGCACCGGAAGCCATCCATATCCCCTGTAAAGTCGTCAGGAGCAACAGGACGGAATCGGAAGAAGAGCACGTTCTGGGCATCGAATTTTCCAGCCAGACAGAAACCCAGATGATCCTGATCGATAATTTCATCCGGAATATCAACAACAAATCGACGAAGAGTGATGCCAAACAATCCGACATGAGGATCATTCCGCGGATTTCATGCAACCTTACCGGCATTTCCTCTGATAACAAAGGGATTTTCATCGCATCCATTGACAACATTTCAACCGAAGGCTGCCTGATCAGTTACACGGGATTCATCAATGCCCGTGACGTTCTGACCCTGGCGATAACCCTGCCGGGAGACCGTCGGCGGATTTCCGCCACCGGATTCATCACCTATGTCATACAGGATGACGGATGGGGGATGCACCGTGCGGGTATCTGTTTCACCGATATTTCTGACATTGACTCGATACGAATACGCAATTTCATTCTGAAATCCGCAACCAGCACCGCCCTGAGGACCCTCCAGGAAAGAAGGAATGAAAATTTGACCGGGGACGAAAACCTGATACGGGACCCTGAAAAAATCGCCGGTCTTTTAAGGCTCCTCAAAAAAGAAAATCGGAACATCAATGTCCTTTTTGAACAAACTATCGCGATGTTTGTTCTCATGATGAAAAATATCGACGCCCGCCGGACCTCTTTTGCGACGTCATCGCAAAAAGACATTAGCGAACTGGACTTGAAAAAAAACCACACGGTATATTTTTCATTCTATCTCCACGGATCGAGTTATTATTTCACCAGCCATCTCATGGAAGCGGGTGATACGCGGCTCATATTCTCGTTTCCTGCGGTCCTGCACCAGTCGGACAAGAGATCGTACGCGCGGAAATACATCAGCGATGGAATTGATGTGTTCCTGGAACTGGATGACATGCCGTCGGTGAAGTTCAACGGAAAGGTGGAAAATGTAAGCCGCCGCGGTTTCCTGTGCAACGTGAAACTTCAGCCGCTTCAGCGTGAACTGGTCAAACTGGGCCGGCCGGTGTCCTATTATTTCAACAGGGATATGGGCCTTGATACCTTTGGCGAGATTCGTCATGTCAAGGAAGTTGAAACGGACGACGGGACCACGATGCTGCAACTGGGCATTGAAGCAGGCATCAGGAGGGCGGATATTTCGTTCATGCGGTACGGGCAGACCCGATGGAACAAAGCCAGGGTGTCAATGAAACGGCAAACGACCGGCGACTCACGGAGGATTGTTTCTGATGTCGTGCGGTACAGGAACAGGGAGGGGAAGGAAATCGTTGCCCTGCTAAATCATACCGGCACCAGCAAGAAGGCGCCCGTTGTTATCATGCCTCCCGCCTTCGGCAAAAAGAAGGAAACCCTGTCGCCGTTCGTGGCGACACTCCTGGAAAACTTCAGGAAATTCGACAAGGATCTTGTCGTCATCAGATATGACGGCATCAACAGGCCGGGGGAAAGCTGCCAGGACGGCATGTGCCCGAAGCGGGGCTATGAAATGCTTCACTACCGGATCAGCCAGGGACTGGATGATCTCGAGGCAACGATGGATTTTGCCCACCACAACAATATATTCAGGCCATCGGCGGTGATCGTGGTCGCCTTCAGCATGTCCGCCCTGGACGCGCGCAAGCTGGCCGTGAAGGATTCCCGGGTCACGTACCTGATCAACGTCATGGGCATTACCTGCGCCCGAAGCTCCTTCAATATTATCACCGGCGGAATAGACATCATAGACAACGCCCGCAACGGAATACAGAACGGCCTGTCCGGAGTGCTGGGGCACATCCTTGACCTTGACACCATAGCGAAAGACCTGATTGATAACAGGTACGCATACCTGGCAGATGCCCGTCACGACATGTCGCGAATTTCCATCCCGGTATCATGGATTTACGGAAGATACGACCGATGGGTCGTTGACCGAGAGATACTGGACCTCATGAGCGTTCGGGCCAAGGGCCGCCGCGATGTTATTGAAATCCCCACCGGACATAATCTCCGTTCCAGCGAGGACGCGCTTCTGACGTTTAAAATCCTTACCCGGATGATATATCGCCATCTTCACCACCGGAACATCAGGCCCGTCGACCCGGACCGGAACAGCCTGATCAACCTGATTACCAGTGAACGCGAGAGACTTTACCAGCATGATGACGTCAATATCCGGGAATACTGGAAGGATTATCTCATAGGAGAAAACAGGAACAGTATCGGCTATGATTTCTACAGGAACTTTGACGAATTCCGTGAGTTTTTATCTGTACAGGGATCGCTCCTGGACCTGAAAAACGGGGAAATCATGGCCGACATGGGATGCGGGACCGGCATCTTCATGGAACGGATGCTTCTGGACCGGGCGGAACAGGGTGTCGATCTGTCCCGCGCACGGCTGGTCCAGGTTGACCTTGTCTCTGAAGCCCTTGTAAGAACGCGGGAAAAATATTTGAGGATAAAAGAACTATACGGCGCCGTGGTGCCCCATGAGGTTGATTATATCCAGATGGACCTGGAGCCAAACCGCCTTGTCCCGGTAAAACGGTTCATTGAGGACGAGACCCTGGGCTATGATTACCTGAGGAACCGCGTGGAAGGCCTGAAAAACGCCACCATCGACCGCCTGGTTGCCGCTGATTCCGGGCTCCTGCAGTCTCTCATGCGCGGAGCCGCCATGGGTGATGATGATATGCTGTATCTCAGGGAGCGCTTCAACGAGGAAGATTGCAGGGCAATTATCGACTTTAATCGTGCCGCGCGATTTCTGTCGGGAAATCTTCTTCCTCAAGATATCAGCGGTGCTCATTCCGGCAGAAATGACAAATCGCAAACAATAAACTACAGTATGGTTAGGACCGATGACCTGATTTTTTCAGATTTACGGTTCGGGTCTAAGGGGCTTGCTCTCAATCTATCCTTCAAGACTTCCACTTTTGACAAAATAGCGGCAAGCCTGCTCATCAGTTATATCTTTAATCCCGATGAAATTCTGAATGAGTTCTACAGAATACTTAAACCGGACGGACGGTTGCTTATCTCGTCAATGAGACCTGACGGCGATATATCGGTTATATTCACTAATTATATCAACAAGGTGTGGAAGGATTTTTCAGATACCATGACCGAGAAAGACAGGGAGCGGAATCTTGCGGGTGCGCGGGCCATGCTCAACGAAGCCGCATCCCTGCTGGAGCTGGAGGAGGACGGTCATTTCAGGTTTTATTCCGGCGAAGAGCTTGCTGAGATGCTCGGAAGGGCGGGATTCGTGAATTGCGCGCTAACGGAATCACTGGGGGATCCTCCCCAGGTCGTGATTGTTACGGGATCAAAACCAGGCATTACCTGATTGGAAAGGGCCATGAAATGCTGTGATCCTGTATATGAATCATTGAAAGGCTGGGGCGATCATCCAGTGTGCATCGAATTGGGTCCTGACGGAAGCGCGGCATCCCTGTCCGCGCCTGAATTTATGCGGAGGATCAATGAAACAAAAACGATGCTGGCCACGGCGGGCATAGGGGACCATGATACCGTGGCGGTTATACTCGGAAATTCATCTGATTACGCAGCGGTATTTCTGGCGCTCCTTGAGATTGGCGCAAAGCCGGTGCCGGTGAATCCGGCGTTCCGAAGGATTGAACTGGATGAAATCATTTCGAACGCCGAACCCCGCGCGATAATTGTTGAATCAGGTCATGGTAAGCTTGTCCGGCCCTATGCGCCGGGGCGAATAGTGATAGAACGGGAGAACGGGAAATGGTCATGGAATCAGCCCGAGGGAGCAAAGAAGAAGAGTAGTCCGGTCGACTTGGATAGTGATATAGCGTCAATAAATTACACCTATCGAGGGTATGGCTATCCTCTGGGTGCGCTGGTTCCTCACCGCCAGTACATCACCGGCGCACATGTTTTGCAGGAAGGGATCCAGCTCAACCGCGGGGAGAACATTCTTATCGTGCTTCCCATGGTGAATATTTTCACCCTGATCGGCTGCCTGTTCCATCCGCTGCTCCATGGGATAACCATGATCATTGCGCACAGGAGAAATCCTGTGCAGCTCCTGGAATATATCAGGCGGCACCGCGTGGACAACGTGCTGGCCGTCCCGGAGCTATTCGAGCTCCTTGCAAAGTTCCGCGACGAGGCAGGGGACATATCCTCGCTGAAGGCGTTTTTGTCGGGCGGGAGCGTTCTGCCGGTCGAACAGTACCGCGGCCTTGCATCGCTTTTCAGCGTCGACCTGATTCACGGCTATGGCCTGACCGAGTTCACCCCGGTGAGCAGGAATATCCGGGGCAGCATCAAGCCGGGTACCATCGGCGTGGTGAGCCGGGGCGTCGAGTGCAGGATAGACTCCCCGGACACCGCCGGGGACGGCGAAATATGTATCAAGACGGATCACATGACAAAGGCCTATCACCGGAGACCAGAGGAGACGGCGGAGGCCTTCGCGGACGGGTGGTTTAAGACAGGGGATACCGGCAGGCTGGAGGAAGGCCACCTGGTTTTCGCCGGTGAAAAGAAGAAGACCAGGAAGGTGAAGGGAAACATGGTGGACCTTGAGGAAGTGCGCAGGGCCCTGATTTCCGTTCCCGGCATCCGCGATGCGGCGGTTACCGTGGAGGATAACGCCGTGTCAGCCGTCGTAGAGAGAGAACCGGCCAGCGGAAGCATTGAGGAAGTACTCGGGATCAAGCGGTATCTGGAGGGTATGATCGCTCCTTATAAGATACCTAAGACGATACGGTTATCATAAGGCAGGTGATGTTATGAAACAGTTAAAAAACGACGCGCTGTTAAGAGAACATATCATTAGAACGATCGCGGCCATCGCACGGATCAACGAGAAGAACATTGACGATTCCGTGTTGATCAAAGAAGAACTCGGCATAGATTCCATCATGTCGCTGGAAATCGTGGCCCAGATAGAAAAGCATTATGGCATTGCCATTGACGAAGAGGAGACACTGCAGATCAAAACGGTAGGCGAGTTCATTGATTACGTGCAGTCAAAAATCATAAACGGGTGCCAGGAAGCATGAAAATCAACCTGATCAGTCCCAGGGGTTCGACCACCGGAGATGAGGTGGTGGAGCGTATTTTTTCTGAAACGAAGGATTTCCAGGGTTATATTGAATCATTGACCAAGGCGTCAAGCTCCGGCCTTCTGGTGATTGCGTCACTGACGCCGGCTGAGCATGTCGTACGCATCATTGATGAAAACTGCGAGGATGTCGATTTCAACGATGACTGCGACCTGGTGGGTATATCCGCCATGACCCAGCAGGCAACCAGGGCCTATGAAATAGCTGATGAATTCAGGAGGAGGGGCAGGACAGTTGTCATGGGGGGAATTCACGCGACCGTGATGCCGGAAGAGGCCAAGAACCACTGCGACAGCGTCTTTATCGGGGAGGCGGAAGAAACATGGCCTGTTTTTCTGGATGATTTCCGCAAGGGGGTCATCTCGGACTATTACCGGTCGGGGAAACCGGCTGACCTGACCATCCTGCCGGTGCCGCGCTATGATCTTTTAAAAAAGGATAATTACAGGGTCATCTGGCTGCAAACAAGCCGGGGGTGTCCCCATGATTGTGAATTCTGTGCAGCCTCCCGCATCTACGGACATGCCTACCGTCATAAGACCGTCGAACAGGTCGTACGGGAAATTAATGTCATCCAGAATATCTGGCCTGATGCCAGGATCAACTTTGCCGATGACAACCTGTTCGTTAACAGAAAATACTCCCGGGAGTTGGTGGGACGTCTCCGGGATCTGAACATCCGCTGGTTTGCCCAGACGGACATCGCTATAGCCAACGATGTCGAACTCCTGCGTCAGATGAAATCAGCGGGATGCACCACCCTGCTGATAGGATTTGAAAGCATCTCCGAAAGGAACCTGCAGATGATCAATTCAAACGGTTGGAAAATGAAAAAAGCCTCCACGTATGCCGATGCAATCAGGACAATCCAGTCGTGCGGCATAGGTGTCGTAGGGGCTTTCATAATAGGTCTTGACGGGGATACGGAAGAAGGCCTTGATGAGCTCGCGGAATTTATTATAACCAATAACATGTTCATGGCGCAGATATCGATTCTGACGCCGTTCCCGGGGACACGTCTGTACGACCGGCTGAGGGGTGAACACCGTATTCTCGGACGTCCCTGGTCGGATTATACCGGGATGCAGGTCAATATACAGCCGCGGCTGATGAGTGTTGAGGAATTGCAAAAAGGATTTTACAAAATATACCAGAGGATTTATGATAAGGATGTACGGGTTAAAACGCTGAAGCATTTTAAAAGCATTTTTAAAGCCTTGAGTTGTACTGTTGAAAACGAGATAAAAAACAGTTGATTACAGGTTTCTATGGACAGATCGATGATAATGGACAGGTTGATGAATTTAAATATAGCGCGAAATCTCAATCCTGAGCTGCTGAAACAATACGAAGCTGAAACATTGCAGCGATGCAACAAGATGGTCCGCTTCGTCACTGTTTTTGTTATTTTTGCCGGAAACCCGGCCTTCCTGTTCCTGGATTATCTTATCGCGAAAAATAATTTCATCAATTTCATTATCGTCCGCGGCATAATGGTCCTGGGGTGCGTGATAATATATCTGGTGTCCAGGACCCGGTACGGGGTAAAATATTCCATGTGGCTGGCGGCGGCCACAAGCCTCGTGTGCGCATCTACGATAACCGTGTTAATACACTGGACCGGCGGATCCTCCAGCAATTATTATAATGGACTGCTCATCGTGTTTTTCGCTCTCTGCATATGGCTTCCCATCACCTTCAGGATGGGCCTTGCCTGCGGGATGATTATTTTTCTGATGTACAATGTTCCATTTATCGCGACAAACAGCGTTACTGACTGGGTAACCTTCTTAAATAACAATTACTTCATCGTTGTCATCTTTTTCCTTTCCATCAGCTCGCTGAAGTTCTACAACGACATACGCCTGAATGAATTCAAGTCGCGGTTTGAAATGCAGCTGGCCAACCAGGACCTGAAGCGTATAACCGACGAGCTCGAAGAGACCAACCGGAAGCTTCTCGCCCATGACAAGCTCAAAACAGAGTTTTTCACCAATGTGAGCCATGAACTGCGGACGCCCCTCACGCTGATCCTTGCGCCCCTCAACACCCTTATACATGAACGGCAGGACATCGTCCCGGCCGCCATCCGGGGAACCCTGTCCATCATGCAGAACAACGGCCTCAGGCTGCTGAAGCAGATCAACAACCTCCTCGATTTCGCCAAGCTTGAAGCGGGACGCATGCGCCTCAATTTCCGGGAGGTGGACCTTGTCAAGTTCTGCGAGGATATCGTCGCCGCAGTGCAGCACATGGCGTCAACCCGGGGGCTGAAGCTTTATTTTCAATATCAGATGGAAGACGGGATACGGGTCATGGTCGACACCGAGCAGTTCGAAAAGGTGGTGATCAATCTTCTCCATAATGCCATCAAGTTCACCGGCGCCGGCGGGCGCATTACCCTCTGCATCGACGACCATGATCATGATGTCGAGCTGGTCGTGGAGGACACGGGGGAGGGTATCCCCGCGGATATGCTGGAAACCATATTTGACCGCTTTGCCCAGGTGGACGGCTCCTCCACCCGGGCGCAGGAAGGAACGGGACTGGGCCTGTCCCTCGCCCGGGAGATCGTGGAGCTTCACGGGGGATCCATACGGGCGGAGAGCACCCTCGGAAAGGGATCGCGCTTTATCGTTCAGATCCTCAAGGGTGAGCGTCATATAAATGACGACATCCGCGAGCGCCGCAAAACAGAGCAGCCGGTGCAGTACAAGAAGAGGGCCAGCGATATTGAGGGGCTCAAGGTCAGCGACGTGGTGAGCAATTACCGCGACCTGCAGCTCATAGACCTGGAAGAGCGGTTTGATCTGGAAACGCATGATCACCGGACCGGGATCCATGACTATACGATACTGGTGATTGATGATAATCCGGACATCCTGAAGCTGATGCATTTTCTCTTAAAAGACGAGTTTGACCTGCTCCTGTGCAATTCCGGCCGGAAGGGACTGGCCCTCCTCCGAGAAAACATGCCCGACCTGGTGATCTGCGACGTGATGATGCCTGAGATGGACGGCTATACCTTCTGCCGGGAAGTAAAGGCCGATCCTTCCTACAAGCATATTCCGATAATCCTGGTCACGGCCCGGGCCGGGTCCGAGATGCTGGTAGCCGGCATCGATTCGGGCGCCAATGATTACGTGGCCAAGCCCTTTGACGCGGACGAGCTCAAGGCGCGGGTTCGGTCGCTCCTGAGGACGCGGACCGTGGAAGAGGCCCTTGCCCTGGCAAACCATAACCTGAAGATCAGGACGGATGACCTCATGGACCGTCAGCGCACGCTCCTTCTCGCCATGGTTAAATCCCTCGTCTCCACCATTGAGGCAAAGGACAACTATACCAAGGACCATTCGCTGCGCGTGAGCAGGTATTCCCTGGCGATCGCGCGAAAGATGGGATTTGCCGATCACGAACTGAAGGACCTGGAACTGGCCGCGCTTCTCCATGATGTGGGGAAGATCGCGGTTCCGGAGGAGATCCTCCATAATACCAAGAAGCTGACCAGTGAGGAATTCAACCAGATCAAGAACCATCCCGTGAACGGAGCCCTGATCATTAAGCCGATCACGGAGTTCAACAGCGTGGCATCCATCATCATCGCCCACCATGAGCACTACAACGGGAAAGGGTATCCCTACGCGCTTTACAAGGATGATATTCCCATCGGGGCACGCGTCATGGCCATTGCCGATGCCTATGACGCCATGACGTCAGAGCGTCCCTATCGCACCGCTCTGTCGCACAATTTTACCATGAAAGAGATCGTTCGCTGTTCCGGGACACAGTTCGACCCCGGCATCGTGGACATATTTCTGGGTATCCATGACGCCTTCAGCGAAATCAGGAACAATGTAACGCGCCTGCCGGTCACGGAGGAAAACTGAACTGACGGCAGGCCATTGGGCTATTGCTTCTTTTTTATCGTTGATATCTTGAACGGCGCATAGAGCGGACAGAACCCTATGGCGCTGGTTACCACAAAAATAAGCGCTATAATTCCCAGCACTACCGCGAGTATACCCGTTATCTGTCCGGTAAAAAACAGGACAGCCACGGTGACGGCAAGAATCACTCTCACTATCCTGTCAATAATCCCCATGTTTTTTTTCATGATGTCCCGTGCCTCCATGTAATATTTAAGAATAACTTAAAATAATGTAATATCTGTAATCGGGTAAGACAAATTTTTTAGCTTAATTTTTCATTGATTTATTCACCCGGCTGTCATTTATGGAATTATCATGAATGACAATTCAATCCAGCAGAAGGTGTATACCGTAGCGGAGCTGACCCGCAGCATCAAGAGGACCCTGGAGGGACGGGCAGAATTCAATAACCTGTGGGTCAAGGGCGAGATCTTCAACCTGACGGTCCATTCGTCCGGTCACATCTATTTCAGCCTCAGGGACAACGACGCTGTCATTTCCGCGGTTTTTTTCAGGCACGCCAACCGGAACCTCACCTTCAAGCTGAAGGAAGGGATGAATATCCTTGCCCTCGGAAGCATAACCGTGTATGAAAAGCGGGGCAGCTACCAGATCAACGTGTCCATGGTCAAGCAGGAGGGCCTCGGCGAGCTCCAGAAGAGGATCGAAATGCTGAAGCAGAAGCTCGCGGCTGAGGGGGTCTTCAGCCCCGAGCGGAAAAGGCCGATCCCCTTCCTTCCCCGGCGGCTGGGCATTGCAACGTCGCCGACGGGCGCCGCGGTGCAGGACATTATCAAGGTGGCGCTTCGGCGGTATCCCACGATCGAAATCATCATTGCCCCTGCAGTTGTCCAGGGCGTTGATGCGCCGGTTTCCATAGCCCGCGCCATCGAGGAGCTGAACAGGCCCGAATACCGGATCGACTGCATCATCGCGGGAAGGGGGGGCGGTTCATTTGAAGACCTCATGCCCTTCAACGAGGAGCTGGTTGTCCGGGCTTTTTACAATTCAAGGGTGCCTATCATTTCAGCCGTGGGCCACCAGATAGACCATCCGCTGTGCGATGACGCGGCGGACATGTTTGCGCCGACCCCATCCGCGGCGGCCGAGCTTGCCGTTCCCGTGAAGGAGGACCTGGAAGGCGAGATCGAGTATCTCGCGATTCGGACATCGAACGCGGTAGGGTCTCTTTTCCGCGACCTGAACACCAGGGTAGAAAGTATACGGTCGCGGCGGATTTTCCGGGACCCCTTTGAAATCGTTAACAGGAAAGAGCAGCTCCTGGGGGATATGCTGAACCAGATGCTTTCCAGCCTGAAGGACAAGGTGTCTTCCGGTAAAAGCCGGCTCCTGTCGATTCCCGATATACGGATGATAATCAGGAACCTGATCAACACCAGGAAGCACTCGTATATAATGGCTCTCAAGGCGATTGAGCAGCTTTCACCCATGGCGGTATTGCAGCGGGGGTATGCCATTGCCATGGACGAAGAGGGCAAGGTCATGCGGTCCGTTTCCGATACCGGGGTGGACAGCCTGATCCGGCTGCTGCTCTCTGACGGATCGCTGAAATGCAGAGTCAATTCAATCGAGCGCGGAGGAAGTGATGGAAAAGAAAAAAACGGCTAAAAGCGGTTCTGAAAAGACGGACAAAATAGATTTCGAAAAAGCCCTGCAGCAGCTTGAGGAAATTGCGATGAAGCTGGAAGAGGGAGACCTGGGCCTGGATGAATCGATAAGCCAGTTTGAAAAAGGCATGCGCCTGGCGAAGTTCTGCCGCGAGAAACTCGATGAAGCGGAGCGCAAGATCGAGATACTGCAGAAGGGCGCTGACGGCAATGTAAGGAAGAAAGAGGTGGATGTTGATGCCGCGACCGGGGAAATCGAAAACGAGGACGATCTTCAGGGATCGCTATTGTAAGTTTGATTGTATACGTCATAAAAGATAAAACATGCAATAAAAAAGGCGGCCCGGGGCCGCCTTCATGCGTAATGGAATTTTTCCGGTTTATATGGCTTTGAAGCTTATGCCGATCACGGTGTCATAGCTGATCTTGTGCACCCCTCCGGGAAAAATCTGATCACCACCCCTTTGTTGATATCTTCCGGGGTATAGAGCGAAAGCAGCTCCGCCACGGTCAGCTTCAGACTGTTGTCAAGGAATGAATTCGAAAGGCCGGCGCTGACGTTGAACACGTTAAGCTCTTCCCATATTTTGTCCCGGCCGCCGGGGCGCGCGCCAGAGTTGTTGTAGAGATATCCCCTGCTGATATTCAATGGAATGGCCTTGACGGTATAGTCAAGTTCCAGACCAAAGTCGTATCCGCCCTTTTGATATAGATTGCACCAAAATTAATCAACAAAATTGAGTTCTTTGTCTGAAAAAAATAATATACTATTTAGAATTTAAGGATTTTATAATATATTAAATAATTTTATTGACAGGCATCTTTACTTATTGGAAAAATGGCATTATATTATAATAACATAAGGCATCATTAATGAGGTAGGTTATGGATATCCAACAAGCGTTAGATTCATTGAAAAATGAAATGTCTGAGTTGCGTGATGAGCGCAAAAATAAGCTCTCCATGGTGGTTTTCAGCGGTGACCTGGATAAGCTCCTTGCTGCGTTCATCATTGGGACGGGCGCGGCGGCGATGGGCATGGAAGTGGTCATGTTCTTCACCTTCTGGGCCACCCCTGCCCTCAGGGACCCGAAAAAGAAGGGCAAAGGCAAAGACCTGTTCGGTAAAATGTTCGGCTTCATGCTGCCCAAGGGTGCCAGTAAGGTCACGCTGTCGAAGATGCATATGGGCGGCATGGGTACGGCCATGATGAAAACCCTCATGAAGAAAAAGAATGTCGCCTCCCTGCCGGAGATGATAGCCCTAGCCGGAGAGTTGGGTGTCCGGATATACATCTGTGAAATGTCCATGGATCTGATGGGATTCAAGCGGGAAGAAATGATCGACGTGCCGGGAAGGGATTTCGTGGGCGTGGCGAAATTTCTCCTTGAAGCGGGTGACAGCAAAATACAGCTGTTCATTTAACAGGTTGTTATGCCGCATCCCCGGCAATTCCTGCCGGCACGGTGAGAAAAAATTGTTGAATTAATAAGCTGCAGGTGGTATATGCAGATAAACACAAGGAGATTAACATGAGCGATGCAATCAAACCCGATATTACCATGGATCTGAAAGGACTGGCATGCCCTATGCCGGTGGTGAAAGTAAGCCAGCAGATCAAGAAGATGCAGATCGGCCAGGTTCTCGCCGCCGAAACCACAGATCCTGGTGCTCACGCGGATTTCCCCGCCTGGGCAAAAAGCACCGGCAACGAAATTCTCAGCACCGACAAGAAAGATACCGTTACCACATTCTACATCAAGAAACTGAAATAGCATTCAGATACATCCGGGATGCGATTATTGCGCATCCCGGAAAAATTACAAATAACCGAGGAACGCAACATGTGGAGCAAGATTTTTTATTTTGCCATGGTGCCCATGGTATACGCGGCTTTTGCCGTTTTAATCGGCGGCCTGTTGTTCAAGCTGGCGGTGGTGTTCTTTTCCAAGAAATTTCCCGGTTCACTGGCGACCTATCCAAAGCGACTTCCCCGGCCCATCGGGGTGGCCGCTGAAGCCTTCGCGGTGCCTGCTGCCTGGAAAAAGGACAAGGTATTCTGGATATTCATCATCGCCTACCACGTGGCCTTTGTTTTGCTTTTCATCGGCCATCTTGAACTTATACGGGAATTCAGGGCGCTGCAGATAATCCCCCACGATGTTTTTCTCGGCGCGGGATCGGTCGGCATCGTCCTTATCATTACGGTGCTGTATTTCCTTTTCCGCAGATTCAGGTCTCCCTGGCGTGAAATTTCCGTGCCGGAGGACTTCCTGATCCTGATCCTGCTTTTCCTGACCATGTTCATAGGGAGCCATTTGCACCTTTCAGCGCGGTTATACGCCGGCGGAGGAGCCTTCGACATACCGGTGGAGGCCTACCGGGAATACCTGTCGAGCCTGGTGGCCTTCAAGCCCGTCGTACCGTCGGGCATAGCCGATTCCCCCCACTATGTTCTGGTGGCGCTCCATATTTTTCTCGCCAACCTGGTGCTCATGCTGATCCCCTTCTCAAAAGTGGTGCACATGGCCTTCGCGTTTCTTTCATTGAACCTCCGGAGGAAGTAAGTCATGGATAAAGAAAAAACAATTGAACTGAAAAAAATCCTGAAAACGCGGCTGAACAGGCCGATGCGGTACTACATTGATACCTGCACCCGGTGCGGCCTCTGCTATGACACCTGCCACGCCTTCAACGGCATACCGAAAAAGGAATACTCTCCGGTGGGGAGGGCGGAAGTGGTCCGCAAGCTTTACAAAAAATACACGCGCCCCGGCGGCTTCCTCTTCCCTTACTGGAGCGATGCGACGAAATTAAGCGACACGGTGATGGATCAGGTATACGAGGCCGCATGGTCCTGTACCGGGTGCCGGCGCTGCGTGGTCAACTGTCCCTTCGGCATAGACACGGGCCAGATGATGGGCGTTGCAAAACAGCTCCTCATCGCCAACGGCACTGCGCCGGAAGAACTGGTTATGCTCGCCGACGCTGCTGTGGAAAAGGGAAAGAGCATCGACCAGTTCAAGGATGGATACCGGAACGTCATCCGTGACCTGGAGAAAGAGGTGCAGAAGAAGCTCAACCTCCCGGCCCCGGACGGCCTCATCCCCATGGAGAAGAAAGACGCGAACATCCTCTACGTCGGCCTTGCCGGGGCCCATTCCATCGTGAACCCGGCGATCATCTTCAACGCGGCCAAGGAAAACTGGACCCTGAGCTTTTTCGAGGCGGTCAACTTCGGGTTCTTTGCCGGCGATCCTGAGAAGGCGCAGTTTATAGCCCAGCGAATTATCAAGGAGGCGACAGCGCTGAATGTGAAAGAGGTGGTCATCGTTGAATGCGGCACCGCCTTCAGGATCCTGCGGGCCCTCATGGGCAAGCTCCCCTTCAAGGTTTCCAGCATAGTCGAGGTTATCCACCGGTATTTGTATGAGGGAAGGATACGGGTAAAAGAGGGAGCAGTTTCCGATGCGGTCACCTATCATGACCCGTGCCAGCTGGGAAGAAATGGCGGCGTCTACGACGAACCCCGCGAGGTCATACGGAAGATCGTCACCGATTACCGCGAGATGTCTCCCACGAGGGAGCAGAACTGGTGCTGCGGCGGCGGCGGCGGCCTGGTGGCCCTGGACAACGAGGAATTCAGGATAAAGACCGGTAAGCCGAAAAAGGAGCAGATCGTAGCGACCGGGGCGAAAATAGTGGTCACGGCCTGCGAGAACTGCGTATCACAATTGAAGACCATACAGAGCGGCTACGGCCTAAACGTGGAAGTGAAATACCTGACCGAGCTGGTGTGTGAAAATTTGGTGGTGTAATAGTTGACAGAGACCTCTCTCATGTAGTAGAAGAAGATCGGTGATCTGATCGGGAATTCCATCGGGACAATCAAGCAGGGGGAGAACCTTTCAGCGAACAGCATTGGATCCATGCGGGAAATCATCGAATCGTCAAAAACCATTGTGCAGCTGGTCGAGGAAATGGCCCTGTCCAATACCGAGATTCAACAGGGAATAAAGCAGATATCATCCAGCATGAACGGCCTGACCGGGATTTCCCAGGAAAATGCGTCTTCTTCGGAAGAACTCGCGGGCACGGCGGATAATCTCAATTCTCTCGTTATGAGCCTGAATGATATTATGGGAAGGTTTGTAATTGTAAAAACCGCCTGACGGATGTTTTACCGGGGGAAATATTGTTTTTTGATTGTAATCAGTCGAACCGTGTATGATAATTGCCACAGTATTTGCACTAATTGCAATTCGGCTGTGTATTGAGAGGGTGGGAACTCCTATGAAAAACGTCCTGATGCTGTGTATCATTCTTTCTTTGACGGCCGGCTGCTCGAAGACGAAGGCCATTCAGTTCTGCGAGGGCGTGTCGCCGGAGGGAAAAGGGGTCAACTGCGGCACCAAATTCGAGGACGGCGAACTGACGGCCGTCATCAACAGCGAAGAGCCCTTCGGCGTTAAAACTATTACGGTGCAGGTGTTTGACACGAAAAACAAGAAAACAGAGAAAATCGATACCCTGACCGTTGACGTGAAGCCCGACAGGCAGACCGCCTCGGTCAACCTTGCCTTTTATGCCGGAGGGACATATCTTGTCAGGGCGAGCAAGAGGGAAACCAGCATCGGCAGCGCGGAAATTACAATCGAGGAGCGATGAAGGACCTCAATCCTGCGTGTTCGTTTCAGACTCTTTTTTCCGCTTCATCTCCTCTCTGTAGAAAACCAGGATCAGCAGAAAAGCCCCCACCACGATGGATGAATCCGCCACATTGAAGGATGGCCAGCGGTATATGCCGTCGACGCCGACGGATATGAAATCGACGACCCCCGGGCGGCCCGGAACGAGGCGGTCGATGATGTTGCCGATAGCGCCCGACACGATCAGGGACATCGACGTGCTGAACAGCAGAGACTTGTTCTTCTCGAAAAAGTAATAAACGATCATCAGCGCCAGCACGATGATGGACACGATGAGAAAGAGGTTCTTGTGCCCCTGCAGTATGCCGAACACGCCGCCCTCATTGTAGACAAGGGCTATCCGCAGGAAGCCGTTCAGGAAATCTGATCGGTCGCCGAATCCGTAATTCTGCACAATAAAGTACTTTGACACGACGTCCAGAGCCAGGATCGCCGTGATCAGCCCCAGGGGGAGCAGGTATGCCTGTACGTGTTCACGTTTCATGTTATTTCATCGCCTTTATGATGTCGGTGCAGCGCCGGCACAGTTCAGGATGGTCCGGATCGCTGCCGATGGTTTCAAAATAATTCCAGCAGCGGACGCATTTTTTTCCGCTGGTTTTCCTGATCGATACCGAGGCGTTCTCATAGTCCCGCATGCCGGCCTGTTTCTCGGATAATACGGCCACGGAGGCGACCTGGAAGAAACGGGTGAGCTCCGGTCCCATTGAGGCCATCATCTGCTTCGTTTTTTCGTCTTTAACGAATATGGTTATATCAGCCTCGAGGGACGATTTCAGCATCTTGTCCTTGCGGCAGACCTCGAGCTCCTTGAGGACGTCGTTCTTGATGTTGACCAGACCTTCTATTTTCTGCTCTATTTCCGGATTGTTGAACCGGTCGTCGAGCCGGTAATACCGCTCCATATGTATCGAACCCGGCTTCTTCATGAACTGCCAGATTTCCTCCATGGTGAAGCAGAGGATCGGAGCCATGAGGCGCATCAGTGAATTCAGGAGCTCGTTCTGCACCGTCTGGTTAGCCCGGCGCTTTTTGGAATCGGGCAGTTCCACGTAGAGAATGTCCTTTGATATGTCAAAATATATCGAGGAAAGCTCCACAGCGCAGAAGTTGAGCAGTTTCCTGTATACCAGGTGGAACTCGAACTTCTCGTAATGCTCGATGATCCTGGAGGAAAGGGCATACAGCTTATGAAGGAGCCACTTGTCCAGGTCGGACAGCTCCTCGTAGGGAACCGTCTTGTCCGGCGTGAAGTCGGACAGGTTGCCGATGATGAACTTGAAGGTGTTCCGGAAACGCCGGTAGGAATCGGCGATCTGCTTCATCATCTGCATGCCGATGCTCACGTCGTTACGGTAGTCCTCGGAGGAGACCCACATCCGTATGATGTCGGCGCCGTATTCCTTGATCAGGGTCTCCGGCGCGATGACGTTCCCCTGGGTCTTGCTCATCGCCTTGCCCTGTTCATCAAGCATGAAGCCGTGGGTAAGGACGGTATTGTAGGGGGCGCGTCCCCGGAGCGCCATGGCAGGCCAGAACGAGGACTGGAACCAGCCGCGGTGCTGGTCGCTGCCCTCGAGATAGAGGTCGGCCGGCCAGCGGTGGTCCTTCCAGTTGTCCAGGACCGCGAAATGGGATACGCCGGAATCAAACCAGACGTCAAGGATGTCATATTCCTTCACGAAGGTGTCATTGCCGCACGGGCATTTCGTGCCGGCCGGGATCAGGTCCTTGATGTCATCGGTAAACCAGGCATCGATTCCCTTTTTCCGGGATATGTCGCCGAAGAGCTTCACGCTTTCGGCGGTCATCAGGTTCTCGCCGCACTTCTCGCAGCGGAAGGACGGGATCGGGACGCCCCAGGAGCGCTGCCGGGAAAGGCACCAGTCAGGCCTGGTCTCCACCATGCCCAGGAACCGGGACTGTCCCCACGAGGGGATCCATTCGGTCTTGTTGACGTTTTCAATACCCTTCTTACGCAAATCATTATGGTCTATGCTCAGGAACCATTGCTCCGTGGCGCGGTAGATCAGCGGCTTCTTGCAGCGCCAGCAGTGGGGATAGGAGTGGTCTATCTTTTCGCTCTTGATAAGCACCTTCTTTTCCCTGAGGAGCTCCACGATGGGGTCGTTGGCGTCAAAGACGTTGACGCCTTTCATCTCCGGGTAGTCATCAGTGAAGCGCCCCCGCTCGTCAACGGGACAGTAGACATCGAGGCCGTATTCAAGGCCCACGATATAGTCCTCGTGGCCGTGGCCGGGGGCCGTATGGACGATGCCGGTACCTGCGTCGAGGGTAACGTGGGTTCCGAAGATGACCTTCGACTCGCGGTCAATGAAGGGATGGTACACCTTGAGTTTCCTGACATCCTCCCCGGGGATGGAGATCTCGCCGTCCTTTTCCCTGCCGACGGCGGCTTCAATCTGGAAGATCAGTCCCTTGGCGACAATGTAGTATTCGTCGCCGAATTTGACCGCCGAATACTGGTATTCGGGATGGAAACTCACCGCCAGGTTGGCGGGAAGGGTCCACGGGGTCGTGGTCCAGATTACGACGAAGGTCTTATCAGGATCAACGCCCGGCACCTTCATCGTGGACGGGTCGACCTTGAATTTGACGAAGATAGCCGGCGACGAATGATCGGCGTATTCAACCTCGGCCTCGGCCAGGGCGGTCACGCAGGTGGGGCACCAGTAGATCGGCTTTTTGCTCCGGTAGATGTATCCCTTTTCCAGGATCTTGCCGAAGGTCTCCACGATGGTGGCCTCATAGTCCCTGGTCATGGTCTTGTAGGGATTTTCATAGTCGCCGAAAACGCCGAGGCGCTTGAATTCCTCCATCTGGATTTTGACGAATTTTTCCGCGAAATTGCGGCACAGGTCCCGGATCTTCTCCTTGGGCATGGTTTCGGCTTTCGCTCCCAGTTCTCTCATGACATTATGTTCAATGGGGAGACCGTGGCAGTCCCATCCGGGGACATAGGGGGACTTGAAACCCATCATGGTTTTATGCTTAACGATAATGTCTTTCAGGATCTTGTTCAGCGCGTGGCCAAGGTGGATATGGCCATTGGCGTAGGGAGGCCCGTCATGGAGGATGTAGAGCTCGTCGCCCTTGCGGGACTCGAGTATGAGGCCATAGATGTTTTCCTTTTCCCAGAGCTTGAGTATTTCAGGCTCCCGCTGCGGAAGGTTTGCCTTCATGGGAAAATCAGTGGTTGGCAGGTTGACAGTCTTTGAATAATCCATTACGTCCTCGATTTAATATAGTGCCTCCGTAAAAAGGGGATCGGGAGATCATATATTACGGTAAAATAATAATCAGAAACACAATCAGGGAGGGGTTTTGTCAATGTTTTTTTGGATCTTCCCGCCGCAGTAACTAATGGTTATTGCGCGCAGCCGATCTCGAGATCGTTGAACATGTTATCAAGCACGTCCTGAAGATCGGTCTGCTCCCAGTTGTCCACCAGCGTTCCTTTCCTGTTGTAAAAAGCACCGCCGTTGTAATAGACAACGGCCCAGAATGCGGTATTGCTGCAGGAGAAATAGCGGGCGAATATGGAGCCCTTGATGATAAGGTTGTGCCACGGCGTCACCAGGGCGTAGACCTGTTCATTGGGCAGACCGACATAGGAGCGGATGGAGCTTATTAATGACATGTTGGCCTTCGCGGTGTCGGTCAGGGCCGCGAGGGTGTTGAAGGTGCCGGTAATTTTGTACCATTCCCTTCCCTGTCTGTCGGTGACGGTCTCGGTTGCGAGGCGGGTCCCTTTGCGAACGTCAAAATGGAATTCCTCTTTGCACCGTTTCCACGTATATCCGTCTTGGTGCTGGTGGCTCGACCAGAATATGATCTTCTGGTCAAGTTCCGGGAGCATGAGAAGGGACGCTTCTTTGAGGTTGTGAAGATCGTCCGGCTTACCCGAAGGGTCTTTCAGGATAAACCCTCTTCCCAGTTCCCCCCTGTCGTCAAGGATGATATAGACGCCGAACCAGGTGTCCTTGAACTTGCAGGTGGGATCGAGGAAATTCGACACGTCTTTGATCGACTGGGGCGACAGCTTCTCAAAATTGCCGACGGTATACGCGTTATAGGCCTTTACCTCTACATCTCCGTCTGACACATCGTGCAGCATCTTGTCGAAGGATATGATAAACGGTTCCTGGTACAGGCCCCGGGGCACCCCGTTGAGCTTCAGATGGATACCCTGCTTCTCCAAATTGACATTCTTGAAGAGACGGACCAGGTCGGCGGTGGTGCATGAAATGAAAAGTGCCAGGATGGCTGTGACAATACCTTTACTGTGATTCATAGTATCTCCGGGTAATGTTATGTGTATAGAATCCTTGACGTCCGTTCTGCCCTGTTCTGTATGGCCTGTAATAATAGCAAACGCGCGGCATGGATGACAACAAGTTTTTTGGCCCGCGTCAGCCCCGTGTAGAGTATTTCCGTTGTCAAGAGCCTCTCCGGCGTCCCATCGGGAAGGGCCAGGAACACGCTGCCGTATTCCGAGCCCTGGCTCTTGTGCACCGTTATGGCGAAGGATGGCTCAAAGCTCGGGAGTGATTCCACGGGGAAGAGGCTGATCCCGTCCATCCTGGCGAAGGCCCCGAAGTACCGGCCGCCGGTTCCCTTCAGAATGACTCCCACGTCCCCGTTAAAGAGACCCTTGTCGTAATCGTTTTTCATTATGATGACCGGCGCCCCGGAAAAGACGCTGTCCCTTCCCGAAGGATCGAAGATGCTTCCCAGTTTTTCCATAAGGTAGGCATTAATCCCCGCTGTTCCGGAAAGGCCGGTCCGGAGGGGTGAAAGTATACGCGCGTCGTCGAGACGGGACAGGATTGTTCGTATCGTCCCGACGGTTGCCGGGTCTTCCGTGTTCAGTTCGGTTCCCGAAATCCTCTCGATGAGAGACCGGTAGGAATCGCCCTCCTCCCGGTCTGATTCGTAATGCCGGGCCGCCCAGGAGGAGAGGATGCTTCGCGTCTCGCTGATGCCGCCCTTTCCGCCCGGTGCGGGGCTGGCCAGCCAGACCCCGTCTTCGGGGAGGACCCCCTTCCGGTCCCATTCGGGTATCCGGTCCAGCACCGACGGGTCCTGCCTGTTGATTCCTTCGGCGATGGCCTTGATGCGTTCCTCCGAGCGATAGCTTTCCTGGAGGATGACAACCCTGTCGATGAGCACCGGCGCCCCATTGCTGCGCGATTCGCCTGCGGCCGGAAGGGCCGAATCGGGGAAGTAGCGGCGCACCTCGTCAGCCATGGAGTCCGTGAAAGCCATGGCCCGGTCGCCGGGTATGAGGTCTGCCAGGATGGCGCCGGCCTCAATTGAGGGGAGCTGGTTGCGGTCACCGAGCATAACCAGACAGGCCTTCTCATCCAGCGCCTCAAAGAGCCTTCCCAGGAGGGAGATGTCTATCATGGATGCCTCGTCGATGACAACGAGGTCCGCCGGAACGGCGTTGTCGGCGTTGTGGAGGTAATCGTTGCGGGAAGGGCTGTACCGGAGGAGGCGGTGAAGGGTTTCGCCCTGCAGTGAAGCAAGGGACTCGTCGCCGGGGCCCCGTTCGGCAATGGAGGCTATCCCCAGCCGGATGGAATCAGTCAGCTTCTGGGCCGCGCGGCCGGTGGGCGCTGCGATCCGTATCCTATCCGGTTTAATGCCGAGGCGCACCGCGATCCGGAGGAGGGCAAGGACAATGAAGGTCTTTCCCGTTCCGGGACCGCCGGATATGAGGACAAAATTCTTCAGGGCCGGTAAAACCACCCCGAGCTTCTGACCGCTGTTGAGACGGGCCGGCGCGCCGTTCAGGCGCACCGGCTTTTCATAGAGCACTTCATTGAGTGATGCTGTCAGGGCTTCCGGTTCCGCCTTCAATCCCGGTTCACGGGCGAGCAGGGCTGCGAGGGCTTCCCTGGCGGCCTTTTCAGCAACATGGTATTTATGGAAATAGAGAAACCGGTCTTTGCCGGCCTTGACCAGGACAAGCGGCTTGTAGGATTCCCGGCGGTCCTCGAAGAGGACAGGCGACGATTCGTCCCTGATATGCACCAGGGAGGTATAGGTGCCGATAGACCCGAGGATGGCCCTGACCATGGCCCCTGTTTTATCGCCGCAAAGCGGCTTCAATTTCTTGTTCAACGATTCCGGTGTCAGCTTCAGGCATACGCTGCCCTCGGCGAGGGACGAGAACAGGGCGAGGAGAACGAGATGAAGGGTTGTGTCCCGGGTCCCTGCGAGCCGCATCAGGTCACGAATGGTCTGATAGTCAATGGTCAGCAGGTCGAGATTTTCGACCGCGGCCCGGTAGACCGACTTCAGTTCAGGGGGATCCGATTCCGACAGGACGGATAGATCCAGGAGGCGTTTCAATGATACTTCGTTCACGGCGGTTTCCGGTCAGGTCACAGGATGGTCCGCCATAACGGCGGAGCCCTATGATAACTCCATGGAATTGTCCGGGCGTCAATATTTATTAATTTTTTCTTGCATAATTCGTATGAACGCGGCAATTATACTTGATCAATTGCAGAGCGGTATATCCGGGGCTATCAATGCAGCCCCCAGCCCCCGGAGGGGGCTGATCTTAAGTTTAAGCAGTTAGTCCCCCTCCGGGGGATTCAGGGGGCCTTAGACATGCCCGGAGGGATACCGGTAATTCCAGAAATTATCCCCGGTTTCCCCGGGTTTTTGTAATAGTGAGGTTATTATGAAAACTATCGCGATCATTGGAACCGGCCTCATGGGAACCGATATAGCCTGCGCATCCGCCATGGCCGGTTTCGAGGTGTTGCTCTATGATATAGATAGGGAACGGGCGGAAAAGGCCCTGGGCCGCCTGAAGGACCGTTTCAAGCGATACGTCCATACGGGCAGAATTGACCAGAGCAAGGCTGATGCCTTCATGAAGCATTTTTGCCTCTGCAATACCCTGGAAGAAGTCAAAGAGACGCTGATCGTGATCGAGTGCGCCTTTGAAGATATCCATGTGAAGCAGCAGATATTTCGCGACCTTGACCGGATATGCCGGGCCGACGCCGTGCTTGCTTCCAACACGTCATCAATATCAATAACCGAAATAGCTTCTGCCACAAAACGTCCCGAATCGGTCATAGGCCTTCACTTCCTCAACCCTGCCCACGTCATGAAACTGGTCGAAATCATTCCCGGCATAGCCACCACCCGTGAAACGGTTGAAACGGCCAAAACCTTCGTGAAGAAACTGGGGAAAGTCAATGTCGAGTCAAAGGATTATCCCGGTTTTCTGCTCAACCGGATGCTCATTCCCCTCATCAATGAGGCCATCTATCTCCTTTACGAGGGAGCCGGCACCGCGGAATCGATAGACCGGGTCATGAAGGTGGGCCTCAACTTTCCCATGGGCCCCCTCGCCCTTGCCGACATGATCGGCCTCGATGTGCTGCTTGCCGTTATCGAGGAGATGCACCGGGGCTATTCCGATTCGAAGTACCGCCCCTGTCCCCTCCTCAAGAAATATGTCGCCGCGGGATACCTGGGAAAGAAATCGGGGAGGGGATTTTTCATCTACAATGATTGATCCCTGAAACGGCTCACCGGGAATTTTAACGAGAACCTTTTGATCCAGCGGCCTGTCTATACATCATAATCCTTCCCTGCGAGGTGCCTGATGAAAAAGCTGAAGCGCGCGGCTCTCATCCTTTCAATTATTTTTGTACTGCCGTTGTATGATCACCTCTCCCCGGCCGGACCCCTGGCGAAGGAAAACCGGTCGCGGGGCCCGTCATACACGGTTCCCGGGAAGTTTGATTCCTATGCCGGGGCGTGGAAAACAGTGAGAGGGTTTGACGAAAAGAGCAAGCCCCGCTCCGCCCTGGAGGAAGTGGAGAAGATACTGGCCCGGGGAAAAAAGGAGCGCAATGCGCCGCAGATTGTCAAGGCCCAGATCCACCGGGTCAAGTATATCATGGCCATCGGCGAAAAAGAACACCCGGATATCATCCGCATGCTTGAAAGGGAGATGTCCGCCGCTTCCTTCCCGGAAAAGCAGATACTGCGCTCCCTCATGGCCGAGGTCTACTGGAATTACTTCTCCGCGCACCGCTGGACTTTCTACAACCGGACGGACACCGCCGGCCTCAAGGAGGAGGATGTATCCACCTGGAGCCTCGCCAAAATCATGGGGCGTATCATTGACCTCCACCGGGGAGCCCTCGAGCAGGCGGGTGAGCTCAAGAAAATTCCGCTGGACCTCATGAATGACATCCTCGTCAAAGGCAGCGCGCCGCGGGAATACCGTCCCACCCTGTATGATTTTCTGGCCCACCGGGCCGTTGATTTTTTCATGATCGACGAAAACCAGCTCACCAGGCCGGCCTATGATTATGAGATCGACAGCCCCGGCTATTTCGGGACCGCGGAGGATTTCTCCGCGATGAAGGTGACGGCGAAGGACGCCACCTCCCTCCGCTACAATGCCATGGTCATTCTTCAGGAGCTCACCCGGTTTCACCTGAAAGACCTGCCGTCGGAACCCTCTGCCCTGGTGGACGTGGAGCTGAAGCGGCTCCAGTTTGCCGGCGACAAGTCCGTCCTGCCTGAAAAGGACACGCTGTACATCAATGCATTGCGGGCCCTTGAAAAAAGGTTCACGGTCCACCCGTCGTCCGCCCTTGTTGCTTACGAGATCGCCCGGTGGTACCGGGCAAAGGGACAGGAATGGAAGGAGGGCGACCCTTCGGACCACCGGTGGTCGATCGTCAAGTCGGTGGACATAGCCAAAGACGTCATCAAACGTTTTCCCGATTCCGAGGGCGCCCTCCTGTGCAAGCCTCTCACGGCCATCGACAGGAGCCTTTCCCTGATGACTGAAAAAGTTAACGTTCCCCGCCGCCCCTTCAGGGCCCTGGTGAAATACAAAAACCTGAACCGCATCTATTTCAGGGCCGTGGCGCTGACAGAGAAAGACTTTGAATACCTCAATACCAGCTATGAATCGACCAGTGTCAAGCTGGACCGGCTTCTTAACATGAAGGTTCTCCAAGAGTGGGACAGCCCGCTTCCGGATGACGGCGACCTCCGCGACCATGCCGTTGAGGTGCGGGTGCCCCCCCTTGACGAGGGATATTACGCGATCATGACAGGCACGGATAAGACCTTTTCTTACAATAAAAACGCCGCCGCTTACATGACCACCGTGGTGTCAAACCTGGGCTTCGTGCACCGCATGTCCGTCAAGGAAGGCGCGGTTTTTTACGTACTGAACCGCTCCACCGGCGAACCTGTTTCGGACGTGAGCGCTACCATAACGGAGCGCACCTATGATTATGCCAAAAGCCGGTACGTGACCAGCGCCGTCGCGAAGCTGGTTTCTGATAAAAACGGCCGCATGGTGTTTTCCATGGACAGCAAGGACCGGTATTACAGCACCATGGGGATCATTCTCCGGAAGGACAAGGACTGCCTGAGCTCGGAATTTTACAGCTACGCCTCCAGCCAGGGCGGGAGGAACCCCCAGCAGAGCTATTTTTTCACCGACCGCTCGATATACCGTCCGGGGCAAACAATATATTTCAAGGGAATATTGCTTTCCCTGGATGCGGACCGGCATTATAAAATCATGCCGGACCAGGACACGACGGTGGAGCTCTACGATTACAACAACCAGAAGGTCGGCAGCGTAAGTCTCAGGTCGAACCGGTACGGCACGGTCAGCGGAAGCTTTACCGCGCCGTCGGGGGTCCTGACCGGCCAGATGACCATCAGGAACGGCTCCGGTTCTGCGGTCATAAGGGTAGAGGAGTATAAACGCCCCCGGTTCGAGGCAGGCTTCGAACCGGTGAAAGGCTTGTACCGCCTGGGTGAAAAGGTCACCGTGAAGGGGTTCGCGCGGTCCTATTCAGGAGCGCCGGTCTCAGACGCAACGGTGAAATTCACCATCGTGCGCAAGGTCTGGTTCATGTACCGGTGGTGGGGATGGTATTACTGGCATTACAACGGCAAGGAAACGGTAATAAGAAAAGGCGAAATCAAAACAGACGCCGCGGGCGCCTTCACCGTTGACTTCGAGGCCCTGGCAGATAAGGGAATCCCCCGGTCGGAGCAGCCTGCCTTTTACTATGAGGTGCACGCCGACGTGACCGATATCAACGGCGAGACCCATGGGGCCAACGCAGGCATCAGGGCCGGCTACACCGCCCTCATCGTTGACATCCCGAACCTTCCCGGCATCGTTGATACGACCAGAGACCTTGAGCTGACGCTGAGCACCGTCAATTTCAGCGGTGAACCGGTCCCGGCAAAGGGCACCCTTTCCATATACCGGATGAAGGAGCCGGAACGCCTCCTCCGCTCCCGCCTCTGGGAGAGGCCGGACCGTTTTGTCATGACCAAGGAGGAGTATGTAAAAAACTTCCCCAACGATATATACCGTGATGAAGACGATGCCCAGGTCCGGGGGGTTGAAAAGAAGTATTACAGCGTTCCCTTTGACACAGGGAGGACAAAGAAAATAGCCATCGGCGACATCGGCGCCTGGCCTGACGGGGAATACCGGGTGGAAATTGAAACAACCGATGCCTACGGGGAACGGATCCGGTACCAGCGGCAGACATCCCTGTACGCCCCAAAAAACGGGGTCTTTTCACGGAAGGCCTATCTGTCAATACTGCCCCTCGCCGATACCGTTGAGCCGGGCCATGACTGCAGTTTCCTGATGGCTTCGGCCGCGGAACATGCCTTTCTAGTCTTCGATATTGTGAGAAAGGGCTCGGTTACAGAACAAAAACTGGTGAAGCTTGACGGCGGCAAGAAGGTCATCGCCGTGCCGGTCGGTGAAGGGGACCGGGGCAACATCCATTACCGCTACGCCTTTATCAGGGACAACCGCCTTTTCACCGGCACCGGCACCATAATCGTTCCATGGACGAACAAGGAGCTCAAGGCCGAGTTCATGACCTTCCGCAACAGGCTGAACCCCGGGGAAAAGGACGAATGGCGCATCAGGATAACCGGCCCGAAGGGGGAGATGGCAGCGGCGGAACTGGCCGCGTCCATGTATGACGCGTCCCTCGACGCCCTGTATCCCCACTACTGGTCCTTCAACGTGAACCCCTATTTCTACAATTATGAATACTGGAACAGCAATTCCACCTTCGCCACGGAACAATCCCGGCTTGCCGCCAGTGACTGGAACGTGTATTACCCTTCCTACAGCCGTTACCATGACTACCTTAACCTCTTCGGCGTCTATTTTTACAGCAGGGGAAAGGGATACCGGTACTACAAGGGAGGCGCAAAAAAAGACAGGGATTATTCCATGGCCGCCGATGAACTGGAGGAAACCGCCTCTGAAAAAAAAGAGGCTGCCCCCGAAGCGGCGAAGCGGAAGGCGGCGCCGGCCCCTGAACCGGGACAGAACGGGGAACAATCAAGAAGCGAAGCGGGGAAGAAGGAAGCCGGCGAGGCCGCTGTACAGATACGGAAGAACCTGAACGAGACCGCCTTTTTCTATCCCCACCTGGTGACCAACGAGAAGGGGGAGGTGATCATAACCTTTACCGCTCCGGAAGCCCTGACCAGGTGGAAGGTCCTGGGCTTTGCCCACACGAAAGACCTTAAATCGGTCGTTTTCTCCAACGAGCTGGTGACCCAGAAGGAGCTCATGGTGACCCCCAACGTGCCGCGCTTTCTCCGGGAAGGCGACATGGTCTGCATCAGCACGAAGATATCCAACATGACGGACAAAAAGCTTTCGGGCACGGCGGAGCTTATGCTCTTTGACGCGGCGACCATGAAGCCCCTGGACCGGGAGCTTTCGAATGAGGATAAGTCGGCCGGTTTTACCGTGGCCGAAAAGGGGAACGCGGCCGTGTCCTGGCGCATCAAGGTCCCGGAATCGATCGAGGCGGTGACCTGGCGCGTTGTGGCCCGGGCGGGAAGCTTCAGCGACGGCGAGGAGTCGACCCTGCCGGTCCTGCCGAACCGGATGATGGTGACGGAATCCCTGCCGCTCCCGGTGAGGGGAAAACAGACGAAGAATTTCAGCTTTGCCAGGCTCATCAATTCGAAATCATCAGGCACCCTATCCCACTACCGGCTGACCCTGGAATTCACGTCGAACCCGGCCTGGTACGCGGTGCAGGCGCTGCCCTACCTGATGGAATTTCCCCATGAATGCTCGGAACAGGTCTTCAGCCGATTCTATTCAAACAGCCTGGCGTCCCATATCGTCAATTCCAGCCCGAAGATCAGGGACGTCTTCGACCGTTGGAAAAACAGCGACGCCCTCCTGTCCAACCTGCAGAAAAATGAGGAGCTCAAGTCGGTTGTTCTGCAGGAAACGCCGTGGCTCCTGAATGGGCGGAGCGAGGAGCAGAACAAAAAGCGGGTCGCTCTTCTTTTCGACCTTAATCGCATGTCGCAGGAGCTTCACAGGGCCTTCTCCAAACTCAGTCAGATGCAGGGAGGAAACGGGGGCTGGCCCTGGTTCACGGGGCTCCCTGAGAGCCGGTACATCACGCAGCACATACTGGCCGGTCTTGCCAAGCTCAATGCCCTGGGTGTCGGCAGCGCTTCAAAGGAAAAGATATCCGCCATGACTTCAAAGGCCGTGGCCTTCATAGACGCGCAAATGAAACGGGATTATGATTATCTGATTCAGTATAAAGTCAATCTGAAGCAGAAGAATATCGGTTATATCCAGTATCATTACCTCTATACGCGGAGTTTTTTCAAGGATACGGCAGTGCCGCAGTCGTGTCGGGAGGCTTTCAATTACTGGAAGGGCCAGGCGGTTAAATACTGGCCAACGGAAGGACCCTATGCCAAGGGCCTGGCTGCCATCGCCCTGCACCGCTTCGGCGGCGGGAAGACTGCCCGGGAGATCATGGAGTCCCTGAGGGAACACGCCATCTATAATGAAGAGATGGGCATGTACTGGAAGGAGAATGTGGGCGGGTACTGGTGGTACCAGGCTCCCGTAGAGACCCAGGCCCTCCTGATAGAAGCCTTCAGCGAAGTTGCCAAAGACCGTAAGGCGGTGGACGATATGCGGACCTGGCTGGTGAAGATGAAGCAGGTCCAGCATTGGAACACAACCAAGGCAACCACGGACGCCTGCTATGCCCTTCTCATGGGAGGGTCGGACTGGCTGAAGAACGATACGGCGGCGGAGATACTCCTCAATGACCGGAAGGTGGACCCGGCCGCCATGGGGGCGAAATCCGAGGCGGGCACCGGCTATTTCAAGGTAAGCTGGAACAGGGACGGGATCGCGCCGGAGATGGGGAAGGTGAAGGTAGTCAACCCGAACAGCAATCCCGCCTGGGGCGCACTCTACTGGCAGTATTTCGAGCAGATGGATAAAATCACGCCCCATGAAACGCCGTTGAAGCTCGAGAAGAAGTTTTTTCTTGTCACCTCGACCGACCGGGGACCGGTACTGGAGCCGGTAAACGACAGCACGAAGCTCAAGCCCGGTGACAGGCTGAAGGTGCGCATCATCCTGAGGGTTGACCGCGACATGGATTACGTGCACATGAAGGACCTCCGGGCCGCCGGCACCGAGCCGGAGAACGTGCTGTCAAGGCACCGGTATCAGGACGGACTCTGGTATTATGAAAGCACCAAGGACGCGGCCACGCACTTTTTTATCGAGCGGCTTCCGAAGGGAACCTTTGTTTTCGAGTATCCCCTTATGGTAAACCTGAAGGGAGATTTCTCTGCCGGCATAACCACCATCCAGTGCATGTATGCGCCGGAATTCACCTCCCACTCGGAAGGTTCACGGATAAGGGTTGAATAATCGCGTAAAACATTATACGACAAAATACCCCGCGGCTTGCTGTGTGGTATTTTGTCAGAGGTGACTGTCGGGGTTGTCGGCAATGAACCGGCAGAATTCATCCATAATGACCTCGGGACTGCCGGTATGTTCCATCATGAGGTTTCTGATTATGATGTAGGAGTCAAGGTCCAGTTTCCTGAGCTTGACCGCGGTTCCATTAGATCCGGAGCGGACCACCTGGCCCGGCACAAGCAGGGTCCTGTGGATTTCGGAACCGTTGAGGAGCATTTCCACCCCGACCAGGGCATTGTTCGGAAGGGTCTCAGGAATATCGATGAACATTCCCTGAAGACAGATGTTGAGAACGGTTCCCTGAATCGGCTTATCGTTGAAGCGGATGACCGATTCAATAGTAAAGGGTATACGCGTGAATATCCTTCGCTCCAAGGTGTCCCTGACTATTGTTTGATTTATTATAATGCTTATAGTACATCCATCTGCATGAAAAAGCAAGCAAAAACATAAAATGAAAAATCCTTGCTATTTTATTATTCCTCTGTACATTTGAAATATACCCCTATGAAACTAATAGCATACATGGTGATTGCCGCTCTTGTCATCGGCGGGACAGGCTGTGCCGGAAACAAAAAAAAGGAAACGGCAACGAGACCGGAGCCCGCGCGGACAGCCGTCCGGGACGATGAATCGCGGGATCAATGTATGCGTGCTATTAAACGGGCCAGGTCTGACGCCAGGAACGGATCATACCGCCTGTACGTGTTCAGGCCGGACCGGTATGATGAGAAATTCGCACGGTTCCTGGGCGAGTATATGAAAACCAGGCACGGCATAGAGCTCGTGGTCTTCGGCTCCGGCGACCGGGAGCGGAGCAAATGCTACAGCAACGAAATGGACAAGATCATCCTCAACACCTTCGGCCCCGACATCCTGGCCGAGGCGGAACAGGAGGCCCGGGAGCTGTTCAATTCCCGGAAATAATCGAACCAGGAGGTATCTCATGGCGGGAAGACCTGTCTGCATGCTACTCTCATTCTTTTTTATGATCATTGTCTTGAACTGCGGTAAAGAGGGAAATTCAAAAGATACGGGAGGTACGGCTATGGGAGCTATTGCGGTTACCAGCACGGCATTCAAGGAAGGAGGGATGATACCAAGGAAGTACACCTGCGATGATCGGGACCTGTCCCCGCAGATCGCCTGGACCGGGGTGCCCGCCGGGGCGAAGAGCATTGCCCTCATCTGCGACGATCCTGACGCGCCGGTCGGCACCTGGGTCCACTGGGTCATGTTCAACATTCCCGCCACGGTGAAGGAGCTATCGGAAGGAGCGGCGCCACCGGCGGGGGCGAAGCTGGGCATCAATGACTTCCGCAAACTCCCCTACGGCGGTCCCTGCCCGCCGGGAGGCACCCACCGGTATTTCTTCAAGGTCTATGCCCTTGACACGGTGCTCAACCTGAAGGAAGGGGCCACCAAGGGCGAGCTCCTGAAGGCCATGGAGGGACACGTCCTGGCCCAGGGCCAGCTCATGGGGAAATATAAACGAAGCTAGGGTTACTATCAAGGAAATTGCTCCCTCTCCAGTAAAGGGCCAGGGGTTACAATGGCGTTTATGTGAAGCAAAAAGGCATCTGTCAACAGGAAAAGTTATGGACAGGGGCCTTGAATTTTCCCCCGCGCCTCCCGCCCCGGCAAGGTGACCGCGACGATGGGGCCTTCCGCACCACGACGGTGGATCCGGCCAAAAGCCGGCTCTCGTTCAAGGGCACGGGTATGGCGACGGCCGGAAGCCCCTCGCTTAGCAGCAACGATGCGGATAGAAACAGCGCCCGGAAACAGGTGTTTATATGCGTGTGATCCTCCACCGTCGTTGATCGCAGCTCGCGCAATATCCAGGACCTCCGGAGAATATTCAGTTCGGAGATGCGGAAACAGCGGCTGAAAGCAGCCGGTGTCGGCCGGGCACTTCATAGAACACCCCTTTGAAGCATCAAGGATACCATTCGCCGGAAATCATCGCAAGCTCTTTTCGCGGGCTACTGTCTCAACATTTTCTCAGCTGCCAAAATCGTAGCATGGAGCGAAATAGTATTTGCATTTATTTACCGGATGGTCCCATTATCTGTCCCTGCAGTCCAATCACGGAAGAAAAACAATACACTCCGATTTAATGAGGGTTCGGAAATATCATAGTCAGGGAACATGCCACATGAGAAATTTTTTCAGTTTATCAGTATATGCCTTCACCATGTTTGTTTTATCATCACCATGCATGGCGGACCCCGCCAGCGATCTGATAGAAGCCGCGAAAAACGGGAAACTCGTCGAGGCCAAAAAAGCCATCGCCGCCGGGGCCAACCTGGAGGCGCGGGACGATTATTACGATCTTACCCCCCTCGCATGGGCGACCACCTTCGGGAAAACCGACGTGGCCAAGGCTTTGATTGAAAAAGGGGCCGACGTCAATCCAAAGACGAAGTACGGCTGGTCCCCGGTCCTGCTCGCGTGCCATTACAACCGCGTCGACATTCTCAGGATGCTGATCGACAGGGGGGCGCCGGTCAACGGGAAGGCTTGCAACGGGACCACCGGGCTGATCAACGCCTGTTATTTCGGGTACCGGGACGTGATCAGGATCCTCCTGGATAAAAAGGTTGATGTGAACGCGAGGGGCGATGACGGATATACCGCGCTCATGAACGCATCCATCTGGGGTTTTGTCGATATTATCCAGCTGCTCATTGACAACGGCGCGGATGTCAATGTCGTCGCAAAGGACGGGTATACGGCCTTGATGATTGCGGGCGGGAGAGGTGATCAAGAAGTGGTCAAGCTGCTGATCGCCCGCGGAGCACGGGTTAATGAAAAGACCCGCAACGGCAGGACGGCATTGAAGATGGCGATTGCCAGGAACAAGACCCAGATCATCGACCTGTTGAAGGAGGCGGGAGCACAGGAATGAAAAAGCATAAGGGATCAACAACTCACAGAACATTGAGTGTCGTAATAATACTAATCTTGATCGCGAGTGCCGGCTTCGTCTACGCCGGGACCGGAGACGTGTTCATGCGTTTCCCCACGCTCAAGTGGCAGATCGACAACAATATGGAAAAGGGCATGGACAAGACACGTATCCTTGCCAGAATGCAGGAATATGGCGACCTCGGAGACCCGGCATTCATCAAGGGCATGCAGCATATCCTCAACGAGGAGACATACCGGAAGCACATGAATTCCAATCCCGGGGACTTCCCCATCGACGGCACCTACGCGAAATGGAAAGGCGCTGGAGACAAAATAGAAGTCCGCAGCAAGAACGCCCCGGTGATCCCCCAGTATGACATCACCGAATTCAGGTATTTCATGGACAGTGACCGCAATCTGTATGTCATGTACAAATCAAAGGCAAAGCCCCTTACACCGTCGCAGGGCAACCAGTCGTACATCATCTGGGTCACCACCAGCTCCTGGCCCTATATCAGGCTACAGTTTAAAAACGCTCCGAACGATACCGCCTACAAGGTGTACGACGGAAGGATGCCCGTCGACGGCGCCATGGGCTACGGCAAATGGTACAGCAGTGAGTTCGAATCTAAAACAGGCGAGATAGCCGAGGCAAAGATCCCCCTCGGGGAAATATTCACGCTTATCGGCATTTCGATGCCGGATACGATCTGGATACAGCCGGAAGCCCGTTACCAGGCGCCCGACAAGGAATTCTTCAATGGGCTGGAGAAGGTCACGTTGAAAACGAACTGCAAAAATCCGGCGCTCAGGATGCTGATGCACCAGCTTTCCGGAGGGGTAACCCTCAAGGCTGACGAGAACCCCCTCTTCAACGAAAGCTATTCATTCATCTTGTCGAAGTGGAGCGGCCTTACCGTCGATCTCCTCGGTAACAACATGAACGAGGACGCCCCCATCGGGCAGTGGCCGCTGAACCGCGCCTCGAACCAAAAGTGGAAGATCGTTCCGATCGACCGCGAAGGGAATAACATCATCATTTCAAAGCTCACGGGAAAGTGCCTAGACGTTATCGAGGATGGCGGCAGACACCTGGTCGTCCAGAAAAACTTCAACAATTCGAACTCGCAGAAATGGCGTCTTGACTATACCGGGAGCGGCAGTGTCAGGATACTGTCCAAAAAATACAACATGGCCATGGACATTGAAAACGGCAGCAAGGAGCGATGGATGAAGCTTATCCTTACCGCGCCCGGGAATGCCGAAAGCCAGCTATGGATAATAGATGCCCCACGGCAATAGAGAGGAGAGATGATATATTACTATCCAGGAAATTGCTCCCTCTCCAGTAAAGGGCCATGGGACACAATGGCGTTTATGTAAAGCAAAAAGGCATCTGTCTACAGGAAAAGTTATGGACAGGGGCCTTAAAATTATCATGCAGATCGCACCGGTCGGCGCCTTCCCGCCGGCGCCGCTGTATGCTTCGTATTCAGCGGCAAGGCATTCTTGCTGAGCTTCGGCGAGGCCATCCACCGGGAGCTCCGCGGCACGGGCGTGAGCGTAACCGTGGTATCCCCGGGCGTCACCGAATCCGAATTTCTGAAAGTGGCGGGGCAGGAACCCAACCGCTACCAGCGGATGGCCATGATGCACGCGGAGAAAGTCGCGCCCATCGCGGTGCGCGCTATGCTGAAGAAGAAACCCAGCGTCGTGACAGGGGCGCTCAACTCGATTTCAGCCTGGAACAACCGCCTCATGCCCCGGAAGATGAGCACGGCCATCGCAGGCCGCCTGATGGAGTGAAGCGGCCAGTTTCTCAAATTTCAGTTGATGCTCGTTATTATTAAATCCTGCAGGCCGCGCTGCGGCCCCCTGGCAAAGCAATCCGCACCGGCCTACAGGCTGAGGCCTGAATCAAGCTTCACTGCCAGGAAATCCCATCCGCCCGAGCCGGGATATATTCCCAGATGGCCTTCCATATTGTAAATATCACCTGTGGGGCTTTTTGCAGGGGCTGCGCCCCTGCACCCTCTTTGACAAGAATGTATCACATTATATTATTTCAAAAAGCTTTTTAATAATCGGAAGCAAAGGCGGCAGGTCTTCTTTTATGGTTTTCCAGAGTATTTCATTGTCGATTCCAAAATAACCATGGATCAGCCTATCTCTCATCCCCGACATTTTCTTCCATGGGACGCTGGCATTCTTTTCTTGTATTGAAGCCGGGATGCTTTTTGCGGCCTCACCCATGATTTCAATACTCCGTATAACGGCATTCAAGGTCTTTTTATCCCTGATAAATTCATCGTAAGACATCTCCCCAATGAATTGTTCTATATCTTGAACAGAATCGATAATATCTTTAATGAAATCTTTATATTCACGCTTCATCATACATAGATAACTTCATTCAGTATCTGTTTCCCGATATATGGTTTAAGTCCTTTTACTGAAACGAGATCTATTTTAATGCCGACCAATCCTTCAATATATTCTTCAAGATCCATGAACTCAAAAAAACCGACCGGCTTTGTGAATTCCACAAGCACGTCCAGATCGCTTCGCTCCGTCGATTCCTGTCTGACGTACGATCCAAAAATACCGATTTTACCCACATGGAACCTCGAAGACAATTCCTCCTTATGCTCCCTTAACGTCTTTTCAATTTCGTCTCTCGTTTTCATTTACAATGTTTCTTTGGCTCTTTAGAAATATATAAAATAATACAACAATTATGCATCTTGCGTCAATTCATTTTACATGATAAGACTTTTCTTTTTGAGACTCAAAATTATAGACAATTTTCAAGGAGTTATTTGTATAAAGAGATTAAAACGGTGGCGTCCCTGCGGGGCTTCTGCAGGGGCTTCGCCCCTGCACCCCAATTTAGTGAAACAGTTTTATGAACGGTCTCTCAAATAATTTATCGAATTAGAATTAATAATTTCATTTTTTTAATATTACTATCCAGGAAACTGCTCCCTCTCCAGTAAAGGGCCAGGGGTTACAATGGCGTTTATGTGAAGCAAAAAGGCATCTGTCAACAGGAAAAGTTAAGGACAGAGGCCTTAAAATTTATACTTCTGGGCATTACAGATTGCATCAGCTTCTGCATCAAGCAGGGTTTTTAATGTTTCTTTCATAGTACTAAAACAAATTCTCCCAAATGTTGCTTGATTTTTTTCCTCGTTTACCTCGATTATCTTATCAGCTTTCATAAAATTCCTCCTCCTGACTGTTTTAATGTTTTAAATTATGGTAATTTAATTTTCGTAAGTTAGAGGACTTTTTTATTGCATGAAAAATGTGCGAAAGATAGTACACGTTATCACGATATCATGTATTTCCCTGGGCAACTTCCGCTCGACCCGGCGAGTGGGCTGGTCAAAGGCCCCTCGATCGAAGATCAAACGGAGCAGTGCCTCAAAAACATTGCTGCCGTACTCAAAGCAGCGGGCAGCCACCCCGAACTGGTTTTGAGTGACAATCTATCTGGCGAAAATCGATTGGCGTGGTAAGGTCAATGATGTCTATGCGCGCTTCTTTGTAGCTCACACGCCAGCAAGGTCGTTGAGTCAAATCGATGACCTTCCCAGCGCGACGTGGATCTAAATCTATGCAATCGCGGCTGTTGCGGAATAAGGATATATATTGTGCGCCACGAGTGAAAGACAACTACGCATGTTGGCTGTACTCGTTGATTCCGTAAATGATATCAGTGAGGATTGGCTGGCGGGAAAACAGCTTTTCCCTTTTCGTGTTTTTTAAGGTGAGTGCCTAGAGGGGAACAATATCGTCGGCTTCCGCATTAGGCGCATCGAGGCATGGATAGGCTGTATTTTTTTATTGATTTTTTTCTGATTTTTCTAATATATTCAGCATAACGTAGGATAGCGAGTTGTGCATGAAAAAAGTGACGGGATAAGCAGAGGGTACTAATGGCATATACAAATTATACTGCGCGGGAGTCTCTGGAAATAAAAGGGGCGTTCCTCTATTTTTTCATTATTACCATTATTGGAGTTGTAGGTACCATCTTCCAGGTTCTTGCCAGGATCAATCCGGCAAATATAATTTTTTCTATTGTCTTCCTGATGTTTGAGTCAAGTATGGGATTTTTTATCTTTTACCGCTTGAAGCAGCGAAAAAATGCAACTGTCATCAAATGGGTATGTGCTTTTTTTACTGTAATTATTCCGATTGTCATCCGGTTCAATTATGCACGTACCATGGACTGGACCTATGCGGCTCAAGGGTATCATCTTGTTGCCATGTCGGTCTGTGGTATTGCCGCTTTACAGTACCTTTATGACAAAAAAATCTATATTACCCTAACAAGCATCTTTTTTGTTTCCTGGGTATCATTCTTTTTTCTTGCATATCGCAATGGGGTCATGATCTACCCGCATTCAATTATCAACGGGTCAATTATTCATGACGGGATTCAACTACACAGAGAACTGTACTACTTTATCATGATGGGAATAATCAGCTATGCATCATATAAAAATATACCTATAACAGATGAATATGACCGTAAAAACTCGCGCCAACGTGCTGTCATCGAGGATCAGGTTGATCGTGAACGCAGAATCTCGCGGGAGATAATGGAAAAAATGGGAGACTTGTTAGAGCGCGTTAAAACACAGGATGTTTTAATAGAAGAATTTAACGTTAAAATGCAGAATATGGCTTCCAGTTTTGAGGAGATTTCAGCAACGATGGAAGAGCTGCGGGCTTCGGCTGATACCATCTCCGGAACTGCTGTTATGCAAATCAATGAAAATAACCAGATGGAAAAGGTTATCCGCGAATTCAACCAGGTAAAGGATGATACCAAACGAAAGCTTGATGAAACGATGGGAAACATTAATGATGTAGTGCAAAAAACAGATGTGGGCAAAGAAAAACTTCAGGCAGTGGAAAATACCGTTGGATCAATCAAGGAACAAAGCGGTATGATCACCGATACCATAAATATTATTGTGGATATTGCTGACCGAATCAACCTCCTGTCGCTCAACGCAGCTATTGAAGCAGCAAGAGCGGGTGAATTTGGGCGAGGCTTTGCTGTTGTTGCTGATGAGATCGGCAAGCTTGCCAATCAGACTGCTGATAGCATCAAGGAGATAGAGCGCGTTGTTTCCCTCAGTATTAATACTACAAGTGAAGGTATTGGAGTTATCCAGTCAACAGCTGAAATAATACGGGATATCATACGCACTATTGGCCAGAGTTATGAAAAAATCAAGGTGCTGCGCGATAGTATTTTTGTGGAAGAGAAACAAATTATAACCATAATAAATCAACTTATGAAAAATATTGAGCTGTCACGCCAGATAGGCAATGGGACGGATGAGCAGCGATCGGCTATTGCAGGTGTGTCACACGCGCTTGATCAGGCAAACAGAGATCTTGGTGAAATAGTAAAAGGGATTAATGAAATCACCGCTAATTCGGCACATATTTATGACGATGCCCGGAAGCTGGTAGAGCATGCGCAAATTTCAATTAGCGAAAGCGAAACGGTAATCGCTGCAAAGGATTGAGTTGTTTTTTAACGGGTTTAAACCCGTCGTTACTCCTGCGGCCTCATGGTGGGGAAGAGGAGCACATCACGTATCGACGTCTCCCCGGTGAGGAGCATCACCACCCGGTCGATGCCGATGCCGAGGCCCCCGGTGGGGGGCATGCCTGTCTCGATGGCCTGGACAAAGTTCTCGTCCATGGGGGGCGCTTCCTCGTCCACGGAACGGCGCAGGGACTGCTCGTACAGGGTCGTGCGCTGGAACACCGGATCGTTGGACTCGCTGTAGGCGTTGGCTATCTCTATCGCGTTGATGAAAAGCTCGAATCGCTGGAGGAAGCGCTCATCGCCGTAGTCCGGCTTGCACAGCGGCGTGGTTTCCACGGGATGGTGGGTGATGAACACCGGCTGGACCAGCTTCTCCTCCACCAGCTGTTTGAAGAGCTCGTCGATGGCGAGGCCCCGTATGAAATCCCCCTTGATCTCGGCGCCGGTTTTTTTTACCTCGACGGCCAGGTCGGCGTCGCTCATGGACATGACGTCCAGCCCCGCGTATTCTTTGAGGGCGTCAACGACCTTGAGCCTCCGCCATGGCGTCTTCAGGTTTATTTCCTTTCCATCGTAGGTTATGGCGGTGCCGCCGGTTATGGCGATGGCCGTCTGCTCGATGATCTCCTCGGTGATGGCCATCATGTCGGTGAAGTCGGCGTATGCCTGGTACAGCTCGAGCATGGTGAACTCCGGGTTGTGGGTCCGGTCGATACCCTCGTTCCTGAAGCACTTGCCTATTTCATACACGCGGTCAAAGCCGCCGACGATGAGGCGTTTGAGATACGGCTCCAGGGATATACGGAGGTACAGGGTCATGTCCAGGGCGTTATGCCGCGAGGTGAAGGGCGAAGCGGAGGCTCCGCCGTACAGGGGCTGAAGGACCGGCGTCTCAACCTCGTAAAATCCCTTCCCGTCGAGGATTTTCTTTATATGTTTGATGATGGCAATCCGCTTGATGAAGGTTTCCTTCACCCCGGGGGTGACGATCAGGTCCACGTGGCGGTTCCGGTACCGGAGCTCCTTGTCGGCGAAGGCGTCGAAAACCTCACCGTCTTTTTCCTTCACTACCGGCAGGGGGCGTATGCTCTTTGACAGGAGCGTGAGCGACGTTGCGAAGATGCTGATCTCGCCGGTCTTGGTCTTTTTCACCGTGCCCTTTACGCCGATGATGTCCCCGATGTCCAGTTTCTTGAAGAGCCTGTAGCTCTGCTCCCCGACATTGTTGATCGCGACGTAAACCTGTATCCGGCCGTCCCGGTCCTGGATGGTGCAGAAGCTGGCCTTGCCCATTTCCCTGACGCTCATGATGCGGCCGGCGGCGCTCACTTCCGTTTCGGAAGGCGCGCTGTCGTCGAAGTTTTTGAAAATTTCGGATGAGTGGTGCGTCACCGCATAGTTATACGGGAAGGGGTTGATGTTCAACTCGTTCCGTATCTCGTTGAGCTTGTCTTTCCTTATTTTTATCAGACTGCTTTCTTCTTCCATGGTATCACCCGGGTTCGTATTTGCTTTGCCGTTACCGCCTTTTTGAGGTTCATCTTTGGCAATCTATGGAATGTGTCAAATTAATTTTATATAAACAACCAGGCTGAAGCGAAAGGAGCTGAAAAGTGAATCAAATAATAAATAATGAAAAAGCTGAAATCAGACATATATCTGCCCCAAATTGAAAATATTGGACGTTCAGGAAATATTTTCGCCGAATATATTTTTTTATTTACTTATTTTGCATTATTTTTATCACATGCTTTGATTTATCTATTGGATTGATATATATTCTTTCAAGGATTGTTTTCATAGTGCGGAGGGCCGAAACATGATACAGTATAAAGGCATTGTCGCCCGGGCGATAATGCTTGTCGTTGTCTGCGGTACGGTATGCTATCCTGCCTACGGAAGATTTATACGTGTCGCCGTGTCCGCGGAGGATAGATCAGACTCCAATAACACCTCACCTCAGACGCAGGAAGTAATTAAAGAACTGTATCCGAACGGTAAAGTAAAGTCCGAAACGCCCGTTACCGGCGGAAAAATTCATGGCAAGAAAAAACTTTTTTCTGAAAGCGGTTCCGTCATCAAAGAAGAGGAATACCGGGACGGAAAAAAAGACGGACTTTCAATCGAATATTATGATGACGGCACCGTCAAGGGCCATGAAACATTCAGGGATGACAGGCTTAACGGCGATTGCTTCATGAATTACCCCAACGGCCAGAAGATGATGGCGGGCCAGTGCGCGGACGGCAAGAAGACGGGGAAATGGACCCTTTTCCACAGCAACGGCAACAAGTACATGGAGGGAAATTATGCCGATGGGGTCATGGAGGGTGTCTGGCGTTCCTTCTCGCCGGAGGGATGGCTTGATTCCGAAGGCGAGTACCGGAACGGGCTGCAGGCAGACGTGTGGGTGTATTACGACAAATACAAAAAGGTCGTGAAAAAGCTTACGATGAAGAACGGCATGATAGACGGCCCCTGCTGGATTTACAGCCAGGGACGCCTCTCCGGTGAAGGCATCATGAACGGCCTCGCCCACGATCCGAAGAAGAACGGCAACTGGAAATCGTATTACCGGAATGGCCAGCTGAAATATGAAGGGGTCTTTGTCATGGGCCAGAGAAACGGCCGTTTCACCGAGTATTATCCGACCGGAAAAATAAAGGCCACCGGCGACTATCTCAATGACCGGCGGAATGGCAGCTGGACTTTTTATGCAAAAGACGGCGTTACCATCGACGAGGAAAAGACCGGCCAATATATCAATGGCAAGCTGAGAAAGCAATAAATGGGATTTGGACCGAGATCAGCGAGCCGTTTGGAATTTTTCACCTGATCTGTTTCTGTCATAATTGCAAGCATCCACCATGTCCCGTGTTTATGCCCCCTCAATATTCTTTCTTGCATTTTAAATCCAGGAAATTTTTTATGAAAATTATGTATGGACATTGTAACCATACTATGCCAAAGGTTATCAAAACAATGTTGCAGACCATGGCTTATTGGGGGATAATCGCATCTCTATGCTTTGTTGGAAGCGACAGTAATGGACGACGGCACCGTATATAGCAGCATAAACCTGTATAATGGCGTGATTCTTTTCGCCGTCTATTCTTTCATGGGATGGCTCATCGAGGTTGTCTACCGATCTTCAAAACAGAAAAAATTTATCAATGCCGGATTTTTGCACGGGCCCTTTGTTCCCATATACGGATTCGGCGCCGCCTTTATCATACTGCTGGAATACTTTCTGCAGCCATACAGCGTCCCCGTTAAATTGTTGGTATACGGCATTGTCCTGACCATGGTGGAGTATGTGGTAGGATATCTGTTTGAAACAATTTTCAAATTGAAACTGTGGGATTATTCCGACAACGCTTTCAATATTCACGGAAGGATCTGCCTTCTTTTTTCGGTGTTCTGGACAATATTTGCCTGTGTATTCGTCGCCCTGATAAACCCCTTCGTCGTGCGCTATGTCGTTTCCCTTGACGACACGCTGGTTCGCAGCGCGGCCGCTGTCTTTGCCGTGTACGGCACCGTCGATTTTGTCATGTCGGTTACGTCTATTACGGCATTCAGGAGAAAGATCGCGTATCTCTATTCCGAATACTTCAACCTGAGCAATGTTGAGATCGAGAAGATATTTGATTCCTTCAAGCGCCTCAGGTCGGCGTTCCCCAACCTGGACCGGTACATTGACAAAAACATTAATGTTGAAATTCGAAGCAGGATCAGCACCTTTATGAAATCAATACAGACCAAGATCATGATGGACCTGGAGGGAAGGAAACCCTTCGAGAAGGAGTTCTATGATATCATCAATGACATCTACAAGCACGAAGAGTTCATGAAGCTCAAGCGCTTTTTTCATCATAATTCATCGATATATGCCCACGTGCGGGACGTCGCCTATTTCACGTACCGGGCATGCAAGTACCTGAAGCTGGATTACCGGTCGGCGACGCGGGGAGCACTGCTCCATGATTTTTTCCTGTATGACTGGCGGAATCATGATGAACCTGACCTGCACCGGGACAAGTACCATGGCATTGAGCACCCCCGGATAGCCCTGACCAACGCGGAACGGTATTTCAAGCTCAATGACATTGAGAAGGACATCATCGTGAAGCACATGTGGCCCCTGACCCTTGTCCCGCCCAAGTACAAGGAATCGTATATTGTGTCATTCGCGGACAAATATCTGTCGTCAAAGGAGTTCTTTGACGAATTTAAAAGGAGCAGAAAATCCGGGAAAATCCGCAATCCGAGAAGGGCACGAAACTGACTTGGGTTTACGGGTAAACATTACACTCGCTATGACCGGCACCGTGAACATTTTCCCGGGGATCGGGATGTAGCCGTGCCATGAGAGCGGTTGTTAAGATTATCCTTTCGTTTCTCTCGGCTGGTCTAGTACTGTTTGCCGCCGTCTTTGTCTTTTTCTTCTTTATTTACAAAGAACCGGTGTATATTGCCGATCATGCGGCGCCTATAGCGGATGTAACGATACAGCCGTCCGACGCTATTGCCATAGCAACCCCCTGCCTCGCCGGACATGGCACCGTGCAATACAGAAAGGACATCCCGCTGACACTGCATGTGCTGAAGCATGGCGACTGGTATTACATAATGAAAACTAATTATCCGGCGAAGACGATACGGTATTACTTGCAGCCGGCGGTGAAGGTTCATGTGCAAACGGGCAGGGTCGAATTTTCGAAACGATGAAGATCGCGGAGACGCCCCCGGCTGATGCCCGGACATAACAATGCCCGCTATTGTGCGGGCATTGTCGAGAATATATTATATCCCAGCCCTGATAGCCGTAGGCCAGACTGGTATTCACCGGTTCGATGGGATTGTCCATCAGGAATTTTTTCCCACTTAAAACGACATAATATTTTTGTCAATATTTTTGTGAAAAAATAATTAGACTTATTGCGAAACTGCGTTTTTCGCAGAAAAGCCCCGCGAATGGGTTTGCAACGGGTTACGACCAGGCAAACACGATGTTTGAATGCAACGCCTGTGCGAGTATATAAAAAAGGGGCTGCCCGCCATGAAACATGGATGTTTCAATACAGGCGGCCGTATCCCCGGTAAAAAAATAAGCTTGGCAGTTTGCTGAAAAACTCCATGGATGGAGTTTTTCAGCAAACTGTTTGAAATAATGATAAGGATATAATAATTATTTAAATGAACCAAGCATCAATTTTAACGCAAATAATACCCGCTGGAATGCGTAAAATATTATTTACAAATAATTTTCATGAATGTTTATTGACAGCAATCAAGCGGAAAAGGTGAGATCGATGAATATACAACCAGGCGGCGCTGCGACTATAATAGGGAGTTTCCCCCATACGGAGGCGGCTGATGCATGCAGGCTCGTGTTTGACACGCTGACGCAGATACCGGCGTGGCCCCAACTTCCCCGGCGGGGATTCTATGAGGACATGAACGTGCAGTTCAGCAGGAGCCTCCCCTGCCTGCATCTGGACGAGGAAAATAAAAAGCTCGGTTTTGACACGTCCCGCGACATAGCCGGCGAGCTGGAACGCTTCTACACCAAAATAATCGAGGACGATGTGGAATATTTCGGCCTGGACGGAAAACATGCCGCCGGCTTCGGTTGCTTCATCGATGCCCTGAAGAGCGGAAAGGCCGCCGGGGTCCTGGCCCTCAAGGGAGAGACCACCGGTCCCCTGACGCTGGGGCTCATGACAGATGTCACGGACGGCAAGTACGCCCTGTACAAGCCTGATCTCTTTGACGCCATAGTAAAAAGCTGCACGATGAATGCGCGATGGCAGGTGCGGAAGCTGAAGGAGTTCCTGGGAACGGTGATCATATCCTTCGATGAACCATCACTTTCCATCATCGGTTCTGGATTTTATTCCGTGGATAAAAACCAGATAGCCGGGGCATTCAGGGAAATAATCCAGGGAATTCATGCCGAGGGAGGCCTTGCCGCCACGCACTGCTGCGGAAATGCCGACTGGGATGAACTGCTGGACCCAGATCTCGACCTGGATATCATCAATTTCGACGCCACCGACGACATCATAGCCGACAAGTTCCTCAACGCGCGAAATCTGCCCGGCTACCTGAAGAACGGGAAGTGCATAGCCTGGGGCGTCGTGCCGACCCTGAAGGAAAAGATTGAAAGGGCAACCGCCGGAGACGTTGAAGCGAACTTTCACGCGGTTGTTAAAAAACTTGCCCAGAGGGGCATCGGAGAAAGCGATATCATCAAACAGTCCATCATAACGCCAAGCTGCGGCACCGGAACCCTCACCGTGCCCCTGGCAGAAAAAGTGATGGATCTCCTCGGCGGCCTGGCCCGCACGCTTGCCTGATCAGGCCGGCAGGCCGAATCCTATTTCTTTGATTTCTTGATGTAGGCCCTGGCCTCTTCAAGGGTGTGGAACACCGCCATATAATTGAACATCTCGGGATGGGCGACCATTATTTTCTGGAGGAACTCCTCCGTCATGACGATGACAAGGTAACCCTTGGCCTTCTTCATGATTCCCATCGCTTTCATGAGGATGCCGATGGCCGGATCGCTTATCTCCTTTACTGATGAGGCGTCCATTATGAAATCGGAAAAATCTGGAAGGTTTGCTTCTTTGGTGTAGCTGTCATAGATGGCAGAGGCGCTTTCCTTGTCTATGGCGGCCACGGTGAATTTCATGTGAAGGATTTTTTCGTCCTGCAGGTAATGTAAGGTGTAGAGATTACTGCTCATGCCCTATCCTCCATGGAGATAATGTCTGATTATGGCACAATAAAACAGGGCTGTCAATTATATAATTGATCTTACTGTCAAAAAGGACGAACATGCTTGCCGGCCGTAACAGGGGACCCCGCCGGCCATCATGCATAGAGTCCGATGAACAGGTCCACCAGGCTCCCGAAATAGGATATTGCCTCTTCAATCGGCCCCGGCTGTGACATGTCCACCCCGGCGGCGCGGAGTTCGTCCAGGGGAAACCCGCTGCCGCCGAGGGCGAGAAACCTGAGGTAGGCGTCGCGGGCCGGTTCTCCTTCCCTAATGACCTTCCGCGACAGCGCAATGGCGGCCGAAATGCCGGTGGCGTATTTGTACACGTAAAATGAAGAATAGAAATGGGGTATTCGGAGGCATTCCAGGGTCAGGTCCTCGTCGATCACGAGGGAGTCTCCGAAATAGTCTTTCAGCAGTCCCCGGTACAATTCCCGCAGCGCATCAAGGGTGAGGGGCCTGTTTTCTTCAACGGCCCGGTGGGAGAGTTTTTCGAATTCCGCGAACATGGTCTGCCTGAAGAGGGTGGCCCGGATGTTGTCAATCTCCCGGTTGAGTATGTAGGCTTTCATCTTCTTGTCATTGCCGTACCGGTCCAGGAGGTGGCCGCTGAGAAGGGCCTCGTTAAAGGTTGACGCCACCTCGGCCACGAAAATGGTGTAATCGTGGTACTGATAGGGCTGGTTCCGGTTGGAATACCAGGAGTGCATGGAATGCCCCGCCTCATGGATCAGGGTGTAGAGGCTGTTGATGTTGTCGTCCCGGTAATTCATGAGGATATAGGGCGGCGAATCGTAGCATCCCGATGAATAGGCGCCGCTCCTCTTGCCCCGGTTTTCATAACGATCGACCCATCCTCCCAGGAGGCCCTTCTCCAGGGTGCCGGTGTATTCCTTCCCCAGGACAGCCAGCGCCCTGACGCAGGTTTCCACAGCTTCTTCATAGGGCATGGCATAGGGCACGTCCTTCACTATGGGCACATAGGTGTCGTAAAAATGGAGTTCATCGAGGCCGAGTATTTTTTTCCTGAAATCAAGGTAGCGGAACAGGGGCGCGAGGTTCTTCCTGACCGTTTCGATCAGGTTGTCGTATACTTCGTCCTGGACGTTGTCCGAAAAAAGGGCCGACCTCCGGCAGTTTTCAAAATTGCGGACACGGGAATAAAAGCGGTCCCTCTTGTTCGAGTAATGCAGGGCCGCGGCGATGCTGTTCTTGTGATTGTCATAGGAACGGTAGTACTGGAAGAAGGCCTTCTGCCTGATGACGCGGTCCTGGCTCTGGAGAAAGGAGCTGAAGTTGCCATGGGAGAGCTCCACTTCCTTTCCCGTTTCGTCGGCGATATGGCCGAAGGTGAGATCGGCATTATCAAGCTGGCTGAATATCTCGGACGCGGCATGGCTCATGTCGACGGACATGGCTATGATCTCTTCGATCTCGGCCGACAGGGTGTGCGGCCTGTACCTGAGGATTTTCTCGAAGTAAAAGCCGTACTGCGCCATGGATGGATCCTTCAGGAAGCCGGCAATGACGTCATCCGGTATCGCCTGGATCTCGGGGGTCATGTAGCTGGAGAGCTCCGATGCCCTGGTGTAGAGGTTCATGGCCCGCTGGTGGAAGCCGAGGTAGTGCTGGTTCGATTTGTCCTCGTCACTGCGAAGATGGGCATAGGTGTAGAGCTTTTCCAGGTTCCGGGAGACGCTGAGGTCAAACTCGACCGCTTCCCTCAAAATCGCCGCCGAATCGGCCAGGCGGCCCCGGTAGGTGTCGTACCGGGGAAGATCCTTTTCAACTTCGCCGTAGTGCGATTCCCACGCCTGGTCCGTTGCGTAGAGAGGCGTGAGGTCCCATTTGTGTCCCTCGGGGATGCTGTTCCGTTCCGGTATTTTTTCCGCCATAGCTGTTATACTTGTCATTGGTATCGCTAATAGATCTTGCCGTATTGCTCGCCGAAGGCGTCCAGGTACACGCAGGTTCGCAGCTCCTTGCGGGTGGGGCCCTTGCCGGACGGTGCGGCCGGCTTGCCCAGGGGCAATGCGGCAACGACCTCGAAGCCCTCGGGGACCCGGAGAACCTTCGCGCAGGCGTCATGGTCCATGGAGCCGACCACGACGGTCCCCAGGCCGATTTCATGGACTTTCAGGCAGAGGTTCTGAACCGCCATGCCCAGATCGAACATGAACCACTCGAAGAACTTTGTGCGCTCCTTGCCATCCCTGCATCCGGACACCTTTGTCCTGGCGCAGACCACGATGATTGCCGAAGCGTCCGCTGAACAGGCGCGGGCGGGATTGGTCGATGAATAGGTGTCGGTGACCTCTTTGATGACTTCCCGGTCACGGACCACGATGAATTCCCATACCTGGGTATTGGCCCAGGAGGGGGCGTTATGGGCGGCGTCGATGACGTTCCGTATCTCTTCATCAGTCACGTAGTAATCGGTGAATTTTCTCACCGAGCGCCTGTGCAGTATGGCTTCGCTGAGCTCCATCGGATCCTCCGGAAAACAGGGTGGTTCTACTGGGACCAGGGGAAGTCCTTGCCTTCCTCTTTTGCTTTCATGAGCACTATCGGGATGAACCGGGATACGCCGAAATCCGATTTGCCGCTCACATCGAGGCTGAGGTCTAAGGTCTGGTCAACGCAGCGGGGATGCCTGAAGGTCAGCTTGAAGGGTATCCCTGACGTTGATTTCATGGCGCTGTCGCTGTATTTCGGCCAGAAATGGAAGTGGCCCTTGGTGGCCTGGCTTGTCCGGTACGGGTTTTCCCAGTCTGAATCGATCATGGCCGCCGGGGCCGTGCCGAACATCAGCGTCACTTCAACATCGGGTATCACGGAAAGCGTAGATTCCTCCAGGACCTGGCCCACTATGTGGGGCAGGTACGCCGTCGATTCCGGAACGGTGATCGCCCTCGCGGCGCTGGCCGGATCCCGCCGCTTCAGAATCTTGTAAATGGCTTCGTATATGAGGAACAGGACGTCGATGCGCTCCTGAACCTTGTACCGGGCGTCCAGGATGCCATAGAGAAATCCCCGCTCGCTGGTCACATACTTGGGGGGGACGCGGTTCAGCACATAGGCGATGATATCGTCCCGGCTGGTGCTGGAGACATCCTTGGGCGCTTCTTTCTTCAGAACTTCATCAAGGGTGTTGATCACGATGTCTTTCATTAAGTTGTTTACCGGCATCACGTTTCTCCATTTATTTTTTTGTTGAAGATTTTTTTTGTTTTTTGCCCTTTTCAGTAAACGCGATAGTGATGACTTCCTCGACCTGGTCGACCAGGTGGAAGTTGAGACCCTTCTTGATGTAGGGGGGGATATCATCCAGGTCCTTGCTGTTTTCCCGCGGCAGAATGATCTCCTTGAGATGGGCCTTCTTCGCGGCGATGATTTTTTCTTTAATGCCCCCCACCGGGAAAACCCTCCCCGTGAGGGTGAGTTCGCCGGTCATGGCCAGGCCGGGCTTGATTTTCTTGTCCGTAGCCATGGAATAGAGAGAGGTGGCCATGGTTATGCCCGCGGAGGGGCCGTCCTTGGGCGTCGCCCCGGCAGGCACGTGGATGTGGATGATGTTATTATTGAAGACCTTCGCGGCCTCGTCCCTGTCTTTTAAAAGGTGCTGGACGTAGCTGTAGGCGATATTGGCGGATTCGCTCATGACCTCGCCCAGCTGGCCCGTCAGCTTCAGTCCGCCGCCCTTCCTGTTTGTGATGCCGATGGATTCGACCACCAGGGGCGCTCCGCCGTAGGGGGTCCAGGCCAGGCCTATGGCCAGACCGGCCCTGGTTATCTTTATTAGTGAATCGTCGGCAAAGAGCTCGGTGCCGAGGTGTTCGCGGATTGCCTTGATGCTGAGGGTCTTGGCCGGGAGCTTTTTGCCGCTGGCCACGGATGTGGCGGTCTTGCGGCATATCTTCTCTATCTGCCGCTCCAGGTTCCTGACGCCGGCCTCGCGGGCATAGTTATTGATGATGTGCATGAAGCCTTTCTTGTCGATCCTGACGCTGTTTTTCCTGAGCCCGTGCTGCTCCATCTGCTTGGGAAGGAGGTAGCGGCGGGCGATCTCGTATTTTTCATTGGCGATGTAGCCCGAGAGCCGTATGATCTCCATGCGGTCGGCCAGCACCTGGGGGATGGTGTCGATGGTATTGGCGGTGGTAATAAAGAGGACGTCGGACAGGTTGAAGGGCGCGTCCACGTAATAGTCGCGGAATTCGGCGTTCTGTTCCGGGTCAAGCACCTCGAGGAGCGCCGAGGCCGGGTCGCCCTGGAAGCTCTGGCCCAGCTTGTCGATCTCGTCCAGCATGAAGACGGGGTTGCGGACCTTGCATATCTTGATACCCTGGATTATCTTGCCGGGCATGGCCCCCACGTAGGTGCGGCGGTGGCCCTTGATCTCGGCCTCGTCCCGCATGCCCCCCAGGGATATGCGGAAAAACTTCCGGTTGAGGGCGCGGGCGATGGATTTGCCCAGCGATGTCTTGCCGACCCCCGGAGGCCCTACCAGGCATATGATGGAGCCCTTGCCGTCGGGTTTCAGCTTCTTGACCGCCAGGAACTCAAGGATTCTTTTTTTGACGTCCTCAAGGCCGTAGTGGTCGCGGTTCAGTATCTTTTCCGCCTTTTCCAGATTGATGGAATCGACGGTCTTGCTGTTCCAGGGAAGGGAGAGGACCGTGTCCACGTAGTTGCGGGTGACGGTATATTCGGAGGAGGCAGAGTCCATCATCGAAAGCTTGGATATCTCCTCCTCCATCTTTTCCTTTATTTCGCCTTCGAGCTTGAGCTCCTCAAGCTTTTTGCGGAGCTCCTTCAGCTCCCGGGTCCGCTCGTCCTCCTCGATGCCCAGTTCGTTTTTGATCGCCTTGAGCTGTTCGCGAAGGAAGAAGTCGCGCTGCTGCTTGTCTATCTTTTCGTTTATGCTGCCCTGGATGCGCCGCTGGACCGACAGGACCTCGATCTCCTTGTGCAGCAGGACGAGCACCTTCTGCAGCCTCTTTTTGACGTTCAGGGTCTCCAGGATGTCCTGGTATTCGTTTTTTTCGATATTCAGTATGGAGGTGACGAAATCGGCTATTTTCCCCGGCTCGTCCACGTTCAGCATGGTGAGCTTCATTTCCTCGGTGAACAGGGGATTGTTGTCCGACAGGATTTTCAGCTTGCTCAGTACCTCGCGGGTGATGGCCTTGAACTCGATGCTTTTTTTGTCGGCCACGATGTCCTCGATGTAATCGACCTCAGCGAGGATATACGGCTCCTCGGAGATTATTCTCCTCACGCGGAACCGCTTGATGCTGTTGATGAGCACGTTCAATCCCCCGTCGGGAAGGTTGATGCGTTTCAGTATTTTCGCAGCCGTGCCGAAGCTGTACAGGTCGCCGGCGGATATTTCATCCTTGTTGTCGTCCTTGATGAGCACCAGCCCGATGGTCCTGGCATCGTGGATGACCTTGTCGATGACCTCGGTGAAGCGGCCGTGCGATATTATGAGGGGAGTGATGATCCCCGGAAATATGGGACGGTACCGTATCGGAATGATGTAGAGCTTTGATGGAAGGACCTGGTCTATGGCAACCAGATCGCTTTCAAGGAGCTCCGTATCGATTGATATGTCGTTTTTGTCCAGTATTATGTCGTCAAAATCCATGATGCCTCGATGTTCTCAAACAGGTGATGACCCTGTTTGTGTATTCGGAATTAATTCTACAAATGTTGTTTTTTTCCGCGTTTTTCTATGGCAATGCCACAGGCGATCTCCGGATTTACTGTAATGAAAAGAGCCTTATTTGTCAATTTTAAAGTATGAAAATTTTGGGCACCGGACAATTTTTAATAATTGTATTTTTAATCGGAGAATAATAATGTTGAGATAACACCGTTCGCCAGCATGAAAAATGCCGATGGCACGATATGTCGAATTGTCACTGGATAATGACCGGCGGCGCGGAGTAAGGCGCCGGCTGAACATTTAAAGGACTACAGTAACCTGCTACGATGTCTATCCTGGATGAAATACAGAAGAACCGTGAATTGTTCCTGCAATTTAACGATGTCAAGTACAAGCGCTTCCAGCAGCTTATCGGGAATACGAATATCCGGCGGGTTGTCAATTCAATCCCTGTCCTTCTCAGCACCAATTACAAACGGCTCCCGGGATACACGGACGTCGATCCGCCCTGCGGCATAGTGGGCTTTGAACCGGATATGGAAGCGGTCAAGTTCCTGCAGGGACGTTTTTATGCCAAGGAATTCGAGATCAGGAAAAAAAATCCCTTCATACAGATGATGGCCGTCATGGGGAGCGTCGGGACCATCGCCTATACGAGGAGCTCCGATTTTGACTACTGGGTGTGCATAGACCGGCGGAGCATATCCGCCCAGCAGCTGGAGGCCTTCTCGAAAAAAGTGGAAGCGGTCCAGAAGTGGGCCATGGAAGAGGCAGATATCGAGGTACATATATTCATCAATGATATAGTCGATATAAAGAACAATATTTTCGCCGAAAGCAATGAAGAGGCCTTCGGCTCCATCATCGGCACGGTCTTAAAGGATGAATTTTTCAGGAGCTCCATCATCATAGCGGGAAAGATACCGTTCTGGTGGGTGCTGCCGCGCTTTGTGCAGGACAGCGAATATGAAAAGCTCTATGCCATGGTTCCCCCTGAAGAACGGGAAAAACACTTTATAGACCTGGGGAACCTGTATGAAATATCGAAGCAGGACTTTATCGGTCCCGCCCTCTTCTTGATTATTAAATCCCTGGGTAATCCCTTCAAGTCGATCATCAAGCTGGGGCTTCTGGAAAAGTACCTTTTTGCCCCCGACTACTCGCCCCTCCTGTGCCAGAAGATAAAAACGAACATCCTCACCGGAAATCTCGACAACAAGGTCATCGACTCATACATCCTGATGTTCGAGGAGGTGTACGACTACTACGATTCGACCATGGATGAGCCGGCGCTCCTGAAAATACTCCGGCAGAATCTCTACCTTAAAATTGACCCGCAGCTTTCGCGCTATATCGGCGTGAAGGACCGCCAGAGCCTTCCCTATAAGGTCCTGGTCATGTTCAAGTACGTCAAGGAGTGGGAGTGGAGCGCCAAGGAGATCCAGCACCTCGATAATTTTGAGAACTGGGACTACAACCAGACCATGGTGTTCTGGAACATGGTGAAGAAGTTCATGCTCCTGAGCTACCAGAAGATAGTCCTGCAGATCCCGGCGATGAAACTCGAGGACAAGATATCCGATTCAGATTTCAAGCTCCTGAGCGGCAAGATCAAGTCGCATTTCGCCCAGGAGAAGAACAAGATAGACAATTACATAACCTTCAAGGACACGCCCCACGAATCGGTCCTTTACATAGAGCCCGCCGCGGGTGGCGGCGAAGAATCGGGAGGATGGAGCCTGGTCAAAAAAAGGAAAAGCGGCGAAGAATCGTCCTCCACGGTGGTGCTCCGGAACGAAAAGGGCCTGGTGAGGCTCGCGGCGTGGACAGCCATCAACCAGATCTATGACCCCAAGTACAGCAGGCTGAAGGTCCAGGCCGGCAGCAAGCGCATCAATCAGAACGCCGTTGCCGACCTGCTGTCCAGCATAGCAACCCTTTTTTCCGGGACCATGTCCAGGCTGAAAAACGAACATTACCTGCGGCCGCCCTTTAACATGGCCAACATGATTATAATCAATTTCGGCATTGAAAACGCCGAGACGGTCCAGGTCATCCATCACATCTATCAGACCAGCTGGGGCGAATCGTACATCGATGAATACACCCGGGCCGATGATCTGGTGGCGATTCTCGGCACCATTCTGAAGGAGGGGATCATATCCCGCCAGAAATTCGACGGCTACTGCGTCATCATCTCGCCCGAGCCGTTCAAAAAGCCCTACCGGGACATAGAGCTGGTGTTCAAGGAAGCCTATGAATTTATCATCCAGAAGGATAAACGGGTCTCTTTCAGGTTCTGCGCCCGCCTGGGGGGACAGTACGTGACGGTCACGCGTGAAGGCGACGGCGTCTTCGTGAATTCCGACGCGGACATCGTCAAGGCCCTGATGCGGATTTCGCTGAACCCACGGCCTGAAATCGTATACTCCTTTCATCCGTCAGACCCGCGCCTGCTGATCCTCGATGCGATGTATAAGATAAGGAAGAAGAACTCGGTCACCATCGTGGGCGAGGAATCCGGGGAGTATGCGCTTCTCTATGTCATAAACGAAAGGGACAACATCTTCGTCTTCATCAGGCCGAAACGGATCAAGGATGAAACGATACTGTTCCTGTACGATTTCTGCCAGAATATTCTGGGCAGGATAAGCACCAATGAAAGCCTTCCCCGGATCAACCAGGGGGTCCAGTATTTTCAGATCGTCATCGACCGCTCCGGAAAGCTTTCCTTTGAGAATAAGAGCCAGTGGGTCCAGGAACTGTACCTGGTCAAGTACAAGACCAGGAAGGCGCTTTCCGTGCGGGTGGTCAGGACCGAGGGGGGAGACACGAAATACGCGGTGGCGGTCCAGGGCGGAGCGGCACAGTCGCCGGTGCCCCTGAACCAGGCTGCCGCGCAGGTCGCGGCCATGATACAGGCGAACCCCACCTGCTTTGCAGCGGTAAATAACATGGTGATTGAGGGCATGACGGAAAAAGAAATACGCCTCGGAACAACACCCTATTTCCTCGAAAAATACAGGATGGAACTGATAATCGGTAAAGCGGTGAAGTAGCCTATTCCACCGGGAAGTTATCGCGGAAGAATTTGACTTTTTTTTCCTTGTCCTTTTTGTCGTCAAGGTCGCCGCCCAGGGTCCCCTTTTCGAGGGCGATGTCAAGTATCTTGACGCTGCTGTCGTCGACGACCTTCCTGGCAGACGACGCTTTGGTTTTTTCTTTATCAGACTCCAGAGCGCCGATCTTTGCGTCAATCTGGTCCTGGGTCAGCATTGGTATTTCATCATCATCGATGGATTCAAGGGGCTCCACCTTTTTCGGCTTCGGTTCCTTTTTCTTTTTTTCGGGCTCGGGCGCGGCCTTGGCCTGGGGCGCGGGTTTTTCCTCCTCCTCGTCCCCCTCGAGCTGCTTGCGCATTGCCTCAGGTGGATTTTCTATTTTCAGATCCAGCATTTTAATCCTGTCGCCCAGGAGGATGTTGATCTGTTTTTCTATCGACATGAAAATGGGGGTGGTGAACGACTTGTTCCGCTTCACCGATTTTTCGAGCTTTTTCAATTCCCTGATATCGTTATCGATTTCCTCGATACGTTTTATTACATGGATAACCTTCATAGTACACCCCTGGGTATCAAGCTGTTGTTGCGGTCCGGTGCTTTCCTGATTACAGCTGTTTTGTAGACCTATGCTAGATCGAGATAATGAATTACGTCAATGATTTTTTAATATTGAAGGATGGTGCGCAATCCCTGATACCCCCCTCACCCCCCCCGAGGTGGCATGAAACAGGAACATGTTTCCATTGTCTTTTCGAACCCCGAAGGGGGTGAGAAATCTTTTAAAGCATCAATAAATAATTTCTCAGTCGCTGCGCTCCATCGAAATGACATTGATGAAACAAGGATGTATAAGGTTGCATTTTACGTGCCCCCTCAGGGGGACAGGGGGGCCTGCCAAATACTTGACACATTATGACGAAATTGCAAAATGTTCGAATTAACAGATAACACTCTGGATTGAAATTCAGTTCTGGCGTGAAGAATAGTATGAAGACCAAAGTTTTAATCATCGGGGCCGGACCGGCGGGGAGCATGGCCGCGTGCCGGCTGGCGGCCGGGGGATTTCATGATTTTATTCTGGCTGACAGATCTGATTTCCCCCGCATGAAGCCATGCGCCGGCGGCATATCCCCTTCGTCGCATCGTTTTTTACAGAAGATGGGGATGGAGAACCTCCTGGCGGAACTCACGCCGAGTGCCCCCATGAGACGGGTTCGCTTCGTGGGTCCCGGGGGCCAGGAAATTATCATGACCACCGGCCTGAAGGCCATGACTATAAACAGGCGCATTTTTGACGCCGCCCTCCTTGACAGGGCCAGGGCGCTGGGGGCCCGGTTCGTTCCGGGTTTCACCGTGCGGGATCTCATGCTGGATGACCGGGGCAGGATCGTTGGCGCCCGGGACGGTGACCGGTCCATTGAGGCGGAGGTGACCATACTGGCCAACGGGGGCAGAAACCGGGAGTTCAGGGAACGGTATTTCGCCGACCGGCGGCCCCTCAGGCTGATCACCTCCCGAATCGGGTGGTGGAGGAATTTCGACCTTGAAGAGGCGACCATGGAGATGGTCTTCGACAGGGACCTGCTGCCTCACTACGGCTGGGTATTTCCCGAAGGGGATGGCATCGTCAATATCGGCATCTGCCTGTACGAGGACAGGCTCCGGGGGAGGAATGTTGCCGATGTCTTTGATGAGTTCCTGGAACGGCACTACGCGCGGCGGCTTAAGGGGGCGGAACCGGCAGGGAAGAGCTATTCCTTCGTCATTAATACTGCAGGATCGGTCAAGGACGTGTACGCCAGGGGAATGCTTTACGCTGGAGAAGCGGCGCGGCTCTGCAATCCCGCCACTGCCGAGGGAATATCCTACGCCATGGAAAGCGGGGTCCTCGCCGCGGACGCGGTCATGAAGGCCTATGCCAGGGGGAGCAATGGCATGCCCGACGAGAGATCCCTGGCCGAATATGAGGTCCTGTGCAGAAAGGCATTTAATTTCCGCCTCAGGAGGGCGACCCTGTTCAGAAACATGATTGATAGCCCGCTCTTTGATCTTATGATGGCCATCAGCACGACGAATTGGTCACGGCGTGTCATTGAACGGCTGTTCGGGAATGCCGGTTAGGGATGCGTCAGTCGGCTTTGCGGTCCAGAAGGATGGTGTCGTCGATGGTTTCCTCGTCGAAATTCTGCGGACGGGCATCGTTGAAATGCGTCCGTATCTTGATCTTATCCGGTGAAATGAATTTTACTATCATCAGAATCTTGCCCCGCTCCACGCCGTTCGAATCGATACCGATTATGTCCAGCTCTATCGGATCCTTGGTGTAGTCCGCGTTGTACCTGAGCCTGCCAATTCCGCTTGAATCAGGACCTCCCAGAGGCTTGCCATCGATAACGAGTATGACCGAACCGTCCTCGAAGAAGTGGAAGGCACCGGGTTTGCCGGTCCGGTCGACGCCTTCCCATTTGCCGACGAGGGTCGCGGACGGGGTGGGGATGCCGGTCTTTGTCGTTCCGGTGCTGCACGCCAGGAATCCCAGTAACCCAACCAATGATATGAACATGAGATATCGCGCATGGCGCATAAAGGGCACCCCTGTTTGATGTTATGATTTTAGGATAACAACGGCTATAATAATCATGTACAGAGGATCAGTGCCGATGTCAAATATTAATTAATCAGTGGTACCCGGCAAGGATGATGCGCCAATAGATGTCCCCGCCGGATGATGGATTATGTCGGTTATTTGGTCTTGATGAGATACTCGCTCATGACGGTAGTGCGTATGCGGCGCAGGTCCAGGAAGGATTTCACGGCCTTCAGTATCCTGCACATGTTCTTCACGAGCTGCACCATGTTGGTCGCTCCGTAAAAAAGATATTTGCTGGAAATGTGCTTTTTCGAGGGCCAGGCCTCTTCCACTATTCCCTCAAAGGGAAGGGCGTCGGGGGTTATGGACTCTATCACCAGGTTGCGGACATAGCGGGTGCGGGGCTGTATCTCCTCCGAGACCGGCGACATGATGCCGTGCCAGCGTTTTACCCATTCATCGCGGGTGAACCGCCGGGGCCGCTCCATCAGGGTCACCATGGTGACCCCCGGCGAGCGCTTGCCGTCGGCCCAGTCGCGGGGCCTGGAGTGGCGGTTCCCGCCGTATTCCGTGAAAATCGATTCCTCCACAAGATAGCCGGCGATCCTGAATCCTGCGTACCGGAGCATGTCCTCGATGTTCCTTCTCTTGCCCAGGTCTTCGACCCATACGTTGACCAGGGCGCAGATCGGCTCCCCCCTGTAGAGCTTCGGCGCGGGAGAGCGCATTTCCGCGTCCGGATCGGCAATGTCCATGGTGAGGCGTTCGGCGCCGGATCCTATGAGGCGCGTCGCCAGGTCGCGCAGAAGGATCTCGCGCGTCTTGGCCTTGTCCTGTCCCTTGATGGGCCAGAGAAGATATATGATTTTATGCAGATCCATTGGATACTCCTTTTTTTCTTGCGAATGGGAGGCACAGGTCCCGGTGCCGGCGAATTGCTCATAATCGTTCACGGGACCTTTTCCGGTGTATTTCCGGAATAAATTAATTTTCTGTCAAGAGTTAAAAATTGATCATGTTGTTCCGTACTAAGACGAAATCTTCACTTGACTTTCCGCGGCGACGGGTTACGGTGGAACAATATCTTTCATAAGACAGCCGGGGGGATAATCATGGACAAGATCAAGATAATGCCGTGCCTTGATATGAAAGAGGGAAGGGTTGTCAAGGGAATCAATTTCGTAAACCTGCGCGACGCCGGGGACCCGGTGCAGAACGCGGCCTTTTATGAGAATGAAGGCGCCGACGAACTGGCCATGCTTGACATAGCCGCGACCGTTGAAAACCGCAAGACCAGGCTTGAATGGGTAAAGCAGGTTTCATCCGCCATCACCATCCCCCTCACGGTGGGAGGCGGCATTAATAGCCTGGAGGACATCGAGATGGTGCTGGAGGCGGGCGCCGCGAAGGTCTCCATGAACAGCGCCGTGGTAAAAAGCCCTGATCTGATGAAGCAGGCGGTGAAGGAGTTTGGCTCCGGCAGGATTGTGATTGCCATCGATGCCCGGCGGAACATATCGATGCCGTCGGGGTTCGAGCTTGTTGTTTCGGGCGGCACACAGCCGGTAGGAAAAGACGCCATCGAGTGGGCCGGCGCCTGTGATGCCGCCGGTGCGGGATGCGTGCTGCCCACCAGCATGGACGGCGACGGCACCCTGGCCGGCTACGACCTGGAATTCACCAGGGCCGTGGCGGAGGCCGTCAAGGTGCCGGTCATCGCCTCGGGAGGCGCCGGGAAACTGGAGCATTTCTACGACGGCGTGGTAAAGGGAGGCGCGAAGATTCTCCTCGCGGCATCGGTTTTCCATTTCCGCACCTTCAGCATAAGACAGGTGAAGGAATACCTGAAAGAAAAAGGACTGGACGTGATCCCGTAATAACGCGATGGAAAGGGAACGCTACAATATTTACCGCATCGATGATGTTCTGATAAAGGTCGGATACGTGTTCCTCGTTCTTTTTGTCCTTACCGGAGGGAGTGCCGTATCCACCATGGTGAAGCAGGCGTCACCCGACCAGTCCGATACGCTCTTCATAGCCACGGCATCCCTCTTCATCCCCGCAGCTCTTTTTCTCCTGATCGGATACAATTTCCGGGCGAGGGAACAGTTGACCGCGGCGATTCTACATAAAATGGAACTGGCAGGCGAAGTGCCGGTGACTGACCTTGCAAAGAGCGTAGGGTTTAGCAGGCGAACAGTGGAACAGGCGCTGTTGCTCATCAACCGCCGGGGCCTCGGGTATTACGTGCTGGACCGGGGGTCTGACAGGATCATTGACGGCCGGCTGCGCAGGAATATGGTCCTGGTGGACCGGTGCGACCGGTGCGGAAGCAGTATATCGAAGAGTTTTCCCGCATCGCAGGAAGGTCCGCCGAAATGCCCCTATTGCGGCACGCCGGTGGGCATAGACCGCTGGCATGAAATGAGAAGCATGGTTCTTGAGGATATCAGAAACCAGGATTTGCGGGATTCAGCTCCGGGAAGAATCAGCAAGGGTGTCCCGGCAGCCCCCAGTGCCAGGCCGGTCTTTTCTCTTCCTGTCTTTATCCTGCTACTGTTTATTTTTTGGCCCGCAGCAATTATCTACGCGGTTTCGCGGTATAATAAATAAAAACTGGGCACAGGTCCAAATGTTTGACTTGACGCAAAAAATGTAGTAAATTCTAATGGAATGGAAGGGGCGTCCGTATCTCTCTGGAGGTATGTGATGATACTGTGCGCAAATGTGAATGAAGCGGCCGCCCTTGCGATCCGGAAGCTCGGCAGAAGGATTTTCGCCATGACCCCCATTGGGGTCGGTTCCGGTAACGCCTACCTGAACGCCCTGGCGGAATACGCGAAAAAAGGGGAGATTGAATTTTCCGTTATCGCCGCCCTGACCCTGGAAAAGCCCCGTCCTTCCGGCAGCCCCCGGGCGGAGGCCCTCGCCTCTGTCTACGAACGGATCTTCAGGGATTATACCACCTTTCACTATTTTGATGAATGCGATGCCGCCGTCGCCCGGGGAGAGGAGCCCCCGAAGTACCTCACTTATCACAGCTATTATTATTCCCCCGGCCTGGGCAGGAAGATCCCCGGCATCCAGTCGGATTACCTGGCGGTCAACTTCAGGGACACCAGCGAGGCGGCCCGATCGCGGGGGCTGAACATGGTGGTGATGAAGGCGTCCCGCAGGCACGGCAGGTACAACTGCGGGACCAACGTGGACCTGATGCTGCAGGCAATCCGCGACGTGAAGAAGAACAACGGCGCGGTCATGCTCCTGGAAAACGACGCGATGCCCTACTGCCGCGGCAACGCCGATATCCCCGACGACTGCATCGATTTCGTGGTAAAGCAGAACGAGCCCCTCTTCGTAATGCCGCACCAGGCCCTGACCGTGCTGGAGCATGCCATTGGCAACTATGTCTCGGAGCTGGTCCCCGACGGCGCGACCCTCCAGATAGGTATCGGGCAGATGGCGGATTCAATAGCCTACTGGCTTGCGAAAAAGGGGCGGACCGGCATCAACGGCTATTCCGAACTGATATCGCCGGCGTTCCTCTACCTGATACGCAACGGCGTCATCACCCGCCGCGACCGGAGGGGGGCCCTCCTCACCGGGGCCTTCGTGGTCGGGTGCGATGACCTGTACCGGTTCATCGACGACAACCCGGACGTCTGGATGACCGAGGTGCACGAGACAAACAACAAGGATCACATCGTCAAGCTCCCGAAATTTCACGGGATCAACAGCACGCTCCAGATGGACCTGTTCAGCCAGGCCTCGTCGGAGGGTTTTTTCCTCAATGACCGCTTTGTGCAATATACCGGCATAGGGGGTCAGTTCGAGTTCCAGGAGTCGGGCATGAAAAGCGAGGGAGGCAGGTCGATCCTCTGCCTGAGGAGCTCGTTCAGGAACGACGCGGGAGAGCCGGTCATGAGCAATATCGTGCCGGTCCTGCGGAACGTGGTGGCGGTCACCCGCAACAAGATGGACTGCGTGGTCACGGAATACGGGTGGCGGCAGCTCCGGTTCGCGTCGATTGAGGAGCGGGCCAGGGCCATGATAGAGCTGGCCGATTCCGCCTTCCAGGAGGACCTCCTCAGGGCGGCCCGGGAGATGGGCCTCGTACGGAGCGGGTATGTCATCCCCGATGAGTTCCGCAATAACACCTATGCCGCGCTGCTGGAGCGGTTCGGCGATACGGCGAGGTCGCACCCGTATCCCCTCGGCCTCGGTTATGACCTGGAACAATTCGCCACGAAAGAGGAGCAGGCGCTCATCGGTCCCGTCGGCGGGAATGTCGCCGCGGGAATAAACTGAGAAGCCCGGCACAAGGCCAAACCGCGCTATTGACCGGAATTAATTATTGACAGATGCCGGCGATGGAACCGTATGATATCACCATCCACCGGGAGAGGTACACCAATGGCGTCAGTAACCGAATACACCAAGAGCAGTTATATCAAGGTCCTCGAGTCGACCAACAAGTTCAAGGCCATCGAGGAACTGGCGCTGGTTTTCAAGGACTGTGACGTGTGCGGGGATATCGACTCCCTCATCAGGGCCCTGAAGGAGCGGGAAGAGATCATGAGCACCGGCATAGGCTTTGGCATAGCCATCCCCCACGCGAAGATAGGGTCGATACAGGAAATGGCCTTTGCCATCGGCATATCGAAGGAAGGTATCGATTTCGACTCCATGGACGGCGAACCGGTGCACCTGGTCATACTGGTCGCGGCGGGGGAAAAGCAGCACAAGGAATATCTGCGGCTCCTTTCCAACATCATGTCCATCATTAAAAAGGAAAACGTCAAGGAGAGCATTATCAATTCCCCCTCCAGCGAGGATGTGCTGGATATCCTGCGGTCATATAACTAGGAATTGTTTGCCCAGGTTTGACTCCCCCCGACCCCCCAAGGGGGCGCGACAGATAATCCTTATATTTATTTAGAATTATCATATCGAGTCTAAAAAAAATGGATCTGTTTCATAATTGTCATTTCGACAAATCCTGGTGTTCCGGGCCGAGGAGAAATCCAGATTCTTGCAATTCAAGATTTCTCACCCCGCCAAGCGGGATTCGAAATGACACATGAAATAAGCGACAAGCCTATTTTGTATCGAATGAAAAGTTATTAAGGTGCCCGTTTCAATTATTTTCTTACACGCCCCCTACGGGGGACGGGGGGTATACGATGCCGGTAAAATACTCTTGACAAAAGGCACCCCCGTCAATTTTTTTTATGTGGGCTTGAGACAATCCGGCCGGATGCAATAGATGCGGTTCATCCGGCCAATCAAAGACCACCGAATTATTCCGCACCGAGGTTAGCGATGGCAGACAAAGAAAGGGATTACAACTTTACCGAAATCGAGCTGAAATGGCAGAAGCAGTGGGAGGATTCGAAGGCTTTCCTGAGCAGGAAAGACCCTTCAAAGAAGAAGTACTACGTGCTGGAGATGTTCCCCTATCCGTCGGGCAGGCTCCACATGGGACACGTGCGAAACTACACCATCGGCGATCTGGTATCGAGATTTTTGAAGATGAACGGCTATAACGTGTTCCACCCCATGGGGTGGGACTCCTTCGGCCTGCCGGCGGAAAACGCCGCCATCAAGAACAATATCCCCCCCTTCAAGTGGACCTCGGAAAATATCAGCTACATGAAAAAGCAGCTCAAGAGGATGGGCTTCTCCTATGACTGGACCAGGGAGGTGGCCACCTACACGCCCGGGTATTACAAGTGGAACCAGTGGATGTTTCTGAAAATGTACGAGAAGGGCCTGGCCTACAAGAAAAAGGCGGCGGTCAACTGGTGCGAGAAGTGCGGCACCGTCCTTGCCAACGAACAGGCCGAGGGCGGCATCTGCTGGCGCTGCGAAAGTCCGGTCACCCAGAAGGAGCTTGAGCAGTGGTTTTTCAAGATCACCGATTACGCCGAGGACCTGTTGAAAGGCCATGACGAGCTTGCTGCCGGATGGCCGGAGCAGGTCCTCACCATGCAGCGCAACTGGATCGGCAGGTCCACGGGCCTCCGCATCAACTTCAAGCTGGACACCGGCGAGGACTTCCCCATTTACACCACCAGGCCTGACACCGTGTACGGCGTTACCTTCATGGTCATAGCGCCGGAGCACCCGCTTCTTGACAGGATACAGGACAAGAACGTCAAAGAATTCATTGCGCGGATCAGGAACCAGTCGATGTTCGACCGGATTTCCGAAGAAAAAGAAAAGGAGGGGATCGACACGGGTCTGAAGATTGTGAACCCCTTCACCGGGGATATCGTTCCCCTGTTCGTGGGCAACTTCGTCCTCATGGAATACGGGACCGGCGCCATCATGGCGGTCCCGGCCCACGATACCCGCGACTTCGCCTTTGCCAAAAAGTACGGCATACCGGTGAAGCTCGTCATAGACAACCCGAAGGCCCCGATCGACGTCACGGCAATGACAGACGCCTACGTGGACGAGGGAGTGTGCGTCAACTCCGGACATTTCAACGGCGTCCCCAACATGGAAGCCATAGAAAAAATATCCGATTTCGCGGAATCGGAGGGGTTCGCCAAGCGGGAGGTGAACTACCGCATCCGCGACTGGCTGGTATCCCGCCAGCGCTACTGGGGGTGCCCCATCCCGATGATATACTGCGACACCTGCGGCATGGTGCCGGTTCCTGAAAAGGACCTGCCCGTGGTGCTTCCGACCGAGGTTGATTTCAAGGGAGACTCCCAGTCGCCCCTCATACACATGGACGAATTCAGGAACGTTGTGTGCCCTAAGTGCGGCGGGAAGGCCCGCCGGGAAACGGATACCATGGACACCTTTGTGGACTCCTCCTGGTATTACGCCAAGTTCACCTCCCCGGATTCGAAGGAGATGTTCGACCGCGACGAGGTGGAATACTGGATGCCCGTGGACCAGTACATCGGCGGGATCGAGCACGCGGTGCTGCACCTGCTCTACGCGCGGTTCTTCTCCATGGTGCTGAACGACATGGGCCTCCTCAAGTCCCGGGAGCCCTTCACCCGCCTTCTCACCCAGGGCATGGTCATCAAGGACGGGGCGAAGATGAGCAAGTCAAAGGGTAACGTGGTCGACCCGGACGCCATCGTGGAAAAATACGGCGCGGACACGGTGCGTCTCTTCATGCTTTTTACCGCGCCTCCTCACAAGCAGCTGGAATGGTCAGACAAGGGCGTCGAGGGATGCTTCCGGTTCATCGGCCGGATCTGGCGCTTCGTGAACAGGTACGGCGACCTCTACAGCCCCGGCGCCGGCCTTGAGGGCGTGACCCTGAGCGAGGCCCTGGAGAAGGCGCGCCGCGAGCTTCACATGACCGTGAAGTCCGTCACCTATGACATCCGGGAGAGGATGCAGTACAACACCGCCATCGCCCGGATGATGGAGCTGGTCAACACCCTGTATCTCATCGACGAGAAGGAACTGGGAACTGCCGGCGGCAAGCTCTTTATCTCCGAGGTCTTCGACAAGCTCCTGGCGATGCTGTCGCCCTTTATCCCCCACGTGGCCGCCGAGCTGTGGGAGATGCTGGGCAACAAGACCCCGCTCCATGAGGTCTCATGGCCCGGTTACAGCGAGTCCCTGGCCAGGCGCGACGAGGTCGAGATCGTGTTCCAGGTAAACGGCAAGATACGCGCCAAGGAACAGGTGAGCGCCGGAATCGCCAAAGATGAAATGGAAAAAATGGCCCGGGAACATGAGAAAATTAAGGACTTTATCGCCGGAAAGAGCGTGAAGAAGGTCATCGTGGTGCCCGGCAAGCTGGTTAATATAGTGGTCCAGTAGGCTGGGCCGCCATCCCCTTTTGTTGCTTGATTTTTACGGGCCCTTTGAACTATATTATACTCAGTACACCCCCCCCAACCCCCGGAGGGGGGTGTAAAGGGCCGTACTGACCGCTGACGTCCCCCTCCGGGGAGATTTAGGGGGCCATGAGTTAAATCACGTTATAACTATAATAATTATTCAATGGAGGATGGCATTATATTTGATAAAAAGCATATCAAGTTGATTGCTGCCCCCCTTGCAGCGGGGATCATCATCACCCTGGCGGTGATGCTCCTCCTGGCGGCATTCGCGCGATACGACGCCCTGGTGAAGGACACCGCGGGCAATTTCTACCGTGCCCGTGCCCTCTTCGTAGCCGGAAACCTGTTTATCTGCTCCCGCGATTCGTCGAATTATTCCACAAAGCGGGGGGCCCTTCAGGGCAAGGAAACCGGGAGAAGCCTGTCGCTGGTTTCAATGAAGCGGATCGAGTATATAGAGATCAGCGCGACCGAAGAGGCGGGACCGGCCCTGGGGGCGTGGCAGCCCTCCCTCAAGGATTACGTCGGTGACTACACGGTGAATGCCGCCGGGAACCACGGCTACCTCTCTCTCCGTGCCGGCAACGGCTACCTGTACGGGACAATCCGGTTCCCCGACTGGGGCCGGGGCGCCACGGAATACCTGAAGAACGTCGGCATCTACAATGGAAAGCTCTACTTCACGCGTTCCGTGACCACGCCGCAGGAGCTCAGGAGGATCGGCGGCAGCGCCTATTTCACCCAGCAGTACAGCGGCGAGTATCTTCGAAGCGGCAACCTCATCAGGGGATATTATACCGTGAATAAGGAGCGCAAACAGTGGGAGGCCTACAAGAAGCGTTAGGAACAGGACCCATGGCAAAGGATAAACCGTATTCCCTGTATAAATTCATCGGCGTAAAGCCTTTCAAAAAGCTCCTGGAAGAGTCCGGCGTCACCTATATGCTTTTTGATGACGACGCGGCGGTGCCGATCATTTTCAGGGAGCGGGCCGAATACTTCAACCGGGATGAAGACTCGATTGCCGTCGGGAAATGCCTGCAGGACGGCGTGGATGTCTATTTCGCCGAATTCGGCCTCAAGATAACCAAGAGCTTCTTGTCGTACATCGTCTTCATTTTTGACCACCACCCCACGACTGAAGATATGCTTGCCACGGCCGATGACCTGGAGCCCCTGGTCCAGGAGCACCTGGACGGGGTGAATATCGATGATTTTAAGAACCAGATGCAATAACGTAAATTAATAATCGCCGGTAGCTGTTTTATCCGCCGGGGCAGGCGCTGTGGGGGAGCGCGCAGCCTTCACCGGCCGATGGCTTTACCGCTCTGCAAAGGGGTTCCCATGATAGACGTGCATGCCCATATCTTCAATTTCAAGTATGTCCCGGACGGCTACTTCCAGAAATTCTCCGTCAGGCGTGAGGGAGTCGGGAAAGTCTCGGTATTTCTCGATAAATTCTTTCCCTGGACCGACCGCGATAAACTGAGCAGCTACGCCCGTTTTCTCCAGACCGGCAGCCGGGAGTCCATGAAGGAGATCCTCGATGCGATGATTCGCTATTATCCGCCCAATACGATATTCACTCCCCTCATGATGGACCTCTGCCTGGGCATCAGCGGCTGCAGGGACAGGAAGAAATGCATGGGTGACGGCGCGGCGGATCACCCATGGTCCCTGGAGGGGCAGGATAAGCAGCAATGTTTTGCAATGCAGATGAGGGAAATGATCGGGATAAGGAAAAGGTGCCGGAAAACCGTGTATCCATTCCTGGCCGTGGACCCCAGGAGAAAGGGGATCATCGACCTGGTGAAGCGGTCAGTGGGCAGGAACAGGGATTTCCACGGCATCAAGGTGTATCCCGCCCTGGGATACCTCCCGAGCCACCCGGACCTCATGAAGGTGTTTGCCTACTGCGCGGAAAAGGAGATCCCGGTGACCACGCACTGCTCGCGGGGCGGCGTTAATACCGACTCCTTTTCCCTGCCGGTGAAGGGGAAGGTTTTCGACGGGGAGCGGTATGTTGACGTGGATGAGACAAAGCGGAAGCTGTTCCGTTCCCATTGGAGACGCTACTTCAACGAACCGCGAAACTGGGTGCCGGTCCTGGAGAAATATAAAAACCTGCGTCTCAACCTCGCCCACTTCGGCGGCGAGGATGAATGGCGGCTCTACCTGTCAGGCAGGAAGGGCACCTGGGTCGATAAGGTCATCAATCTTGCGATGCGGTACCGGAACGTGTATACCGATATTTCCTATACCTTCTGCAGCCGGGAATTCTATCCCGCTATAAGGAAAATGATTGCCGGACCGATGGGAGGCAAGATCCTCTTCGGCTCCGATTACTACATGGCCGAGATGGAAGGCCATTTCTACTCATCCATCAACGCCCTGTTTGTCGAGTTGACCGATGTTGAACGACGGAAGATAACTGAAATAAACCCCCGGAAGTTTTTAAACTGGTAAATGCAGATCCATGTCACCCTCATCCTCCCCGCCGCCTTGAAATCACAGGTTGCATATCAGCTCAATTGAAGTAAAGTATCCGAGTGAGCTGTAATAGCCGGGCATGGCCCCGTAAAAGTAATATTTCATGGGGACGCGCCCGGTGTTATAGAGAAAGTTTACCGACAGGTTCAGCTCCCAGGTCTCATCAAACCGGTACCCGCTTCCCAGGCCCAGGAAAAAGGGATAGCCCGGCGCCCCGGTGCTGGTGATGTTGTGATACTTCCTGTTGGACGAGCCTGACGTGGCGCCCACGCCGAACCGCACCGGCACCCGGGGATGGGCCATAACCTGGAAGCCCAGGCGAGCCCAGTGGGCGTCCCTTCTTTTTGTCGGTGTGGAAAGGGATATCAGGCCCATGGTCTTCACCGTATTGTACTTGTACCTGCTGTACCCGCAGTATTCATAATCCAGGCTGGCAAGGAATATCCCCGGCACGAACTCATAGGTAATCCCGGCGCTGTAGCGCTCGGCGTAGCGCTCGATCTTCTCCGTCTTCACGCTGTAAGCGGAATCGATCCTGGTCTTACCCGAAGTGTATATCCTGACGGGGTTGCGGTACGCCACGCCGATGTGGAGCTGTTTCACGGGATTGAACTGCATGCCCACCCTTATCCCGTCGAAACCGTATCCCGAAAGGTGCACCTTGTTGTAATGGGCTTCCATTCTCCCCGATAGGAACCCGGGGGAGAGCGCCCAGAGATTCGCCCAATTCTCCACGAAGTTTATCCGGTATACCACGCCTATCTTTATCCCGTAGGGAAGATCGATTGCCACGGCCGGGCCGAACTCGATGAAGGCCAGCCTGCCGGAAAATCTCCTCCGATAGACGTTCGTGTATCCCTGCAGGGGATAGCCAAAGTCCACGTTCTTGATAGTTGACCCTCCCCCGGAAGGGGCGAAAAGGAAGATGCCAATGATGACGTTGTCGTGCACCCGGTATGCCATGCCGGCCCCGCCGATGGGGGCGTAGGACGTTGACGAGACGCCGGTGCCCGGTCCGTTGGCCGGCGCCTCCAGCGTTACCACCATGTTTGTCAGGGTCATGCTGAAATTGAATTTCCTGATTCCCGCCATCCCCGCGGGATTGACCGCGATGGCCATGCCGCCGGTGCAGTGGGCCATGCCGGCGCCGGCCATGCCGTTCATCTCGGCGCTGTAGTCGGTGGATATGTCAAAGGCATCGGCATAGGCCCCGGTTATTGATGCAATAACCATCGAAGCCAGCAGTGCAATTTTCAGCCACGCGCTCATGTTCCCTCCTCCATGAATTCCGGCAGGTATCGCGTGTAAGGGTAATCAAAATGTTAACATACCGTCCAGAACTTTTCCTGCTGGCATGGGCGGAATGGATATCAGATATACATCAGCGTGCCTGCTTGGCTGATCTAACGAGGGAGCAATTTCCTGAATATTAAAACACGTAGCTCCCCGACGCATAATAGAGGTAATGTTTCCTGAACTCCGAAAAATCGGATGCCCTGTTGTTGAACACAAAGGCCCCCATGACCCCCACGGTGAAGTCCAGGTTTTCATAGGCGTTGATCTTCAGCGCCGGGGACCAGAAGATGCCCCGGCCCTGGATGTCGCCTATGGTAAAGAATTCGCCCCGCACCAGGGGATGGAAGTCGTAACCCAGGGCCACGGCCAGGTAGTGCTGGTTGGTGGTGAGGAACTGGTTCGCGATCTGCAGATAGGTCTTCTGGTCCATGGCGTTGAGCTGGGAGGCGGTATAGGCCAGCTTGAGGTCTTTATTATAGTTAAGGGCCCGCTGGTTGTAGAAATATTCCGCGAGGAAGTAGACCCCCGCCTTGAAGTTGTATTCATACCCGACATTGGCCTGGAAATACACGGGAAAGGGCTGGTCCTTGCCGGTAAGGATATATCTCCACCAGTAGCGCAGGTCCTCGTTTTTTTTGTAGTAGGGACCGGCGGCCTGGTTCACTATCACGCTTCCCCGGAGCATCCCGTCGAAGAGGATGGCGGCGAAATCAAAACCCCCGACGCCCCGGCGCGACACGTAGCCGCCCAGTATGGCGATATCAGTGTCCTTTATTGAGGTCTTCGCCCTGAGTATATAATTGCAGTCCTGCATGTTGAAGTGCTCGATCTTGTTGCTGCTTTTTTTCATGTCATACACGAGGGAGATCTCGGTCTTGTCGTCGGGAAAAAAGTCGAGCTTTACGGCATCGGTTCCCTTCTGGTCGTCGACACCCTCGACGAAGGTCGGCGATACAGGGTTGAGGATGTCCAGGGGGTTCCAGAGCTTGCCGCTGCCGAAGCGTATCTGCTGCCTGCCGACGGTGGCGGTGAAGTAATCGACGCTTACCTTTACGTAGGCGCGGTGGACCTTGGTGCGGTAATAGACCTCGCTGCCGCGATAAGGTTCCCATGCCAGGTGGAGAAAGTCATTGTATTGCGAAGGACGCCAGTATCCCTTGAAATAAAGGCTGTTGCCGTAATTGCTGGCGATCAGCTCGTTGTCATAATCAACCCGGATGTTGACCATGTCCTTGTAGTTGAATTCCGGGGAGAGGCGCACCCTGGTCAGGTCGGCCGCAAGGTTCCGGTGGGTCGTTTCAAAGGGGTTGTACTCGATGAAATTGTCTGTTTCATGAAAGGAAAAAAGGTTTTTAACCTGGCCCTTGAACTTGAACCGGGCCCCTCTGGTATCGTCATCGAGGGTGTCCTCGTCATTCCCGGCCGTCTCGCCGGCCCCTTTTTCTTCCGCCGGCTTTTCCTTTTTGCCCGATTTCATCCCGGCATCCTTTCCGCCGGCGCCGTCACTGACGGCATCAACGGCGTCTCCGCCTTTCCCTTCAGTCGGCGCTGGTGACTCGGTTTTTTTCTCTTTTTTCTGGGCTGCGGCTGATGAGATCACACCTGTCAGTAGGATGATGAGGATTGTGCTCAGGACGCGGGCTGTTCTGTTCGCGGACATGGAGGAATACCTTTATTTCTTTTTTTTAATTTTTTTCACCGGGCTCTGGCGTCCGCTCTTTTTTTTCTCGTCCGATATGATCATGCCGTCGGAAAGCCTGATGAGCCGCTCGGCGTAATCCATGACCATGGCGTCATGGGTGGAGAAGAGGAACGTTATGTTCTTCTGGTGGTTCAGATCGTGCATCAGGTCCAGAAGGCTTGACCCGGTCTTCTGGTCGAGGTTGGCCGTTGGCTCGTCGGCGAGCACGAGCTCCGGTTCGGACACGATGGCCCGGGCCACGGCGACGCGCTGCTGCTGGCCGCCGGAAAGCTCCTTGGGAAGACGGTTGATCTCATTCCCCAGGCCGACTTCCTCCAGGATGCGCCGCGAGCGGTCGCGGCGTTCGTTCTTCTTCACGCCCTGGAGGAGGAGGATGTACTCCACGTTTTCCAGCGCGGAGAGCACCGGTATCAGGTTGTAGGCCTGGAAGATGAAGCCGATCTTGTTCAGGCGGATGTCGGAGAGCTGCCGGGGAGTCATATGGTTCAGGTCGCTTCCCGCCACGGACAGGGCGCCGCTGGTAGGGTGGTCCAGGCCGCCGATAAGGTTCAGGAGGGTCGTTTTACCCGAGCCGGAAGGCCCCGCAATGGCGGTGAACTCGCCGCGGCCAATGGCAAGGTCGATGCCGCGGAGGGCCTTGACCTCGATGCCGCCCCCGTCGTAGGTTTTCGTCAGACTGCTGATGGTTATGATGGACATGGCGCCCTCCTTAAATATAATGGAGCGCTTCGAGCGGCTTTATGCGGGCCGCCTTCAACGCAGGATACATTGCTGCAAGTAAAGTAGTGAACTCGACAACCACGATCGATATGATGATGTCCTTGACATAGATCAGGGGGTAAATGACGCTCCCGGCGCCCCACTGGCGCATCGCCTCCATGAAGAGGGAGAAGTCTATCCCCTTTATGGCGAGGATGTTGACGGCGGCGATGCTCACCACGACGCCCGCAGCGAGGCCCACGGCGCCGAGGTTCATGGCCTCGAACATGATGATGAAAAAGATCTGCGAGGGGCGCGTGCCGATGGACTTCATGACGCCGAGCTCGTGGAACCGCTCCATGATGGACATGATCAGGGTATTGGCAATGGAAAAGATGATGGTGATGAAGACGATGAAATAAAAGACGATCATCTGCTTGTCGATCATGGCGATGGCGCTCAGCAGAAACGGGGCCATCTCCTTCCAGGTGAGAATTTCCAGGTCGTCATCGGCGACGCTCTTCATGATCCGCGGCTTGACCGAGTCGACGATGTCCTTGTTTTTTACAATGACCATGACTTCCGAGACATTGTCCTTCAGGCCGGTGATCTCCTGGAGCCGCTTGATCCCCATGTAGACAACGCCGTTGTCGTAGTCCCGCACCGGGGTCTGGAAGAGTCCCCTGACCGTGAGGCCAACGCCGGTCATCTCATTGTCCTCGTCCTGAACGAGAAGGACCACCTTGTCTCCTACCACAACGTCAAGTTTTTCGGCGAGAGTCTTCGAGATAAGGATGTCATTCGCGGAAGGATCGTCGAGGTACCGGCTCCCCTCTTCATTCAGGGTGTATTCGTTTATCTTTGATATGTTTTTTTCCCTGTCCGGGTAGATGCCCATGACGATGACGCCCCGGGACGCTTCGCTTGTGCGGATCATGGCAAAGGCCTTGACGCGCGGCGCAACGGCCACGACGTTCTTTTCTTTACTGATCCTGTCAAGCATGCGGGGATCGGGAAGGAAGTTTGACTCAAGCTTCATATCGTCGAAAAAACCCTTTTTGGCGATCGAGATGTGGCCGAGCTTGGTGCTGATGTTATTTTCAAGCATCTGGGTTATCATGCCGTTCATGATGGCGATCTGGAGGAGCATCAGGACGACACCGATGGTGATGGACAGGATGACCACCAGGGAGCGGCGCTTCTGCCGCCACAGGTTTCTCCATCCCAGCATTATGAACGTTTTTATATTGATCGCGGTTTCCATCATATTCGCTATCATCGGAAATTCCTCCTTACAGCTGCCGGATCGCGTCGAGGGGCCGCAGACGCGATGCCCTCCGCGCCGGGGCTATTGAAAACAGCACACCGATGCAAAAGGTGAAAAAGGCGGTGGAAAAGACGTTTGAAACGGTCAATTTCGTCGGAAGGATCGTGGTGATCTGGTTGAATTCAGCCAGCTCTTTCTGGTATTTGCTGAAATCAATGGGGAAAACGGTAAAGTAATAGCTGATCAGGGAGCCGAGAAGGATTCCCAGGAGGGACCCGATGAAAGATATACAGACCGATTCATAAAGCACCATGGCCACTATCTGCGAGGGCCTGGTGCCGATGGCCATCATGATCCCGAGCTCGCGCCGCCGCTCGAACACCGACATCTGGATGGTATTGAGAACGCCGAAGGCGATGATGAGGAGCAGCACGACATAAAAGATCTTGGCGAAGAGATCGTCCATGACGATATGCTGAATGAGCTCCGGCAGCAGTTCATCCCATCCCATTACCTCAAGGGCCTTTGAACCGGGGAGGCCGCGTATCTGGTCGCGGACCCTTTCCATGTCCTGGGTCTGCTTCAGCCTAACGGCAATGGAGCTGATGTAGTCCATCATGGTGAAGGTTTCGATGGCCTGTCTGAAGGACATCATGATGGTGGACTGATCGTAGCGGGGATTCCTGGACTTGAATATCCCGACGATGACGACATTGGCCGCTGCAATGGATCCGTCAAACCCCTGTGATATGATGGCAACCGTGTCGCCGACTTTCACCTTGAGGTTTTTCGCCAGGGTGGCCCCCATGATGATGTTTTTCCCGTCATCGGCGACGAGGTATCTCCCGCCAGGCTGAATGGCCTCGTGGAGATTGCTCACTTTTTTTTCCGTGTCCGGCTCGACCGCCTGGATGAGGGCGCCGTAGGTGTTGTTGCCGTAGGAGACGAGTCCCGCGGCATGGATGCGCCGGGTATAGGCGGACACCGCGGGATTGGTCCTGAGGAAGGCCATGAGCCCCGTGCCGGGCTTGAAGGCGTAGTCAATGCTCTGGTTTTCCCAGAACCCTTTTTCATGGATCTGAATATGCGTGGTATTGGAAGCTATGGAATCCTCGATCATTTTTCCGTAGCCGCCATCCTGGAAGGCGCGGGAAAAGATGATCATGGCGCACCCCACCATGATGGTGAGGAGCGTGAGGACCGTGCGGCGCTTGTTCTTCCATACGTTGCGCCATGCCAGCATGACCTCGACCGGGGCTTCCTTCCACGGTTTCATGACCGCTATCTCCTTTTAAGGTTCTGGAGTGAAAAGACGCTGTTCGGAATTTTCTCGTTGAACTTCACATCCTTGATTTCCATCCGGGTGTATTCTTCCCCGGTCTCGCCCTGCTCACGGTGCTTTTTCAGCGTTATCATCTTCATCGTCGCGGGTATGACGCGGCCGCCCATGTTCCTGAAATTGCTCAGGGTGAGCACCTTTTTCAGCTTGCCGTGCTGGTCGTAGAATTCCTGCTTTACCGGCAGGCAGTCGCTTACCCTGGCATAGTAGAGGAGCTTGCCCCATACGACGGCGGCGTCCGGCTTCGGCAGCATGGTAATGACATAACACTCGTGCCCCTCGACGTTCTTTTTCCCGTCCAGGGCGTGGGTGTAGTCGTCGAGGATGCTCGATTCCTTGACGATGTCGTCATTGGTGAAGTCGGAACCCATCCAGGACTGGAGCATCATGGAGGGGTGGATCTTCATTTCCTTGCCGATGTCCGGGTTGTAGTGCCACATGAGCTTTTCCGCCGTGATCATGAGGAAGCGGTTGCCGGCGTCTTTCTTCGGCGCCAGGATCTCGGCGAAGGATTTTTTCGCTACCCGGTTGTCCCAGCTCTTCATCTTCATGGTCCGGGTCCAGCGGCGGTTCTTGATGGTGATTTCCACCAGGGCGATCTGGCTGTCGCCTCGGACGGCCAGCTCGGCCTTGTTGATGATCTCCCTGGCCGTCAGGGCGTATGACGTGCCATGCAGCAGGGGAACCGTCATCAACGCTGCGGTAATTGTTAACAATGCTTTGTTCATACTTCGCTCCTTGATGGTGGTATAGCCGGGGACGGAATAATTCGTCCCCGGCTCCTGTTATCATGTATATGTACTGTTAAAACGTTCTGATGAACGGATTTTTCGACCAGCCGGAGCGCGACCACTATGATCGCATCATCCCTCCTCAATTTACACGCTCCCCTGCCGGGCGGAGTCGATAATGCCATAAAACATCAGGTTCAGCATCATGTCCAGACGCTCGTGGGGGTCCGGCGCAATGGTCTTCATCCTGTCGCTGTTGAGCATTTCCTGGAATTTCTCAATCACATACAGGATAACGTCCGGTTTCAGCGTCCTGCGGATGACCCCCTCCTCCTGGCCCTGGCGGATGAAATCGCTGATGAGCTGATACGACCCCATTTTCAGCGCGTTGAAAAAAAGCATGAAATCTTCGTTTGCGCCCCACATCTCGTCGAGAAAGATATCCTCAAGCTCTTCACTGGTCCTTATGAGATGGTTGATGATACCCCGGATCTTGTCGATGAAGGGAATCGAGCTGTTCATGATCTCGTCCTGCTCCTTCAGTATCCTGTCGTTCAAATCCGACAGTACCCTGGTGGCGAGCTCGCTCTTGTTGCGAAAGAACTTGTAAAAAGTCATCTTGCTCACGTCCGCTTTTTCGCAGATCTCCTCGATGGTCACCCTTTTGGTTCCATGCTTGAAGAAAAGCTCCCGGGCCGTGTTCAATAAATCCTGATATTTCTTATTGTCTAAATGTGAATCATCCATTTCTTACATATTATTAATATTTATACTTAAATCGTCTATTTTTACGAATTGTGTATAAAATAACGAAAATCGTATATTATGTCAAGCACAGTAATATTTTTTTTAAAAATTTCTGGATAAACCGATCTTATAGACCAGATCTCCTGTTTCAGCAGGGTCGATTTTAAGGGATAATGATGTTTGCGTTATCCTGCCTTCCTGTTCATATTTAAAGAAGCTGAAGGAAGGCGGACAGAAATAGGCGGTTATGAGCTCTATAAGCTTCACTCCGCCCAGGGCTATACCACCATAGAGGACCTTTTTTTTCTCATCTTTCGTGTATACGCAGAACCCGGCGAGAAACATCTCGGAAAGATAGAAGCTCCATCCCGGGAGCCGGTATCCCTTATAGAACAGGCCGCCGCCGGGGATGAAGAGCGAGAGAACCATGGCGGATTCGTTCCTTGTCATGAAGAAGGGAGGCAGGGCGTTGTTCACCATGAACTGGTATGCCAGCTGGTCCAGAAATGCGACGGAGACCGTGAGGGGCACCGTGGCCCAGCAGAAAATTTGGAGATTGTTCATCGCCCTTGTCTTGTCCTTATCCATGATGCCGGGGACGAAATTGATCTTGAATTTCGTCATAGCCTCGGGGAGGATGAAGTGGGTGACGATGAGAAGCGTCGAAAACACGATGCCGCCGACACTGGGGGTCGTGTTCCTGAAACCCATGTAGGACGTGGTCAGGTACGAGCCATACCCGGGAAGGCAGGCGTTGGCTCCCGGATTGACAAGGCACATGCCGAGGGTGAACTGTTTTTCCGGGTCCTGTCCCTTGACTCCCGTGGAAACCAGGCTGTACTTCTTGTTGGTATTGTATTCTATCTGGTCCTCCAGGTTTTTGACCACGGCCCGGCAGGATGGATATTTTTTTATGGTAATCTGCGGCAGTCTCGTAAGCCGCTCCGGCACCGATGCAAGGGAGTGGAACCGGTCGTTATTCAGGACGGTTATGGTCTCGCCTTCCGCGGTGCGGTACCGCCCCGGATCGAGGCCCTGCCACTGCCCCGCGTCCAGCAGGCAGCGGCCGTTCCTCTTTTCCAGGATGCGCGCCTCCAGCGGCCTGTCCCGGTGGAGAAAGGCCACCTCCCGGGCCAGCTTGAGGGGGATGTTCATCATGACCTTGCTTCTGACGATGATGTTCTGCTCCATGCTTTTATAATTGCCGTTTACGGAGCGGAGCACGAGGGTCCCGGTGAAGGTGCCGCCATCCGTCGCAACGGTTATCACGGCACAGAGATCGGCCTTGAGCTGCCGCGCCGCCCTGAAGAGCGCCTCCTCGCCGGAGCCTTCGGGGATGGCGTCCATCGCCTTCTCGATCCTGCCGCTTTCCACGGGCAGAAACCTTCCCAGCCGGTCGCAGGTATCCCTGATGGCCTGGGCGGATTTCTCTGAAAGGGCATTGAGCTGTATGCCTGATTCCTGGATGGGGAACACGGCTATGGTCCCCGGCACAGCGGCCCTTTCAGCCGCGAGGCGTCCGCCGGGAATGATAAGAAGGAACGCGGTCGCGACAAGGTAATGGATGATTGGTCTATAATGCTTTAACAAAGTTGAAACCTTATCAACATAGTATCCCCCTCCCTTGATGGGAGGCCAACGCATTCGGCACATCCTGTGCCTGCGTTGGCATCAACCTCCTCCTGAGAACGCGGTCTAGGGGAGGGTGATGATATTAATTTTATATCCACCCCCACCCGGCAATCTGCCGGACAGGATGTCCCAATGCCGCGTAGGCCACGGATGGCCGAGAGCGGCCCCCATCAAGGGGGAGGGATTAGTCTTCACCATCGGTATGAGTACTGCAATCCCAGGCTCGCATCGTTTTTTTCATCAGCATATATGACCGGCTCGACCGAATATCCTTCGTCGAAAACTTCACCGTTGCTTATGGCATCCCTCGTGAACACGGCATGGATGATCTCCGCTATCTTGACCGCGCAGAAGGCCGACATGAGTGAATAGGCCCGGCCCTTGTGTATCTTGCCTACGGTAAACCGCTGAGTAAGCGGGTCGAATTTTTTCACCGGGCAGAATTCCCGGATCATGAAGTAAAGCAGAAGGTTGTCCGTGTGATAGTAGAGATAGCCCCAGAGACGCTGCCCCCGGTAAAACAGGCCCCCGCCGCCGGAAACAAGCGACAGGTACGCGGCGGTAAGGGCGTTGCCCAGGTAAGGCTGTGTTCCCTGATAATTGGCAGCTTTACCGAGCATGCCGTGGGCGAGGGAGTCGACGAAGAGCGACGACCCGCCCGCAAAAAGCATGTACCAGCCGAAATAATGCTGGGCCTGCACGTCCCGGGGCACGCTTTTTTTCTTTTTATGATAGTTTTCATAGTAGTTCGCAAAGCCGTTGAGCTCCAGGTAAAGATAGGGGGTGGCGCTGAAGGTCCATAGGGTCAGGCCGGTCCAGTCGTTTGACCGGTAGTATCCCAGGGTCGGCGCCAGGATCGGCATGACCGCGCTGGCGGGACCGGTGAGGAGCAGGGCGTAGAAGGTGTCGAGGGGGGACGGGGCGCGGAACACGACTTCGCGCTTTCCCCCGTAGGTCAGCCTGTCGACAAAGCGGGCCGTTTCTTCATAACCGGTCAGGATGAAGTCTCCCGGCTGCGCCGGCGTGTCTGATTTAACTATGGCGCCGGCGGACAGGCGCGCCGCGCCAACGGGGCGGTAGCCGCGGAGGGCGTTTTTGTCGCCGGCAGGGTCGGGGCGGTACAGGGTGTAGGAGCCGGTCAGGCTCCGGGCTGTCCTCAGGGTGTTGTCGGGTCCGGCCGTGAGGGTGTGCGCGGTCTTGTAGCGTGCCAGGAGCCTGGAAAAGAAGATCCCTGCGTGCTCCCCGGTGACGTTGCTGTACTCGACCTGGCCGTACTGCCCGACCATCGGGATACGCACCGAGTAGTGGTATATCTCACTGCGCTGGTACGGGAAGTCGATGCCGTAGGCGCGGAGGGTGAGGTTGATGAAGTCGCCGCTGTCATCCAGGTCGCCCCGTATGATCAGGGAGAGGCCGGCGTCCCGGGCGAAGCCGAGAAGGCACTGCTCGTCGGTGCACCCGAATTTTGTAATCTCCTCCCGGAGCAGGGCGGGGTTCACCGCCTGGAAGATGCCGGTCCGTTCCACCAGGCGGGAAAGGTTTTCGTCAAGGAGGGCGGTGAGGGCCAGGGCGCGGGGGCTGTTGTTCCTGACCGTGGCAATGCCGATGAGGGGCTTTTCCGCAGCAAGGGAAGCTCCCTGGGCCATGAAGGCCATCAGGAGCGGGAGCAGTGAATATGCGGCGTATCGTGCGGCCTTCATCAGTCTTCGATCCCCCTGCGCGGCGCCACGCCGGCCTGGTAATAGTGTTTTATCTCTTTCATCTCGGTGACCAGGTCGGCCCGGGCGATAAGGATGTCCGAGGCCCCCCGGCCGGTGAGCACCAGTTCCGTGTTTTCATGCCTGGCGTCGCAGAGGGCCAGGATGTCGTCATCGGACAGAAGTCCGAACTTCGCGGCGGTGATGATCTCGTCAAGTATGATGATGTCGAAGAGCGCCGAGGCAAGGACCTCCCCGGCGCGCCTGTATCCCTCCAGGGTGAATTGCCGGTGCTCATCGAAGGAGCCGTCATCGGGCCTGCAGAAACGAGTGCTGCCGTAGCGCTCAATGGTGATAAGACCGCCGGACTTCGCCGCAGCGTCAAACTCCCCGGTGGGGAGACCCTTCATGAACTGAATGATGATGCTCCGCAGACCGGAGCCCGAGGCGCGGAAGGCGAGCCCCAGGGCGGCGCTGGTCTTTCCCTTGCCGTTGCCGGTATAAATATGTATGTATCCCTTTGAAAGCATATGTTTCACTCCGCCATCAGGGCCGCAGCCGTTTTTTTCGCTTCGTCGTACACCTCTTTCAGGGGCACCTGCCGCTCCTTCGCGATCCTCCGGCACTCCTCGTATTCCGGCGAGACGCTGACGACCCTGCCGCCCCGGGAGAGGACCTTCACCGTTATCTCGCCGAACCGGGTCGTCACCCGCCGCATCTCGCGGTCCAGGACCGTGCGCTCAAGCCTGGCCGCGCGGATGCCGGCGGTGGTGGTCTCGGCAAAGATTATTTCCGCGAGGGCCTCGCGCCGCTCCTCCCGGGCCAGCACCGTGAGCAGGGTGCCGGGGCGGCCCTTTTTCATGATGATCGGCGCGGTGAACACGTCAAGGGCCCCGGCTTCAAAGAGCCGGTCAAACACGTGCTGATAGAATTCCGGGTTCATGTCGTCGATGTTGGTCTCAAGGGAGAGGACTGTGTCATAGCCTTCACGCGCGCTGTCCTCGCCGATATAGACCCTCAAGAGGTTGGGGACCGGGAGGTCCATCATGCCGGCCCCGTAGCCGACGTTCCGCACGGTCATGTCAGGGAGGGGACCGAAGCTTTTTGAGAAATATTTCATGATGGCCGCGCCCGTGGGCGTGGCGAGCTCCGCCTCTAAGCCGCTGGAATAGACCGGGGAACCGGCGAGGAGCTTTGCCGTGGCCGGCGCCGGTACCGGGAGCATGCCGTGACCGGTCTTTACGATGCCGCCGCCGACATTGATGCGGGAGCAGTGGACGGCATCGATGCCCATCATGTCCAGGGCGGCGCAGGCGCCGGCTATGTCAATGATGGAGTCAACGGCGCCGATTTCGTGGAAGTGGATCTCCTCGATTGATTTTCCATGGATTTCAGCTTCAACGCCGCCTATGAGACGGAAGATGTCTCCCGCCCACTGTTTTGCCCTTTCCGGGAGGGAACTGGCGCCGATCAGGGTAAGGATATCAGACAGATGCCGCTCCTTTTCGCTTCCTGAGGCGGTTACTGTGAAGCGTGTGCCGGCTATGCCGTTTTTGAGAACCTTTTCAGCTGAAAGCACATAGCCTGATACGGGTATGGTGGAGAGGATTTTTTTCAGGGCTTCAAAATCGGCGCCTGCGTCGATGAGGGCCCCGAGGACCATGTCGCCGCTCACGCCGGAGAAGCAGTCGAAATAAGCGATCTTCATGCTATTCACCGATCCGGTTGATCATGGCGGCGAGGAACCCGGCGCCGAAGCCGTTGTCGATGTTGACCACGGCCACGCCGGGGGCGCAGGAGTTGAGCATGGTGAGGAGCGCGCCGATGCCGCCGAAGCTCGCGCCGTAGCCGACGCTGGTGGGCACGGCGATGACCGGCCGGTCAACGAGGCCGCCGATGACGCTGGGAAGGGCGCCGTCCATGCCGGCGACGGCAACGAGGACATTGGCGGTGAACAGGCTCGAGGCGTTCTCGAAAAGGCGGTGGATCCCGGCGACGCCCACGTCGAAGAGGCGCTCTACCGGGTTGCCCATGGCCTCGGCGGTGACGGCCGCCTCTTCCGCCACGGGAATGTCCGATGTGCCGGCGGTGATGACCAGAATCCTCCTGTCGGTCTTGGGCCTGACCTCGTCGCCGATGATGATTAGGCGCGCGTCTTTTTTATACACCGCGCTGGGGCTCAACTTATTCACCGCCTCGTACACCTCGTCGGTGGCGCGGCTGGCGATGATGGTCCTGTGGGCTGCCGACAGGCGCTCGACGATGGCGCAGATCTGGCCGATGGTCTTTCCCGTGCAGTAGATCACTTCCGGGTACCCGGTGCGAAGGGCGCGGTGGCTGTCGGTCCTGGCGAAGCCCAGGTCCTCGAAGGGGAGCATGCGCAGGGCGTCCATCGCCTCCTGCACGGCGGTCTCGCCGCTCCTGACCTTTTCTAAAAGCTCGCGGATTTTATCCCTGTCCATCGCCCTTCCCCCTGGATGCCGGTTCATTCATGCTGCCCCTGCGATACCCCTCGATGTCAAGCGCTATATGGGCGAAGCCGAGCCTTTTAAAGGCATCGGCGATGGCTGCGGCGTTCGGACCTTGAAGGATTATGTCCTGCTCTTCGCGGGGGGCCTCGATGCGGGCGACCGAGCCGTGGTGGCGCACCCGCACGTCGCGGATGCCGAGGCCGTGGAGGTATTCCTCGGCCCGGTACACGGTCTCAAGCATTTCCTTCGTGATGGCCGTGCCGCAGGGTATCCTCGTGGCCAGGCAGGGGTTGGCCGGCTTGTCCCACGCGGCAAGGCCCATGGACCGGGAGGCGTTCCTGACATCATCTTTGGCGAATCCCGCGTCCATCAGGGGGCTCAGCACCGACAGCTCCCGGATGGCCCTGAACCCCGGACGGTAATCGTCCCGGTCGTCGAGGTTGGACCCTTCTGCGATATGGCTGATTCCCTGTGATGAGGCATAAGCGGCAATGGCGCGGAAGACGTCAATCTTGCAGTGGTAGCAGCGGTCCGGCGGATTGGCGATGACCGCGCCGTTTTTGAAAATATCCACAAAGATTATTTCATGGGAAATGCCTTCCGACGCGGTGAAGGACCTGGCGGCTTCGATCTCATCAGGCGCGATGAGGGGCGAATCCACGGTCACGGCAACGGCCCCCCGGCCCAGGCGGTCATGGGCTGTTTTCAGGAGAAAGGCGCTGTCCACGCCGCCGGAAAAGGCAACCGCCACGGTCCCGAGGGAGTCGATGATGCTGTAAAGTGCATCAAGTTTTTTTTGCAGAGAATTATTCATGATTGTGCTAGATCGCCACGTCCCCTTCAAAGAGCTCGTCAAAGAACCTGATGAGGTACTTCATCTCCTTGAGGAATCCCGTCACCGAGGCCTGGTTCTGGGCGTGCTCAACATACTCGGTGCCGAGGAACCTGGTGCTGATGCCGCTCTTCTTCATGAATTCGGCAAGGTTCTTCCCCTCGAAGTAGGGGATGACGTTGTCGGTCTTTGAATGGAGGATGAAGAACTTGCACCGGGCCCTGTTTTTACCGAACATCGTTCCGGGATTGATGTTTTCAAAATCCCTGTGATGGAGCTTGACCACGGCGATGTCGCTGAAGAGCCTGTCGCCGAGGATTTTCTTCATCTCGCTCCGGTCCGTGGTGCCCGGCTTAGACGCGGCAATGGCCTTGCGGATCAGGTCCTTTTCTTTCTCGGAGAAAATGTCCATGTTCAGGGTGATGGCCATCTTCACCATGATGTCGAGGTCTTCCGGCTTTGCCATCCGGTTATAAAACTCGAAAAGGGTCTTGCCGTCAAAGAAGGGGCCGAGCATGAATATCTTTTCAGGATAGATGTCATCCGGCACCCGGTTCAGGGCCACCAGGAGTATATTGGCGCCGATGCAGGCGCCGAAGGCGCGGTATTTGCCGGGGAACTCCCTGGCCAGGACCGTGTAGATATCAGCCATGTTGTCGTATGTTTTTACGAGGGATCCCCCCTGGATGCTCCCCTTGACAAAGGGTATCAGGACGTTCATACCCGTGCTGTCGCAGATGCTGGCGGCGAAGCGGTCGATCCTCGGGTGCCTGTGTCCCTGGGGCGTGAGGCCGTGCTGGAGCATGAAGTATTTGTCCGATTTGGCGGTTTTGTGGCGGTATACCACCACCGGGACCTTTTCCCCCTTCACGTCCATGACGATTTCCTTTTTCGTGTAATTGACCGGTTCCCGGAAACCAGAATTGGCGAGGAGGAATTTCACGCTCGGCTTCTGGATGAGGATATAATAAAAGGTGCCGGCAGATGCAGCGAGCAGCACAAGGATTGATGCTGTCACTATGGCCGAGATGGCGATGATTCTTTTTATCTTCATAATGGATATCCCTTTATTGAATTACTCTTAGCATGAGCCAGTGACGGATGAACCTGTATACTTGCGTTGGTATTGCCGTTGTCAAGGTTTTTTACCGGCAGGGAGGTATTATGCGGACCGGGAGGCGTATTTATTGAGGTTTTCCGATATAATGGTCCACGCCCGTTCCCGCAGCTGGTCTGCGTGCTCCGGGCCGTAGCCGGAAGTTGAAATGGCTTTGCCAATGACGATGGTAATCGTCCCTTTCCTGATATGGAGCGCCCCGGAGGGCATGAGGTTAAAGCTGTTGATCACGGTAACCGGCACCAGGGGGAGCCTGGATGTAATTGAAAAGATGATCCCTCCCTTTTTGAAGGGCTGGAGTTTTCCGTCCCTGCTCCGGCTCCCTTCGCCGAAGAACAGGGCGCTTATGCCGTTTTTAAGCTCCCTCCCGTAGCGGTTTATGGTTTCGATGGCCTTTTGCCCGTCACTTCGGTCAATAGGTATCATCCTCCCCAGCTTGAAGGCCTGTCCCATTATGGGTATTTTCAAGAGCGACTTCTTGATGACAAAGCGGAGGGGCGACGGCAGGGCTGTGCCGATGGCGAGACCGTCGAGATTGCTCTGGTGATTGGAAATGAATACATAGGAGGTCTTTTTGTCGATGTTTGACAGTCCCTCCACGCGTACTCTGACACCGTTCAGTTTCAGGATAATCCTGGCCCATGTCTGGCCGATGCGGTAGGGTGTTCTGCCGGTCCGGTCAATTATTGCGGAGAGAAGGGCCGGAATCCCGAATAAAATGGTTGCCGCAAAGGTGACAGAAATGGAACGCAGAGAAAGGAGGAATCTCCTGGCTGATATATTCATGGTTTTATCGCAACATTAATTTTTTGAATGGTTGCAGAAGGTCTCTTGTTTGGTCAAGAATCAATTTATTATTCCCAATAAATAACAAATATTAGAATAATATATTTGTTAAATCAGGAATCTATCAATCATCGGTGATTTGTATACAATCATTTTGTGTTTTTAATTTATAAAATTAATGACCGGGAATAAAATAATCCAATTTTTTTCTTGAATTAATTCAGCTTAAGTTAAAAACTGAATCTTCAGTTTTTTCTATTGACATATTTTTGATAGTGCATTAACTTTCTTTATATATTGTGATTATTTAGAAATAGTTAGCGAAGCCCTGTTATTATGGTTTCACTAAATTATGGGTGTCCGGGTATATACTATAAAAGGCACATAATTCGCGGGTGCATATTCAAATAAATCACATTGTCTGTATAATAACCTGAAATAATTAATTTTTTTTTGAAATAGTAAATAGACTATTAGAAATGAATATATAAATACCGGCCGGACGGTTTTTGTTTTTTTCCGGCAAAATACATATATAAGTTTAAGAACGAATCATAGAGTTGGGGAGGATTACAAATGAAGAAGATACTATCCATAGCGATCAGCGCACTGTTTGTGGCGCTGACATATACCGGTTGTTCTCAGCAGCAGATGGCCGCGTTCCAGAAGAACGACCAGGAACCGGAATACAGCCTGCTTAAACTGTTTGACGGGTTTCCCGCGCTCCACAGCGCCGTTGAAAGCATTGATTCCCAGAAGCTGAACGACGGCCTGGGGGACATGATGGTCAACGGCTATGAGACGCCGGAGTTTCTCCGCGACGCTGTTCAGCTCGTCCAGGCGCCTTTCCTCGTTCCCATGATAAACGAGCTCCATGGCCTGCTTACAATCGCCATGGACACGACCCCGGTCCACTACGATGACCCGACCAACAATGACGGCGGATATTACGACTCCACCAACGGATCCATTGACCGCCTGGCACAGTTCTACGCAGCCATTGAAACGGTGGTGGACAATACGGACTTGAGCGCCGACATCCTTGACATCGCGACGCAGGTGGTGGACTACCTTGTCGACACCAAGACCCCCGCCGAGATCGAAGAGGACATGGGGAACATGATGAAAGTACGCCTCTATGACGAAAATATGTATGATGAAACGGATACAGCATCATATATTGACCTGCCGGTTGGGACCTACAATCTTGCAGCGCCGCATGCGGGTGCTATTTCTTCAATTTCAGTGCCCATAGGCATCAAGATCACGCTTTATGATGCTGCTGATCAATCCGGCAATTCCCTTGAATTGACATCGAGCGACCGCTGCCTGACGGACAATCTCGTGGGAGCGGGCCCGGCCAACTGGAACAACCGAGTCCAGTCCGTAAAAATCGAATACGACATCACCAAGCTGGCCAAGCTCGCCGGCAAGGTGACCATGAGCTGCGACTACCCGATGTGGGTCGACGGCAGCGGCGTGCCGGCGGCCAACAGGGACAACGCCAACAGCGGCGCCTATACCACGAACACGGACCTGGGCAACGCGGTCAAGGGCGTGATCAAGCTCCTCTACGGCCTTAACACCATAGCGGCGAGCGACGAAACGGTGCGGGACACCATTGACGCCATGATTCTGGAAGACCTCCCGGGCCTGCTCAACTCCGACCCGGACGCCACTACCAAGATCGAGAACCTGATCGTGAACATGGCGAACTATTTCGCGCCGAATGAAAACGATGGAGTCACCAGCACTTATGAGAGTAGCGCTGATTATCACAATCCAAGCCTTACCACGGGCTATGTCAACGCATCTTTCAAGGAAACCCTGCGGGACATGCTCCCCACCCTGGTGAAGCTCTTTATCCGCAACGATGGTAGCAGCGCCCAGGATTATTCGATAATCAATACCTCAAACCAATCTCCCATTGAGGCCCTGATGGTCAGCCTGAATAAATTAAGAGCAGCGGGGATCGATTATTCCGACAGCGCCAATGCCCTGGAGCCGACCCTGAAGCGGACCATGCAGTACAACGGCAGGATGAAGGACCGGTCGAGCGACTCCTCATGGTCGCAGATGTCATACCTGGACCACCTGGTCTATACCATCGGATCCGCCTATTATTTCGGTTATCTCACCCGCGTCGGTTCAGCCTCCGGTGAAGGGGGCTACACGAATTTTAATTATGGACATGGGATGGCGACTAATGGCATAATTACAATCAATGACAGTATGTTTGCGTTAACTTCCTCTGATGCAGGGGGAGCCCTTATCGGTATCGGATCCTGCAGCCTGGGAATGGATTCATATGCGCTGGCTCTGTCAACGCGAAGGGATCAGGCAGATCACATCGGACGGAGTTCATCTTCATTCACGGCATCGGCAATAGGTTCGCACAAATTTTATATGGGATATGATTATCCCACCATGCAGCTCCTGCCCTCCAACTGTGCCGGCGACGCCGGTATCCCCAACGGCGGCGAAACCGCGGTTTCCGTCACGACAGATACGACCAATACTAATGCGGCAGATCTTGCTGCTAATAATTATAGAAATGACTATCGTACCTATTGGCCGAAGGTTGCTGACGGCAAGGGTGTGCTGAACACCTCGCAGTTTCTCATGGGATGGGTCGCCCGGGTCGCCTGGGACGGCCAGGGGCCCTATTATTCAACAACCTATGCCAATGACGCAACCCATCCGGCCACAACGACCTATAACATGCCCGTCAACGGTCCACAAACAGTCAATGTGTATTACAAGCCCAACGGAGAGGTTTATGCTTATGTGTATAAACAATCATCGAGTCCAAGCACGTGGGAATATTTTTATCCCAACTCCACCCAGACCGGCATCGGCGATGATATAGCTGACCCCGCTGATGCCAATGGACAGAGGGCCAATCGATATAAAGATGTAGTAATATCAGATTATTACATTATTAAGCATGGATCAAATTATAATTTTCCACCAATGAATGGTTCTGGATCATCGTATGTTGAAGGAACTACCGGCGTAGACAAATTTGATTTGAAGGACATTTCATCTACGTCCACTGCTTCCACATATTTTAGATTATATGAAAGGATTGGTCAAAATCAGGAAACTACTTCCGGATCGGGTATTTCAGTTCGTGAATGCGCCACCCAGGAAGAAGCAATCTACAGAAACGTACAATGGTTTCTTTTTGAGAAAAAAATGGTATTCATAATTCCCATGTTTGTAAATCTGTTGGATATTCAATCCGCCGGTGCCTTTATCCTGATCGAAGCCAATGGCGCCGTGGGCCTTGCCAATGCGAAAAAGGGGAGTGCCAACGGACGTTGGGTCAAGCTCGGCAGTGAGGGTATTCCAGCTACAAACTATAATCCTAATTATGCGAATTCCGTGGATTATGGTGATTCCAATATGCCCGGTGATGGACGTATAACCGTCTTTTGTAAGGATGTTAACTTATTATGGCTCAATTTAGTTCATATAAATGCTGCATTTTTGTTCAATAGCGTTCTCGGTG